>Ga0190273_10000188_pt1 | contig 30667 bp, 31 predicted proteins | sample Popmic504IS_FD_134513 | JGI IMG/M metagenome (GOLD analysis project Ga0190273, IMG submission 134513) | Populus adjacent soil microbial communities from riparian zone of Shoshone River, Wyoming, USA - 504 IS | ecosystem: Environmental > Terrestrial > Soil > Riparian zone > Trees stand | place... | reverse complement strand
AATGGTGGGCGCTGACGGGCTCGAACCGCCGACCCTCTCGGTGTAAACGAGATGCTCTACCAACTGAGCTAAGCGCCCTTCCGCCGCCCACCTGCCACCGCGCGCGCCGCGGGGCAAGCCTCAGACGGCGAGCGGCGAAATACGCTGGGCGGCGCGCAGATAGGCGTCCATCGCCTGGGCGCTCTCGTTGGAGAGTTCGATGAACACGCGGCGGCCGTCCTCGGCGTCTGCGATCCGGACCAACAGCCCCTGGTCGGCGAGGCTCTTGATCCAGCGCAAGGCGGTGGTCGGCGGCACCGCGGCGGCGATGCACAGGCTGGAGACGGCCACCTGGCGTTTCTCAAGCCGCGCCGCGAACAGATCGAGCAGAATGTCCCAGGCCGGATCGGCAAAGATTTCGCTTCGAAAGAAATTGTCGCGCAGGCGGCGGGCGCGGATCATGGCGCGGACCAGGCCGGCATCGATGCGGATCTTGCCTTGGGCGGCATCGGCGGCGGCGGCATCTTCTTCGGACAAAGCGGCGAGGGCGGACGCGATCCGGCCGACTTCCTCGCTGATCTGCTGAAGGCGCGGGGTGCCGGAGTCCTTTATGTCGTGCAGCCGGTGCGGCGTCGGCGCGAAGCAGGTGGCAAGCGCGGTGAGCCAATCGAGCGCGCCGGGATCGAACAGCAGGAAGATGCCGATTGGGCGGGGCAAAGCGGCAAGTGCGGGCTGGAGCGCGCGCGGCGCCGCCACCACGCTGTGATACCGCCCCTCCTCGGCCGCCCGGCAGAGCGTGGGCCAGAGCGCCGGCAAGGCCTCCGCCGACCCGCCGAGGCGCAGCACCAGACCACCGGCGGCAACCTGCTCATCGAGGCGCTGCCCTGCCTGCGGCAGAGATATCGCATCGTGCGCCGCGAAGCCGAGCGCGCCCATCGCCTGCAAGAGCGGCCCGCGGCCAAGCGCTCCATCGTCCGCCAGCAGCAGGCGCGGGCGCGCCTCATAGCTGTCGCTGCTCGTTCCTGCCCCCATCACAATGTCACTCGCCCCGTACCCCGTGCCGATCCCGGCCATTTTCGACTGAAATGTCGCTGCGCCGCGCACCGAAACGGCGGCATCCCGCCCATAATCCATCGATTTCGGATTAGTCGCGTATAGCGCCGAGATCAGTCGGGGATATTCCTCCATTTCGGAGGCAACTCTGCTGAAGCCACCCCGGTAAAGGCCCGCCGCCGAGGGTTTGCCGCGCCTGCCGCGGGTGCCGGATTCAGCCCAGGATCCACTCCACCGCCGCTTTGGCGTGAAGCGCGGTGGTGTCGTAGACCGGAAGCACGTTGGCGCCGGGATCGACCAGCATGACCAGTTCGGTGCAGCCCAGGATCACCGCCTGCTGGCGCGCCTTGCCCATTTCGGTGAGGCAGGTCTTGAGCCGCCGCTCGGACTGGCGGAGGACCTGCCCCCGGGCGAGCTCCTCGAAGATGATCCGGTCGATCTCCTGCGCGGTGGCGGGATCGGGGATCGTCACCGCAATCCCCTTATCCTCCAGCCGCTGGCGGTAGAAGCTTTCGCCCATGGTGAAGCGGGTGCCGATCAGGCCGGCGCGCTTGCAGCCGTCGGCGACCAATTTGTCGGCGGTCACGTCACCGATGTGGAGAATGGGCAGGCCAACTGCGGCGGCAACCTCGTCATAGACCTTGTGCAGGGTGTTGCTGCACAGGATCAGCCCTTCCGCACCGGCGCCTTCCAGGCGCCTGGCGGTGTCGCACATCAAAGCGGCAAGCTGCCCCCATTCGCCCGCCGACTGAAGCTCGGCGATCGGCGCGAAGTCGAGGCTCTCGAGCAGCAGCGGCGCCGAGGTAAGCCCGCCGCCGGCGCGGGCGACGCCCTTGTTGATCTGCTCGTAATACATGGCGGTGGAGACCCAGCTCACCCCGCCGATCAGGCCCAGCTTACGCATGCTCTTACACTCATCCGCGGGTACCTGCCGCCCCGCACGGGCATTTCTCTAGCGGGATTCCCCGAGCAATCCAGCACCTTGGCAACACCGAAACAGCGGGCACGCGGGTGTGGCTCGTGCGCCACCGATTGTCTCAGCCGAGCGACTTCACGATCTCTTCGACCATCTTCTTGGCGTCACTGAGCAGCATCATCGTGTTGTCGCGGTAGAAGAGTTCGTTGTCGACGCCGGCATAGCCCGCGCCGCCCATCGAGCGCTTGATGAACAGAACCGTCTTGGCCTTTTCGACGTCGAGCACCGGCATGCCGTAGATGGGCGAGGTCTTGTCGGTCTTGGCCGCAGGGTTGGTGACGTCGTTGGCCCCGATCACGAAGGCGACATCGGTGCGGGCGAATTCGGAGTTGATGTCCTCCAGCTCGAACACTTCGTCATAGGGCACGTTCGCCTCGGCGAGGAGCACGTTCATGTGCCCCGGCATGCGGCCGGCAACGGGGTGGATGGCGTATTTGACGCTGACGCCTTCCTTCTTGAGGAGGTCGCCCATCTCGCGCAGCGCGTGCTGGGCCTGCGCCACCGCCATGCCGTAGCCGGGAACGATGATGACCTGTTCGGCCTGGCTCATCAGGAAAGCGGCGTCCTCGGCCGAGCCGCGCTTGTACGGGCGGTCGATGGCGCCGCCGCCCGCGCCGCCCGCCGCGGCGTCGCCGCCGAAACCGCCGGCAATCACCGAGAGGAAGCTGCGGTTCATTGCCCGGCACATGATGTAGCTCAGGATCGCGCCGGAGGAGCCGACCAGGGCGCCGGTGATGATCATCGCGGTGTTGCCAAGCGTGAAGCCCATCGCCGCCGCCGCCCAGCCGGAGTAGCTGTTCAGCATGGACACCACGACCGGCATGTCCGCGCCGCCGATCGGGATGATCAGCAGGAAGCCGATGACGAAGGACAAAGCGGTGATCGTCCAGAACACCCAGGCGCTTTGATCGGTGGTGAAATAGCCGATCAGGCCGAGGATCAGCGCCAGCAGGCCGAGGTTGAGCACGTGGCGCAGCGGCAGCAGGATCGGCTTGCCCGACATGTTGCCGTTGAGCTTGAGGAAGGCGATCACCGAGCCTGAGAAGGTGATCGCGCCGATGGCGACGCCAAGGCCCAGCTCGACGCGGCTGACCGGATTGATCGGCAATGGATTGGAAAGCGGCGCGAAAAGCGTCCAGCCTGAGCCCCCTGTAAGCGTCTGGACGATGCCGAACGCTTCCGGGTTGAGGTAGGCAGCCGCGCCCACCAGCACGGCTGCAAGACCGACAAGACTGTGAAAGGCGGCAACGAGCTGCGGCATTGCCGTCATCGCGATCCGCCGCGCGGTGACCAAGCCGATCGCCCCGCCGATGGCGATGGCAATGACGATCTCCACCATGTTGGCGATTTCGTGGATGGCAAGCGTGGTCACCACCGCGATGGCCATGCCGACCATTCCGAAGCGGTTGCCGCGCTGGCTGCTTTGCGGGCTGGAAAGGCCACGAAGCGCGAAAATGAAGCAGATGCCGGCGATCAGATAGGCGAGCAGGACCCAGGACGGCTGGACGATGTGACCGACCGCGTCACCCACGGAAGGAACCACGATGGGCGGCGGCGAGGGCGGAGGAGGAAGGGTCACCCGTTAGCGCTCCTTCTTCTTGTACATCGCCAGCATTCGGGCTGTCACCGCAAAGCCACCGAAGATGTTGATGCTGGCAAGCACCACCGCAAGCAGCCCAAGCCACTTCGCCCCCGGCACCCCGGCCGCCGCCGAGGCGACCAGCGCGCCGACGATGATCACCGAGGAGATCGCGTTGGTCACCGCCATCAGCGGCGTGTGCAAGGCGGGCGTCACCGCCCAGACGACATAATAGCCGATGAAGCAGGCCAGGACGAAGATCGTCAGGATCGATATGAAGTCCATGGCGCCCCTCAATAAACCCGGTAAGTGGTGGTTTGCAGAACGCCGAACGGCTCCGGTGGCAGCGGCTGGTCGATCCGGACCGTGATGCCGTTCTCCGAGGCGGCGAGAATGGTGAAGCGGCCGCCCAGAACCTCGGTGGAACCCGGAATATTGCGCTTCTTGTGCAGCACCCGGGTTGTCAGCGATCCGCTATGCTCCTCCGTGCCGTATTTTACGTCGAAGACATGGTTCCCAACGATGTTGGCGTTGCCGCGATATTGGAGCCCGAGGAACATCTGCTCGCGGAATGCCGAGGGATCGAGCCGGCGATAGGCCAGCGGTGCGATCGCCTTTGGAGTACCGGGCCGCTTGCCCTGGATCGTGAGAATGCCTTTGGTCACGCTGGTGGTGAAAAAGCTGCCCTCGAAACGGCCGTCGCCATCGCCATCCACGAAGCAGGGCTGGGCGTGGCCCACCAGCTTCTTCGAACGGATCACCGGATCGCAGAACACGGTCGCCCCGGGCGTTTGCACTTCGATGAGCTGCGCATCCGGCGCCAATCCGGCTGCGGACGCAGCGGCGCTTCCTTCCGAAAGCTCGGCAAGCCCCGTCGGCAGGAGCCGGTGCTTGAACACATAATCGAGGCGGCTGACCTGGCGCTCGCCTGCGGGCACCAATGGCTCCCCCACCATCCACAAGGTGGTCATGCCACGGCTTGCCGCCACCGCGGGGGCGGAGCCGGCAAGGGCCAGGAGGAGCGTGAAGATCAGCCGCGTTCGAACAGCCTGGCGGTGAGGACCCATGGCTATTCCTTGCGTGGGGCGGCGGCCGGCGCGGCGGCCAGAGCAGCTTCGGCCTGCTTGCGGAAGTCGGCCAGGTTCACCCGGTAGACGGAAAGGGCGGAGAAGCAGTCGCCGGGGCCGCCGTTTGGAATCTTCGGTTTGCCGAATGCCTTCTTGCCGTAGCGGGCGACGAGCTTCTTGCGGATCGCGGCGAACTCGCCGTCGAGTTGGCCGGCGCCGCAGTGCAGCTCCTTGGCGCGCTGCTGGAAAACGGCCATTCGAATATAGCCGAACTGCAATCCGGGCGGGACCTCGGGCGGAGGCGCGGCGGCCACCAGGAGCAGCGCGAGAGACAGGCTCATCCAAGCAGCCTTTCGTTGACGATCTTGCCGCCCTGCGTGAGGCGCACGCCCTTGACGATCTCGTCGTCGTCCGGGAGCACCACCCTGCCCGCGTCCCCATCCCAGAACGCCGAGAGGAAGTTGTAGAGGTTGCGCGAGTAAAGGGCGGAGGCATCGGCGGCGAGGCGGCTGGGCACATTGCGGTGGCCGACGATGCGGACGCCGTGGCGCTCGACGACGGCGCCGAGCACCGCGCCTTCGACGTTGCCGCCTTGCTCCACCGCGAGATCGACCACCACGCTGCCCGGCCGCATGGTGGCGAGCTGCGCATCGCTGATCAGGCGCGGCGCCGGACGGCCGGGGATCAGCGCGGTGGTGATGACGATGTCCTGCTTGGCGATGTGGGCGGAGACGAGCTCGGCCTGCGCCGCCTTGTATTCGTCGGACATCTCGGTGGCGTAGCCGCCGCTCCCCTCGCCCTCGATGCCCTTCACGTTCTCGACGAAGATCGCCTTGGCGCCGAGGCTTTCGATCTGCTCCTTGGTCGCGGCGCGCACATCGGTGGCGGAGACGATCGCGCCGAGCCGGCGCGCGGTGGCGATCGCCTGCAGGCCGGCGACGCCGACGCCCATGATGAAGATGCGGGCGGCGGAGATGGTGCCGGCCGCCGTCATCATCATCGGCAGGGCGCGGCCATATTCCTGGGTGGCGTCGAGCACCGCCTTGTAGCCGGACAAGTTCGACTGGGAGGACAGGATGTCCATCGACTGGGCGCGGGTGATGCGCGGCATGAACTCCATCGCCAGCGCTTCCACGCCGGCGCTTGCATAGGCGTCGACGCGCTCGCGCTGGCCAAAGGGGTTAAGCGACGCGACAACCAAGGCGCCGGGGTTCAGCCCCTGCAACGCGGCGGGGTCCGGCCCCTGCACGCCAAGCACTGCGTCGGCGCCCGCAAGCACCTCCGCACGTGGGCCGACGGTCGCCCCGGCGGCCTGGTAGTCCGCGTCGGCGATCGAGGCGGAAAGCCCCGCCCCCGCCTCAACGGCAAGGGTCGCTCCCAAGGCTATGTATTTCTTGACGGTCTCCGCGCTCGCGGCGACCCGCCGTTCGCCGTCCGCTGTTTCCTTCAGGACGGCTATCTTCATCTCGAGGTCAGACCCGGATGACGAGCACGACGATTGCGGCAACGATCAAGCAGACGATCGTACCCCACTTCATCATGGCAATGAACCCGACATAGCCCTTCCGGTGAACGGCGGTTTCCTTTTCCAGGTCGAGTTCGGCGGCCATGTGCATCCTCGTGGCATGATTGCGAAGTGAGGGCACCCTTATCAACAGTCGCCGACTGGCCCAAGCCCCAATTCGGACGTGCGATTAAGAGCGCCTTTACCGAACCCGGCGTACAGGCGGGCCATGGACACACAAGGGAATGCCACGCGGCCGGAGCCCACCCGCTGCCTGTTGCTGATCGACGACGAGCCGGCCCAGCGCCGCCTGGTCACCGCCATCGGCGCCCGCGCCGGCTGGTCGGTGCGCGGCGCGTCGGATGTCGATGCCGCAGCGGCGATCCTGGCCGAAACCGAAGGCCCGCCGGTCGATGCGATCCTGCTCGACCATTGGATGCCGGGCGCCGAGGGCACCCGCATCATCCAGCAGATCAGGACGTCGTGGCCGAACCTGCCGCTGCTCGTCATGACCGCGCAGACCAGCGTCGCCGTCGCCGTAGAAGCGATGCGCGCCGGGGCGAACGATTTTCTTGTCAAGCCGATCGCGCCCGACCGGATGCTGAGCGCGCTCAACGCGGCAACCGACCGGCGCCAGCGCAACGGCGAACTTCGGCCGCTGTCCGAGAAGATTTCGACGCCGCTCGCCTTCGACGAGATCGTCGGCTCGGCGCCGCTGTTCCGCGCCGCCATGGCGGTCGCCGCCAAGGCCGCCCGTGCGCGAGTCTCCGTGCTGATCGAGGGCGAAAGCGGTTCGGGCAAGGAAGTGATCGCCCAGGCGATCCACACCGCCAGCCCGCGCGGACGCAAGCCGATGATCACGGTGAATTGCGGCGCAATCCCCGCCAACCTCGTCGAATCGGTGCTGTTCGGGCATGAGAAGGGCGCCTTCACCGGCGCCTTCGACCGCCACATCGGCCGCTTCGAGGATGCCGACGGCTCCACCTTGTTCCTCGACGAAATCGGCGAACTTCCGCTCGACACCCAGGTCAAGCTGCTCCGCGTGCTCGAAACCGGCGAGGTGCAGCGCATCGGCGGCCGTTCGATCCAGATCGTCGACGTGCGGATCATCGCCGCCACCAACCGCCGCCTCGCCGAGGAAGTCGCCGCAGGGCGCTTCCGCGAAGACCTCTATTACCGCCTCAACGTCGTCCACGTCGGCATCCCGCCGCTGCGCGCGCGCTCCAGCGACATTCCGGCGCTTGCCCGTCACCTCCTCGGCCGGATCGCCGAGCAGCCGGGCATGCGGCGGCTGTCGATCACCGACGACGGACTTTCCGTACTGCTCGGCTATGGCTGGCCGGGCAACGTCCGCCAGCTCCAGAACGCCCTCTTCCGCGCCGCCGTCCTGTGCGAAGGCAATGCCCTCACCGCCGCCGATTTCCCGCAGATCGCGCAGGAATCCACCCTGTCGCGCCGCTCCAGCGATCACCATGGCAAGGCACTCAACGGCGCCTCCCAGAGCGCGGCGATGCACAGCGGCCCGGGCATCACCCTTTACGGCGACGACGGCAACATGCGCAGCCTCGAAGCGATCGAGGCCGACGTGATCCGCCTCGCCATCGGCCATTACCGCGGCCGAATGACCGAAGTCGCGCGCCGCTTGGGCATCGGCCGCTCGACGCTTTACCGCAAACTCGGCGAACTCGGCATCAGCGACGCGGCCTAAGGGCCGGGTTGCGCGGTGGCTCAGCCTCGTTACACAGGTTGAATGAACGAGTTTTCGAACGCCTCCATCCTGATCACCGGCGCCGCGTCCGGTATCGGCGCGGCGACTGCGACCGAACTCGCCGCGGCGGGGGCGCGCAAGCTCATCCTGATGGACACCAGCGAAGACCGGCTTCGCGACTTCGCGTTCTCCCTCCCCTGCGAGCGCCAGGTGATCATCGGCGACGTCACCGACGAGGAGGTCTGGACCAAGGCGGACCTCACCGGCCTCACCCACGCGGTGGTCAATGCCGGGGTCGGCGCGGGCCAGCCGATCGACGAAATGCCCTTTGCCGAATGGCGCCGGATCATGTCGGTCAACCTCGACGGCGCCTTCCTCACCCTTCAGGCGGCGATGCGGGCAATGAAGGGCAATGGCGGCTCGATCGTTCTCACCGCCTCGGCGGCGGGGCTCAAGGCCAAGCCCGGCATTGCGGCCTACGGGGCGTCGAAGGCAGCGGTGATCCACCTCGCCCGCATCGCGGCCAAGGAAGGCGCCGCCAGCAACATCCGCGTCAACGCCATCGCGCCGGGCGGAGTGGAGACTCCGATCTGGTCGAACGTGCCCTTTTTCCAGAACCTGGTCGAAACCATGGGCAGCGAGGAGGCGGCGTTCCGGGCGGTGGGTTCGCAGGCGACACCGATGGGCCGCTTCGCCAAGCCGGAGGAAATCGCAAGCCAGATCGCCTTTTTGCTCTCCGACAAATCGAGCTTCGTCACCGGCACCTGCCTGGTCGCCGACGGCGGCTACTCGCTTTAACTCCGTTTTAGCGGCCGCGCTTTAAGGCAGGCGCGATGCGCCGCGCCTTTTCACCTTTTCTGCTTCTTGGAAGCCTGGCCTCGCCGGCCGGAGCGCAGCGGCTGGACTATGCGCCGTTGGCGGACGAAGAACCGGTGCTCACCTGGCAAAAGGCCGAGGCGCCGGCCAGCACCGGCCCGCGCCTGCACTACGCTTTACTCGACCGTCTGGAATGGGCGCCGCAACGCGGAACGGACGGCTATTCCTGGGACTTTTCGGCGCTGTTGGGCGGGGATCGCAACGGCGTCTGGCTAAGCAGCGTCGGCGAAGGCGGGCTGTGGAGCCGGCCGGACTATATCGAGACCCAGGCGCTCTATTCGCGCACCGCAGCCGAGGGCGTGTACTTGAACGCCGGCCTGCGCTGGGACGCGAAGCCCGCGCCGCAGCGTTTCTACTTCACCGCCGGCGGGCAATATGAACGCACCTGGGGCGAGAACGACCTTTGGCTCGGCGGCTTCGGCTACCTATCGCACGAAGGCGAGCTCAGCGCCCGCTTCGGCGGCATCTACAACCACCGCCTGCTGCCACGCCTTTACGCCCAGCCGAGCTTCGAACTCAACGCCTCCGCGGAGGATGTGCCGGAACTCGGCCTCGGACGCGGGCTCTCTTATGCCGAGCTCGGCCTTCGCCTGCGCTACGAGGTTGCGCACGGCTTCGCCCCCTATGTCGGTGTGAGCTGGGAGCGGGCACTTGGCCGGACCGCCGATTACGCCCGCGCCGCCGGCGAGAACCCGGAAGCCAAAAGCGTCGTAGTCGGCCTTCGCTTTTACGGCGGCGAGGACTAGGCCACGAGGTCCTGAACGTCCGGGTGCGTCTCCACATAATGGCGCACGAAGGAGCAACGCGGCACGACCTTGAGCCCCTCCGCCCGCACCTGCTCCAGCGCCCCGGCGATCAGCTTCGTGCCGACGCCCTGCCCTTCCAGTTCCTCGGGCACTTCGGTGTGCGTGAAGCTGATCCTGCCCTCTTCGCGGCTGTAGGCGGCGAGCGCCTTGTGGCCGTCGACGATCATCTCGTACTGGCTTTCGGCGCGATTATCGGTGACCATTTCGCTGACTATGCTCCACTGGATTCGAAATGCGGCGCGAACCGCCTTGCTTGCCGGCCTTCTGCTTGTGGCGGGTTGCCGCGACGGGGAGAACGGCGGCAACAGCGCTTTCGATCCCGCCGCCCTGCAGGAAGCGGCGCCGTGCGAGGGGCGCAGCTTCGAGGGGAGCCGCTTCACCGTCTGCAGCTTCGACGCCCGCCGGGACACGCTGCGCCTGGTCCTGAACGGCGCCGACGGGAAGCCGCTGCGCAGCCTCCCCGCACTGGAAGGCGCGCTCGGCGCCGAGGCGCGGCAGGTGCGCTTCGCAATGAACGCCGGCATGTATGACGAGGACGGCGAGCCCATCGGCCTGTTCGTTCAGGACGGCGACTTGGTGAAGCGCCTCAACACCAACAAGGGCCCCGGCAATTTCCACCTTCTGCCCAACGGCGTGTTTGCGGTGGACAAAGAAGGCCGCGTCTCCGTGACCGCCACTCCGCAGGCAAAACCGAAGGCGGCGGCCTGGGCTACGCAGTCCGGACCGATGCTGGTGATCGGCGGCAAGCTCCACCCAAAGTTCGACGCGGACGGCCCGTCCCGGCTGATCCGCAACGGCGTCGGCGTGAACGACCCGGGATCCGCATTCTTCGTGATCAGCGAGGATGCCGTCTCGTTCGGCCGCTTCGCCCGCTTCTTCCGCGATGTCCTCGGCTGCCCGGATGCCCTGTTTCTCGACGGCACCGTGTCCAGCCTGTGGCACCCGGCGGCAGGGCGGCAGGACGGCTATGCCGGGCTCGGGCCGATGCTGGTGGTGCTCAGGGAGTAAGCGCGGCGTCGCGCAGGCCGCGCCAGACGCGCAGCGCCTGCACGGTCTCCGGCACATCGTGGACCCGCAAAATCTGCGCGCCCTGCTCCGCGCCCTTCAGCGCCAACGCCAGCGAGCCGGCGAGGCGCCGGTCGGCGGGCGCTTCGTTCGACAGCGCGCCGATCATCCGCTTGCGGCTGGCGCCGAGCACGATCGGGCAGCCGAGCCCGTGGAGCAGGGCCAGATTGTTCAGAAGCTGAAGGTTGTGCTGCACCGTCTTGCCGAAGCCGATGCCCGGATCGACGAGGATGTTGTGGCGCTTGATCCCCGCGGTTTCGGCCGCGACGATGCGCTCCTCCAGCCAGTCATAGACTTCAAGGGCGACCGGGCGTTCATAAGACGGCGCCTTCTGCATCGTCTCAGGCGTGCCCTGATGGTGCATCAAAACCACTGGGCAACCCGCCTGCGCCACAGCCGCCGCCGCGCGGTCGTCCCAGGTCAGCGCCGAGACGTCGTTGACCAGCCCCGCGCCGGCGGCGAGCGCCGCCTCCATCACCGCCGCCTTGCGGGTGTCCACCGACACCGCGGTGCCTCCGGCCGCCAGGCGGCGGACAACCGGCTCGACCCGGGCGATCTCGTCCACCTCCCACACCGGCTTGGCGCCGGGGCGAGTCGATTCGCCGCCGACGTCGATCAGCGCCGCGCCCGCCTCGGACATGGCGAAGCCCGCCGCGATCGCCGCCTCCGGATCGTCATGCCGGCCGCCGTCGGAGAAGCTGTCGGGCGTCACGTTGACGATGCCCATCACCTGCGACTGGTCCAGCCGGACCACTCGTTCCCCGAGCCGAAGCGGCGCCCGCGCGGCGATGAGGTTGCGCCAGGCCTGCTCGGCGCGTGCGCCCAGGCGCGGCAAGGCGGCCTCGATCCCCGCCACTGGAATGAGTTCGATCGTCGGCCGGCCGCCCTCCATGCGGATAGCTTCCACCGCGGAGAAGAACAGAAAGCCGTTGGCGAGACGGGCGACCTGCCCGTCGAGGCCGAACGGCGCATCGACGAACGCGGTTGGGCGGAGATAGACGTGGCTGCTCATGTCGTCCGACTAGCCGCTCGGGCGGCAGCGCGGAAATTTTTTCTCGAGGGCGGCCGAAAGTGCGACTGAATTCGCGGCGAAGCCGGACTGTAGGGGGCAGGGAAGAGGTGGCGACCGCCTCTTTTCAAAGGTCAGCAGGGTAACTGATTCTTCGACTGGCTCGGACCGCCATGGTGGGCATGGTGAGATCCGAACCCTTCAACGCCCAAAGGGGCTCCCGCATACATCCCGTGGTCAGAAGCATGCAGGCGATGAGGCGCGAAGGGACGGTCGCCGCGCCTGAATGTAGGCCATCCGCGCGCTAAGTCGAGATCGATTCGAAATTACAGGTGGCTTTTTGCCACCGTTTCGGTCGGCGCCGTCCCATTCTGGTGCCCACATGCCGCTCGCCTCTTCGAGCTCGACCGAGGTAAAGCCCACCCCCCTACCTTTCCCCGACGCAGATGTTCTTCAGCCGATGCCCGCGCGGAGGGGGGAGTATCCGGGGCCAGGCGCGGAACCCCGGCAGCACCGTCCGTGCGCGCTTGCCGCCGCCTTCCACCGCCGGCCTTTAGGCTATGGTTACGTCTTGGCTGCTAGAGCAATCGCGATGTTGAACGCCTGGAGCGCCGAACTGCCGCCAGCCTGCCGACGCGCGCCCGACGCGCCGGCCTCGGGTCTGCACGCGCGCGGCTCGGCGTCCCCCGCCGGGCGTCGCCGTCCGCAGCTTGCCATCGTGGTCGACACCGAGGAAGAATTCGACTGGCGAAGCCCCTTTTCACGAAGCAACGTCGGCACCTCGAGCATCGCCGCCCAAGCGCTCGCCCACCGGATTTTCGACCGCTGGGGCGTGGTGCCGACCTATGTCATCGACTACCCGGTTGCCATGGACCCCGCCGCGCGCGAACTGCTCGGCCGCCTCCGCTCGGAAGGCCGCGCCGAGATCGGCGCCCACCTCCACCCCTGGGTCTCCCCGCCGCATGAGGAGGAGGTGAGCCAGTTCAACTCCTATCATTGCAATCTTTCGCCGGATCTCGAGCGGGCCAAGATCGCCGCCCTCACCTCCGTGATCGAGGACGGTTTCGGCGCGCGTCCGACCGTGTTCAAGGCGGGCCGCTACGGCTTCGGGCAAAGCACCGCCACCGCGATCGCCGATCTTGGCTACGAGGTGGATTGCAGCTTCGTGCCCCATGCAAGCTTTGCCGCCGACGGCGGGCCGAGCTTTCACTTCACTCCCGACCGGCCCTTCTGGCTGGATGCCGAGCGGCAGCTTCTGGAAGTGCCGATGACCAGCGGCTTCATCGGCGCGCTCGCCGGCCTGGGCGGGCGCCTGCCCGGTTTGTTCGACAGCGCGGCGGCGCAGCGGCTGCGTATTCCCGGCCTTCTGGCCCGCAGCCACCTTGTCGCCCGTTCGGCGCTGACCCCCGAGGGAGTCTCCGCCGAGGAGCAGATCGCGCTTTTGAAATCGCTGATTCGCCGCGGCCACAGCTTCTTCACCTTGACCTACCACAGCCCCAGTCTCGCCCCCGGCAACACGCCCTACGTGAAGAACGAAAAGGAGCTCGCCGCCTTTTTGCAGCGCATCGAAACGGTGCTGCGCGCCTTTAAGGAAGAGCTTGGCGGCGGCTTCACCACCGTGTCCCGCTATCGCGCCGCTTTGATCGGGAGCGCGGACCGGTGAACACGCCGTTCGATCGCGCCACCGTCTACCGCTCCGCCTTTCTTGCGGTGGCGATGCAATGGGGCGTGCGCGCCATCGGCCTCGTCTCCGTTGTGATCATGGCGCGGCTGCTCACGCCGGAGGATTTCGGCATCGTCGCCCTGGCGCTCGCCGCCGCCGCGTTCGTGGAGCTGTTCGGCTGGATCGGGCTTCGCCAGGCGCTGCTCCGCATCAAGGAGCCGGACCGCTCCCACTACGACACCGCCTTCACCATCCAGCTCTGCCTGTTCTCGGCGTTGGCGGTGGCGCTGGCGGCAATCGCGCCGCTCGCCGCCGCATTCTACGGCAAGCCCGAAGTGGCGCCGATCCTGTGGGTGCTCGCCGGGCGCATGCTGTTCCTTGCCGTGGTGAATATCGGCGTGGTCGACTTCGAGCGCGACATGCAGTTCGGGCGCGACATGAGGATGCGCCTTTCGGTGCGCCTTGCTTCCCTGGCCGTTACCGTCGCCGCGGCGATGTGGCTCCGCAATTATTGGGCGCTGGTCATCGGCCTCGTCTCGTACACGGGCTTTTACACGGTGGCGTCCTACATCGCCCATCCCTTCCGCCCGCGGCTCGACCTCAGCCGGCGCGGCGAGCTGCTCGGCGTGTCCATGTGGATGTTCGTCAGCTCGCTTGCCGAATGGGTGCAAACCCAGATCGAGCGGCTGGTGCTCGGCCGCTTCGCGCTCCCCGCCACAATTGGCCTGTATTCGGTCTCCAAGGACCTTTCGACGATCTTCACGCAGGAGATCACCACCGCTTTGAACCGGGTCACCTTCGTCACCGTCGCCAGCGGCCAGGCGAGCGCGCTCGACGGGCGCAACGTCGCCCGGGTGATCGGCGGCTATGCAGTGGTCGTCGCCCCCCTGGCCGCCGGCCTTGTCGCCACCGCGCCAGATGCGGTGGCGGTGCTGCTCGGCCCGCAATGGCTGCCCGCCGCACCGCTGCTGCGCATCATCGCCATCTACACCGGCGTTCAAGCCGTCTACCTGATGACCGGCTCCGTTCTCCAGGCGTCCGGCTTCGTCCGGCGCGCGGCGCTGATGAACATCGCCGGGGCGGTTCTCTCCGCGCTTGCGGTCTCGGCAGCGGGCTGGTGGTGGCGCACGCCGGAAGCCATTGCGGTGGCAGCGCTTGCCGTGAACAGCACCATGCTTGCCACCGGCCTCTTCATGCTCGCGGCCAATGCAGGCGCTCCCTTTCTGCGCCTCACCGTCAATCTCGTGCGCCCGGCGGTGGCGGCCGCCGTGATGGCGGGGCTGGTCGCCGGGCCTCTCTCGCTCCACACCGGATCGGCCTTCGCGGACCTGGCGGGCGGCGCCTGTACCGGGGCCCTGATATACGCGGCATCCCTCTTTTTGCTGTGGCTCGCCGCCGGCCGGCCGGAAGGGGCGGAAAGCGAGGCGATGCTGATGGCCTCCGGGCTTTCCGCGCGAATCCGCACGCGCCGGACGCCTGCCGTCCAGCCTTCCGATTCGGCGTGACAGATTCGCAACAGGACTCCCGCTAAACGATGTGGCCGAGCGCCGGCACGGGCAAATGACGGGGAATCCGAAGAGAATCGCGACCGCCCGGCGCCCGGCATTCTCTTGCGGCGCGAAGGGGAAAAGGGCATAGCCAAGCCCGAAGGGCGGGCCACGGGGGCGCGGGCTTCGGGGCTGTCTCAAAACCGAAATTTTCCAAGCTTATTCAGCGTTGCATCCTTTGCTGCACCGCAATATCGGGACTTAACTCACTGGGCCGCGGGGGCCCCGGAAGGAATATTCTCACCATGAAGAAGTTTTCGCTGTTCCTGGCCACGACCGCGCTCGTGATGCCCGCCATGGCTTTCGCCCAGTCGACCGGCTCGATCGAGTTCGAGGAAGAGACCGGCGAGGAAATCGTCGTCACCGGCAGCCGCACCCAGGAAGTGGGCGGCATCCAGGCCCCCGACACGACCAAGGCGAAGGCAGCGATCACCGCGGAGCTGATCGGCCGCCAGAACCCCGGCCAGTCGATCCTCGACACGATCAACCTCATTCCGGGCGTGAGCTTCCAGAACAACGACGCCTACGGCTCCTCGGGCGGCACGCTCAACATCCGGGGCTTCTCCGCGGACCGCGTCTCGCTCACCGTTGACGGCATCCCGCTCAACGATTCGGGCAACTACGCCGTTTATTCGAACCAGCAGTTCGATCCCGAGATTATCGGCGAAGTCAGCGTCAACCTCGGCACCACCGACGTCGACAGCCCCACCGCCTCGGCGGCCGGCGGTACCGTCAACTACCGTACGATTACCCCGCGCGAGGAATTCGGCGCGATGGTCTCCGCATCCTACGGCCAGTTCGATTTCCACCGCCTGTTCGGCATGGTCGAGACCGGCACTTTCACCCCGTTCGGAACCCGCGCCTTTGTGTCGGCCTCGCGTTCGGTGAACGACAACCCGTTCAACAACTACTCCAAGGTCAACAAGCACCAGTATAACGCCAAGATCTATCAGCCGCTCGGCAACGGCGGCGATTTCATCTCGATAGCGGGCCACTTCAACAAGAACCGCAACAACTTCTTCGGCTCGTCGCCGCTGCGCTGGGACACCACGCGCGTGGTCGGCACCGGCGCCGCGGCGCGCTTGGTCCCAAGGATCGTTGGCGGCCTGTCGCAGAACCGCTTCCCGATGAACGCCGACGAGCGTGAGTATTATGTCAACACGCCCTGCACCGTCGCGGTGGGCGTCAATGGCGTCGCCGACGCCGTTGCACCCTCGCGCGGCCCGGGCGGCGCGGCCGATCCCGACGGCCAATATGGCAGCTGCGGCACCGAGTTCGAGCGGCGCTACAACCCGTCCGACACGGGCAACATCCGCCTCGCCTCGCGCTTCAGCCGTGGTCCGTTCACCCTCACCATCGAGCCGAGCTTCCAATATGTGAAGGCGAATGGCGGCGGCACCGTGGCGGCACAGGAAGGCGCATTCCGCGACATCAACCCCGCCGGCGGCACGGCAACCGTCGCCCAGTGCCGGGCCACCCCGACCAGCGCCACCAACACCTGCGTCGCGGGCTACCTCGGCGGCACCCCCTATTTCGGCCGCGACCTGAACGGCGACGGTGACGCGATCGACGTCGTCACCGTGCTGGCGCCGAGCCAGACGCAGACCAACCGCTACGGCCTGATCGCCGGCGTGCGCTGGGACATCACCGACGACCATGCGCTCCGCTTCGGCTATACGTTCGACCGCGCCCGCCACCGTCAGACCGGCGAAGTCGGCCTGCTCCAGTATAACGGCGAGCCGGTGGACGTTTTCGCAATCGATGTCGCTCAGGCGGACGTCACCGGGGTCAACCTCCAGAAGCGCGATCGTCTCTCCTTCGCGATCCTGAACCAGTTCTGGAGCGAGTATCGCGGCGAGTTCATCGACGGCCGCCTGGTCGTGAATGCGGGCCTTCGCCTGCCGTTCTTCAAGCGCGACCTCAACAACTTCTGCTCGACCAGTTCGGCGGGCGGCTTCGTGGAGTGCTTCGGCCGCGACAATGCGCGCAACGCCACCTTCGCGACGCTCAACCCGAACTTCCAGGGTCCGCAGCAGCGCATCTTCAAGTACGATGCGATCCTGCCCAACGTCGGCTTCACCTTCGACATCATGCCGCGGACGAGCCTGTTTGCCAACTTCGCCAAGGGCCTCTCCGTCCCCGGCACCGACAACCTCTACAACTCGTTCTTCTTCCCGGCGGGCACCGACGCGGCCAACCCGAACCCCGAGAAGACGGACAATGTCGATGTCGGCGTGCGGTATCGCAGCTCGCAGATCCAGGCGCAGCTCGGCGCGTTCTACAACAAGTACAAGGATCGCACTGCGTCCGCATACGATGTGGAACTGAACACCACCGTCTACCGCAACCTCGGCGAAGTCGAGAAGTACGGCGTCGACGGCTATGTGTCCTACCAGCCGGTGAAGCAGATCAGCCTGTACGTGTTCGGCTCGTATCTGAAGTCGAAGATTGCGGACGATCTGGTCGTTGGCGAGTGCGTCGCGGCCCAGGTCAGCGCAAACCCGCAATTCCCCGGCTGTACCGCAGTCGGTGCGCCCATCCTGGCGCAAACCGCGGGCAGGCGGGAAGCGGGCGCTCCGAAGTACACCTTCGGCGGCACGATCCGCGGCAATTTCGGTCCGTTGGAGGTCGGCATCACGGCCAAGCGGACCGGTCCGCGCTTCATCTACGACACCAACGAGCCGGTGCGCGGCTTCGTCGGTCTGCCCCTCCCGGGCACCGACAGCATCATCTTCCCGGCTTCCACTCCGGCCTACACTCTGGTCAACCTGGATGCTCGCTTCAGCCTCGCCAAAATGGGCCTGGAGCGGACCCACATCCAGTTCAACGTCTACAACCTGTTCAACCAATTCTATGTGGGTGGGTTCAGCGGCGCACTTAACCAGACGGTGACCCGCAACAACTCGGGCGTGGCCACTGCCTACGGCAACCCGATCAACGTTCAGATCGGCGCCCCGCGGACGGCCAGCGCGACGCTCACCGTCGGCTTCTGATCCGAAGCGGCGATGGAGAATGCGGCCGCCGCGACCTTGTGTCGCGGCGGCCTTTTCTTTCAATCAGAAGGATCCGCGCTTGGCCTTCTTGGGCGGCGGGCCCGAGCGGGTGACGCTTGCGATCGGACAGCGCTGGCCCTGGACCAGCAGAGCGCCGTGCCGGTCGAGCTGGTTGAGCGCCGAGGTTTCGAATCCGATCGCCGTCGCGGCACGCAAGCGGGTGCAGCGGTTGCTGGTGCGCACCAGATACCATTCGCCTCTGCCGCCGCGGATATAAGCCGCGTCCTTGCCGACCGCCTTCCACTCGATGTCGGAAAGGCTGCTGATGAAGGGGATGGCGGTTTCGCCAGCGGTCTCCGTCGGGGCCGCGCCGGCGGCGCAGGCGAAAGTCGCGGCGGCGGCCGCGGCGAGTCGGGTGAAGTGATGCATCTGCTGTTCCTCCGGCGGACCCTGGCGGCCCAAGACAAAGCTTCAAGGCGCCCGCAATCCGATATCGCCGGCGTCAGCTTTGGCATGTGGGGACGAGGAGGCCGCGCGGGAAGGCTCGCAGTGCAGGCGCAACCGTGTCAAAGGATGTCCGGCACCAACGAAAAGGACCGCGGATTGACTCGCGAGGACGACATTCCCTCGATCATCGATGAACTGATCGACATCTCCGACAGCTCGGCCACGGCGTTGCGCGGCGCCCTTGCCCGCTATCTCGCCTGTGGCGAGCGGCCCGACCCGGACGCGCGCACAAAAGGGGTGTTCGCCTATCCCGAGCTTCGCATCGCCTACCGGCTCGATTCCGCCCCGAAATTCCCCAACCGCGCGTTCGGCCGCCTGAACCAGCCGGGCCTTTACGCGATCAGCATCGCCCGGCCGAAGCTGTTCCGCAAATACTTGACCGAGCAGCTCGGCTTCCTCGTCCGCGACTACGACGTCGAAGTCTCCGTCGGCCGTTCGGCGAGCGAGATCCCTTACCCCTACGTTCTCGACGGCACGGACGACCTGCGTCTCGACGGCGCCCATGCCGCCGATCTCGGCCGCTGGTTCCCGACCACCGAGCTTGCCCATATCGGCGACGAGATCGCCGACGGTGCCTGGGATCATACGTTGCGCCAGGCCCGTCCGCTGTCGCTGTTCGACGGCCCGCGCGTCGATTTCAGCCTCGCGCGCCTCCGCCATTATACCGGCACCCCGTCCGAGCACACGCAACGCTATCTGCTGTTCACCAACTACGTCCGCTACGTCGACGAATTCGTGCGCTGGGCGGTGGCCGAGCTGCAAAAGCCCGACACGCCCTACGAGGCGCTGTCCGCGCCTGGCGGCATTTTCATCGAGGCTTCGACGCCCGACCCCTTGAGCCTGATCGAGGCCGGTGCGTGGCGCAAGTTCCAGATGCCCGCCTACCACCTCATCGCCAGGAACGGCACCGGCATCAGCCTGGTCAATATCGGCGTCGGCCCGTCCAACGCCAAGACGATCTGCGACCACCTTGCCGTTCTCCGCCCCGAGGCCTGGCTGATGATCGGCCATTGCGGCGGCCTTCGCCCGAGCCAGTCGATCGGCGATTATGTCCTCGCCCACGCTTACCTGCGCGACGACCATGTGCTCGACGACGTGCTTCCGATCGAGATCCCGATCCCGCCGATCGCGGAAATCCAGCAGGCGCTCTACGACGCCGCCGCCTCGGTGACCGGCGAGGAGCCGGGGCAGCTCAAGGAGCGGCTGCGCACCGGCACCGTGGTCACCACCGACGACCGCAACTGGGAGCTGCGCTACACATCGTCGGCCCGCCGCTTCAATCAGTCGCGCGCCGTCGCCATCGACATGGAATCCGCCACCGTAGCCGCCCAGGGCTATCGCTTCCGCGTTCCCTACGGCACCCTGCTCTGCGTCTCCGACAAGCCGCTCCACGGCGAGATCAAGCTGCCCGGCCAGGCCAACGCCTTTTACGAACGGGCGATCAGCCAGCATCTGCGGATCGGCATCGAGACTCTGCGCATATTGAACCGCGAGGGCGCCAAGCTCCACTCGCGCAAACTCCGGAGCTTCGACGAGCCCCCGTTCCGCTGATCTTATTAGCCCCTCCCCTTCAGGATCGGGCGCTGGCCTGTCCCCCGGACAGGCCTTAGCGCGCCCGATGGGTTGGGGAGGGGACCGTAATTGCCACTCCGAAAAACGGGGCGTTCCTACCGACCTTCCCCTCCCCAAACCCCTCCCCTGAAGGGGAGGGGCTTAAGTAAGCCTCACTTCTGCGGCGACCGGTTCTCCACCCGCCCGAGCGCCGGCACCTTCAAGGTCCCCGCCGCGGCGATATAGGCTTCCAGCGCTTCCACATCCGGTGGCCCACCCGCACTATCCATGCCGTCGCGGAAAGCGGTGAAATTGTCCCCGCCGCCGCCGAGGAAGTTGTTGCTCGCCACCCGGTACACCGCGTCGTCCCGCACCGGCTGACCGTTCACCGTCAGCAGCACGATCCGCTGCCCCGCCGGCCTGGACAGGTCGTAGGCGAAGCGGACATTGCCGGACGGCGACAGGATGTTGGGGTTCTCCGCCGTGTTGGTGGCGCTTGCGAATTGCTGCTCCAGGATCGCGCGGAGCTGAGCGCCTGTGAAGCTCTTCACCACCAGCATATTGGCAAAGGGCTGGGCGGCAAAAAGCTGGCCGAAGCTCACGCCCCCATCCGGCGCCGGCACCAGGTCCACCCGAACCCCGCCCGCATTGGTCAGCGCAAGGTCCGCGCCGCCGTTGGCCGCGCCACGCGTCGCGGCGAAATGCGCGTCGGCGATGAGGTTGCCCAGCACCTGCTCGCCCGCCTCGTTGGTCGCCTTCAAGGCCGGGCCGGACAGCTTGCCCACCGCCCGCGCGGCAATCGGCGCCGCCGCCGCCGCATAGCGCGCCACCAGCGCCTCCACGTCGGCGCGTGGCTGGTAGACCGGGACGGCATCCGTCACCGGGGTCTCGCCACGCGAAGTGGTGAAGCCCGCGCTCTGCACGATGAGGTTGTCAGCCGTCTTCGCGGTTACCCGCCCGGCAACCGGATCGATGGTGAGCGTGATGTCGGTCAGCAGCGTGCCGTATTTGCCGGCGCTGGTCAGCAGGATCGGCCTGGCCGGGTTCATCCGGCCATAGTCGCAGATATAGGCATTGTGGGTGTGGCCGGAGACCACCAGGTCCACCGCCGGATCGAGCCGGTCGAGAATCGGGATGAGGTCGCCTTCGATCCCGCCGCAGCTCTGGTCGTTATAGCCGAGCTTGGAATAGACCCCCTGGTGGATGAGCAGAATGATCGCGTCGGCCCCTTCGGCCTTCAGCTTCGGGATCAGCGCGTTCACCGTGTCCGCCTCGTCGCGGAACCGGAGGCCGGCGACACCCGACGGCATGACCAGCGTCGGCGTTTCCTTCAGCGTCATGCCGATGATGCCGATCTTCACCTCGTTCCGGCCCTTGCCGAAGCTCCTGATCCCATAGGAGGGGAACAAAGTCGCCCCGCTCTCCGTCACCGCGTTGGCGGCGAGGTAGGTGAAGCTGGCGCCGGGAAACGGCTCGATGGCGCAGGGCGTGCGGCTGGTCAGCTTCTCGCACCCGCCCTTCTGCATGCGCAGCAGCTCGGCCCGCCCGCGGTCGAATTCGTGGTTGCCGACCGCGTTGAAGTCGACCTCCATCAGGTTCATCGCGTGGATCGTCGGCTCGTCCAGAAACAGCGCGGAGACCAGCGGCGAGGCCCCGATCATGTCGCCGGCCGAGACCACCAGATTGTTCGCATTCTGCCGCCGCAGCGAGTCGATTGCCGAGGCCAGATAGGCCGCTCCGCCCGCCGGGACACGGATCGCGCCGTCGCCCGGCCCGGGATGGTCCACGGTCTGTTTGGGCGCCTCGAGGTTGCCGTGGAAATCGTTGAAGGCGATCAGCTTCACCGTCACCGGCGCTGCCCCCGCGCTCTGCCGCGCCTCCCGGGTGGTGGCGCAGCCGCCAAGCGCCAGCGCACCGGCGAGAAAGAGGAACTTCATGCGCATGTTCAGGATCACCCATCCCCGAGTTCGTCGCCACTGTTGGTGCCACGGCGGGAATGCTCTGTCACTAGGCGCGCGGCGCAGCCCGGCTTAAGGAAGCGGCATGAGCAACGCCCCCCACCCTCTCGTCGAGCGCGCCCGCGAAGCGGCCCTCCGCGCCTATGCCCCCTACTCCCGTTTCTCCGTCGGCTGCGCGATCGAGTCGATCGACGGCCAGATCGCGGTCGGGGTCAACATCGAGAACGCCTGCTACCGCCTCGGCATGTGCGCGGAGCAGTCCGCTCTTTCGGCGGCGCACCAGGCGTTCGGGCTCGACAAGGTGGCGCGGATCGCGGTCGCCGGCGGCGACGCAAGCAGCGGCACCCTCTCCGGCGGCGGAGTCTGCACGCCCTGCGGCGGCTGCCGTCAGGCGATCCTCGAAGCCGCGCATCTCGGCGGCCGCGACATCGAGATCGTCTCCGCCAACGGCGACGGCACGGAAACGAACATGGTCCGCATCTCGGAACTCCTGCCCTTCGGCTTCGGCCCCGGAAATCTCAGCGACGCGGGCTAGGCCGGCGCGGCACTCCGTGAATTCCCCTCCCTTTTTTTAGGGCGGGGTTGGGGGTGGGTAGCCGTGGAGCCCCCTCGATGGGGGCGAAGCGGCCTCGCTGCCTGAGAGTAGCGCTTCACGGGCATCGAGCCCATTCAGCGCTTACCCACCCCCAGCCCCTCCCTAAACAGGGAGGGGGGTCGATTCGGCGCCAGGTGACTCCCCTCCCTGCCAAGGGAGGGGCTGGGGGTGGGTAGCCGTGCAGCCCCCTCGATGGGGGCGAAGCGGCCTCGCTGCTTCAGGATAACGCTTCACGGGCATCGAGCCCGTTCAGCACTAACCAACCCGCCCCTCCCTAAACAGGGAGGGGGGGGTCGATTCGGCGCCAGGTGACCCCCCTCCCTGCCAAGGGAGGGGTGGGGGTGGGTAGCCGTGCAGCCCCCTCGATGGGGGCGGAGCGGCCTTGCTGCGTAAGGATAGCGCTTCACGGGCATCGAGCCCATTCAGCACTTACCCACCCCCAGCCCCTCCCTAAACAGGGAGGGGGGGTCGATTCGGCGCCAGGTGACTCCCCTCCCTGCCAAGGGAGGGGGGTCGATTCGGCGCTAGGTGACTCCCCTCCCTGCCAAGGGAGGGGTGGGGGTGGGTAGCCGTGCAGCCCCCTCGATGGGGGCGGAGCGGCCTCGCTGCGCTAGTATAGCACTTCGCGGGCATCGAGCCCCCTCAGCGCTTACCCACCCCCCGCCCCTCCCTAAACAGGGAGGGGGGTTGGTTCAGCGCCAGGTGACTCCCCCTCAGGAAGCGCCTCTTACGAATAGAAGATGTGCAGGCCGATCTTGGCCTGGCGGGTGAGGCGCTTGCCCCAGCTCGGCGCGACATAGTCGGCATGGTACCAAAGCACGTTCGACGGCAGCGTGTCGGACAGCTTGGCCTGGGCGATCTTCGCCACCGCAACCGCCTTGTGCCACGAGTCCGAACCGAAATCTGGTGTCGGGAAACGGCCGTGGCGGATGAACGAGAACTGCCAGGGCTGGGTGATCACCGAGCAAAGGTCGGCGGGGTAGCGGCCCGAGCCGGCGCGGTTGATCACGACCTGCGCGACGGCGAGCTGGCCCTGCAGCGATTCGCCGCGCGCTTCGAAATACACCGCCTTGGCGAGACAATCCTGCTCGCGCGTGTCGGTGGTGTCGCCGGCATATTCGCCGACGAGTTCGTCGAGGCTGCGGTGGGGAGCGGCCGCGGCGGGGGCGGCGGGGGTCAAAGCGAGGCGGGCCCAATGGGTGGCGGTGCTCCACAGGCTGGACACGACGCCGGCTTTCTCTTCGGGCTTCGGGAGGGGAGCAGCGACCCGGGCTTCGGCACCGTCGAGCGCGGCTTCAACCGAAGCGGCGCTTGCCCCGTTCACCGGCGCAGTGGCGACGATGCTTGTCGCATCGGTGCCTTCGGCCTGGGAAGGTGCGGAGATGGTGGCCGCCGCGGCGAGCGCGACAGCAGCCGCGGCAAAGCCCGCGGCCCGAGAAATCCGGTTCATCTGGTTCCAAAAATTTGCGGTGTGCGGTCCCCCGGATGCCGAACAGTGCATCCCCGACCGCGTCCCCGTCTCGCATCGCACCCGAAAATGGGGGTGGCGCCGCTCTTCGTTTTCGCTGAGGAGCCAATGACTTAAGCCACGGCGATACTCAACCCATCGGGCCAGGAGTCACGATGAACCGTGTGACTCGGCGGACACGCCGAAGAAAATTATCAGCCAGCGCGGAACTTTCCCTCCGCTGTGGCTTTTCAGCCCGCCTTTCCCGCCTCGGGAGCCGCTTGATTCGCCACCGGCGGCTGCTGGACCCCGGCAACCAGCCGGACAAAGGCGCTCGCCACCCAGCCGGAGCGGCAGGGGCCGTCATAATCGCGGCGCTTGGTGGTCGGAGTCGAGACGCCGCACGAATCGTCGAGCGCGCCGCTGTCGTCATAGACCACGCCCAGCCACTTCTGGTCGATCGAGCGGGCGCAGACGTAGAAGCGTGCCCCGGACGGAATGCCGCCGGCCTCCGCCGCGCTCTCGAACGGCGCGGCGCGGACCGGGAGCGACTCCCCCGCCTTGAGGTGCCGGGTGGTGCCGGCGCCGCCGCAGGCCGCGAAATTCGGCCCGAGCTCGCCGACCCGCACCGCCCGCTTCTGCTGCACCGGCGCCGCGGCCGCCACCGGCGGATCCTCCCGCGCGGCCTGGTTGGCGAAATGATCGTCCCGCACCGGCTCCCCGCAGGCGGTGAGCGCGGAGAAAGCGAGGAGGACACAAAACATTGGGGGCGTGGCGGGCGTGCGCATCGCCGCCTTGTGGAGCCTGCGGCACGAAAAATCTACGGACGCCGCGCCTGCCCCCCCCACCCCCTCACCTGCCTCCCCCTAGCGCGCCGGGCCCTGGTTCTTGCGGAAGGCGAGCTGCGGGCCGATCGTGGTCATCACCGTTTCCACGGACAAAGTCGCGCAGTGGTCCGGCACCTTGGCGCGGCAGACGAGCGGCTCGGCCGGATCGTTGACGCCGCGCACCGTGAGCTTCATCGTCTCGCCCGCGAAGCTGGTCGGCGCGCCGTAGCCGATCATGGTCGTCTTGCCCTGCTGGTCGAGCACCTGGAAGTGGCTGAAGCCCTTCCCCTTGATCAGCTCGGCCGCCCGGTAGAGGGCGACATTGCGGCCGAAGCCCTCGCCCGCGGGCCCGTTGCTGTTGCCGGTGATCCGCCAGATGCCGGGCTCGATCTCCTTCTCCTGATAGCCGCCGAACAAGGCCTGCGGTCCGTAGGTGGTGGCGGTGAACGCCCGCCCGGCGCAACCGCCGAGAAGAAGCGCCGCGGCCAAAGCAAGCGCGGGTGTGAAGCGTCGAGTCATGGTTTTCCCCTTTTCCGGGAGGAGCTTATCAGCGGCGGCAGGCGCCCGGCAAGTGGCGCGGCAAGGCCGAGCCGCGGCGCGCACCGGAACGGCGGGGGACCGGCTTCGTTGCCGGGGAATGCGACACCCCCTTTTGCTTGCCCTCGCCGCTCTCGTCCTTGCCGGCGGCTGCTCTCCCGAAGCCGCGCCCGAAGGCAGCGATGCGGCGCCGAACGGCAGCGATGTCGCCCAGGCGCCCGCGGAACCTCCCGCTCCCGAACCGCTGCCCCCGGTCAGCCCGCCCGAGCCAGGAACCCCCGGCGGCCTACCCGACGACCGCACGCCGATCTCGGAAGCGCCGTTCACCCCCGACAGCGCTCAGGGGGCGGCGAATGTCGTCCAAACCTATTACGCGCTGATCGGCGAGCAGAAGTATGCCGAGGCGCGTCGCCTGTGGTCGGATGGCGGTAAGGCGAGCGGCGCGAACGAGGCTAACTTCGCGAAAGGCTTCGAAGGATTCACCGAATACCACGCCCAGATCGGCGCACCGGGCGCGATCGAAGGCGCGGCCGGATCGCTCTACGTCGAGATACCGGTCGTCCTCTACGGCCGCCTGAAAACCGGCGCCACCTTCAACAGCCGCGCCACCGCGGTGCTCCGCCGAGTCAACAACGTCCCCGGAGCAACCCCCGAACAACTGCGCTGGCACATCGCCCGGATCGACCCCGTCGCGGCGGTGCCGAAGCCCTGACCGGCCGCCGCTCACCGCGCCGGCGGGCACCTGCGAATGTCGCGAATGCCGCTCCCCTCGCTCTGCCGCCCGGCAGCGCCCCGCGGACGTAAAGCGGCCAATATGGCGGCATTCCCCTCCGGAGCGGAGGCAGCCCTTGTGGACAGGGTGCCCCCTTTGGCTTTGTCTCGGTCCTCCAGGGGGAGAGACGACATGAGCGAGCAGATATTCTTCGACCAGCGCGACGTGAAGGTGACCAACGCGCGCTTCATCGTGCATTCGCACACCTATGCAATGAGCGGCGTGACGTCGGTGAAAACCGCCATCCAGCCGCCCAACCGCAGCACCGCTTTCTGGGTGATCGGGATCGGCATCCTGATCGCCCTTGTCGCCGATGGCGCCGCCAAGCTGCTCGGGGTGGCGATGGCCGCGGGCGGCATCTGGATGCTGATGCAGCTCAAGGACCTGCACCTCGTATTCCTCAGCAGCGCCTCCGGGGAGGTTCAGGCGCTGTCCGATCCCGATGAAGGTTTCATCCGCAGCGTCGTCAACGCGCTCAACGACTCCCTGGTCCACCGCGGATAGCGCGGGGCGCTGCGGGGGCGGACCTAGTCAACCGCCGCGTGCGAGCCGCCGCGCGTCGGCTTTGAGGGCGCCTAGGATGGCTTCGGCGGCGGTGAGCTCCCAGGCTTGGTCGTCGACCATCAGGTCGATCTTGAGCGACAAGGCGGCGAGCCCCGGCGCCGGCGCGGCGAGGAGGCGGGTGAGCGCGTGGAGCCGCGCGCTTTCCAGGGTGTCGAACCGATCCTCCAGCGCCCGGCACGCGGGATAAGCGCGCCGCTCGGCCGGCAGCCGGTCGGTGGCGGCGCTGAACGCGGCAAGCCGCGCCTCCGAGCGCCGAAAGTGGTGAAGCGCCCGGCTCCAGGCACAGGGGAAAGGGCCAAGCCGCTGCCCCTTCCCCGCCGCAAAAGCGGGCAACACCGCACCCACGCCTAGCAACGCCCGGCGCGTCAGGTTATGCCTCCCAGCAGCCATGCCTGAGGTTCCTTTCCTTTCAGTCAGCACTACTGACCGTTTGGCATTTCGTCAAGTAGCATGTTCGTGACTGCGGAGACCCTCACACCGGCGCAATGCCGCATGGCGCGAGCGGCGCTGCAGTGGTCCGTCAACGAGGCGGCTGAGGCGGCAGGTGTGAGCTACCGGACAATCGTTCGGCTTGAGAACGAGCAGCGGGACATCAAGGCTGACAGAGTGGTGGTCATCCGGCGCAGCTTTGAGGCCGCTGGTGTTCGCTTCATTGACGTAGGTGAGGATGCTGGGGGCGTAGTCCCTCACCCTCTCCCGTGGGAGGGCAGATAGCTCAGTTCAAAAGCTATTTGGAGCCCGTCTGAGCAGCGCTCGAGCGTCTAATAAAGCATTGCATCCGCTCACACCGGCGCCAAGGACACCCGGGAATGAATCTTGGATGCGCAGAGGCACTAGGTGGGTGGCAAACGAAAGATTAATCGGGCCTCTCGTCTAAATTCCATCATCGTCCGTATGGTATCACGCAACGCATTAAGATTAGCAACATCGGCCGTCGGGTCGATCCAAGAAACGTTCTTCAATACGACCGCATGAGATCTTTCATTCATGTGTGGACTCAAAGCAAGGCACTTCAAACCAGCAACGCACCGAGATCTGACTTCCTCATCGCTTTTTATAGCGATTCTGACAAGGACCTCCGAAAATCTAAGATAGGTCACCTCTGCTGCACGGAAGACGAATGCCGCGTCAAGCTCAGGCAAATCGACGTAGGTAGCAATTAACCCAATAACATCGTCCCTATCTAAACCTGACAGGGTTGGTGAAATAGGGAATCCAACCAACTTAGCGATTCGTGAGTTACGGAACAATGTCACTGACATCAGGCTCGCTATCACGACGCCGAAAGCAGGAAAGAGAGCGAACCATGGGGGAACCGGCTGCTCTTTTTTATCCGATGGTTCACTCGCTTTCCCTAGCACTTCAGAGCTTCTTACCTTAACGTCGATGCGAACTCCCGGCGTAGGTGCCGCTACAAGGAACGTCGCGGTAGAACGTTCGCCCGGGAAGAGAGATGAAATGTAGACTTCTGATCCATTGTTAATTGGAACGAGTCGCGGCTGCTCCCCGGATGATATGTCGATATTAGCCTGCTCCACTGCACCACGTGGAAGCGTTATTTTAGCAACAATATTGGTTAGCTTTGCGCCACCAGAGTTAAGCAAACTTAACGAGTAAATCGATTTGTTATTTCCTCCAGTATTGATAGAGGGACTCGACGCGATATTGTACTCTAACTTCGCTTTCGGCGCCATGAGCCTGTCGAAGAGATTAGGTATTAGCGAGAACAGTCCGGCGAAGAGGGCGGGCAGGAGAATAGCACTCCCGAACCAGCCCCACCTAACCCATTTCCGCCTGCTGACGGATACCGCCTCATCATCCGCCACAATCACCTCCCTTAAAGTTCAAGAGTATGACCTTAGTGAGTGAATTACCAGAGTGAGATTCGGTCCGGAGTCGTCTATACTCACTGTGGAAGATTTTCGGCTGGATGGCACCAGCTCAGCCACTTGCGGCCGAGTGTCTCGTGGCACGGGGTATGCGCAGCATTCCACTGTCGCGAGAGCCCCCCACGGCGACAATTCGGGCAAGTTCGCAACGCTACGATGTTAGAAGCCGCCGCGGCGCTCTTCTGGATGTGTTTTAAACACTAAGCAATGCTATGCGAACGGTTTGCCATCTTCATCACAGCGGTTCGCGAGTTTCTTAGAGAGTGCCTTGACGACCTGTAGAAGGTGATGTGCTTCATCGTTGTCATATCGCCGCTCGATGTGCATCGTCGTATTTCGCCAGGCGACTCGCACTGCATCTATGGAAGCGTAGAGATCCTCGAAGAATTGCCGGTCACCTGCTGCCCAGCCGGCATTTGCGTTGGAGTTGCGTGCTGTCATGGTAGCCTTGATTGCCTGAAGCATGCTGCCCCAATTCTTGTCAGAACCAGAGGGAGACGGCAGTCCCAGGCAGGCGTGAATCGCCCGGAGCAGCACCTCCATGATCCGCATTAGATGAAACACACTTGCAGTTGAGCGAGCCATTGCGAGGCACTTACATGCCTCCTCTAAGTCATAGACGGCGGAGGGAATCTTGACTCTAAAATCTGCGCCAAAAACAAGATCGCAGTCTCCAGCTAAATCTCTCAAGTCCGGTTCCATAGTATACATAGCTACTAATGACGCCTCTCGGCGAAAGGTTACGTCAATATCGCGAATACCATCCTTCAACTCTTGATAGGTCATATCTCTGTCAAAATTGGCAATTAGTTCCGACACTGCTATGGGTGTCAAGTTCGCTCCAATTAGTTCAGCCGACGCTTGGATGTTCGTTAAGGCAGCAGACAAATGCCCTTTGTCTTTCTCAGTAAGAGTGTCTTTGTTCTTAATCTTTTCAGCTACGTCCGCTCCGTTACGTAGGTACTCGCTAAGTCTTCCAATGAGGGACCCAACTTTGAAGAACTCGTCAGCTTTGAGGGTCTTCATGCTACCTTCTTCCCCACCCGTGACACATCGCCCCGTCCCGCCAGTAGCCCAGCGATCGAAATATCCTCGTCCATTCCCTCCCAATGGAGGCCGGCGCGGCTGACTTCGACGGCTTGGCGCTGTTCGGGGGTGCCGTGGAGCAAACGGGGGAACCAGGTGAGCGGGATGCCGAGGGTGCGACCGTCTTCCAGCTCGACCCACATCTTCGCTTCGTCGAAGCGGACGGCGGTTGGGCTGGTAGGATCGGTCATTCCATTCCTCCTTGGCCTTTCCGCTTCGGCTGTGGCGCGGTGCTTCCTCCTGCCCTCACCCTGCCGCTTCGCGGCTGTCCCTCTCCCTGAATGGGAGAGGGGTTTTGGTTATTCAGCCGCAACCCCCGCCTGCGCGAACATGTCCGCGTCGGCCACCACAACCTCCGGCAGGTCGTTCGCTACCTTGGCTTGCTTCCTCCGGTCGAAGCTGTCCCACACTTCGCCCCAGTTGCCGCGGGTGGCCGCCTTCGAATATTCCGTGGCTCTCGTTTCGAAGAAGTTGGCGTGTTCGACGCCGTTCAGCAGCGGCGCCAGCCAGGGCAGCGGGTGGTCGTCGATCATGAACATCGGCTTGAGGCCAAGCTGGCCGAGGCGCCAGTCGGCGATGTAGCGGATGTACTGCTTGATCTCCTTGGGCGCCATGCCGGGGACGGGGCCCTGCTCGAAGGCGAGGTCGATGAAGGCGTCTTCCAGTTCCACCGTGTGGTGGCAGGTTTCGCGGATGTCCTTCTTCACCGCGGGGGTGAAGCAATCGCGCTCCTGCACAAAGGCGTGGAACAGCTTGGTGATGCCCTCGCAGTGCAGGCTTTCGTCGCGCACGCTCCAGCTCACGATCTGGCCCATGCCCTTCATTTTGTTGAAGCGCGGGAAGTTCATCAGCATGGCGAAGCTGGCGAAGAGCTGCAGCCCTTCGGTGAAGCCGCCGAACATGGCCAAAGTCTTGGCGATGTCCTCGTCCGTGTCGACGCCGAAGGTGGCGAGGTAATCGTGCTTGTCCTTCATCTCCTTGTACTGAAGGAACATGCCGTATTCGCTTTCGGGCATGCCGATCGTGTCGAGGAGGTGCGAATAAGCGGCGATGTGCACCGTCTCCATGTTGGAGAAGGCGGCGAGCATCATCTTGACCTCGACGGGCTT
>Ga0190273_10000187_pt1 | contig 30954 bp, 33 predicted proteins | sample Popmic504IS_FD_134513 | JGI IMG/M metagenome (GOLD analysis project Ga0190273, IMG submission 134513) | Populus adjacent soil microbial communities from riparian zone of Shoshone River, Wyoming, USA - 504 IS | ecosystem: Environmental > Terrestrial > Soil > Riparian zone > Trees stand | place... | reverse complement strand
GTCTCTATATCTTGACCAAGGCTATGACGCCGCCAAGACTTTTATCACGAAGAACTTGCTATCAACTTTTAAGAAAATTTTGGATACAGGGTCATGGATGGACCCTAAGTCGCATCTGCAAGAAGTAGTCCAGAGCCAGGAAGGCTATACGCCGGTGTACAGGGTGTTGGAAGAATCAGGCCCTGACCACGACAAGATCTTCATGGTCGGCGTATTTGTTAATAACAATCTTAAAGGTACAGGTTCTGGACCTAGCAAACAGGCTGGCCAACAAAAGGCTGCTGAAGCAGCCTTGGCTAAGTACTCTATTAAATAACTGGCCGTAAACACAAGCGGTACGATATACTGTTGCTATGATATCAACCAGCCTGCGTCCGCGTGGCTATTTGCACTGGTTTGTACTCGTGTTAGTACTACTTGCCTTGTCGGTAGGGCTTTTCTTTGTCCGCCAGCGTCAGAGCCTAGTATGCGCTCCTGAAGCAAGCGCCAGTTGGCGCTTAACCTACGCCGATGGGGACAATATTTCGAAGTTTATGTGGTCTATTAAGCCTGCCGATAAAGGTGAGTTTATCTCCTGCCTAGAAGACGAGGGATACGATGTCAAACTTGCTGCCGATACGGGTGAAATAACGGCATTTGACGGCGGTGGCCAAACAATTTCTAATACAGTGGGTGACGGATTCGTTCAGAGCGATACTTTTTATAAATGGTGATCCCCGGGGATTTGACATTAGGGGTCGTTATCTGTACAATAACTTGAGATTCAATAGGCTTTCGGGCCTAGTGTTAGAGTTATATTTGTTAGGGTCATTGTTAGAATAAGAGACCAAGAAAGAGAGTTAATTACCATATGTTAGCGATTCGCATGCAACGTACCGGCCGCAAGGGCCACGCCCAGTTCCGCGTCGTGGTACAAGACAGCCGGTTTACGCCTACAAGCGGCCGCCACGTAGCCTTGTTGGGTAGTTATGACCCACACACCAAGACCAGCACGTTGGTTAAGGACAAGGCCGAGCACTATCTTTCTAACGGCGCCCAGCCTTCGGACCGTGTCGTACGTTTGTTCGAGGCTGAAGGAGTCACTCTTCCAGCTTGGGTAACCAAGTCTGCTGACAAAAAGCGTGCTATCCGCAACCCAGAGAAGCTACGCCGCAACCAGCCTAAAGAAGAAGCTGCTCCTGTCGAAGCTGCTTCTAACGACGCTGCTAGCGAAGAATAAACCTTCGTTTGTTCTATAAATAGGGTGGGTATCATGCTTTTGAGGCACACAAAGCTATAATACTGTTAATCACAGTTAGCTAGTTCCTTGAGATAACAATCGGTAGACGATATAATGCGGCTTACCTGTTAAGGAGGATGATATGAGCAGTATTGACCAGCAATTCGTAGAATTTATCGTGAAGTCCCTCGTCGGTAAGCCTGAAGCGGTTATTGTCGAGCGTCGGATTGACGAAAAGGGGGTTCTCCTTGAGTTAACCGTCGATCCAGAAGACTTAGGCCGGGTTATTGGTAAACGAGGTGCTACGGCTCAATCATTGCGCACCTTGCTGCGCGCTTTAGGCACTAAAAACGATGCCCGTTACAATCTAAAGATTGTTGATAACGGAGTGGCACCAGTAGACGGCGATGACACTGGACATACCTCAGCGGCAAGCGACGATAATACTACTAGTGTTAGCGTCGACCACGATGACGATAGTCGTGTCAGCAAGACCCGGCGTGAACTGGCCGACTTGGACGATTTAGACGTCTAAAAAATGTATTTGTGTTGTAATTCTAATGTCAAGCCTTGTGCTACTGTAACGCTTACGGTATAGTTCAAAAGGTCGAATCACGACATACTTTCAAACAAAAACAAGATAAGCTCTGCGAGCCAAATCACTAACAATTTGCTAGCGGTTTGGGAGCTTTATGTGCCAGACGGAACCTCCTTTGTACGGGGTTCTTTTTGGTTTTGTTTACTGTTTGGGGTAGGATTGCCTATACTTAAAATATGACAGATACCACGTATGACGATATGTTAGCCTTTGCCTCGGCAGTAGCTAGGGATGCGGGCGAGATTATGCGCCGCTATTTCCATAATATCGACCAGCATGTTACCCGCAAGAAGGACACGACGCTTGTTACAGTGGCCGATACATCAATAAATAAAATGGTTATCCAGCGCGTAGCCCAAACGTATCCGCAGCATGGTGTATTGGGCGAAGAGGCTTCAAGCCACGATGGACGGCGTGAACTATGGGTATGTGACCCTATAGACGGCACGAATGGCTTTACTATCGGGGAACCGACCGCGGTATTCTCACTGGCCTATGTGGTAGATGGCGTGCCGACAGTAGCGGTGACATACGACCCGTTCCAGGACCGGCTATATAGCGCTATCAAGGGGCGCGGAGCCTATTGTAATGGAGTGTTGCTCCAAGTCAGTGATTGTGACTTAGGCGAGGCTGTCCTTGGCTTGAGCGGTGGCTACCAGGCTGTGTCTGGCAACATTGGCCTGTACGACCAATTGGCGGCCACTGGTGCAGACTTGCGCATGATGGGTGGGCTAGTGTTTAAAGGCAATTTGGTGGCCGAGGGCAAAATCACCGGAGTGCTGTACCCGTATACTGCCGCGCATGACATTGCCGCCATTAAGCTTATAGTAGAGGAAGCAGATGGTATAGTGACGGATATTGATGGCAATGATCAGCGTTACGACCAAGCATTGCGGGGCGCGATTATTTCCAATGGCGTTATCCATAGGCAGCTGGTTGAAGCTGTAGCCCATTATGGTGTAGCCCGCTATAGAGGCTATCCACAAAACTAGTTAATTATGTTATAATATAAATAAATATGGTCATCTACGTTATTACGCTATTCCCAGAGATGTTTGATAAGGTGCTGGGTTCCAGCATGCTTTGGAAGGCTCAAAACCGGGGCATTGTTGAATATAAGCTTGTAGACTTACGCCAGTTTGGCTTAGGACCGCGCAGGATGGTAGACGATACGCCGTATGGTGGAGGCGATGGTATGCTGCTTAAACCAGAACCAGTGATCGCTGCCATTGAGTCTGTTAAGGTTCAGAGTCCGCAAGCTCGCGTCTTGCTGCCCACGCCGCGTGGCAAGGTCTACAAGCAATCAGACGCCAAACGTTTGGCGTCTGATGCCGAAGACCTGATTATTGTCTGTCCGCGTTATGAGGGGTATGACGAGCGGATTACGGCCTGGGTGGATGAGCAGTATTGTATTGGTAATTATATTTTGACTGGTGGCGAGTTGCCGGCCATGATATTGATTGATTCGGTTGTGCGCTTGCTGCCCGGTGTGTTGGGCGGCGAGACGTCGGTAGATGTGGAGTCGTTCCAAGATGACGATGTGTCGGTGGAGTTCCCGCAGTATACACGGCCCGAAGAGTTCCGGGGTGTGAAAGTTCCTGAAGTCTTGCTGAGCGGGCACCATGGTGAAATCGCCAAATGGCGTGCCGAAAACGGCAAATAGTTGCCAACAGCGCTATAATAGGGCGGTAATGGAGGGACTGTTTAGTATGAAGTTATCATCATTGTTGCCGATCAAGCCGGTGTATGCGCATTGTGACCTGCCTTGTGGGGTCTATGACCCGGCCCAGGCTCGGATTGAGGCCGAGAGCGTGCTGAAAATTGCCGAGAAGTACGAGAGCTTGGACGACTACAATAAAATGCGGGCTGTGGTTATCAAGGAGCAGCGTGCTGAGTTGGTCAAGCACCACCTGTGGGTTCTATGGACTGATTACTTTAAGCCGGAGCATTTGGAAAAGTATCCGCAGCTACACGATTTGTTTTGGCGGACCACCAAGCAGGCTGGCGAAGCCAAGCACCATGCTGGCATCGAAGACGCCCAGAAGCTACTAGACCTGATTGACGAGATTGCCGAGATCTTTAAGGCAACCAAGCAGGCTTAGCCGTGCTACTGGTACGTCGCATAACGGGTAATAGTATGCTCCCTGGATATACTCCGGGGAGCCTTATTTTTGGCATGGCGCTCACGCGCCGGCTAAAAGTCGGCCAAGTCGTGATTGTAGAACACAATGGCATGGAGAAGATAAAGCGAATCGCTGAAATACGCAAAGGCGGAGTGTATGTACTGGGTGATAATCCAGTACATAGTACCGATAGCCGTAGTTTTGGTTGGCTACCAATATCGTCAGTCGTAGCACGAGTTATTTGGCCATGCTCAAAGAAAACCGGCTAGATTGCCGCTCTAGCGGTTTTCGACGAGTAGTTCATTGATTTCTAGCACGCCAAGGCGTGGTGTGCGCACAACTTGCTCTTTTTGCAGGTCTTTCATGACCATGGTGGTTGATTCGCGGGTGACGCCGATCATGTCAGCTAATAGTTGATGGCTGATGGGGAATTTGACCCGTCGCCAGCAGAGCTTTGGTGCTTCACAATGTTGGCGTGACAGGTAGCCGAGTGTTGCGAACAGCTTGTCGCGGGTAGAAGTTTTTTCGAGGCTGCTCATGCGGCGCATCATTTCCTGAACTTCGCCAGCAAACCATCGGAGACAATAGAGCACTAAAGTAGGGTCAGATTTGAGTCGGTCTTCGAAGTCGGAGCGCGACAAAACGTATAATTCGGAGTCCGCTACCGTAGTGTAGAACGTACTTGTTTGGCCGGTGGTGCCAAACATAAATAAAACAGGAAAAATACCCATCGGTTTGATGATGTGCAAGATCTTTTCGTTGCCATCCTCATCGATGTCGTAGATCTTGACGGCGCCAGACTTAACTACGAAGGCATCTGTGGGGTTTTCGCCTTCGTATAGGATGATCTGACCTTTTGGGTAGTTTCGTAGCTTAGCTTGGGCTAACAGTGGGTCTAACGGTGTTCCTGTAAAATCTTTCACAATCTTATTGTACGCTCATTTAAATATATCTTGTAATTATAGCAACTGGCGTAAGACTAAAACTATTACTGTGGCCTTTAATGGTTTCGGTTATTGTAAGAACATGAAGGAGGGACATATGCTAAGCTCAAGGGCACTAAAGAATTTTGTAAAAATGCACGAATATAAACTTGATGCTAAAATGAGTGGTTTAAAGGCTGAGCCTTTGGAAGGCCAGCTGTCCCAGGACCTGCCAGCTACCGGCCAGGGGCACTTAGGCGCATCCCAGCATTGGAGTATGAACGAAGCTGATTCGGAATCTCGCCGCCGGCCTAAGTCGCGCTATTTCGACTTCATTTTGACATCCGCCCGGTAATAGCCGGATGTGCTAGATAATGGGTTAGGCAAGCGCTGGGAGCTCGCCTAACCCTTTTTATTATGTATTTATTTGTCGGTAGGGACGTCGGCCAAATTTTGCATCAGTTGAAGCATGGTCTCGACAGCCGGAACCTGGTAGCGCGCATTGGTTTCCTTAAGTCCAACTTTGACAGTGTGGGCAGTCTCTGGCAGTGCTTTGAACATGTCTTCATCGGTGTAATCGTCGCCGGCACAAAGCACAAAGTCGGCCTCGCTACTGGCTAGTAGCTCATCGGCTACGGTGCCTTTGTGAACGCCTTTCGGCTTGATTTCTAGGATCTTCCGTCCGTTATAGACGCCTACTTCTTGGTTGTCGACAATTGTCAGCAACTCATGGCGCAGGTTTGAAGTACGGTCGTAGGCAAGTTCGGGGGCAACTTTGTTGTAGTGCCAGACCAAGGCAAAGTTTTTAACCTCTACTTCAGCTCCAGGCGTCCGTTCGGCATAGCGCTCCAAGATTGGTAGTAAGGTTTCCTTGTAGTGGTTGAAGGACATTTGCTGTTGCGACCATTCGCCGTTTTGGCGTACCCATGCGCCATGCTCGGCCACTAATGTCAGCGGGAGGCCTTTGAACCAGCTCTGTAAGTCATCGCGTGTACGGCCGCTAATGATGCAAACTTCCGTATTGGGTTGCGCGGCAATTTTTTGCAAAGTTTCGAGTAACTCTGGCGTTGGTGCGGCTTTGTCGGCGTTAGGACTGTCCATATAATTGATGAGCGTACCGTCATAGTCAAGCAATAGTAGGCGGCGGTTTGCTTGTTGGTATTCTTTCAGTAATACGGCTTTTTTAGTATTGTTCAGAAGCTTCTCGGAAGCTTTACGTTGGTTGTCGCTGGCGTCGGCTAACATTTCCATGAAGTCACCGGCCCAGCGTTGGACTGAATACTGGCTGAGGCGTCGTTGCATGGTACGGAGACGTCGGGTTTGCTCTTTGGCTGGCATAGCCAGTGCTTCGCTAATAGCATCAACGATAGAAGTGGTGTCGTTAGGGTTGATGCGTAAGGCTTCGGGCAGCTCTTCAATAGCACCGGTCAGTTCGCTCAGGACAAGTACGCCGTTCCTGTCTTGTTTGCTGGCGATATATTCTTTTGCTACCAAGTTCATGCCGTCGCGAAGCGGTGTGACTAAGGCGACATCAGCCTTGGCAAACAGGGCGACAACTTGCTGGAAGGGCAGGTTTTTGAATTGGTAGGAAATCGGTGTCCAATCAACGGTGGCATATAAGCCATTGATACGGCTGACGGTTTGTTCGATGTAATCACGCAAATCTTTGTAGGCGTCGACTTCGGTGCGCGACGGCACGGCAACCATTACCAGGGTGACCCGTTTGTGCCAGTCCGGGTTATCGTGCAAAAACTGCTCGAAAGCGTCAAGGCGGTTGGCTATACCCTTGGAATAATCTAGTCGGTCAACGGATAGGATAACCTTTTGGTCACGGTAATGATTGTCAAGATTTTCAATCTCGTCTTTGACTTCGCCTGTCTGCAGGGCCTGCTGGAACTTTTTGTAATCGATGCCAATAGGGAAGGCGTCGACCATAATATTCCGGCTGCCGTAGCGGACTGTGCCGTGATGTGAGTCGTGCCCAAGCAGTCGTAATGTGCTGCTGGTGAAGTGCCGGGCATAATCGTAGGTATGGAAGCCCAGCAGGTCGGCACCTAGCAGGCCCTCTAAGATTTCACTACGTTCTGGCAAAAGCCGGAATATTTCATACGAGGGGAAGGGGATGTGTAGGAAGAAGCCAATAGCGCTGTCTGGTAAGCCTTCACGTAGCATCTTTGGCAGGAGCATCAGCTGGTAGTCGTGTATCCAGATAGAGGTGTCGCCGTCAGCATGTTGCTGGACTGCTTCGGAGAACAAGCGGTTGACCGACTGATATGTCTGCCAATAAATAGGCTGGTGCTTCGCCAGGGTGTGGAAGTAGTGGAATAACGGCCATAGGGTATCGTTTGAATAACCTTCGTAGAAATTGTGGATTTCTTCGCTACTAAGGAATACTGGGTAGCAACCATACTTCTCAAGTTCTTTAATAATAGCTTGCTTGTCGGAGTCATCAAGCTCATCGCTGGCAATGCCAGGCCAGCCAATCCACAGTTGGCCTTCGTTGCCTAACGAGGACATAGCGGTGGCTAAGCCTCCAGAACTAGGGGAGTATTGGAGCTTGCCGTCGACTTTGGATACGCTGACGGGCAGACGATTGGAAACGATAATAAATTTAGGTGTGCTCATAAAGCAAAAAGCTCCCTTCCGAGGAATAGCCTAGCAGTTAGTATATCACGTTGTGCTAGGGGTAGTCTTAAGCTAGAGATGAAACCGCAGGCGATAGTATGACTGGTTGCCATAAATCGCCTGCGGTACGGCTACTCCCTCCTTACTCGTCGATATCTTCTTCGACGATACGAGACGCGCCACTGTCTATCTCGTAACCGGCAATACCTTTTCCTTGACGGTTTTCCACTAACCGTCTGTCACTTCTCAATACTTCTAAGAAGTTGTCGTCGCCTGGCATGGCTTTCTCTTGACGGGTTACTGAGCCTCCGAAGACGATTTTTCCGTTGACTTCTTTCTCCCGGCTCTCACCAGTTAGCCGCATGAAAAGTGGTCCACGAGGGTCGGATATACGCTGCTTGAGTTCGGTGTGGACAGCCACAGCAAAATCTAATAGATCCGGTGCCGTCTCCTCAATGCACAGCCGGTTCTGTCTGTCGACCCAGACGCGAAGTAGGTCGCGAAGATGTTCTTTTCCGTAAACTCCTACCGGGTTACCTCTCCAAATCAACACCTTCATCATGAGATCTCCTTGTATAGTTCGTCGATAATATCGTATCGCTCCCGATGCTTCGCGTAAAGCTTACTCAGGTTTGTTTGATATATCCTGAAGCTTTCTGCATGGTCCTCTCTTTTGCTCAGGGCAGCATAGTCCGTGACAAAATCTTCTCCGGATCTAAGTGTATCCAAGTACAACATGCCCCATGCTAACTGCTGCTGTAACGACATCAGCCATCCAAACATCACATGACCAACTTCGTGTATGACAGTGTCTTTGTATTCGATCTCACGTTCTTCTAGTTCGAATGTAAAACTGTCGAAGAGCGTAATGTGTGCCTTGTCTCCAGGTCGTAGGTGCTGGCTAGTAAGACCTAGAGCCATATCCTCCCTGAACTTGTGGACGTAATGGATGTTGCCAATCTCAGCAGTGAGGCGTGGCGGTAACTCCGACAGGATCTCTCGGATCATTAGCTCGCTGATGCCGCGGGCATTGTCGAAACCCCGGAATTTGATGTGCCGTAGCTGCGGATGCCTCATCAGACGTTGTTGCGCTTTAAGCGTTTTGATCTGTGTATCCAGTTGACGCAGGCTTGATCGTGCTTCACTTAGCGCTGCGCGCGGTGCGTCGAGGGCCGACATAGCTGCTGCGGCTTGGGCATTGAAGCCTTGTGCCTGCATCAGAAAGCCTCTACCTTGGGCGGCATAGCCTGCGGCCATACCTTTAGTGCCGGGCTGAGCGGCTGCAGCAGCTGCCGCTGCCGCAGCAAACGCAGCACGCATGGCGGCGGCTGCCGCATCACCTGATGCGCGATGGCCGGCGGCTGTGGCCTGGGCCGAAGCTTTCGCTTTGGTATAGTCGGCCTGCATACCGTCGAGCTGGGCTGTGAGCTGAGCATGCTGTTGCGTCAGCGCTTTGAGCTGACTGGAGATTGACTCTGACAAGGTACGCCCCTCTTCATAGGAATGGAGTGGGTGTACTATATCATGAGTACTAATTTACAGATACATTATTAACTGTAATTTATACGAACTGAACAGACATACCCTGGTATGGGGCAATGGTAATGCTTAGCTTGCCTTTGGTCGTGACTGTGCCAAGGGTGGTGTCTGAAAGTGCGTCGACAGCTTTCATATTGGCTGGCAAGTACTCAGAGGCAACGCTGCACTCAATTTCTTTGCTACTGAAGTTAAGGACGGTCATTTGGATGCCCTTATCGGCCGGCAGTTGATGTACCATAGCGAGCACGGCAGAATCAGATACTTCAGGAATGTCCAATTGCTTGGCCAGGGCTAGACCTTGGCTTTCACGGATTGCCAACATGTGCTTAAGCTGATTGGCGTATGATTGGGGGTCTTCTAATTGGTCGGGTATGGAAGCATAGAGGCACGGCGCCTTGGGCATACCCGACAGCGAGGCTTCGGCATCGGGATTGACGCCCATGATGTCGTACGAGCCACGGTTGATCCAGCGGGTGTCGCCGGTCTCTAGCAGGCTACCGATGGAATTAGCGCTAAGTGTAAGGACGCCGCGCAAGTCCCAGCCAGATACGGCGAAGACGCCTGGCTGCAGGGCATTGAACATCGACAACAGCATGTGCATTTGTCGGGCAGTGACGACATCTTCGTCGCTAATATCGGCGAATTGCTTGATACCCATAATCGCGGTGATTACGCTGGCCGTGGTGCAGGCGATACCATTTTCGGTGTAGGCTAGGTTGTACGGGTTGTCTTTTTGGATCAACAAATCACGCAATTCTTTTTGGATATCGTCACGTAGTTTGCTACCAACGACCTTCTTGCCTTTGTAATCGAATTCGTCATCGCGGTGTAGTGTCATGAAATGGACAAGCTCATAGGTTAGCTCATCGTGGTTCTGCAGGGCGTGGACCTGCGAAACAGGGTCAATACCGTAGTGGCGGGCTTCCAATAGCATCAGGCGTAAGAATGAGCTGTCGCCGGTGGCCAGGGCATGGTGGTAGGCTGGCCGGGTTACGAAGTCGTACGACAAATCGGCGCCACTGTTGGCCATAATCTTCATGTCGTCTAGTTGGACGTTCAATTCCTGGAAGGTGAAGCCTCCAACTTTGCGGACGCTACCAGCAATTAAGTGGTTTGCTGCTTCGGATAATGGGTGGCCTTCAGACCAAGCTGGCTGGTCTTCGTCGCTCTTTTCCAGTCCCAAAAGGCCGTTGGCATCCAGACGCAGGCCGCGCGAGCCGAGCTGGTCCAGCGAGTGCAAAGCATCGCCAATAACCAGCTTCATGCCCGAGAATGACGGGTCGAGCCAGTTGATGCTAGGTTGGCCTTGCTTCCAGTAGTGTAGGTATACCCAACGGCGTTTAATGCCGTCGACGCCACGCACAACAGCTGTAGCACTCCAGTTGGTCTCTTTGACGCCTGGCTCATACATCAATACGCGCTGTAGCTTGCCGATAATGTATTTGCGCTTTTGGAGCTGGGATTCGTCTTCCGGGCTGAGGTTGACGGCGTCCTGGCCTTTTGGCACGTCTGGCAGCAGATGCCAGTCCTGCTGCGGGATTTCAATCATGTGGTAGATACCTGGGTAAGTTTTGTAGGCCATTTCGGCTAAACGGAAGTCAAAACCTTTGCCGGTGTGGCCAGGGATTAGGTCGTCGATAACCGTGCCGCCGCGTAAGCGGGCGGTGGCAGCCAAGCGGCGAAACTCGGTTTCGGTACCGAACAAGCGGTCAATTTTGTTGCTAATGCGGTCGAAGTGGCCGTCAACGCTAGGAGTAAACTTCCAGCCGTCTACGCCGCCGGCATATTTCATCGGTCCGGTATGGAGGCCGGTGATGCCTATATCCTGGAAAGCTTTCCATAGTTCGTCTTTGCCTAACGTAGTCAGAATGGAGTCGTTACCCTTGGTGATAAGTGAAGCTGGGTATGCGACGTACCATACAGAAGACATCTTTACTGCTGCGCGGGGACGTGGGCGAGCGTATGGATTTTGCCACATTTTGGCTTTGCCAGCGTATTTAGCCGATTGGCGTTCGGCAGTTGCCAGCATGGAATTATTGCGCAGCCAGCGGATGTAGGCTGCATTGCTGGACAATGCCAGGCCAAGCCTGCGGCCTTCCGGTACTTTGATCGGTTGCTGGATGATATCTCGGGCTTTAGACCATAGTTGGACCGGGCGCTCCGGGAAGATCGGCATCAGCAATTCGGCCATAGTCGGCCGAGGTTTGCCCGTGGTCATGCTTTTTGCACGAATTTTTAGGTTTGGCTTGTACGGTGAAGCCAGGGCTTTGACCCGTTCGTAGGAAAGATATTTGCGTAGGGGTTTTTCTGAAGATGCCATACTCAACAATGTAAAGCTAAACAGGGGTTTTGTATATGGCTAGGTCGACATTTTTAAAACAAAATGCCAGAAAGGCTTACGTATGGCCATTCAAACGGCGTGAAGTCTGTTCCAGTAAGAACAAACTGACGTCATCTTGAGTTTTGCCTTCGGCTTGGAATGGCGTGCTGATAACTTCGATAAGTTGCAGTACATACAGCAAGATTAGTGTAAGAATGGCGGCCAGCGTCAGCCCTCCATAAAACGGCTCAACTTCGGTAACGGTGATAAGGCCGATCACTAGCACGACAATGGTACGTGCCAAGATAGTGGCAGAAGGTACAAACCTGATGCGCTGGATATATGAAACCCGCAATAAGGCGCGCAACAGCTGCGCTTGTTGTTGTTTGAGTTTGACAATAAAGTTTGCTGGTACGCCGGCTTTCTCCATAGCGGTAAACGTTTCACTCAGGGAATGGATGTCGTTGCTGGTGCCTAACTTTTTATGACGGATGTCATTGCCAACCGAATTGGTTATGCGCTTTAGTCTTTTGTCGAACGGCTTATGGTCAAAGCCGTCGTAACTTCCGTGGATTGCCAGGACGTCGTCATGCATGTTTTGGATGATGCTGGCAATTTCGGCAGGGATGCGTTCACTTTCTTTGTAGTCGGCTATAGTGGCCGAAAGTATAAAGCCGAGTACAAAGAAAGTGCCGGTGATGACGCTTGTATGAAGCGAACCTAATGCAATGACTTCCCAGCCGTTAATATGCAATAAGTATTTTACGGCTACAAACGGCAAAGTAAAAAGAATGCTGACAATAAGGATATGATAGTGCTTCGGATTCATCGCTCCATGGTAACCAACTAGCTATCTTTGGTAAAGTCTACTTAACTATTTTTGCAGTATACTTTGCGTTAACCTTCAGTTTGCCGGCAATAGTTGTAACTAAAACAAGAAAAACGGTGGTTCGATGATAGCCCCGAGGATGTACCAGCCAATGATTACGCCGAAAGTGTCAAAGAAGATGTCGGATAGTGAATTACGCAATGACTCATACCCAAAGATAATGCCGAATTTGGCGAGGATTGGCGACAGGACTAGGATCTCTAGCGGCTCCCAGAGCACCATGATTACTAAAGCCACAAATGGCGACATAACCCAGCCGAGTGCTACTCCAGTCAGAAGGTGGACGATCGACCAATAATCAAAAAGTGTGTCATTACGCTTGGGGCGTTCGTTAGCCATCTGTATGATTTTTAGTCTGTGTTTTTTAGCCATGGTTTAAGGATACAGTACCGTATCGCTTACTGACTATGGTCATGCATGATAGAGTCGGTTAGAAAATTCACAGACGGGGCTATGACGTAAAGGTGTAAGATTAAAATCAGAATCATAACCGTAATGTATGGAGAAAAACGTATGGCAGGTCTATTAGGCGACAGTGAAGCTTTTAGCGGCTACTCAGTCGATGACGTGGAGGCGGCTAAAGAATTCTATGGCACGGTCTTGGGTGTCGAATTTGAAGATCTACCCGGCATGGGGCTAAGCCTAAAACTTAAAGGTGCGAATGTATTCCTGTACCATAAGCCCGAGCATGTGCCAGCAACGTTTACAGTTTTGAATTTTACTGTGCCGGACATAGATACGGCTGTTGATGCTTTGGTGGGAGCCGGAGTCGCTATGGAGCGCTATGAGGACATGCCTATGGCGCAGGACGACAAAGGCATCGCGCATACTAGTGATCCAGCCCAAGGGCCCGCGGGTATTGCTTGGTTTAAAGACCCTGCCGGCAATATATTATCCCTAATCCAGCAGTAGGCCGGCTTAGATGACAGTGAATGTCATAACGCTAAACGTAAGTAAAAGTGTAAGTATCCAGCGGATAGGTTTACCTTCGTTGCGGTCTAGAAAATAGAATAGTAATACGGCTATACCTAGGCGGACACCATTGGTTTGGGTCACGATTGGGCCATAATTACCACCATGTATCCAGCCCTCTACTAGATAAAGACTAACGATAGCTAGCAGGGCAGCGCTATAAAATGGCAGTCGCAAGCCCATAAGTTTGGCACTGACGAACAGCGCAGCAAAGCGCAAGCCTAATTCGTAATACATTACTTGCCAGTATAACGCATGGGGCTTATTTTATAAGCTCGGTACGTAATTCATGTGAACCGTCCACAGTAGCGACTTCGTAGTACGTACGGAACCCGCCGTCATGTAGAGGAACAATATCTAAATATCGCAAGCCTTGACCCTGTGGTGATTGGCCGACCGGCTGGTCGCCAACAGATTCAAAATGATCAGGACTGGTGCCGGTTGCGATACCAGTGCGTTCTTCGTAGTTTTCGTCGGCACTGGACCGGCCGTCATAAAATGCCACAATAGTTTGACCGGCAAAGTGGACTGCAGTAATACGCGCACCACGTTGATCCCATGTATTAGCTCGCGGTTCAAGGCAATTGCCATCGGCCCAGCTCCATTCCTGGCCATCGGTGCTGGTAGCGTAGCCGCTAACCATGCGGTCTTCGTGTTCTGGAATGTCTAGCGGATGGAAAGTCGCCCAGCAGTGCCATATGCCGTTGTGCCGGGTAATGACCGTGTCTTTGACAGCCCAGTTGTCGTCGCCTGGCATCACTACGCTTCGACTTGTCGGGTCGAATTTATCGGGTGTCTCGGCTTCTAACAATTCCACGCGCCAATGTTTGGTGCTGGTAGTAGCGCAGCTAAGGTACAAGCGCCAGGCACCTTCCGGTGTGCGTAGTAGTGTTGGCCGCTCCAGACTCTCGGCATTCATACTGGATTTATCAATAATTTGAATCGTTTCGAAGTGCTCGCCATCGTTTGATTTGGCGATAATTATGCCTTGCCCCCGTCCCATGGCAATTGGTAGGCGGTTACGATACGCCAAATATATAATGCCGTCATGCTCGAAAGCGCTGGAGGCTCCGTTCCAAAAGCCTTCGCCAGCACCAGGAGCGACAATGGCTACCTTGGCTGCGGCTGGGTGGGGGATAAAACGTTGGCCTGCCTGGATGGCCTGTTTAGTGCTGGCTGGTGTGTCGGGCATAATTACTCCGTTGCAAAATATGAGCTCAGTGTACTCCTGTCTAACTAGGATCGAGCAGGGTATTTATCACAATAGCCTACGATTAACGGTGCAATTAGCCGTGCTGCAGATTACAATAGTATGCATGAATCGTGAACGTGCCTTCCGACTAGCTGGCGTTGCCGGGGTGATCGTTTGTTTGGGGATATTTCTGCGTGAACCAAGTTTTCCGACTCCGGACAAACTGGTCATCTTCCTGACATTTGTATTTATGATTTTTGGCCAAGCGCGCGAATTGTTAAAACGCTTGTTGCCGTTTGCTGCATTGCTGCTAGTCTATGAATCGTTCCGAGGTGTAGTCCCGCATTTGAATAGCCATGTTAATTATTTGTGGATGCCCGGAATTGACCGTTGGTTCGGCGCTGGCGAGCTGCCTACAAGCTTGTTGCAACAGTGGTGGTGGCATGGGCAGGTGCAATGGTATGATTTTGCATTCTACATCTTCTATATGTTGCACTTTGTGTTGCCATTTGGTCTGGCGCTGGTAATATGGAAAATACGCGAAAAGCACTATTGGCGGTACATTTGCTCATATCTGACAGTATCTTTCAGTGGTTTTTTGACCTTCTTAGCTTTTCCAGCTGCGCCGCCATGGATGGCTAGCGACAAGGGGTTAATCGAACCGATCACGCGTGTCTCGAGTGATGTGTGGTACGCCCTCGGCATTCATGATTTTCCCTCGGTGTATAATAAAATTTCGCCGAATCCGGTAGCAGCTGTGCCGTCCTTGCACGCCGCATACGCGACACTATTTGCCTTGTTCGCAATTAGCTTGTTCAAGACCAAATGGCGCTATTTATCAGTAATCTATCCGCTCATGATCTACGTCGGTACTACATACCAGGGTGAACATTACTTGATCGACGAAATTTTAGGGGCCGCGTATGCTGTGGCGGCATTTTACGCGGCCCCGTATGTCCTGCGAGCCATTTTGGCTATCGTCGCATGGTCATCCGTACGCTGGCGGGCATTAACGCATCGGATTACCCGGATTACCGAGCAAGTGGATTAGACGTCATTATCGTCTTCTTTGTCGGTTACTTTACGCTGGTCGTTCTCGGGATGGTAGCCCACCACAGTATTACCCCGGTTCGGCTCGCTGGCTTCGGCAGCGCCGGCTAGGCCTTCGTCATATAGCTCCTGGGAGTCCAAGTCAGACGCGCTGTCTGTAGCTTGGTGTGTAGGGTTGAGGCCGCCGGTGGTAGGTATATTGAACGGTGCCGAGTTATCTTGTGGTAATTGAGGCGTCAATTCCTCTATTTCTTCGAACTCATCGTTCGGGTTGTCTATGCTAAGGTCGTCTGCCATGGTAGCCTCCTTTGTGTGAACTATGACCACGCTATTATCTCGTTATCAACATACGATGACTAGTAATTACTTCACAGGTGCAGTGGCATCAATCATTGTTAGTGTAGGGGTTTGGCCTACGAGCAGGCAGTTGGCTTGAACGGCGCTGTAATGCCTTGGGGTCCTCAATGGCAGTCGGTTCGTTTGTGCCTGACTCCGGCAGTAATATTGTACGGGTCTCGCTCCAGCTGATTTTCTTTTGAGGCTCAATGGGCAACTCACTGAGATCGACATAGAGCGACTCGGTCCGTACGCCAATAGAAGCAAGTTTAACAAATCTGTAGGATTGATCGCCATACGATGTAGTGCCGAGCTCAATATGTAGGGCATGAGTTGCACCGATAGAACTGTCGTACATGAACGCTGCTGCCGTGGTATCTCCACGGGTTACATATTGGGGTCTCATTGATGGTATTTCAAAATTCTCCAGCCTTCGAATCGCCGCAGGAACTTCGGTTATATCTCCGACGATAACGGCATCTTCGTATGAATGATAGGCGGCACTTGTCATCCCAAGGTTGTGAGCTAACTCTAATGTAGTGTCGGTTGGAGGCTGTCCTGCGCCTACGATGATCTCGTTGACGACAGTCCGTGCAATATTCTGTATTATGGGGATCAAAGTCTGATTATTGAGATACGTCCGCCGGTTAGGCATCATCAAGTCATTGAATCTTTTGATGCGGTTATTGTCAGCATCCAATTCTGCTAAATCTGCAAGGTCACGAAAGGCTATCTCACATTGGTTCAGTATTGTGTTGCGCACCTTTTCGTCCAAGCTGGTGCCGCGGAAGAGTTCTGGTATCCGGTTGCTGATAGCGTCATAGAGCGTACTGGCTATGATGGTCTCGTGACCTGTAGGATTGAGCGGCGCGACAGAATCATAACGGCTGTCGACTATTTTGTGGGGTGCGGTTACCATAAGTGCAGGAACCTTTGCGAGCGTTAGCAATATATTGCGTAATGAATAATTACTTTCCTCTTCATATGGATCATAGCCTTTTACCCGATCGTATACGGTCGGCTGCCGGTAGCTCTCGTCGTTCCAATGCGGATGGGGCAACTCAAGGCTATTGCTTTCAGCGGCATAGCTGGGCGGCATATTTACAATTTCGGGCAATACTATATTAGCGAGGCGGCGTTCAACCTGGCTGGATGCAGACCGTGGCACAAATAAGGGTTCTTCGTCATCTATGAAAGTCTGGGGCTCTTCCCAAGGTAAAATGACAGGGGTACGTAGAGTTTTGTGAGGTATTGTAACTTCAGTATCGGATGGCAGGTTTTGGACTGTCTCCTCTACGAACGGCGTTGCTTTAGAATATGGCTGCGAATCTTCGTAGGGTTGAGGAATCTTCGTAGGCGTAGTCGGTACGTATAGTGAACCGTATTCCTGAATTTCTCGTATCTTTGCATAAATTTCGGTCGCCGTCGGACCATCGGCGTGAATGCGAATTTCAAATGCGTCTCGCGGTAAGATTTCGTACATAGTAGTGATTTTAAATGGCCTAACACCAGTCCCTGCTTATTATAAAAACTAAATCCTCGTAAATAATCTTTTACAAAAAGTACTTATCGTGTTTTAGTGTATTTATCCTAAATAAGAATTAGAAAAATGTCTATCCTTGACTTGAACCAGAAATCCCAGGGGGCGATATATGAGTGAGTTTTTACCTGAACCAGCGGGACCTCCGTACCGTGAGAGATATGACATTGCTTATTATCGAGAAGAGCACCCGCAACACTACTTGGAGGCTGTCCAGAATCCTGTAGAAGTACATCAATTGGCACGCACCGCAGGCTTCGTAGGCCTCATGCGGTCAACTTCGCCTGGCATGACGGATATTGTAGATGATCCGATCTATGCCCAATACTTGCCGAACTTCCCCTTGAAAGCCTTCATAGGCCGGGAAGAGCTAAAAGGTGAACTGCATAACGCAGTATCGGGACGGGTGGCGCAGATCAAGTACCAGACTAACCGTGCCCAGGGTGCAGAGGAAGGTGATAAAAAAGCTATATTTATAGCAGACGCCAGGACTGTCAACGGTGACGTTTGGATGAAATCCGAAGAGGAAAATAATCCGCTTCTGGGCTTTGTTAAGAACGCTTATGCGGTGTTCGCTTTTGACAAGGATGCGCCTAATACGGCTCATAGCATGGACCCCAGATTCAAAGATAACCGTACTTTAGAATCTGGCGACTGGGTTCTGGCGAACGTATTGACAGACAACGACGCCAATACGATTGATGGTAGCTTCTACCCATTAACTAAAGGTCACGGGCCGTTATTGCTTAGCGAAAAGGCGGACACCAGAACCCTTGAAATGTTTGGCGATTCCGAAGGCAAACGCGAACAGGGCGTGAAGATGGCGAAGGCTTTAATCGATGCCTTCCACCATCGTTACCATGAGCGCGGCAAACCGGACTCTGTTGGTGATATGGCCACGCAGCTGGCTGAAGAGTTTGAGGACTGCAGTATTTATGGTCCAGAGTTTATGGCTGTGCCTTTACGGGCTTTTGAAGCCCAGGCATACGCACAAGCTGCGTTGGAGCAGGGCAGGATAAGCCAGTCCGTATATGATGCTCGCGTCAAGATTATCCGCGAAGAAGTCTGGCAGGCCATGATGATGGCTGAATTCCGCAAGAAAGGCGGTTTCCATGTTAATACTAACGCGGCCTTACTCAATGAAAGTGTCAAAAATAACGACGAGTTAAACCAGGCACTTGCCGCTGACCCTGTGCGATGGATAATGCAGCTGCACGACAAAATGACCAAAAACTTCGAGGAAGGTCTTTTTAGCAATTTCCATAATGCGGGTGATTTGACTGAGTCTATGGCACGCTACATTAAGCGCATACAGCGCCTGCCCAAGGAGACCGTGTTATCAGTAATCCCGACCGCTGGCAACAATGTGCGTTATGCCTACCAAATGTTTGGCGACCTTGATGGAAGCGGACCTTTTGGACGAAGCCCAAATGACGGCATGGTGTTTGCAGCCCCCTACAATTACTACTTTGAAAATGTAGCCTCCCTATACCAATATCATGTACGCTCGAAAGACGCCGCCTCGGATGAGCCGCCTAACTTGAAGATGGACGGTATGGTCGCGAGGCTAGAAGAAATAATACCACCTGAACTTGGTAGGTCGCGTCGGCTATTGATCGTGGATTTACGACGTGCTCCGGCACAAATAGTCCGGGCGATTGCAGATTATGGCTTCTTTGGAAAAGCTGTGGACACTTCACCGGATAGGGCTATAAGAGCGAGTAAGACCAATAAAGCAAACAAGTCCACCGATGCTCCATTGCCCGCCAAGACTTTGTCGGCCATGCTGCTTCACCCCCGTCCATCCGAGTTGATCTTTGGTACACGTGAAGCAGTTCGAGGCAATGAAACTGGCGTAATTGAAGTACTAGGCAAAATAGGTGTTGGCCAGGTTGCCCAGGTGATTGGTTCGTATGAGATCGTCAATGACAAGCGAGTCGTGAATGATGTGCGGATCGAAATAGTTGAAGAAAAGGCTGAACCGGACCGAAAGCCTAAGAAAATGGGCTTTGGCCGTAAGTCCCAGGAATTGGTAGTGACAGCAACTCCCCATCAAAACAACGAACGGGTGATTGGCAAGATAGGCTTGCTGAATGGTGGTCTCCAAGCGTGGGGAGTTAAGGACAAAGCAAATTCGGTGCAGATCGAAGTGATGCGTAATGCGGGTCCTGTACAAAGGAAAAACTAGGTATGGAATATATATGCGACACCAACTTGCAGATAAAAGATGCCGTTGTTATACCAGACGACGAAACTGAGCATTATGACAGCCCATTTGAAGTCGGCATAGACCTTATTTATCAAGGCCAAAGCGTTCACAGCTCTGCACGCCCGCAGATGGTAATCAATTTTCCTGAATCCAATAATTTAGCACTTGCGTCAGGTGCGGCAGAGGATGCCCAGGAAAGCCTGATCAGAGTTGAGGATCCTGCCAGGAAAATTGTAGGTTTGGCGCCGCTGTGCCTAGAAGCTGGTGCTTTGACGTTCAAACTCTTGAACGAGCAGTCCATGCGTGAATTGCATGAAGGTAACGTAGCGGTGATTGGCTGGTTGCTAATGAATTCAGAAGCCGTCCACATAACATCCAGTCTAGAGCCAGCTGGTCGGACTGCTGCAGGGGCGGCACCAATGTTGTATGTCCGCAGCACGCGTCCGATTGAGCGCTACAAAGACAATGGTAGGTCTGATCCGCTCGATACGAGAGTGGCCCTGCACGCACGCGGTGTCACGCAAACGTATACGTCTAATGTGTACGCTCCTCCGCAAGACGACGGCTTCGCTAACTATGTGCGCCGACGTGTGACCGATTAAGTATATAAGGAGTAACTATGGATCCTAATAATAGATATTCGATTTCGCCTGGCGACCGCGAACCTGAGCTGGGGCCTACCCAAGAAGGCATGACAATGCCAGGGGTACATCTGACCCATACGGAACAGTCCGCGGCACCGTTATATGTTGAAGAAGAGCATCAAGAGGGGCCTGAGTCTGATCTGACTCAAATAAGCAAAGCGGAATTCGATAAAACTTTTCCTCGTTATCGCTTATACGGCAATATGGCCGTGTCATTAGTTACACTCGGCCGTAATTCCCAGAGCGACAGGCATCAAAAATATCTGAACCAGCTCAATACTCTGTACTACCGGGAAGAGGTTAGCCGACCGATTGTCGACAGAGTGGTGCGGCCATTGTCCTTTAGGGAGGGTCGTATCCAGCAGCAGCGCGGAAAAGAGCATCGACGGTCAGTGTTCACCAGGGATGGCGCGTTAGCCTTGGCTACGCTGGCTTTAGTAGCGCATGCAACTTTGGATGTTGATATCGAAACTACCGTGAAATGGAGTAATCCTAACACGCCATCTATCGGCGCGCCTTTCACGGGAGGCGAGAATAGCGTCGATTCTGTCGATCAAGAATAGTTTTATTATCTAGAAAGCCGTGACTAAGGCCTTAGCTTCGCTAGGGCCTTAGTCATTTCATCGGCAGATATGAACGCCTTGTTCAAACCGTCATTGGCATAGACGCTGGCGTTTGGATATGCGCCAGTCATGCGAGGCAGTGATGCCCATTCATGGGCTAGCTCGTTGCCGAACTTCTTGCGGCCAATTTTTCCATCAAAGAAATCTTGTAGGCGGTGGCGCTTTAGGAGGGTGATGGCCATCTTATCCTGCGTCGCTTCGTCGAATTTTGTTTTCTTAGGGTCTATATCCATTTGCTCGATTAGTCCGCGCATTGTGCCCCGTATGATCTGGTAGCGTCCTATAGCGCTACTCTTGCTACCTTGGACCTCAACGAAGTTGTCTTGCCAGGCCAAGACTTCGCTAACGGTCATGTCAGTGAAGCGAATCTTAGTGTTGCGGCCATTGCTGAAGTAGGCGTTGTAATTGCCGCCGCTCTCATGACGCGATACGAGTTCCAATAGCTGTTTATAGACTTCTGGCGTAGCTTCTGCGGTATTGCTAGGCTTTTCGGAGCGTACGTCGTTGTCGTCCTCGTCTTCTTCTGTGATGTCGGAGCCTTCGTTGGTTGGCGCACCCTCTTCCTTGGACAGGTTGGTTATACTGAAGTCGTCAGGCACGGTCATAGTCTCTGCTGTTGGCTTAGAGCCATCATCATTTGTTTCCATGCTTGAACCAAAACTGTTGCCTATGGCAAAACTAGCCAATGGAGAGGCCTCTTCTGCAGGCTGTATTTGCTCCGGTTCGTCAGGTTCAGCGGCCGGCTTTGGATCGGTTTTAGCTTTTGGTGGCTTCGCGTTAGGATTTATTACGGACACAGCTCTGCTTGCCGGACCGGTAATCTTCTTCTTGGCGAAAGTTTGCTTAGTGTATTCATACGAATTAGGGTCGAGGACCGTATATTTGCCGTCCTCAATACCGGTAATAACAAAAATATGACCATGGGCGGTAGCAGGCGTTGATGGATCATTCCAATCGGGGTTGTGTAGTGTGCCGTCGGCGCCGTTGACGATTACCCAGGCGCCTTTCTTAATCTCGGTGTCGATAGCATCTGGTGTCACGTCGATAAATTTGGACTTCAAGCCATGTGCTTCGGGTACATCGATAAACGCCTGGTGGTCGGTGCCGCCTTCCACGCGCTGCCCATTCTTAACAACCTCTTTACTTATCTTGTAGGGGTCTGTTTTTATATCGGCCAAGTTGGCAACGACCATCGCGATAGTGGTTGGTCCACAGCCGCTACCGCTGATAGTGCGGTCGCTAGAGCGGGTAGTGTTGTATGGCTTGCGAGCGAAACGCAAGTCGTGCTGGCTAAAATATGTATAATCGTCATCGGTTACATTAGGGACAGAATAGCCACCCTTCGTTTTGTAATATATACGATTGTCGGCCTTCGACTCTTTGTCAGCTTTGGGCTTGGGTATCGTGGGGACTACTGGTTCATCTGGCTGCTTTGTTTCAGGTTCCGGAGCGATGGTTTCGGATGCTTTGGGCTTTGGCGAAGCTTGGAAAGATGGTAGTTGGTCGGGTGCTTCAAAGGGAGCGCTGCTCGGCACGGTTTCCGGATCGTCTGTAGGCGTAGGGGTAATTACAGTTTTTTTGCTATTAGGTATGGCAACGATAGCCATAGGCGCTTCCAGAGCTTGTGTGTCGACTGCGAAAGGGTCCGAGTCTATAGTGTCATCTGCAACGAATTCTGCAACGGGAGCAGGCCCGGACGCAGGGGCGGCTATAGTAAAATCATAGCCTACTTCTTCGTAATCTATGCTGACTACGGCGGCAGTTTCCGATTGCGCCAGTCTTCCCACGTTAGCTGCTACGCCGGCAGTAGCAATTATGGCTAGGCCGCTGGCGGCGGTAATCTCGCCGACCTTTTTGCCAAGCTGTCTTCGCTTTTCTTCTTGGGTATCTAAGCTTTGGTTGTCGTAGGCTTCGTCTCCGTAGCGCCGAACACGGCGCGCCAAGTTTCTGGATGCCGTACTATATTCATGAGAGCTTTCCATCTAATTTCCTGTGCATTGAACCCAATATGTTTCGGCATCTTTTGTACCGGGAGGTACTATCTTTGCATGCGCCATACTGGCTTTGGTGTTAGTTTCGTAATACGGGTCGTCTTTGTCGGGCATCCAGTCAAAATATACATAAGCGTCTACAATGTCTGCGTTACTTTTTACTCCCGAGTAGGGCTCTAACATATATCCATTTTCAGAGTTGCTTAAGCGAGTCTTCGCAAAGCCTAGGTCACTGTTCTGCGCGACTGCATATGCATGCTCCTGGGCCTCGTTTATGATTGCTTCCATGTCGCTTCGACAGGCTTCTTTGAGGTCTTCAGAACCGCTGACCATACCGCTTAGGTAGCCAATAAGGTTCACCGGCTTGTTTGCGTAATCTGGGTTGATGGCGACGGTTTTGTCATAGTCAATGTCGGCGCTAATACCGATGCCTATTATGGTGTCGGTTCTGGTTTTTTTGCCTTGTTTGATGGTGACGTTTTCTTCTTTGACGCTGCCTAGCTCTATGTTGTAGCTGGCAATGCCCGAAACTTTGGAGCCTTCAGTCGTTGGAAAGCTTGCGCTTGAAAGTATTTGTTCAGGAGGTGAAGTTATTTCGCCTTGTGCCGAAGACTCTGCAGGTGTGATGTTGAACACGGCACTGCAGGGCCCGAGGCTGCGGCAGCCATCTTCTGCCCAGTCGTCGGCTTTAGCATACAGCGTGCCGCCTAAGACAAGTATTCCGGCGCCTAATGCGACAGTTTTCTTCAGTCCCATCCTACGGAGTATGTTTTCGCGTTTAGCGTCGCGCGTCATGTAAACGGAGCCTTGTTCTATAGACCGCGGCCGACTTGGTTGTCTGCGGGTCGCAACCGTTCGTGCGGTCCTTCCGGCGTTGGCAGGCATTACCTCGGAATTCTGATAATCCTCTGCTGGACGCTGGCGTAATTGCGGTTGCGGCCGTGGCCGCTGCTGTGGTTGCGGCGCCTGATCATGCCAATTCCGATAGGCGGGTGCCCTAGGTATGGGTGCGGGCGCATTAACTTGCTGGGGCTGGTCGTTGGCATGCAGGTCGTGCATCGCCTCGAACATAGCTTGATAACCGCTCTTTGGCGGTTCTTCTTGTCGGTTGTCGTCGTCTTTGAATGATTCCATGTGGGTAATAACTAATTTATGATCTTGTCATGTCGTAAGCGAAATGCTGATAATCGGGGTCTTTATTGTCTCCGCCCCATGTAAAGCCTTGGCCTTTGAAGATATTTATCACTTTGGCGCCATCTTCATCCTTGTAGGAAATAAGTCCTGGGCGGTGGGGTGAGCGTTCTGGAGTGCCATTTGCTGGCTGCACTTCGTCGCCTAATACGTACGGATTGGTCCTAGTGTTAACGTCTATTGCCAGGCCGGTGCCATGTGCTGATATGTGCGGCTTTTGGCCTTGTGGCAAAACTGCATTCCGGCAGTTGAGGCCTGAAGTATTGTTCTGTTCCATGGACTTGTAGTCGATAGCTTTTGCGCCAGTGCCCAAGTCGTCTGTCTTGTCTTGCGGTTCGGCAATATCTTCTAGCGGCAGTATTGATTCAATTTGGAAATCAGTGTTGGTATAGACCGTTTGGAATATCACAGCGGTTTTATCGGCAATAACTTTATTCACGACTAGTGTACCTACGTGTGATTTTTTATCGTAACCTCGGTACGGCGCGTTGACTATGCTTAGTTCGTCTTGGGGTGGGCAATCAGGGCTGGGACGCCATGAGAACCCGCGCATTTTAGCGAATTTTTCGTCGCTGACATTGTCTATTGTGGCTGCAGGAACAACGACACAGTCGTTCTTGATAGCTTCGCTCGTTAGTCCGGCGCCTTTGGAAAAAGCATCAATCGACTTGATAGGAAGAGAGTACTTATTGCCGATAGCATACAATGTTTGACGTTGGCCTGTAGACTCAGTGATGAAGCCTTCTGTCTTTAAACTATCGCATTGGCTTTGGGTTTGGATTTGCTGTCCAGTTTCGGTAGGGGTTGCTTTCTGCGTGGTCGTGGTGGCCTGAGGTGTGTCGGCTTCGTCTGCAACATGCTCGATGTTGAGTCCGCACGCACCAAGTGAAACTGCCAAGGCGAGTGGCGTTAGCATTCTTACAACGTTAGGAGTATAGGTTTGTAGGCCCTCAACTTCGGGGTAACGGTTCATAACACAGACGCGGCTTCCTTGCAGCCGAGTTTTTTACGGAAGTATATTTAATGCAGCCATTATTACCTGTGGGTGTAAAGATGTAAAGAGTATAAAATACAATTGACAACATAGCACAATGCGTAGTTACATAAAATTTAATCTAATAGCAATCTTGATATAAGCGAGTGATCTCAAATGTCTGAACTTCTACCTCAACAACATACTGAACAATGGTACGCACAGGACGAAGGTATGCCCGAATATGAGGCAGGCGTCTTCCGACATGTACGCGGCGATGAAGGCGGCGCTGCTATCAAAACGATTTACGGCGTGGCCGGACTTTTAGTCGTTGGTGTAGTTGCGGGAAAGCTCGGGCTGATACCAGGCTACGGCCGCGAGAATGATACGGAATTCGGAGAACCTCACAACCCAGTGATTGTCGAATATTATACGATGAATGAACAGTGTGTGGGCGGATTTAAAGCTAAAGGAACAGAAGTCGCTAAAATGGACTCGTTGTATGCCAAAGTGGGCCCGCTAAAGATACCTGTACCCCATGACGGAGTTACATCGACTGTTGAAGCTACGGTCGATGTCATGGTCTGTCAGAAGTCTGAACAAGTGAAAGTTGAATACAAACAGGACCAGGCTAATAGTGTCGTGGTGACGGTTCCAGGAGGTGCGTTGAGCTACCACAGTTCGGTAGATCCAGGAGATACTCATGTTAAATATAGCGATGAGTTTGTTGACGACTTGACAGATCCATTTGCCGCCAAGTTAGATGTATTTAGACTTAGCTTCTTAGAAGATATTGGTAAATCAAAAGACGAAGCTTTGCGCGCTACAGCCGAGGCGGCGGTTATAGACGCAGCTCAAATTGGCTGTGCCCAGCAAGCCTACGATGATTTTATAGGCAAGCGATTTGAAGAGGTTAACAAATCAAATATCTTATCAATAGCGAATGCCTTAGGCGTTAAAGTAGGCAGTATTACGGTGGTTAGGCCTAATGCTACACCTAAAGTTGAAACAGAAGACCATACCGATATCATGAAAGTCCGTGAAGGTAAAATTGAAAACCTTAAACTAGCAAAACAGAGCGGACCCGCTTGTGAGCGGAGCGATGATGTAATCGTGACTACGGGTCAGTAATCATGGAATCTGAAGGTCAATTTCGAAGTAATCGCGTCACCCCTGTCAGTAGCGGTGAGATAGAGTTTTATAATCCGCCATCTGTTTTACCAGCGCACGCTGAGAGCACTGAAGTAGTAAGGTATGACCCTGACGACCAGTATGACGAATACGAGGAAAATGATAACTATGATCGCCGTCGTCCTGAGCCTCGCGCTGAACGTCGGGAACATCAGGACTATCAGCGCGATGATCGTGAGCCGGGACAGTTAAGGCAAAGGCTAGGTGTAGCCGTTGCGTTGGCTGCTATATTCATGTGCGGCAAGATAGCGATTGAAGATAATAGTCAGACAATAAGCGAAGCGCGTAAAAAACTCGGTGATGTAATTGCTACGGATAATCCTTGCAATAAAGAGGAGCTTGATGGCAGACGAAACGGTTTTGCGTCTTGGCTGGCAGGTGTAGAAATCTGCCGCGGTGAAGAGGCTTTGAAAAATGCTGGCTATGGTGATGATAGTTCAAATCCAGCACCCACCACAACTTCCGAAAATATCCCTAACCAGTCTATGGGGTCGTCGACTACGCCATCCGCGGTCTCGATACTGGCACTTGGCGAACATACGGTTGCCTAGCGCGCCACCGCTGTCGATTTTTACAGTTGCCAGCGAACTGTTTAGATAGTATGGCTATACAAAAGTTATTATGCGCTTGATAGTAGTCCCGGCGGCTGCCTGCCTGGCCAAACTTATTTTCGATGTGCCGCTAGAGGGTGACGACAGCGCCGTAGGTCATAAACATAAATAATCGAGGCAGATGGTACAATGGGCACATGGATAAGCCTACATTCGACCCCCTGGAGCCTAGCGTTGTGCTGGCGGTTGCCGCTCACCCTGACGATATTGATGTAATGGCGGCAGGTGCCGTGGCGGACTTTGTTTCGCGCGGTGCAAAAGTGTATTATTACGTACTAACTGATGGCGCTAGTGGTAGCGAAGACCGTACTATGGTTCCCGAACAGCTGCGCGACATCCGCCGCGCCGAGCAACGGGCGGCTGGTGAGTTGCTTGGCCTGGCCGATGTGTTCTTTGGTGACTATGGTGACGGCAGGTTGGAAAATACCCAAGACGTCAAACGCGATATCGTGCGCGCTATCCGCCGCGTTAAGCCCGATGTAGTTATTACGCTAGACCCAGCGGTGCTGTATGTCGCGGAGCGCGGCATCGTTAACCATCCGGACCATCGGGCTGCTGGCCAGGCTGCACTAGATGCTATTTTTCCGTTAGCCCGTGACCACATGAGCTTTCCGGAATTATTAAAAGATGAAGGGCTTGAACCGCACAAGGTTAAGACCGTTCTGCTGTCTGGCTTTGACGGCCACGGCAATTTCGCCGTGGATATCAGCGCAACTATTGAAACTAAATTGAAGGCATTGGCGCTGCATGATAGCCAGTTTGCAGATTTTGACAAAATGGCAGACATGGTACGTAGTTGGTCGGAGCAGGCCGGTGAGGCCTATGGTGTGTCGAACGCCGAAACATTCACCCGCATTGATATTATGTAGTATGTATCAGATCTGTGAAAAGAAAAGTTTTCACAGAAAAACTAGCCTTTGAGCTATTGAGACTTGGGAAGCTTGGTATAATTAAACGGCTTACGGTTGATTATATGAATATGTACAGGCTCAAGAGACGAACATGGCCGTTGCTGCGCAGTTATTGGCGCAAGCTTCGTTTGCGTCGCAACCGACGTATGGTTGTGATGGTACTATCTGTGGTGGGGTTTGTGCTGCTGGTAGGGGTAGTGTCAGCTAAGATAGATGGCCGTAGCAAGATTGCTCCAGCGGCGTACACGCCGCTATTGAATGTGATTGCTGAGGCCGAGAGCAAAGGCAATTACAATGCCTACTTTGGTGATACTGCTAATAGTGACATACGTTTTACCGATATGACCATCGGCCAAGTTTTACAGTGGCAGGCCGAGTATGTACGCAATGGCAGCTACAGCAGTGCGGTGGGGAGGTATCAGATTGTGCAATCAACGCTTGAAGGACTGGTGGCCCGCTTGAAACTTAATGTAAATACTGTCAAGTTTGACCAAAAGACACAAGATATGATGGCGATTTCCTTGCTGGAGCGCCGTGGCTCGCAGACTTTTGCCGACCAAGATATGAGTCCGGAGCAGTTTGCTGCCAACCTAGCCCAGGAATGGGCGTCGTTGCCAAAAGTCATGGGCGAAAACCCCGATGAAAGTTACTATGCCAGCGATGGGGTTAATAAGTCGTTAGTCAGTATTGATGAGGTATTGGGCGCTTTGACTGTCTTAAGTAAACCTTGAACTAAACGTAGTCCGCTTATTTACAGGAGCCCTGTCACTATAGAAAATGTAGTATTTTTCTATTGCGCTTATGACTACTAGCCGCTATGCTTCGTGTAGAATGACAGCACGATTACCAGTACCGGGCAGTGACGCAAACTCTTGGGGTGTGATCTTAAATGATTTTTTGCAAGCATCTCATGCGTCCGACGGCAGCTTGTTAAGCTCTGCAGTCCAAAATGCACTGCCAGCAAAGATACCAACTTCTAACTTAGGCACGGGCAGTGCGACTTCGGCGACATTTTTGCGCGGTGATGGCGCATGGACGATAGCTCCTGGTGCCAGCAACGCTACCGCTTCGACTCCCGGGCTTGTGCAACTGGCTGGTGATCTTGGCGGTACTGCTACCAGTCCAAGCGTAACTAAACTTAACGGTATTGTGGTCAACGGTACGCCAGGAGTAGGCGCTGCATTGGTGGCTACGAGTAGTGCCGCCGCATCATGGAGCTCAGTTGTTGGGCCTGTGGGCCCAGCAGGCCCAACGGGATTGTTATGGCGTGGTTCGTACTCTAATGTGACGACATATGGCATTAATGACGCTGTTGCGTATACTTCTGGTGGATTAACAGCAGCTTATATTAACTTGGTCGGGTCAACGGGAGTTACTCCGCCAGCCCCTTCAAGTAGCGCGTCTAACGCTACATGGGGATTGTTAGCTTCTCCCGGTTCAACTGGCGCCACAGGAGCTGCTGGAAATAATTCGCTATTGGCCCCGCTGACAACAGGTGAAGAAACAATTTCCCGGCTTATGATTGGACAGAATAACATAGATCTTACTTCTGGTTCTTTGACAGTGACATATTTTACAGCTACCAAAACAGAAACAATTACTAAGGTAATTGTTGGCACTGGTGCCGGTGCGGCAGGCACTACTATTGCGCGGGTCGGTATTTATGCCGTCAACCGGGTGACCGGCGCTTTGACTTCGCTGTTAGCCTCCTCTACTTCATCGGCAAGTTTATGGTCTTCCGGTTACCAGCCGCCGGCTGCCGCCTTTGACAATGTTGCTACATTGAGTACTTCTTGGGCTAAGGCTGCCGGCACTGACTATGCCGTTGGCCTTTTCTTTTCAGGTACTAGCGCTCCGCAGGTGACCGGTAATTTAGTAGGCGCAGGTGCAGGTGACGGCAATGTTGCGCCGCGCATTTCTGGCAGGGTGACTGGCCTAAGTAACCTTCCGGCTAGCCAAACCACCGTTGGCACATACGGTTTCGCGCCGTATGCGGCACTTGTACCGTGAGCAACGTTTACGGAGTTTTACAAATGCCCCATGGAGACTTGGCGTCCAAGCAGGCGATCAAGGCAGCAGGTTGCACGCATATGGTTATCACTGTACCTTGGGACGCCTTGCAAACAACTCAAGGCGGAGTGCTGAACAGCTCGACACTAGCAACCATTAATACTGATTTCGCTCAAGCAGCACAAGCTGGCTTGAAGGTCATGTTCGAAATTCAACTGCACTATGCTCCAGCATGGGCGTTGACTGCTATAGAACGCTTCAAAGACCAAGCTGGCAACCAGTGGAATGGTGGGGCTGCTGACTCTGGTATGCAGGTAGGTAACTGGATGTGGACGACTGTGGGCAGGAATTATGTTAATGATTTTGTAACCAAACTTGCCAGTGGTCTAGGCTCTAACTTGTCGCACATCGATGCAATAAAAACAGCCGGTGGTTATTATGGTGAAGTACATTATCCGCCGTCGTTTGATAATAGTATTAATTCATTTTACGGATTTGGTACCTCGATGCAAACTGGCAGTGGTTTGGCCTCGGACCAAGTAGTTTGCCCGTTACCTGGGTATATTCCTTTTGGTTCAGGCAACACCGACAGCCAAGATTCGACATGGGTTAACTGGTATATTAATGGCCTGATTACCTGGATAAAAGCATTTATCGCTATGCAGCGTAGTGCAGGTTTTAACGCGGATTTTCATGTAGCCTTACCGGGTTACGGGGTTAGAGACAACATGGACCACCTGGCTAATTATCAATCCTCTGCGGCTGTCGGCGAAGATCCTCGTCGTGTGATTGCTGCCTTAGCCCATGACTCACGGGTTTGGCCATATTCAACTTGGCTTAACACTTCAGACGGAGTACCGGGTGGTATAGTGGATTCGGACAAGGCTGCCTGGAAAAAAATTTCAGAAGAGTCACAACTGCGTAATAAACATTTTCGACTATGGGGTGAAAATACCGGTAACGAAACCAATACCCAGATGGATCAAATATTTGCAGGCTACGCCTATGGCTCTGCTTTATCGGGCGCCACTTATGCTGGCGCGCCATCTGTGCCTCCTAAGTTCAATGGTTTGTTCTGGCTATCATATAATGACTTGATGGCTGGTGGAGCTAAAGCTACTTTAGCTAATTTTGCGGCCAATATTACTGCACATCCGTAAGTTTTAGTGTATATGTAAAACATACCCAATAAAATTGGATATATGTAACATAGGAGAGCATGTGCAAAAAATAACTCCAAACTTATGGTTCGATGGTAATGCCAAGGAAGCATC
>Ga0190273_10000186_pt1 | contig 31096 bp, 25 predicted proteins | sample Popmic504IS_FD_134513 | JGI IMG/M metagenome (GOLD analysis project Ga0190273, IMG submission 134513) | Populus adjacent soil microbial communities from riparian zone of Shoshone River, Wyoming, USA - 504 IS | ecosystem: Environmental > Terrestrial > Soil > Riparian zone > Trees stand | place... | reverse complement strand
TCGCCGACGGCGATGACCTTGCCCTTCTGCGGCTTCTCTTTGGCCGTGTCGGGGAGGACGATGCCGCTAGCGGTCGTCTCCTCCTCCTCGATCGGCTTGACGATCAGCCGGTCCCCGAGGGGCTTCAGCTTCATCCGTGAACCTCCGTTGTTCGGTCGGTGTGTGGTGGAAAGTTGAGAATCGCCGCTCCAGAGCCAAATATGGCTCGGATGGCGTTTGGCACTCCTAGGGTGAGAGTGCCAACAAGAGGAAAGATAGCGAGAACTCGCCGCCGGTCAAGCCGGGAGCGGCGTCGCTCGCGCTAATCCATCGCCAGGAGGCGGCAGCCCAAGAGGTCGGCGATCCCTTCGCCCCCGCGCCGCATCACCCAGTCGTGGTTCCACTCGAAGACCGGGCGCAGCAGCGGCGCCAGCAGGTTCATCCACGGCTTCGTCGTGCTCACGTTCCACTCGTAGAGGACGGCGGTCAGCCCGTCCTGCTCGTAGAGGCGCCAGCGGCCGATTCCCTCCAGCTCGCCGACCGCGCGCCCCTCCATCAGGGTCGGGAACTCGATCCGGGTCGTCGTCACCTCGAAGCAGACCCGGTAGGGCAGCAGGCTCTTCCAGACCATCCGCGAGACGCTGCCGAGGCCGTTCTCCTCGCCCTTGCTCAGCTCGGTTGCCTCCTCTACCCCGCGCCACCAGCGCGGCCACGCGGCCTGGTCGTGGATCGCCTCCCAAACCGGCTCCCGGGGTGAGTCCAGCAGCCAGGTGGTGAGGAAGGCGTATTCGGCCATCGCGCCTAGCCTACGGCCAGGAATGCGGGCCGGTTCAGTTGTGGTGGGGCGTCTCGCCGTTACCCAGGTGGGTGTGGGGCGGCTCGACGATCTGCGAGAAGCGGATCACCGTCACCAGATCGTCCTCGGAGACCGGTCGGCTGTAGATCTGCTCGAGGAAGCGGATCTCGTCCTCGAGGCGGCGGAACTCGGGGTTGTCGTGCTCGATGTCGCGACGGGTCAACTCGCTGGCCCGCTTCACCTCGACGTCATCGATCACCGCCGTGAAGATCTTCTCGCGGGGGCTGTGCCGGAAGCCGACCGTGATCCAGACCACCTGGCCACGCTCGTACTTGTTGCTCTTGTCGCCGAGCCGGATGGTCGCGGTCTTGCGGCCGCGCTTCAGCTGGTCGACGAAGACCGCCGAGTAGAAGTTGAGAACGTAGATGCCGCCCTTCATACGCGGCGAGCGTATATGAGACCGCCCTGCGCCGTTTGGACATCTGTTCGATCGGATGCGTTCAGTTTTCCGCCAGGGAATCCGATCACTGAAGAGATGGCAGAGGGACGACTCCGACTTCGCTGGTTCCTGCTCGCGCTGACCTGCGCGACCGCGATGCTGCTCGTGCCGCTCGCCGGCCAGGCGCTGGCGATGAAGTGCGACGGCAAAAAGGTGACGATCAAGGGCACCGCCGGCAACGACCGCATCGTCGGCAAGAAGGCCAGCGACGTGATCTACGGCGGCGGCGGCGATGACGTGATCACCGGCGGCCCCAACGGCAACGACACGATCTGCGGCGGGCCCGGCAACGACACCATCATCGGCGGGCGCGGCTTCGACAACCTCCAGGGCGACGGCGGCGACGACAACCTCCAGGGCGAGACCGGCTCCGACAACCTCGACGGCGGCGAGGGCAACGACAGCCTCGAGGGCAGCAAGGGCGCCGACGGCCTCCACGGTGGTGGCGGCGACGACGTGATCACCGGCTTCAAGGGCCCGGACAAGATCGACGGCGGCGGCGGCAACGACTTCCTCGACGGCGAGCAGGGCAGCGACCAGATGGGCGGCGACGGCGGCGACGACAAGCTTCTCGGCGACAAGGGCAACGACGAGATCGACGGCGGCGCCGGCCAGGACCACGTCGAAGGCGGCCCGGGCGACGACAGCGACCTCAACGGCGGCGGCGACGCTGACGAAGTCCTCGGCGGCGCCGGCACCGACCGCGCCGACGGCGGCGACGGCGATGGCGACATCGTCCGCGGCGACGCCGGCACCGACACCCTCCTCGGCGGCGGTGGTGGTAACGACATCGTTTCCTACGCCAGCGCCACCCGCGGCGGCGTTCAGGTCAGCCTCGCGACCAACAAGGCCAAGGGCGACGGCCATGACGACCTCGGTGGCTTCGAGGACGTCGTCGGCTCCCCCCAGGGAGACACGATCGTCGGCGACGGCAGCGCGAACCGGATCGACGGCGGTGTCGGCGACGACAACCTCGACAGCGGTGGCGGTGGCGGCCAGGCGTTCGGCGGGCCCGGCACCGACGACTGCAACGGCTTCGACAGCGAGGTCTCCTGCGGTCCCGAACCCCCGCTGCCGGCCGGCTCCGCCTACGGGATCCTCAACCTCGGTCTTGACGGCGCCAGCCTGATCATCCAGGGCAGCCCCAACAACGACGACATCCGCATCTCCCGCGACGGGAGCGGCTGGGTTGTCACCGATTCGGCGCCGATCTACCCCGGTGACGGCTGCCAGAGCTCCGGCGGCAACGCGATCACCTGCGCCACCGGCGGCACGCCCCTGCTCGTCACCACCGGCGGCGACGGCAACGATTCGGTCGTCATCGACGGCTCCGTGCCGGGCGACGTCAAAGTCCGCATCAACGGCAATGCCGGCGACGACACGCTGGTCGGCGGCAACGGCGACGACGTCCTCGAAGCGGGCGAGAACTACAACGGTCCCGACTTCGGCCACGACCGCCTCGAGGGCAACGTCGGTAGCGACGTCCTCTACGCCGACCCAGGCGGCGACGACCTGCTCGGCGGCGACGGCAACGATCTGCTCGTCAACTCGGTCGTCACCTGCCAGGGCCACAAGTTCGACGGCGGCTCGGGCGAGGACACGGTCTCCTACGCTCGCTCCAACGACAACCTGCGCGTCGCCCTCGGCGGCACCGGCGGACCTCCCGGCTGCGGCAGCGAGGACCAGCTGCTCGGCGACAACGAGAGCCTCGAGGGATCCGACGGCCCTGACGTCCTGATCGGCGACAACGGCGACAACAGCCTGATGGGCCACCTCGGCGCCGACGTCCTGATCGGCAAAGGCAACGACGACTTCATCGACGCCGCCGACGGCCAACACGACAAGCAGATCGACTGCGGCGGCGGCGACGACGAAGTTTCGATGGACGGCAGCGACCCCGCCGGTGCCAGCTGCTGAGGTCCCGCCTCAGCCCTCGAACCCCTCCTTGCCGATCAGCGGCACGAAGCGGCAGGGGCCGATCTCCACGGTCTCGGTCTCCTCGCCTCGGCGCCGCAGCACCGTGAGCATGTCCGCCTCGCCCGCGCTGATCGGGACGACCAGGCGGCCGCCCTCGGCAAGCTGGACGAGCAGCGCCGGTGGCGCGGCCGGGGCAGCAGCGTGGCAGGCGATGGCGTCGAACGGGGAGCGCTCGGGGACGCCGAGGCTGCCGTCGCCGACCGCGAGCTCGACGTTCCTCATGCCCAGGTCGTCCAGAACCGCCGCCGCGGCCTGGGAGAGCGCCTCGTGCCGCTCGACGCTGACCACGTGGGCGGCGAGTCGCGCCAGCACCGCCGCCGAGTACCCCGACCCGGTGCCGACCTCGAGCACCAGCTCGGAGCCATCCAGCGCGAGCGCTTGGCAGATCGCGGCGACGATCCAGGGCTGCGAGATCGTCTGCTCCGCCCCGATCGGCAATGCCGAGTCGGCGTAGGCGCGGTGGCGCAGCTCGGCCGGCACGAACGCCTCCCGCGGCATCTCCCCCATCGCCGCCAGCACCCGCTCGTCCTCGATCCCGCGCCGGCGCAGCTGCCGCTCGACCATGCGAGCGCGTAAAGCGTCGAAATCAGTCATCTCAACAGCCCAGTTTCTCGACCATGTAAAAGTTCTTCACTAGCCGTAACTTCTGCGAGTGAAGCCCGCGGAGGGAGCCCGTGAAGCTCAGTAGATGTAGTTGCGGAGCTTTGCGGGCTCGAGCACGGTTACGCGGCCGCGGCCGGAGCGGACGACGCCGGCGCGCTCGAGCTCGGCCAGGAAGCGGCTGACGGACTCGCGGGAGGTGCCGGCGAGCTGCGCGAGGTCGGTCTGATTCATGTTGATCGTCACCTCTTCTTCTGAGTCTCCGTCGCCGTCGTTGGCCTCGCGGCTGAGCTGGGCGAGGATGCCGGCGACCCGACTGGGGACGGTCTGGAAGGACTGGCGGGAGAGGCGGACGTTGGCGGCGCGGAGGCGGCGGACAAGGCCGGCGACGAGCTTCAGTGAGATCTCCGGGTGACGCGCGAGCAGGGCCCGAACGTCGTTGGCTGGCAGCGCCAGCAGCTCGCCCTCGGTCAGCGCCTCGGCGCTGGCGGAGCGTTTGTCGCCGTCGAGCATCGCCAGCTCACCGAAGATCTCGCCCGGGCCGAGGGTGGCAAGGGTGATCGCCCGCCCGTCGGAGTGTTCGCGGGTGACGCGGAAGCTGCCCTCCTTGACGATGTAACAGGCGTCGGAATCGTCTCCCTCGTGGAAGACGCGAGTCCCGGCGGGGAAGGTGCGCGGCACGGCGACGTGAGAGAAACGCTCCAGCTCCCCCTCCTCCAGGTCGGCGAAGAGCGTCACGCTCTTTAAAAGCTCAACTGCACTCTGATCGACCCCAGGCACTACACCGATTATGGCAATGGACCAGGAGGAGCCGGGATTCCGGTCACTCGGTCCGCTGTAGGTAGCCCCCGGGGTGGCAGCTGATGCCGTAGAGCTCCAGGTCCCTTCTCTGCCTGAATTCCTTCCCGCCCTCCTCCCGGAGCCAGTCGGATACCGCGGGCAGGACCCCGCGGGGCCAGCTCTCTTCCAGCCGCATCTCCTCGATGTCCACGCAGCCGTCCTCGACGACGAAGAACCCGCCTGGCGGCACGAACCTTGCGAAGCCGCTCAAAGCCGCGTGGGTGGTCTCGTACACATGCGCGGAGTCCTCGACGACCAGGCACCGCTCGCCCGGCCGGATGTACTCGGCGACCCTGGCGGGCAGAGAGGGGTCGAGCACGTCGCCGTCGAGCAGATCGATCTGCCCGAGCGCGTTTGGATGATGGCGCTCGAGGGTCTCCTGGAACACCTCCGGGTTGATGTCGACCGCGATCACGTGCGGCGCGGTCACGCGCCCGTAAGACGCCAGCGCGTTGAGCCGATCTCGAAACCAGAGCGCGCTGCCGCCGAACTGGCTGCCCAGCTCGATGACCACCTGCGGGGCCGCCATCCAAAGCAGGTGTTCGTAAACCCGGAGGTCCTCCGGGAACTTGTACATCGGGACGCCCATGTAGGTGTCCGACATGTGCTGCTTGGCGCGCGCCCGCCAGAGGCTCGCGACCGGTTCGTCGAGCGAGGCGTCAACGTGAGGTGGCAGCCCCGAGGTCCCGTGCACAGCGGCGAGATTAACGGGGATGGCTAGGCCGTGGCGGTGAGTTTGCGGGGGCCGCGGCTGAAGCCGGCGCCGACCAGCGCCTCCTCGTGGCCGGAGCCGATCACGGCTTCGCCGTCGAGCTTCTCGACCGCGAGTTTCGGCAGGTGGCCAGCGGCGACGGCCTCGGCCAGGGCCCGCATCGCCGCCTCCAGCTCCTCCCCCTCGAGCTTCTTCAGGCGCAGGAGGCCGCGGCCGCCGCGCTCGACGAAGACGAGCGGTTCGCCGTCGCGAAGGAGGAGGTGCGCGCCCGGGGTGCGGCCGGGGCGGCGGCCGCCCTCGAGCTTGGGCCAGGGCAACGAGGCACCGTAGGGATTGGCGGGGTCGGTGGCGGCGAGGACGAGGTAGGAGCCGTCGGCTTCTGGCAGGGAGCGCAGGCGCTCGACCGCCCCCGGTAGCGCGAACTGGGCACCGCCAAGACCCTCGACGAAGTAGCCGCGCCTGGCGGTGCCGAGCAGCTCGAGGTTGCCGAGCTCGCCGTAGAGGGTGGAGAAGCCGCCGGGGATGCCCTCGGCGAGGACGGTCTCGCGGGTGACGATGCCGTAGCGCTCCAGCATCAGCTCGGCCTGGGCGCGCAGCTTGGCGCCGGGGCCGGGGGCGTTGGCGAACAGCGGCTGCGTCAATGACCAACGGCCCTGGACGGCGGCGCCGGTGGTCGAGCGGCGGCGGGCGAAGCGGCGCCCAGGCCGTTCTGACGGTGGCACCGCCCGCAGGCGCGGCGCCCGCAGCGGCGCGAAGGCGTCGTTCGTCACCTCTCCCGTCCAGACGAGGTCCCAGAGCGCGTTGTGGAGGTCCTCGGCGGGATGGTCGAGCTCGACGACGAGGTCGAGCCAGAAGGAAGGACCGGCGGCAAGCCGCTCGCGGATCGCCTCGTGGACCTCCCCCTGCGCCGGCTCCAGCTTGGCGTTGGCCGGGGGCGGCCCAGCGAGGCGGACGTCCTCGCGGAAGTAGAGGGCGACGCGGCCGTCGTTGCGGCCGAGGGCGCCCGCCCCGACCCAGACCAGCTCGCCACTCGTGCAGAGCTCGTCCAGCCAGCTCTGTGAGTAGGCGCCCAGGCGGCGCGGCAGCACGTCCCCCTCCCACACTTTCGGCGTCAGCGCCACGCCCTGCAGCGGCACCAGCGCCTCGCGCAGGCGGTCGAGGCCGGCGCCGGTGCGGCGGAAGGCGTCGACGTTCTGCCAGCTGGGCAGGAAGCGGGCGAGCTCGCGGGTGTCGGCTGCCTCGACCTCCTTGCGCAGGCGGGCGAGGCTGGCGCGGCGGACCCGGCGCAGCACTTCGGAGTCGCACCACTCGCGCTCGGTGCCGCCGGGCAGGAGCTCGCCGCGGACCATCGCCCCTTCGGTCTCGAGCTCGCGCAGCGCCGGCGAAGGGTCGACGCCGTAGCGCTCGGTCAGCTGCGCGGTCGGGAAGGGACCGTGGGTGCGGGCGTAGCGGCGGACCAGCGTCCGCATCGCGTCGGGATGGTCCTCGAGGAAGGTCTCCGGCAGGCCCGGCGGCTCCGGCACGCCGAGGGCGTCGCGGTAGAGGCCGGCGTCCTCGGCGGCGATGTAGCGCTCCCCGCCGGCGATCCTGACCAGCGCCACCCGCCGCTCGCCGACCAGCTTCTCCAGCATCGATTTCGCCGAGTAACCCTCGGCGACCCGCGCCTCGCACTCCTCCAGGGTGAGGTCGCCGAGGTTGCGCAGCAGCTGCTGGAGGGCGTCGCGGTCGCCCGCCCGCCCGGCCTCGGTGCGGTGCTGCAGCTGCGCCTCGACTTCTTCCAGCGCCTCGGGGTCGATCAGTTCGCGCAGCTCCTCCTGGCCGAGCAGCTCGCGCAGGAGATCGCGGTCGAGCGCCAGCGCCGCCGCCCGCCGCTCGGCGTTCGGCGTATCCCCCTCGTACATGTAGGTGGCGACGTAGTCGAAGAGCAACGAGGAGGCAAACGGCGAGGCGGTCGGCGTCTCCACCTCGACCAGGCTGAGCGCCCGCGAATGCAGCTTTTCCAGCAGCTCCGTCAGTGCGGGCAGGTCGAGCACGTCGCGCAGGCACTCGCGGTAGGTCTCGAGGACGACCGGGAAGCGGGGAAAGTCCCGGGCCACTTCGAGCAGGCTCTGCGACTTCAGCCGCTGCTGCCAGAGGGGGGTGCGCTTGCCGGGGTAGGCGCGCGGGATCAGCAGCGAGCGCGAGGCGTTCTCGCGGAAGCGGGCGCCAAACAAGGCCGATCCCGAAAGCTCCCCCACTATGAGGTCTTCGAGCTGGTCGGGGTCGATCAGGACGAGGTCGGCCGGCGGCGGCTCGTCGGCGTCGGGGAGGTGGATGACGATCCCGTCGTCAGACCAGATCGCGTCGGCCTCCAAGTCACGCTCGTCGCGGATCTTGGCGGCGAGGGCGAGGCCCCAGGCGGCGTGGACGCGGCCGCCGTAGGGGGAGAGGATGCAGAGGCGCCAGTCGCCGATCTCGTCGCGGAAGCGCTCGACCACGATCGTCTCGTCGGATGGGACCACCCGGGTCGCCTGCTGTTGCTCGCGCAAGTAGGTGACGAGGTTGTTAGCGGCGCGCTCGTCGAGGTCGTACTCCTTCGCCAGCTCCGCAGGCTCGCGGCTGACCGCCTCGCGGGCAAAGGCGCCGATCGCGCGGCCGAGCTCGGCGGGGCGGCCGATCCCATCCCCCTTCCAGAAGGGAACGGCGCCGGGGGCGCCGGGGGCGGGCGTGACGATCACCCGGTCGCGGGTGATTTCCTCGATCCGCCAGGTGCTGGAGCCGAGCAGGAAGGTCTGGCCCGCCCGCGCCTCGTAGACCATCTCCTCGTCGAGCTCGCCGACCCGGCGGCCGTCGGGCAGGTGGACGCCGTAGAGGCCGCGGTCGGGGATCGTGCCGGCGTTGGTGACGACCAGCTGGCGGGCGCCTTTGCGGCCGTGGATCGTCCCTTCGGTGCGGTCCCAGACGATCCGAGGCCGCAGCTCGGCGAAGCGGTCGGAGGGGTAGCGGCCGTCGAGCATGTCGAGGACGTTCTCCAGCTGTTCGCGCGAGAGGTCATGGAAAGGCTCGGTGGCGGTGACGAGGCGCTCGACCTCGTCGACCTCCCACTCTTTCTGGGCGGCGATCGAGACCAGGTGTTGGGCGAGCACGTCGAGCGGGTTCTGCGGGATCGTCGTCTCCTCGATCTCCGCCTCGCGCATGCGCCGCGCGACGACCGCGCACTCGAGCAGGTCGCCGCGGTATTTCGGGAAGATCCGGCCTTTGGAGACTTCGCCCATGCGGTGGCCGGCGCGACCGATCCGCTGCAGGCCGCGGGTCACCGACTTCGGCGACTCGACCTGGATCACCAGGTCGACGGCGCCCATGTCGATCCCCAGCTCCAGCGAGCTGGTGGCGACGAGGCAGGGCAGCTGCCCCGACTTCAACATCTCCTCGACGTTCGCCCGCTCCTCGTGGGAGAGCGAGCCGTGGTGGGCACGGGCGATCTCGACGTACTCCTCCGGCTCGCCGGTGTCCTCGTGGTGACCGGCGTGCTCGGTCGCCGGCAGCTCCCCTTCGCCTTCGCCGTTGGCGAGCTCGTTGAGGCGCTTCGCCAAGCGCTCGGCGGCGCGGCGGTTGTTGACGAAGATCATCGTCGAGGTGTGTTCCTGGACCAGCTCCAGCAGCCGCGGGTAGATCGCCGGCCAGATCGACCTCACATGGGCGCTCGGCTCGACCTCGGCCGGTGGCGGCCCATCCTCGCTCGGATAAGCCGGCGCCCCCGGATCAGCCATGTCCTCAACCGGCACCACGATCTCCAGATCCAGAGCCTTCTTCTGCCCCGCATCAACAATCCGGCACTCCCTCTTAGGACCAACGAGAAACTTGCCTATCCGCTCGAGCGGCCGCTGCGTCGCCGAGAGCCCGATGCGCTGGATCCCTGGGTGAGTAGACCTTTCTGCGGCGGGTGGCGCGGTAGGGGGGACCCCCTCCTGCGCAGTTGCAGGAGGGGGTGGGTCCCCTGCCGTGACAGGACCCGCCGCCTGCAACGCATGGTCCTGCACCAGATGATCCAACCGCTCCAGCGTCAGCGCCAGATGCGACCCCCGCTTCGTCTGCGCCACCGCATGAATCTCGTCAACGATCACCGCTTCGACCCCGGTGAGGATCTCGCGCACGCTCGAGGAGAGCATCAGGTAGAGCGACTCGGGGGTGGTGATGAGGATGTCCGGCGGCTCTTTGGCCATCGCCCGCCGTTCTTTCTGCGAGGTGTCGCCGGTCCGCAGGCCGACCGCGATCTCGGCGCCGATCCCCCGCAGCGGCGCCCGCAGGTTGCGCTCGATGTCGTAGGAGAGCGCTTTCAGCGGCGAGATGTAGACGAGCTTTACGCCGCTGCCGAGGGAGTCGGAGCGGGCGAGCTTGTCGATCCCCCAGAGGAAGCTCGCCAGGGTCTTCCCCGAGCCGGTCGGAGCGCAGATCAGCGTGTGGGCACCGCTGGAGATCGCCTCCCAGCCGCCCGCCTGGGCCGGCGTCGGCCCCTCGAAGGAGGCGTCGAACCAGCGGCGCGTAGCCGACGAGAACGGCGCCATCGGATCGGATTTCGTAGTGCTCTTCGCCTTAGTAGCCAACCCACCGATCTTACGCAGACCGGTGGGTCGGCTCAGGCGCTACGGGGTGCCGCCGGTGAACTTGACGTAGCTGAACCAGGCCGGCCGCGGCGTGAAGTTCGGCCCGAAGAGGCCGGAGTGGCCGCAGAAGTTGCAGGCGCCTTCGAGGTCGTCGACCGAGAACCAGAAGACGCTCTTCAGCCGCCATTTGGCCTGGTACTTCTTGACGAGGGTGAAGGACGTGCGCAGTTCCCTGGCCTGGCCCCCCGGGCCCTTGGCGAAGAGGTTATTGCCGGTTTTGGGGCCGGCGCTCCAGCCGAGCTCGGTGATCAGAAGCGACTTGGCGGCATCGCCGTTGGCCTCGAGCACGTTGCGCAGTTCTTCGGTCACTTCCGGTAGTTCGCGGGCAAAGATCGTGTACGGGTGCAGGGCTGCTGCCTGGAACTTGGTCTTCACGCCCGGCGTCCGTTTGTACATCGCCTCGACGAAGTCGCTGGCATACCAGTTGAGGCTTTTGTGCTTGCCGGTCTTGCGGTCGCGGGCGCCCTTCGGGCGGGAGAAGAGGCCGGCCAGCACCACCTTCGCGCCGGGATCTGCCGCTCGCAGAGCCGTGGAAGAGAGCTTCACCAGCTGGCCGTACTCGGCCGGGTTCGGCTTGGCGATGAAGTACTTGAAGTTGGGCTCGTTCCAGATCTGCCATTCGCGGATCGGCCGCTTCGGCACGCCCGGATGCTCCGACCAGAAGCTGCCGGCCGGGCCGTAGCGGGCGACGGTGGCGGTGAGGAAGGCGACCCAGGCCGTGCGGGCTTCGCCGCCGACCGGCAGCCGGGCCGGAGCCTTGAGGCCTCCCGCGCCGGGCACCGCCTTGCCGGGGACCGCCCATTCAGGGGCGCCGGTGAGGAACGGTAGGACCTTGATCCCCGCTTTCGCGGCCTCTTCGATCTGGTTGTCGAAGCCGCTCCAGTCGTAGGTGGCGCCGGGGCTGGGCTGCACCGCCGCCCAACCGATCGGGATGCGGAGGCTTTCGACGCCGCCGCGGCCGAGCCGCTGGAATTTTTCGGCGCTGAGGTTGGTCTGGGGCACGACGCCCCAGAAGCCGGCCGGCAGGGCCTGCGCCGAGGAGGCAAAGGCGGCGAAGAGCACCATGATGGCCATCGCCGACGTCCAGGCACGCAAAATCCTCATCAACTCACTCCTTTTCGACATCGGGGTCAGCTCGCCTTGGGCGAGATGGAAGAGCCGGGGCCTTGACGGCGCTGCCGGTAGAAGAAGGTGCCGATCGAGATCGCCGCGAGCACCGCGATCGCAATCAGGATCGGTACCAGCGGGGAAGAAGAATCCTCTTCAGAGACGCTCGTCCCGTCGGGTCCGAGGCTGACGATCGGCTTGCTGTCGCCGATGCCGGCTTCTGCACCGCCAGGACCGCTGCCGGGCGTGCCGCTCTGGGCCCCGGGGCCTTGGCTACCCTGGCCGGTGTGGGCGCCGCCGCCCTTCCCATCACCATGCCCCGAGCCCGTGCCCGGAACAGCCCCCGACTTTTCAGCTTCCCCGCCTTCGCCCGTCCCGCCGGGGCCGTTGTCGGTGTCGCCACCGGAACCATTTTCGCTGGGGACGGTTGGAACTTCAGTTTCGTACACCGGCCCGGTCGCTTCAGCGGCCTGAGCCAAAGCGGGAACGCAAGCCAATGCCAGCACAGCCAGCACTGAAAGCAGCGAGAAGGCAGAAAGGGCCGAGCTACGGGCGCGGGGGGGCCGGGTCCGAGACATGGCGGGCAAGGTTAGAGGAATCATCGGCGTTGATAGGTCCCCTGGCCTTGGTGCTGGGCCTCGCCCTTGCCGGAGGGGGCTATTTCCTGAGCGATCGCCACGTCGCCGGCCTTGCAGTCTGGCTGCTGCTGGTGGCGATGCTGGCTCTTGGCGCGATCGGCAAGGCAACCCTCGGGCGGCCGTTCTACTGGGCGGCCGGGTTGATCGGGGGACTGGCTGTCGTTTCCGCATTCTCTTCTCTCTGGTCCGGTTCCGTTGAGCTCAGCGTGATTGAAGCCGACCGCGTTCTGGTCTATCTGGGCTTCTTTCTCGCTGCCTTTCTGATCGCTCAAACCGACCAACGGCGCCAACGTTTCGCTGAAGGGCTGGGAATTGCATTGATCGGTGCAGCGGTCCTCGCACTTTGCAGCCGGCTGCTGCCCAACATCTTCGAGCTCGGTGCGGGGCCCGGGACCGGGCCCCGCACCGGCTACCCCTTCGGCTACTGGAACGCCAACGGGCTCGCCTTCGGGATCGGAATCGCGCTTTGCATCTGGATGAGCCGCCGCTCCGTGACCGGTGCCCTGCGCTGGCTCGCCGTCGGGGCGATGCCGGTCCTGCTGCTGGCGCTCTACTTCACCTACTCGCGCGGCGGCCTGCTCGGGCTCGGGGTCGCCTGCCTCTGCCTGCTGGTGCTCTCCCACGATCGCCTCTGGATGCTGGGCACGCTGGCAGTCGGCGCCCTGGCGACGGTGCCGGCGGTGCTGGCGGTGCAGGACAGCCGCAGCCTAGCCGACAACTTCGCCGACCAGGCGGCGGTTGACCAGGGGGTGACGGTGCTGCTGTGGCTGATCGGCGGGATCGTCCTCTCGCTCGTCCTCTTCGGCCTCCTGCGGCGGCTCGAGCAGAGCGGCGGCGCACTGACCGGACGGGCGGTGGAGCTCTCGCGCGACCGCCGCACCCTGAGGGCGATCACGCTGATCGCCGCCCTGCTGGCGATCGGGGCCGCGATCGCCGTCGGCGGCCGCGCCTGGGATCAGTTCTCCAGCCCCGACCAGCAGTTCCCGACCGACCCGGCGGCCCACTTCTCCCAGTTCTCCGGCGCCAACCGGCACGAGTACTGGCGGGTCGCGGTCGACGCCTTCGAGGAAGCGCCGGTGATCGGCCACGGCGCCGGCACCTACCGCTTCTCCTGGGACCAGCTGCGCCACATCGACCTGCCGGTGCTAAACGCCCACTCCCTATACCTGCAGGCGTTCGCCGAACTCGGCCTGATCGGCGGCCTGCTCGTGCTCGCCCTGGTCGGGATGCTGCTCTGGACCGGCTTCGCCGCCTGGCGGGCTTCGCCCGAGCCGACGCGCGACCTCCACGCCGTCCTCTTCGCCGCCTGCCTCGCCTTCGCGGTCGGCGCCGCGATCGACTGGTTCTGGGAAATCGCCGGCATCGGTGCGATCTTCTTCCTCGCCGCCGGGGCCCTGGTCGCCGCCCGCTGCGGGCAGCTGGCGCAGGAGCGGATCCGCAGCAACGGGCAAGGTCAGCGTCGCCGCTTCGGGCTGACCGTCGCCGGGCTCGCGCTCGCCTGGGTGGCGGCGCTGGCGCTGATCGGTCCGCTCCTGGTCGACCGCGAGATCGACACCAGCAACGCCGCTGCCGCCGACGGCGAAATCGCCGCCGCCGTCGACCACGCCGAAACCGCCCGCTCGATCGAGCCCTGGGCGGCCACGCCCTACGTCCAGCTGGGCCTGCTCGCCGAGTCCCAGGAGGAATACGGGCCGGCAGCCGAGCGTCTCGGCCAGGCGATCGAGCGCGAAGAAGACAACTGGCAGCTGTACTACCTACGGGCGCGAATTCAGCACCAGTCGGGCGACGACCCCGCCGCGGAAGCCGACTTGCAGCAGGCGAAAAGGCTCAACCCGGAAGAACAATGCCTCGATGAAGGGTTTGAAGGGTGCGGATGAGTCAAACCCCCGACATCAGGCGGGAGACGCCGAAAGCGCCGGCCACGCCGGTCCCGAACCCGACCCGGATCGAGGTCGAGGGGCACGGACCGGACGAGCTGCGCCGCCGCGGGGCGCTGCTGCGCCGCCTGCTCGCGCTGGGCGACTGGGGATCCCTGCTGGCCGTCCTCTGCTTCGTCACCGCCTCCAGCTCCAGCACGAACGTCGGCGACCTCTTCTGGGCGGTCCTGTTCAGCCCCTCCTGGGTGATCGTGGTCAAGCTCCAGGGCCTCTACGACAACGACCACCGGCGGATCCGCCACAGCACCCTCGACGAGCTGCCCTCCCTGGTCACCGCCAGCGTCCTCGCCACCCTCGTCCTCGATGGCCTGATGGCGATCAGCCCGGCCGGCCCGCTCTCGCCGGCGGCCGCGATCGGGGTCGGGGTCGGCACCTTCCTGCTCAGCTTCGTCCTGCGCGGCACCCTGCGCTTCCTCTGGCACCACCTCACCGACCAGGCCACCGGGCTGGTGATCGGACCGGCGCGGGCGGTCGACATGGTCGCGCGGCGGGTCTCCACCCATCCCGAGACGCGGCTGGCACTGGTCGGCTACCTCTCGCCGGAGACCGAGGCGGTCGCGAAGGAGCTGCCGCGGCTCGGCTCGCCGGGGGACATCTCCCGGGTCGCCCGCGAGCACGCGATCGAGCGGGTCGTCGTCACCGAACCGGAGATGGGCGAGGACGACGCCGAGCACCTGATCGAGGAGTGCAAGGCCGAGGGCCTGGCGCTGACCTTCCTCCCCCAGCACTACGGGCTGCTGGGCCCGGGGATCGAGTTGAACCGCCTCGCCGAGCTGCCGGTGCTCGACTTCCGCTTCAGCGACCCGCCGCGGTCGACCCTGGCGATGAAGCGGGTGATGGACGTGGTCATCTCCGCCCTGCTGCTGGTGGTGCTCTCGCCGCTGCTGCTCTGGGTGGCGGTCTGGATCCTGATCGACGACGGCCGGCCCGTCTTCTTCCGCCAGCGCCGCGCCGGCCGGGACGGCGCCCCGTTCACGATGGTCAAGTTCCGGACGATGGTCGCCGACGCCGAGCAGCGCCTGCCCGAGCTGGTCGACCTCGAGAGCCTCGACCAGCCCGCCTTCAAGATCCCCGATGACCCGCGCATCACCCGCAGCGGCCGCTGGCTGCGGCGGACCAGCATCGACGAGCTGCCGCAGCTCTGGAACGTGCTGCGCGGGGAGATGTCCCTGGTTGGGCCGCGGCCCGAGGAGGAGAGCGTCGTCGCCCTCTACGACGAGCGCCAGCGCGGTCGCCTGGCGGTGAAGCCGGGGATGACCGGGCCGATGCAGGTGTACGGGCGCAGCGACCTCACCTTCGAGGAGCGGCTGGCGATGGAGCGCGACTACCTCGACAACCTCTCGCTGCTGACCGACCTGGCGATCCTCCTGCGGACGCCGCGGGCGATGGTCAGCGGCGAAGGCGCCTACTAGCTGCATGTCGCAGATCGAGCTGGAGGTGGCGGTGGTCAGCCACGGCGCTGAAGACCTGCTGCGGCGCTGCCTGCGCTCGCTGCAGGCGCATCCGCTCGCCGCCGGCAAGATGCGGGTGACCGTCGTCGACAGCGGCAGCCCCGACGGGACGCCGGACATGGTCGCGGCCGAGTTTCCGGAGGTGCGGCTGCTGCGCCGCGGCAACATCGGCTTCTCCGCGGCCAACAACATCGTCCTGCGCGAGAGCGCGGCGCGGGCGGTGCTGCTGCTCAACCCCGACACCGAGGTCTACGAAGGCACGCTCGACGCGGCGATGGCGCGGCTCGACGCTGACCCGCGGATCGGCATGGTCGGGGTGAAGCTGGTGACCGAGAGTGGCGAGCTCGATCATGCCTGCAAACGGTCCTTCCCGACCCCGCTCAGCGCCCTCGCCCACTTCACCGGAGCCGGCGGCGACCAGTACCGCGCCGGCCACCTCGGCGACGACGAGCCGGGCGAAGTCGACGCGGTCAACGGCGCCTTCATGCTCTGCCGGGCCGAGGCGATCGCCGAGGTCGGCCTGCTCGACGAGGGCTACTGGCTCTACATGGAGGACCTCGACTGGTGCCACCGCTTCTGGGACGCGGGCTGGAAGGTCTTCTACGAGCCCGGCGGCGTCGCCCTCCACGTCAAGGGCGGCTCCAGCCCGCGGCGGCGGGCGCCGCGACAGGAGATAGCGTTCCATCGCGGCATGGGGCGCTTCTACCGCCGCTTCGACGCGCCGTCGCACAACCCGCTGCTGAACGCGGCGGTCTACGCGGGAATCGGCGCCAAACTCTCGGTCAGCCTGGCGCGCACGGCCCTCTCCGGCAGGTGAGGAGCCTCTTCGCCCGCTCGCCGTCGGCGGGCGCCACCGCTTTGGCTGCCGCTGCCGTGGCGCTGCTCGCCTGGCACGTCGGGATGAACGCGCCCGGGCCGGGCCTCGACCCGAGCTGGAACGGCGGCCTGGCGATGGCGGTCGACGACGGCCTGCAGTTCGGCCGCGAGATCGTCTTCTCCTACGGGCCGCTCGGCTTCCTGCAGAGCCCCTACATCTGGTTCAGCGACCTCGGTGTGCTCGCCTTCCTCTTCCAGGCCGCGATCTACGTTGGCTTCACCCTCGCCCTCGTCGCGGCCCTGGCGCGGGCGCTGCCGCTGCTGTTGAGCGCCGTCGTCGCCTTCGTCCTGATCGGGACGCTGCCGCTGATGGAGCAGCCGCTGCTGCTGGCTGTCCTGGTGGCGCTGGCGTTGCTGGAGCGGGAGCGGCCGGCGCACGTCCTCGACGCCTTCGTCGTCGCCGGTGCCACCTACGCAGCCCTGGAGGCGCTGGTCAAGCTCTCGACCGGGCCGATCGTCGTCGCGATCTTCCTCCTGGCGCTGATCGGCGCCCGCGCCGGCCGGCTGCGGATCGCCGGCTTCCTCGCGCTCTTCGCCGTCGAGGTGCTGCTGCTGTGGCTGGCGAGCGGCCAGAGCCTCGGGGCGCTCCCCGACTTCGTCGCCAACACGCGCGAGATCGTCTCCGGCTACAGCGGCGCGATGATCCGCGAAGTCGACGTCGCCCACTGGAAGGTGGTGGCGGCCTCGATCGCGGCAGGCCTCACCACCGTCGCCCTCGTCGCCGCCTGCGCCGCCGGGCGCTTCCGCGACCGCCGGGCGCTGCTGGCGGCGGCCGGGCTGATGGCGATCGCCGGCTTCACCGTCTTCAAGGAGGGAGTCGTGCGGACCGACGCCGGCCACCTCAGCCTCTACTTCTCGACCGCCTGCGTGCTCTGGATCGCGATCCCCTGGACGCGCGCCCGCTGGCCCTGGCTCGTCGCCGGCGCCGCCGTCATCGCCGCCGCCGGGATACCGGTGCGGCCGCCGGGGTTGCAGACGAACCTCGACGCCGCCGGCAACGTCCGCTTCGCCGTCGACCAGGCGCGGAACCTCTTCAGCCCGGGGCGGCGGGCCGACTTGATCGCCGCCGGCCGGGCCGGGATGAAGGGGACCTACCGACTCGACCCGCAGACGCGGGCGGCCCTGGAGGGGCGCACGGTGGCGATCGAACCCTGGGAGGCGAGCGTCGCCTGGGCCTATGAGCTCGACTGGAAGCCGCTGCCGGTGTTCCAGAACTACTCCGCCTACACCGCCGAGCTCGACCGGCTGAACGCGGAGACGGTGGAGAGCCCGGAGGGGCCGGAGCGGATCCTGCGTGAGAACCCGCTGCTGGTCTTCCCTGAGTTCCCGACCCAGGACCTCGACAGCCGCTTCAGCGGTTGGGATCCGCCCGAACAGCAACGGGCGGTGCTCTGCAACTTCGCGCCGCTGCATACCACCGAGCGCTGGCAGGTCCTCGGCCGCGTCCCCAACCGCTGCGGGGCGCCACGACCAGCGGGGTCGGTCGAGGCTTCAGCTGGCGAGCCGGTCCCCGTGCCCGCTCCCGGCAAGAACGAGGCGATCTTCGTCCGCATCGACGGCGCCGGGATCGGCGGTCTCGAACGACTCGCCACCGTCCTCTTCCATGCCCGCGTGCGGCGCCTAATCGTCAACGGCAGCGACGCCTACCGCCTGGTCCCCGAAACCGCCGGCGACGGCCTGCTCCTGCGTGGCAGGGGCGCCTTCGCCGCCCCAGGCCCGTTCCGCCCCTTCCCCCAGGCCCGAACGATCGCCCTGACCGGCGCCGGCGACGAACTTCAATTCAAGTTCTTCCGCATGCCGCTCCATCAGCCTGGACAATGCTTCCTTCATGGCGAAGGCAGAGCAGGTTCTTGTGACGATGCCGGTCGACCTCCTCCATCGAATCGACCGTGAGGCTCAGAGGCTAAGGCGGAGCCGAAGTGACTACCTCCAGGAGGCTGCGCGGCGACAGCTCGACGTGAATGATGCTGCCGCGATCAAGCGCGGCCGGACGGCTCTAGCGGAGTCTGGAGCCTTTGAAGCAGCCGACCTGATTCGTGCTGACCGGGACGCACGGGAGGCTCGCGATCAACGCCGCTAGCAATGTGTACCTAACCGAGCACCAAGGGAGGTGAGCACATGAGTCTCGAGACCATTCCGCCGATCGGCCCGATCGGCCAGACGAAGGGCACCTGATTGCGTCGAGGTGCCCCTGCGCCAAGTAGGCCTCCTGGGAAATTTTCGACGACTTTCGAAGTCCATTCGTTCGGAAAAGAACAGGCGTGATCCCCCGGGTCCATCTACCAACCCCGCTACGCTCCCGAACTCGATGAAGCGCCTTCTTGCCGCCGCCTTCCTCTGCACCTGCCTGATCGTCGCTCTCGTCGCCGGACCTCAGACCGGTGCCGCGAAGCCTCCGGTCCCCGCCCCCAAGGGGTTCTTCGGGATCGACCCGCAGGGGACGCTGACCGACGAAGACGCCCGCTACATGAAGGCCGGCGGGATCGAAACCGTGCGCTGGCCGCTGCCCTGGAACGCCGTCCAGGCGACCAAGAGGGGTGGCTACAACTGGGCCGTCTTCGATCCGGTCGTCGAGGTTGCCGCCCGGCACGGGCTTCAGGTGCTGCCCTTCGTTTACGCGACTCCATCCTGGATCTCGCCGAAATACACGACGCTGCCGGTGAATAACGCCCGCGCGCGCCAGGCCTGGGCCGCCTTCCTCGAAGCCGCGGTCCGGCGCTATGGGCCCGGCGGGGACTTCTGGACCGAACACAGCCCTGGCGGCGTCGGCGTCCAGTACGTTCCGGAAATCCGCCGGCCGCTGCCGATCCGTACCTGGCAGGTCTGGAACGAGGCCAACTTCTTCTACTTCGCCTACCCCGCCTCGCCGCAGCGCTTCGTCAAGCTGCTGAAGCTCTCGACGCCGGCGATCAAACGGATCGATCGCGGCGCCAAAGTCATCCTCTCCGGCCTCTTCGGCGAACCGAACGCCAAGGGAGCCCGCGGCATGGATGCGACCAAATTCCTTGAAGTCGTCTACCAGACCCCCGGGATCAAGCGCTACTTCGACGGGGTCTCGTTGCACCCCTACGCAGCCTTCGCCGAAGACCTCGAAGAAATGACCGAGGGGCTGCACGAAGTCATGGTCGAAAACCACGACCGCGTCCCCCTCTACATCACCGAGATGGGCTGGGGCTCACAGAACAACTTCCAGGAAGTCGCCTTCGAGCAGGGGCCACGCGGCCAGGTCAAGCAGCTGCGCGCCTCCTACGGCTACCTGCTGGAAAACCGCGGCCGCCTCAACCTCAAGCAGGTCTACTGGTTCTCCTAGAAGGATCAGGAGGGTTCCTGCAGCTTCTGCGACTCGGTCGGGCTCTTCCGCGAAGGCGAAACCTTCAAGCCGAAGCCCGCCTGGCACGCCTTCGTCGCCCTCACGGGCGGCCGCGCCCGCCCCTAGAACGGCAGCGAGTCGGCGACCTCGCTGAGCTTCGGCGCCTTCTTATCGCGCTCTGAGAGCAGCGGCTCGGCGACCTGCCAGTCGATGCCGACGTCGGGGTCGTCCCAGGCGATCCCCGCCTCGGTGGCGGGGTCGTAGTAGCTGGAGACCTGGTAGGCGACGTCGGCTTCGTCTGAGAGGACGGCGAAGCCGTGGCCGAAGCCGACCGGGACGAAGAGCTGGCGGTGCTTGACGTCATCGAGCACGTGCGCCTCCCACTGCCCGTAGGTCGGTGAGCCACGGCGCAGGTCGACGGCGACGTCGAGAATCTCGCCGCGGGGACAGCGAACCAGCTTCGCCTGCCCCGGCTCGGTCTGGAAGTGGATGCCGCGCAGGGTCCCCTTGCGCGAGCGCGAGTGGTTGTGCTGGACAAACTCGACCTCGACACCGAGCTCGCGCCAAGCGTCGCGGCTGAACGACTCGAGCATGAAGCCGCGCTCGTCGCCGTGGACGACGGGCTCGACCAGGACGACGCCCTCGAGCTTGGTCGGCAAACGCTCGGCCACTAGCCGAGCGCCTTCCCGTAGTGCTTTTCGTAGTACTCGCGGTACTCGCCGGAGCGGATCGGTCCCCACCAGTCCTCGTTGTCGCGGTACCACTGCACGGTCCGCTCGAGACCCTCGGCGAAGTGGACTTCGGCCTCCCAGCCAAGCTCCTCCTTCAGCTTGGCCGAGGAGAGCGAGTAGCGACGGTCGTGCCCGGGGCGGTCTTTGACGTACTCGATCAGCGACTCGTCGCCGCCGGTCAGCTCGATTACCCGCTTGACGACCTCGATGTTCTCGCACTCGTCGGGGCCGCCGACGTTGTAGGCCTCGCCGGCCTTGCCTTTGGCCAGCACGATGTGGATGCCGCGGCAGAAGTCCTCGACGTAGAGCCAGTTGCGGACCTGGCGGCCGTCGCCGTAAACGGGCAGCGAGTCGCCGTGGAGCGCGTTCAGCACGATCAGCGGGATCAGCTTCTCCGGGTACTGGCGCGGGCCGTAGTTGTTCGAACCGCGGACGATCGAGGCGTCGATCCCGTAGGTGTGCCAGTGGGCGGAGACGAGCAGGTCGCCGGCCGCCTTGGTCGCCGAGTAGGGCGAGGAGGGGTCGAGCGGCGAGGTCTCGGTGAAGGAGCCGGAATCGATCGAGCCGTAGACCTCGTCGGTGGAGACCTGCAGGTAGCGCTCGATCCCGAGCTCGCGAGCCGCGTCGAGCAGGGTCCCGGTGCCGACCACGTGGGTGCGGGCGAAGGCTTCCTGGTCGTCGATCGAGCGGTCGACGTGACTCTCGGCGGCGAAGTTGACGACCGCGTCGACGCCCTGCATCGCTTCGCGGACGACGGCTGGGTCCTCGATCGCGCCCTCGACGAGGTTCGTCCCCTCGGGCAGGTTCTCCCGCCGTCCCGCGTAGGTGAGCTTGTCGAGGACGACGACGTCGTGCTCGTCCCCCACCAGCCGCACGTAGGTGGAGCCGATGAACCCTGCTGCTCCGGTGACCAAAAGCCTCATTCCGTACCTGCCTCCTGTCGTTGGGCGAGATAGCCTGCCAGCCCGTCCTGCCAGCTGGGGAGCCGGATCGCGTGCTCGCGCTGGCTGACCAGGGCCGAGAACGCCGGCCGCGGCGCCGGGGCGCCGAATTCCTCGGTGGTGATCGAGAGCACCCTGCACTCGACCTTGGCCTGCTCGAAGATCTCGCCGGCGAACTCGTACCAAGAGCAGCTGCCGCTCGCCGCCATGTGGTGGATGCCGTACTCGATGCCCTCGATCAGGCGGACGATGCCGTAGGCGAGGTGCCAGGTGTAGGTGGGCGAGCCGACTTGGTCGCGGACGACCGTGACCTCGTTCTGGTTGCCGGCCAGGCGCAGCATCGTGTCGACGAAGTTGCGACCGCCGATCCCGAAGAGGCCGGCCGAGCGGACGATGAAGTGGCGCTTGTTGGCAGCGGCGACCGCCTCCTCCCCCGCCAGCTTGGTGCGGGCATAGGCCGAGAGCGGCGCCGGCTGGTCGCTCTCCACGTACGGCGCGGCTTTCGCCCCGTCGAAGACGTAGTCGGTGGAGACGTGGAGGACGCGGGCTTCGACCTCGGCCGCGGCCGCGGCGACGTTGCCGGCGCCTTTGCCGTTGACGGCGAAGGCGGCCTCCTCGGCCGTCTCGGCCCCGTCGACGTCGGTCCAGGCGGCGCAGTTGATCACCACGTCGGGCCGCTCCAGCTCGAGCCGGCGCTTCAGCGAGTCCGGGTTGGTGACGTCGAGCTCGGCCCGCCCGAAGCCGGCGACCTCGTGGCCAGCGTTGCCGGCGGCGAGCATCACGTCGCGGCCCAGCATCCCCGCGGCTCCGGTAACGAGCAGCTTCACAACCGCTCCCCCACTAGACGAGTTTGATCTCTGAACGGTCGCCGACCAGCATTTGCAGGGTCTTCGGCATGCCCTCGCTGCGGGTCAGCTTCACTTCCTTGCCGAGCAGGCTCGCCTCCATCCGCGTATTCAGGTCCTCGACAACCGACTTCGAGAGGACGATCGAGTTCTCGACTTCGGAGCGGCGGACGTGGACCTCCTCGCCGATCGAGGTGTAGGGGCCGATGTAGGCATCCTCGACGTGGGCGCCGGCGCCGATCACGGCGGGGCCGCGAACAACCGAGCGCTCGATTTTGGCGCCGGGGCCGAGCACGACCCGCCCCTCCACCTTCGAGGCCTCGTCGACCTCGCCCTCGATCGAGGTGACCAGCTCCTCCAGCACGAGGCGGTTGGCCTCGAGCATGTCGGCCAGCTGCCCGGTGTCCTTCCACCAGCCGCGCACCACCTCGGAGCGGACGTTGCGGCCCTCGTCGATCAGCTTGTCGATCGCCTCGGTGATCTCCAGCTCGCCGCGCCAGGAGGGCTCGAGCGAGCGGGCCGCCTCGAAGATCAGGTTGCTGAAGAGGTAGACGCCGACCAGGGCCAGGTTCGACGGCGGGTCTTTCGGCTTCTCGATCAGGCGCACGATCTTCTCGCCGTCAAGCTCGGCGACGCCGTAGGACTGCGGGTCGTCGACTGGGGTGAGCAGGATCAGGGCGTCTGGTTCGTGCTCGGTGAAGGCAGAGACGAGGCCGCGAATGCCGTCGCGCAAGAGGTTGTCGCCGAGGTACATGACGAACGGCGAGCCGCCGATGAAGTCCTCGGCGGTGAGCACCGCGTGGGCGAGGCCGGCGGGCTTGTCCTGGAGGATGTAGGTGATCTCGGCGCCAAACCGGGAGCCGTCGCCGGCGGTCTCGCGGATCTCATCGCCGGTCTCCGGGGCGATGATGATCCCGATCTCCTTGACGCCGGCGTCGACCAGCGCCTCGATCCCGTAGAAGAGCACGGGCTTGTTGGCGACGGGCACCAGTTGCTTCGCCGAGGTGTGGGTGATCGGACGCAGCCGCGTGCCCGCACCGCCGGAGAGGATCAGTCCCTTCAAGGGCTCCATGCGAGGTGGAACCCTACTGGGCCTCGTCTGCTGCGGTCAGAAGGTTCTCCCCTTCATCGGGCTGCAACGCTACCTGCGGCATGCGCCCCGCGGTCTACATCCCGAACTTCAACGGCGCCGCCCGCTTGGCCGGGGTCCTCCGCGCCCTCGCTGAGCAGACGCGGCCGGTCGACGTCGTCCTCGCCGACAACGGCTCCGAGGACGACTCCGTCGAGCTGACGCGGCGGCAGCTGCCGGAGGCGAAGGTGGTCGAGCTGGGCCGAAACCTCGGCTTCGGGCCGGCCCTCAACCGGGCGACGGCGGAGGTGCCGGGCGACCCGATCATCCTCCTCAACAACGACGCCGTGCCCGAGCCCCGCTTCGTCGAGGCCCTGCTGGAGAGCCTGGGCGAGGGGGTCGACTCGGTGGCGGGACTGCTGCTGCAGGAGCGAGCACCGGAGCTGATCGACTCGGCCGGCGTCGTCGCCGACGCGACCCTGATGGGGTTCGACTACCTGCACGGAGAGCCCGTTGCCGTCGCCGCGACCGCGGCCGATCCGCTCGGGCCTACCGGGGGCGCAGCCCTCTACCGGCGCGAGGCGTTCGAGGCCGCGGGCGGCTTCGACGAGCGAATCTTCCTCTACTACGAGGACCTTGACCTCGCCCTCCGGCTCGCCGCCGCCGGCAGCCGCTGCCGGCTGGCGCCGGAGGCGCGGGCGCTGCACGCCTACTCGGCGAGCCTCGGCGCCGCCAGCGCCCGCAAGTACGCCTGGACCGGCTGGAGCCGCGGCTACATGCTGCGCCGCTACGGGGTGATGCGCAGCCCGCGCCTGGCCCTCCGCGCGCTGGCCTGCGAGGGCGCCCTCTGCGTCGGGCAGCTTCTGAAGGACCGCACCGCCGGCGGGCTCGGGGGCCGTCTGCGGGGATGGCGCGACGCCCGCGGGATGGAGCGGCGAAGCGCCGACGGAGCGCCGCTGTTGGACCTCCCAGCGCGGGAAGCGTTGGCGCTGCGGCGCAAGCGCCGAGGGTGACATGCAGGTACTCTTCCGGCCTGCGCTGACCGGCCCGGCGCCAATCCCCAATGCGAGCGACCCCAACGACGCCAATGCGACACCCAGAGCGCTTCGATCCCCGCGAGGGGGGCGGCATGCTCATCGACAGCGAGCACCGCGCCCGGTACCACTGGGCCGCCCGCGCCGTCAGCGGCAAAGAGGTGCTCGACGCCGGCTGCGGAGTCGGTTACGGCGTCGAGATCCTGGCGGCCGGCGGAGCCACTTCAGTCACCGCGGTTGACATCGACCCCACCGCCGTCGCCGAAGCGAACTCCCGTTTTGGCGAGCACGCGAAGGAGATCGTCGAGGGCGACCTGATGCAGCTGCCGTTCGCGGACGACAGCTTCGACCTCGTCGTCTGCTTCGAGACGATCGAGCACGTGCAGGACGGAAGGCAGGCGCTGGGCGAGCTGCGCCGGGTGCTGCGACCGGATGGCGTCCTCGTCGTCTCCTCCCCCAACCCCGAGGTCTACCTCGGCGACAACGAGTACCACGTCCACGAATTCCAGCCGAAGGAGTTGGCAGAGGCGGTCGGGGCGCACTTCGCCAACGTCGCGCTCTACCGGCAGGACGCCTGGGTCGGCTCGACAGTGCGGCCGAGTGAAGGCGATGCGGAACCGGAGGAGACGCTGCAGACCTCCGATTCCGTCGCCCACGGCGAACCCACCTACGGGATCGTCGTCGGCAGCGACGCCGAGCTGCCGCGGCTGGGTGCCATCCTCGCCTTCGGCGACGCCTTCGACGTCCGTTGGTGGTCCGAGCAGCTGGCCCAAAGCAAAGGGGAGACGGCAGCCGCGGTCGCGCGCGAGGCGCAGACCCAGAAACGGTTGGAGGAGACGGCCACGGCGCTGCTAGAGGCAAACCAGGAACTGGCACAGGTGCCGCTGCTGCGCCACCACCTGGCCGAGCTCCAGCAGATGCACGCCGACCTCTCTGAGCAGTACCACCAGATGCTGCACTCGAAGAGCTGGAAGATCACCGCCCCGCTCCGCCGCGCCAAAGGCAGCGGCTGAGCTCGTTTCAGGCAGCCGTTCGCAGCGTCTTCGGATAGCTTCGCAGCAGCGTCGTCCAGGCGGTCGAGTGGTCGATGCCGGTGATCGACAGCATCGAGTGCGGGCTGACCCGGTATCGGCCGATGAAATCCGGGACGCGGATGCCCCCCATCCCCGCCTCGGCGATCGCCAGCCATAGCGCATAGTCTTCCCAGCCCACCAGCGATTGATGGCCAGGGTAGCCGCCGACCTCTTCCAGCACCGAGCGCCGGATCAGGGCCATCGCGTCGGCGTAGTTGCCGTAGGAGAGCCGCTCTGGATCCCAGTCGAGCCAACTCTCCAGGCCGACCGACCCGCTGGCGTCGAATTTCTCGAGGATCCCGTAGGCGAAAGCGGCCTCGGGGTTGCCTTCTAGGGCCGCGGTCAGCTTCGGGATCCCCAGCGGCAGGACCTCGTTGTCGGCGTCGAGGATGAAGACGAACTCGCCGCGGGCGTACTCGAGGCCAAGGTTGCGCGCCACCGCCGCCAGGCCGCTGTTGACACTGCGGCGGACCAGCTTGGTCGGCAGCCAGGGCGCTTCCGCGCAGGCCTCACGCACGGCGGCGACGGAATCGTCGGTGGAGGCGTCGTCGACTGCGATCAACTCGACATCGTGGGCCTCGCTGAAGGCGACGCTACGGATAGCGTCACCGACAAGGTCCGCGTGGTTGTAGACGGTCAGCAGCACGCTGATCCGGGGAGCAGCGATTTCCGGGCCGATCTGCTCGGCTTCCACCTTGTTCTCCTTGACGGTGCCGGCGAGCTCCTCGATCCGCTGCTCGAGCTTGCGGGTGCGGGCAACCAGGTCCTTCAGCGCCCGCCGCGCGGGGAGCTGCTCGCCGGCCTGCTCGGCCCAGGCCTCCCAGCCCGGCTTCGGCTGGGGCAGCTCCTTCGGCAGCGGCACCGGTGGCGCCGCGCCCAGGGGCCCGAGGTGGATCTTCTCGGCGTCGGCACGTTCGATCGCCCCGATCAGCACCTCCACCGCCGCCGACATCGGCATCTGATCGCGAATCAGGGCATAGGCGCTGTCCCTGATCGCCTTCGTTCGCTCGGGATCGCTGAGCATCGCCTCGAGCACCAGCGGTAGGTCCTCGGGGCGTGCCGAGACGAAATGCTCCCCCGGCGTCAGCGGTTCGGTCATCAACGAGTGCTCGCTGAGGACGGCGCATCCGTTGAGCACGGCGCTGAGGATGCGGTGCCACTCCAGGTAGGGGAGCTTCTGCTGGTGCACGTTGATCAGCACCTTCGAATTCGCGAAGAGCTCGCAGCGGCGACGGCCGGCGAGGAAGTAGGAGGCCCCAGCCACGTGCGGACGGAGGGTCTCGGTCATGTAAATCGCCGCCCGCCGCCGTTCCAGCGCCGGTACGCAGCGGGCAATGGCCTTGGCGCGAGCCTCCGTGTGGCCACCGAGAAAGGTCATGTCGTACTCGCGCTCGCCGGCGTCCTCGCCCTTCCAGACATCCCAGGAGGGGATGTAGCCGAGCTGGACGTGGTCGGTGCGGATCCCCCGCCGGTTCATCTCCTGGGCGGCGAGGCGGTTGATGTCGACGACGGCACCGGCCCGCTCGGCGACGTCGACCGCGGTCTCGAACCACGCCGTCCCCGGCTGCTCGGTCGAGATCGCGACCGTGCGCCGCAACTGGGCGGGGCTAGGGTGCGCGAGCGGGTCGACCAAGGCGACGTACTCGTGTGGGATGACCAGGCAGACGAGGTCGTCGGCGAGTTCGGGGAAGGTGTCGACTGAACGCTCGACCTCGTAGCCCTGCTCGCTCAGGGCATCACCGAACGCCTCCAGGATCTCGCCGAAGAAAACGTTCTCGCCGCTGGCCGAAACCAGGCATATCCGGGGGAGCCCGCCTGCCACCGGCGGCATACTAAGGAGTACCCGAGCTGGCTGCGCCGAGCTCGGGACGGCGGCCTAGCCAGCCGCGAGCGAGGCCCAGGTCCCCTTCGCGACCAAGGCGGCGGCGCTCCCGGAGCGCCGCCGGCAGCCGGCGCAGGCCTTCGAGCTTGCCCGCCAAGGTCGCCCGCAGCCGTCGCTCCCGCGCAGCGCGCAGGAGCGAGCCGCCCTCAACGACGAAGATGCGTGGCAGCGCCCGCGCCGGCACGAACTTGGCCTGCGTGACGATCCGGTTGCGGGCCACGAGGCGGGCGTTCCAGGCGCTGGGCCGCGGCGCCTCGACCGTCCAGGAAGCGTTGCCGAGATGCCAGACGACCGCCTCCGGCACGTATTCGAACCCCCAGCGGGCGATCCGCGCGCGCAGGTTGAGGTCGACGTCCTCGTAAAAGGAGAAGTAGCGCTCGTCATAGCCGCCGAGCCGATCGAACAGCTCCCGCCGCAGCAGGCAGGCGGCACCGCAGACACCGAATACCTCGCGCCGCGCCAGATAGCGCGGCAATTGCGCCTCACCTGCCCCCAGCTCGACCGCCCTGCCGTCGCGGGTCAGCGCCTGGCCGGCGCTGTAGAGGCGGGCGCTGTCGGGGTCCCGCTCCCCCCCCTCCAGCTGCAGGATGCGCGGCTGGACGCCCCCCAGGGTGGGCTGGGCCGCGAGGGCCGCGAGCAGCGCCCGCACGGCCCCTGGCTCCAGGATGGTGTCGGCGTTGAGCGCCAGGATCGCCTCCGCTTCCACCCGCGCCGCCCCCAGGTTCATCGCCCGGGCGAAGCCGACGTTCTCCGGCAGCGAGAGGTGTGGCACCCCTTCGCGCTCCAGGAGGGCGAGGGTCCCATCGCCCGAGCCGTTGTCGACGACCAGCGTCTCCAGCTCGACCTCCTGGTCGCGCAGCGAGGCGAGGCAGGGCGGCAGCAGCGCGGCCGAGTTCCAGCTGGGGATGACCACCGCGACGCTGAGTTCCCGGTTCACGGCGGGAAGACTAAGGTGCCGACCACCGTTTAATGCACACCGTCGCCAATCCACCTGCGATCCAGGTGGAGGACCTGCACAAGTCCTTCCGGATCCCGAAACACCGCGTCGACTCGCTGAAAGAGCGCGTCGTCCGCCCCTTCGCCGGGCGCGACTACGTCGAGCTGCGGGCGCTCGACGGCGTCTCCTTCGAAATCCAGCAGGGGGAGTTCTTCGGCATCGTCGGCCGCAACGGCTCCGGCAAGAGCACGCTGCTGAAGCTGTTGGCCAGCATCTACCGCGCCGACGCCGGGAAGATCCGGATGGTCGGCCGCCTCGCCCCCTTCATCGAGCTCGGGGTCGGCTTCAACCCGGAGTTGACCGCGCGCGAAAACATCGTTCTCAACGGGGTGATGGTGGGATTGACCCCGGGGGAAATACGGCAACGGATCGATTCGGTGCTCGAGTTCGCCGAGCTGAACGAATTCGCCGACCTGAAGCTGAAGAACTACTCCTCCGGGATGCTGGTCCGGCTCGCCTTCTCGGTGATGATGGAGGCCGACGCCGACATCCTCCTGATCGACGAGGTGCTCGCCGTCGGCGACGCCGCCTTTCAGCAGAAAAGCGCCGACGCCTTCCACGAGATGAAAGCAGCGGGGAAGACGATCATCCTTGTCACCCACGAGATGGGGACGGTGGAGCACTACTGCCACCGGGCGATGCTGATCGACGGCGGCAGGATCCAGCACCTCGGCGACCCCGGCGACGTCGGCCGCCACTACCTACAGTTGAACTTCGAGGAGGAGCCGAACCGGAACTTCGACGAGCCGGTAGAAGAGCCCGGCGGCGATGTTGCCCCGGAGCCGGTCCCGATCCCGACGCCGAGCGATGAGGTGCGGATGCTCGACGCGTGGCTGGAGAACAGCGACGGAGAACGCGTCGCCAACCTCGAAGCCGGCGAGCGGATCCAGGTGCGGGTGGAGATGGAAGCCCTGCGGGACCTGCCGGGAGCCAGCGTCGGCTTCATCATCGCCAATGCGGAGGGGGTCGGGATCTGCGAGTTCGGCGCCGGGATCGTCGAGGGGGTCGCCTACGCCCCGCTCGCGACCGGCAGCAGCGTGGTCATCAGAGCGGAGCTCGAGAACCCCCTCAACCAGGGTCGCTACTTCGTCCACTTCGGCGTCAACCGGATCAACAACAAGGGGGCCGCCCTGTACGTCCACAACGCCGTCGACTTCGTCGTCTACGGCGGCACCGCTGCCTCCAACACGGTCGTCACCCTCCCCGCCGAGGTCGAGGCCGTGGTGCAGGAGCAGGCGGAGCGATGAGCGCGCAGCCGCAGCCGCTGCGCGATGTCCGCGGTCCGTCGGCCCTCGGCGGCGGCACCCGCCGCTTCTTCGACCTGCTCTGGCTGATGTCGGCGACCGAGTTCAAACGGGTCTATTTCGGCACCGTCCTCGGCTACCTCTGGTCCCTGATCAGGCCGCTGGCCCTGTTCGGCACCCTGCTCTTCGTTTTCACCAAGGTCTTCAAAATCGGCAGCGAAGAAGCCGAGTACTACCCGGTCCTGCTGCTGCTCGGGATCGTCGTCTTCACCTTCTTCCAAGAAGCGACCGGTAATGCCGTCACCTCGGTGATCAACCAGGAGGGCATCGTCCGCAAGACGCAATTCCCGCGCCTGGTCATCCCGCTGGCGACCGTCCTCACCGGCCTGCTCAACCTCGTCGCGAACCTGCTCGTGATCGTCGTCTTCATCCTCGCCTTCGGCGTCGACCCGCAGTGGACCTGGCTGCTCTTCCCGGTCGCCCTGCTGGCGCTGCTGATCTTCACCGCGGCGATCAGCATGGCGCTTTCGGTCCTCTACGTCCGCTTCCGCGACGTCGCGATCATCTGGGTGGTCGTCTCCCAGGTGCTCTTCTACTTCACGCCGATCCTCTATCCGATCGAAGCGCTGCACAACCGCACCTACGAACAGCTGCTGATGATCAACCCGCTGGCGCCGATCTTCCAGCAGCTGCGGGTATGGGTGCTCGAACCAAACGCCCCCACCGCGGTCGAGGCCGCCGGCGGCTGGCTCCATCTGGCGCCGGCGATCGGCCTCTACTTCGGCATCTGTCTCTTCGCGCTCTGGATCTTCAACCGCGAAGCGCCCCGGGTAGCCGAGGGGCTGTAGGCCCTTCTAATCGACGCGAGGCGCCCCCGGAGTGCCGAAGGCGCCTCGTGTCTAGTCCCGGATCTAGTTGAACTTCGTAATTGAGATCGCCGGGAATACATGGTCGGTCTTTGCAATAGCCACTTTCTCACCCCCTTTATTTGGCTGACCGACCAATGCTTAGCGGTTTTGCAGCATTAAAAAAGGCTGCAGCAAAATTGAGCAAAATTGTCGTAGACACCAAGGCGCGCCCGGAATACAGTCCACTGGTCTGTAAAGGCCCGACTATTGGAAACAAGGAGCGTGGTAATGCCCCCAAGGCGCGCGAGGCAGTCGAAAAAGAGCAGCCGTGAGGCAGCCTTCGACACCCAACTGATCAAGGCCCTGAGCCACCCCGTGCGCGCCCGCGCCCTGGCGATCCTCAGCGAACGGGTGGCGAGCCCGAAGGAAATCGCCGACGAGCTCGAGATCCCGCTCGGAAACGTCAGCTACCACGTCAACACGCTGAAGGAATTCGGTTGCATCGAGCTGGTCGACGAGGTGCCGCGGCGGGGGGCAACCGAGCACTTCTACCGCGGCGTCGCCCGCTCGTTCTTCAACGACGAGAACTGGGCGAGGATGGATCCGACCTCGAAGGGCGGTCTTTCGGTGGCCGGCCTCAAGGTCATCAACAAGCACGCCAGAGCTGCGATCGAAGCCGGCACCTTCGACTCCAGGGACGACCGCCACCTCAGCTACCTCACGATGTCCCTCGATCAGGAAGGGTGGGGAGAAATGACGACCCTGCTCGCCGAGACGCTGGAGCGGCTGGCGGAGATCAACGTCACCGCAGCCAACCGCATGGCTAAGAGCGGCGGGTCCGCCGACTCGATCCACGCAACCGCCGCGCTGCTCGGCTTCGAATCCCCACCACAGACGCAGCAGAAGGCCGCGTAGGCCGCGCGCAGCGGCTAGCGGCAGACGCGAACCGGCTGCGCCGCGTCCACGTGCAGGTACCAGGGTCGCGGTGACTTGTCCTGCGGCACCCGGAGAACGGTCACCGAGCCGCCGTGCGTGGGCGCGATCGGGACGGGGAATTCGCCTTCGGC
>Ga0190273_10000185_pt1 | contig 31290 bp, 26 predicted proteins | sample Popmic504IS_FD_134513 | JGI IMG/M metagenome (GOLD analysis project Ga0190273, IMG submission 134513) | Populus adjacent soil microbial communities from riparian zone of Shoshone River, Wyoming, USA - 504 IS | ecosystem: Environmental > Terrestrial > Soil > Riparian zone > Trees stand | place... | reverse complement strand
GTCTGGTAGGAGGCGGCGACGCGCGGGCTCTTCGCCCGCAGCAGCTCGGCCGAGTCGGGGTTCTTCTTCTGCGGCATGATCGAGGAGCCCGAGGAGAAGGACTCGTCGAGCTCGCAGAAGCCGAACTCGCTGCTCGACCAGATGACGACTTCCGAGCCCAGGCGCGAGAGGTGCATCGCGCAGGTCGAGGCGGCGTTCAGGTAGTCGAGGACGAAGTCCCGGTTGGAGGAGCCGTCGATCGAGTTGTGGCTGACGTGAGCGAAGCCGAGGTCGGCGGCCACCGAGTCGCGGTCGATCTCCCAGTTGACGCCGGCCAGCGCCCCGGAGCCGAGCGGCATCACGCTGGCGCTGTCGAGGGCAAACTGGAAGCGCAGCACATCGCGAGCCAACATCCAGAAGTAGGCGAGCAGGTGGTGGCCGAGGTAGACCGGCTGGGCGCGCTGCAGGTGGGTATAGCCCGGCATCGTCCAGTCGGCGTGCGCTTCGGCCTGACCGAGGAGGCGCTGCATCGTCGCCCCGCAAAGCTCGATCGCCCGCAGGGAGTGCGCCTGGACGACCATCGCCACGTCGGTCGCGACTTGGTCGTTGCGGGAGCGCCCGGTATGCAGCTTGCCGGCGAGCGGACCGATCTCATCGCCGAGCAGGCGCTCGATCGCCATGTGGATGTCCTCGTCTGCCGGCTCGAACTCGAACCCGTGCTCCGCCATGCGGGCGCGAACGCGGTCGAGGCCGTCCTCGATCCGGGAGAGCTCGTCCTCGCTGAGCACGCCGATCCCGCAGAGGCCACGCGCATGCGCCTTCGACTGGTCGATGTCGTACGGCGCCAGCCAGGAGTCGAAGGCGAGCGAGCGGTTGAGCCGCCAGAAGCGGGGATCAGGCTCTTTGCGGAAGCGGGACATGGGGGCGGCGATTATGCCGGGAGTGGCGCCTGCCCGAGGGCCGCGGCGAGCTCCTGGCAGACGCGGTCCACCTGCGCCTCGCTCATCGCCGGGAAGAACGGCAGCGCCAGCGAGTCGGCTGCGGCGGCTTCGGCGACCGGGAACTGCCCCTCGCGGTAGCCGAGCTCACGCAGGTGCGGGAAGAGATGGATGCAGGGCAGGTAGGCCTTCGAGGCGATGCCTCGCTCGGCGAGGCTATCGATCGTTGCGTCACGGTCAGCCCCAGCCGGCAGGCGCACCGTGTAGACGAACCAGCTGCGTATCTCGGCGCCGCGGCCGGCGATCGGCGTCCGCAATCCCTCGATCCCGCCCAGTCGCTGCTCGTACATCCGCGCCACCGCCGCGCGGCGCTCGAGCAGCGAGTCGAGCTTCTCGACCTGGGCGACGCCGAGGGCGGCGGCGAGGTCGGAGAGGCGATAGTTGTAGCCGAGCCGGTCGTGGTCGAGCCAGCCCATGTCGACGGCCCGGCCCTGGTTGCGCTCGGAGCGCAGACGGGCCGCCTCGTCGGGATCGCGGGGGACGATCATGCCCCCCTCCCCCGTCGTCATCTGCTTGTTGGCGTAGAAGGCGAAGGTGGCGAGGTTGTCGCGGGCGCCGACCCTGCAGCCCTCGGAGTCGATCGCGCCGAGCGCCTCGCAGGCGTCCTCGAGGACACCGAGCCCGTAGCGGGCCGCCAGGGCCTCCAGCTCCGACATCGCCGCGGGGTAGCCGAAGATGTGGACCGGCAGCAGGCCGGCGGTCCGCTCGCCGACGGCGGCGGCGGCGGCGGCAGGATCGAGGTCGAGCGTCTCCTCCTCGACGTCGACGAAGACCGGCCGAGCCCGCTCGTAGAGCAGGCAGTTGGCCGAGGCGACGAAGCTGAACGGGCTGCTGATCACCTCGTCGCCCTCGCCCCAGCCGAGCATCCGTACCCCCAAGTGGAGGGCGGTCGTCCCGCTGGAGGTCATCACCGCGTCCTCGACCCCGAGCCAGACGGCGAACTCGCGCTCGAAGCGCTCCCCCATCGAGCCCAGCGAGAGCTGCCCGGAGCGCAGCACCTCCAGCACCAGCTCCTCCTCCCGCGCGCCAATGTCCGGCTGGGCGAGCGGAATCTGTGGGTTGTCGCTGCTCACTGGAAGGCGTACTCCAGCGAATCGACCAACGCCTCCCAGGAGGCCTCGATGATGTTCTCGGAGACCCCGGTGGTGCCCCACTCGCGGCCGCTGTCGGAGGAATCGAGGATGACCCGGGTGACCGCCCCGGTGCCGTGGGCTTCGTCGAGGATCCGCACCTTGTAGTTGGTCAGCTCGATGTCGGCGAGGTGCGGGTACTTGCCTGCGATTGCCGTCCGCAGGGCTTTGTCGAGGGCGTTCACCGGTCCGTTGCCCTCGGCCGCCTCGAAGTAGCGCTCGCCGTCGACCTCGACTTTGACCGTCGCCTCGGTGATCACCTCTCCGCCGGCGTGCTTCTCGACGACGACCCGGAAGCTCTCGAGCCGGAACAATGGCTGGTAGGTCCCCGCCTCGCGCCGCAGCAACAGCTCGAAGGAGGCCGGTGCCGCCTCGTAGTGGTACCCGCGGTGCTCCTGCTCCTTCAGCCGCTGCACAGCCCGGGTGGCGGCGTCGTCATCGAGGTCGATCCCGGCGCGCTCGGCCTGGCTGCGGATGGTCGCCTTGCCGGCCAGCTCGGAGGCGACGATGTCGCGCTCGTTGCCGACTAGAGCCGGGTCGAGGTGCTCGAAGGTGCTGGCGTCGGCCGCCACCCCGGCGGCATGCATTCCCGCCTTGTGGGCGAAAGCGTTGCGCCCCACGTAGGGCCGATCGGGGTCGGAGGCGAGGTTGCAGAGCTCGTCGAGGTAATGCGCGGTCGGGGTCAGGGCCGCAAGCTGTTCAGGCGTGACGGCGTCGAACCCCATCTTCAGCTGCAGGGCCGGCAGGATCGATGCCAGGTTCGCGTTGCCGCATCGCTCTCCGTAGCCGTTGACGCAGCCCTGCACGAGGCGGGCCCCCGCTTCCACGGCGGCCAGCGAATTGGCGGCACCGCAACCCGAATCGTCGTGGGTGTGGATGCCGACTTCGACGCGCTCGCCGATGGCCACGGCGGCGGCCGCGGTTGCCTCCGCGACGAAGCTCGGCAGGCTGCCGCCATTGGTATCGCAGAGGGTGACGTTCTCGGCCCCGGCCTCCGCCGCCGCCGTCACGCATTCCAGCGCGTAGGCGCTGTCTTCCCGGTAGCCGTCGAAGAAGTGCTCGGCGTCGAAGAAGGGCCGCTTTCCCTGGGCGCGGCAGAAGGCGATCGAGTCGGCGATCATCGCCAGGTTCTCCTCGCGGGTGACGCGGATCACCTTCTCGACATGAAGCGGCGAGCTCTTGCCGACGAGGCAGACCGCCGGCGCGAAGGACGAGGTCACGACCGCCAGCGCCTCGTCGTCGGCAGCGGGTCGGTCGCGGCGGCGGGTCATGCCGAACGCCACTACCGTCGCATTCGACAGCTCGACGCCCTCGAGCCGTTCGAAGAACTCCGCTTCCTTCGGGTTGCTGCTGGGGAATCCGGCCTCGATGAAGTGGACGCCGAGCCCGTCGAGCGCCTGTGCCACCTTGAGCTTCTCGCCCACCGAGAGCGACATCCCGCGACCGCCCATGCCGTCCCGCAAGGTCGTGTCATAGAGCTTCACCTGTTCCATTGCCTGCTGCCTTTCGTCGAAGAAGAGATCGGGAGGGGTCGTTCACCCCGCGTGCGCGGACGTGCCGCGCCGGCCGCTTATGCGGCGGGGGTAATTCGCCCGATCGACTCCGAGCCAGATGCCTCAGGGGAGTCGGAAGCCTCAGGGGTCTCGACGAAGTCGAGCCACTCCAGGTACTCCTCTGCCTTGCCGCAGAGCGCGTCTTCGAACTTGGCCTGAACCTGGCGGGTGACCTCGCCCGGCTCGCCGAGCGGGTGGTCGTCGATCTCGCGCACGGGCACCAGCTCGGCCGCCGTCCCGGTCAGGAAGACCTCCTCGGCGAGGTAGAGCTCGGCCCGGGCGATGTCCCGCTCGACCACGGTGTAGCCGAGGTCGCGGGCGATCTGGATCACCGACTTGCGGTTGATCCCGTCGAGGATCGAGGCGACGTGGGGCGGAGTAAGGATCTGGTCGTCGCGGACGACGAAGATGTTCTCCCCCGAGCCCTCGCAGACGAAGCCGCGTTCGTCGAGCAGGATTGCCTCGTCGTAGCCGGCGTTGTGGGACTCGGTCTTGGCAAGGATCGAGTTCAGGTAGGAGCCGGAGGCCTTGGCGTGCGGGATCGAGCCGCCGGGGCTGATCCGGCGCCAACTCGAGACCTTGGCCCGGATGCCGCCGTTTTTGCTCTCCTCGCCCAGGTAGGCGCCCCAGGGGAAGGCGGCGATGATGACGTCAATCGGGGCGTCTTTGGCGTAGAGGCCGAGGCTGCCGTAGCCGCGGTAGGCAAGCGGGCGGATGTAGGCGCTGTTGAGGTCGTTGCGGCGCAGCAGCTCGTGGGTCGCCTGGCGGATCTCCTCAGCCGAGTACGGCAGCTCCAGGTAGTAGAGCTCGGCCGACTTCTCGAGCCGGTCCAGGTGGTCGGCATGACGGAAGATCGCCGGTCCGCGCGGCGTCTCATAGCAGCGGATCCCCTCGAAGACGCCCGTCCCGTAGTGGAGCCCGTGGCTCAGCACATGGGTCTGAGCGTCCTCCCAGGGGAGGAACTCGCCGTTTTTCCAAATCAACTCGACCGGATCCATGTTGGAGAAGTATGCCCGATGGATCGAAGGGCTTCATCGGAGTGGCGCGAATCGAACCGAAGACCCAATCGAAGGAGCCAGAAATGCGCATTTCCCGTCCGAAGTTGAACTACGCGAACGTGATCGCGACGATCGCGCTCTTCGTCGCCCTCGGCGGCGCCGCCGTGGCGGCCGGGCTGCCGAAGAACAGCGTTGGCGCGCTGCAGCTGAAGCGCAACGCCGTCACGGCCAAAGCGCTCAAACGAGGCGCGGTGACCGCCGGGAAGATCGCCCCCCAGGCAGTCGTCGCCGGCAAGCTCGGCGCCAACGCCGTCCTGCCGGGGAACCTCGGCAACGGCATCATCAACACCGAAAAGCTCGGTGACGGCGCCGTGATCGCCAGCAAGATCAGGAACGGCGTCATTACCACCAACAAGCTGACCAACGGCGCCGTGACGACGCAGAAACTGGGTGAAGACTCCGTCACCGCCGGGAAGCTCGCCGATCGCTCGGTCACGGCCGCCAAGCTCGCCCCTGGGACGATCGGGCAGCTGCGGAGCAAAGTCGAAAGCGGCGAAACCCTGCGCGGGGTCTTCGATATCGGCTCCACCGCCGGTCTCGCCGGCGACACCACCCGCAACGCAGTCAGCTTCCAGCTGCCCCTCGCAAATCCGCCCGCGGTCAACGTCGTCCTTCCTGGACAGACGAATGCCGCTTGTCCCGGCCTTGCCTCCGGCCAGCCGCTGGCTGCGCCCGGCAACGCCTGCCTGTACGTCACTACGGCGGTGAACCTGGATGAAATCTCGCCCCTGGCGATCGAGAACAACACCCGGTACGGCTTCGGTCTCGTCGCGAAAGCGAAAGAGCCCGGGCTCTTCGCCGCCTTCGGGCAGTGGGCGGTGACCGCGCCTTAGGGCGCGGCGCCGCCTAGCGGCGCAGCTCTTCCAGCACCGCGGCGGTCATCTCCGCGGTCCCGACCTCGGTCTCCGCTGGCGCGGTCTCGCCCGCCAGCGGAGGCTGGGCGAGGGTGCCGGCGGCGAGGTCGGCGGTGCGCAGACCTCGCTCCAGCACCGCGTCAACGGCGGCATCGACGCGGTCGGCGTCCTCGCCGCGGCTGAGGCCGTGGCGCAGCATCATCGCCGCCGAGAGGAAGGTCGCGAGCGGGTTGGCGATCCCCTGGCCGGCGATGTCGGGGGCGGAGCCGTGGACGGGCTCGAAAAGTCCAGGGGCGCCGGCGGCGCCGAGGCTGGCGGAGGGCAGCATCCCCAGGGAGCCGGTCAGCATCGCCGCCTCGTCGCTGAGGATGTCGCCGAAGAGGTTCTCGGCGAGGACCACGTCGAAGTCCGCCGGCCGGGAGACCAGCTGCATGGCCGCGTTATCGACCAGCAAATGTTCGAGCTCTACGTCCTCGTAGTCGCCGGCGACGCGGCCGACCACCTCGCGCCAGAGGCGGGAGGTCTCGAGCACGTTGGCCTTGTCGACCGAGGTGACCTTGGGCGTGCGCCCGGAGCCGCCGGCGCGGCGGCGGGCGGCCTCGAAGGCGGTGCGGGCGATCCGCTCGATCTCCCCAACCGAGTAGGTGCAGGTGTCGTGGGCGACGTCGCCCTCGCGGCCGGAGTCGCCGAAGTAGATGCCGCCGGTGAGCTCGCGGACGACGAGCAGGTCGGTGCCGGTGATCCGCTCTTCGCGCAGCGGACTGGCGCTCATCAGCGCCGGGCTGGGCCGGACCGGGCGCAGGTTGGCGTAGAGCCCCATCCCCTTGCGCAGGCCGAGCAGGCCCTGCTCGGGGCGCGGCGCGTCGGGGTCGGTGGTGTCCCATTTGGGGCCGCCGACGGCGCCCAGCAGGACCGCGTCGGCGCCGCGGCAGGCATCGAGGACCTCGTCGGTGAGGGCGGTGCCGTGCTCGTCGATCGAGCAGCCGCCCATCAGGTGCTCCCCATAGGAGAACTCGCCGAGCGCGTCCAGCACCTCGCGAGCGGCGGCGACGATCTCGGGGCCGATCCCGTCGCCGGCGAGGACGACTATGCGCGGGGTGCCGTTCACGAGGACGGCACTCTAATCAGGCGGCGCGAGCGTCGATGTTGAGCCGCACGTAGCGATAGACGATCGGCTTGCCGAGGCGCTCCATCACAGCGTCGACGAAGGGGTCGCGCTGCGCCTCGGGAAGGCGTTCCAGGTGAGGGGCGAGACCGGCGGCAGCGCCGAAGGCGCGCGGCTCCTCGGGTTCGACCGGCCTTTCTTCCAGCCAGCAGCGGATCCCGTCGAAGCCGGCGGCGCGCAGCCGCTCCTCGGTAACGGCCGCTCCGGCGAAGTTGTAGGGGGCCGGCCAGCCCTCGAAGGCGGGCGCGAACTCCGGCAGCGCTGACACCTCCTCGATCGCGGCGGCGAACTCGGCCACGTTGCCCTCGCCGCCGCACTGGGCGACCAGCGGCGCCCCGGGTTTCATCGCCGCCCGCAGGCGCGCGAACAGCTTCTCGTGGTCGGAAATCCAGTGGAACGTGGCATTGGAGAAGACGGCGTCGAGAGGCTCGTCCTGCTCCAGCTCGAGGAGGTCACCGACCCGCAGCTCGACCCGATCGCCCCATCGCGCGAGGTTCGTCCGCGCCTCCTCGATCATCGCCTGGGAGCCGTCGACGCCGATCACGCGCCCCTGCGGGAGCCGCTCCAGCAGCAGCCGCGTCACTCCACCAGAGCCGCAGCCGGCATCGAGGACCATCTCGTCGCCCTCCAGAGGCAGGCGCTCCAGCACCTGCCGCGCCCATTCTTCCTGTGGTCTTGCGAGCCGGTGGTACGCCTCGGCATCCCACTCGGCGGGGCTGCCCGCCATCGCTACAGGCTCGTCGTAACGGGCCGCGGCGAAGCCGCCGCCCCGCGCTCGAACTCGTCGATCGCGCCCGCGTTTTCGAGCGTGATCCCGATGTCGTCGAGGCCGTTCAGCAACCGGTGCTTGACCTCCGGCTCGATGCTGAACTGGAAGACGCCGCCGGCGCAGTTGACCGTCTCGTCGTCGAGGTCGATCCGGGCCTCGCCCGCCTCGGCGACGGCGCGGCAGTGCTCCTCGTCCAGCACCGCCGGCAGCAGCCCGATCTTGGTGCAGTTGGAGTAGAAGATGTCGGCGAAGGAGGGCGCCAGGATCGCTTTGAAGCCGAAGTCCTCCAGCGCCCAGGGCGCGTGCTCGCGGGAGCTGCCACAGCCGAAGTTGGCCCCGGCGACGAGGATCAGATTCGGCTCCAGCTCGATCTCCCCGTCGCGGATCCAGTCGTAGAAGAGGAACTCGCCGAAGCCGGTGCGCTCGACCCGCTTCAGGAACTGCTTGGGGATGATCTGGTCGGTGTCGACGTCGGCGCGGTCCAGGACCGACACCTTGCCTTCGATCTTGTCTATCGGCCTCATCTTCAGCTCCAATCCCTGATGTCGACGAAGTGGCCCTCGACCGCGGCGGCGGCGGCCATTTTCGGGCTGACCAGATGGGTGCGGCCCCCCTTGCCCTGGCGTCCCTCGAAGTTGCGGTTCGAGGTCGAGGCGCAGCGCTCGCCCTCGGCCAGCGTGTCGGGGTTCATCCCCAGGCACATCGAGCAGCCGGCGACGCGCCAATCGAAGCCGGCGCTCTTGAAGACCTCGTCGAGGCCCTCTTCCTCGGCGGCCTTCTTGACCTGCTGGGAGCCGGGAACGACCATCGCGCTGATGCCGCTGGCGACTTTGCGGCCGTCGACGATCGCGGCGGCCTCGCGCAGGTCCTCAATCCGGGAGTTGGTGCAGGAGCCGATGAAGATCCTTTCGGGGGCGATCTCGGTCATCGGCGTCCCGGCTTGCAGGCCCATGTAGGTGAGGGCGCGTTCGGCTGCCTCGCGATCGGCCGGCGAGTCCAGATCGGCGGGATCGGGGACGCGGTCGGTGACCTCGACGACCTGGCCCGGGTTGGTGCCCCAGGTGACCATCGGCGAGATGCTCGAGGCGTCGACCTCGACCTCGGCGTCGAAACTTGCGTCGGGCTCGGTCGGCAGCTCCCGCCAGCGGGCCACGGCGGCGGCGAAGTCCGCGGGCGCGCCGGGGCGGCCCTGGACCCACTCGAAGGTGGTCTCGTCGGGGGCGATCATCCCGGCCCGGCCGCCGCCCTCGATCGTCATGTTGCAGATCGTCATCCGGCCCGGCATCGAGAGTGCCTCGATTGCCGGCCCGGCGTACTCGACCGCGTAGCCGGTCATGCCGCCGGTGCCGAGGCGGCCGATCGTGGCCAGGATCAGGTCCTTCGGCGTCACGCCGGGGCGCAGCTCGCCCGAGTAGAAGATCCGCATCGTCTTCGGCCGTTTCTGGACCAGGCACTGGGTGGCGAGGACGTGCTCGACCTCGGAGGTGCCGATGCCGAAGGCAAGCGCGCCGAAAGCGCCGTGGGTAGAGGTGTGGCTGTCGCCGCAGACGATCGTCATCCCCGGCTGGGAGACGCCGAGCTCCGGGCCGATCACGTGGACGATGCCCTGGCGCTCGGAGCCCAGCGAGTAGACGGGGATGCCGAACTCGGCGCAGTTGCGCTCCAGGGTTTCGACCTGGACGCGGGAGAGGTGGTCGGCGATCAGGCGCGCGGCCATCGTCCCGTCGGTCGGGGTGTTGTGGTCGGCGGTGGCGAGGGTCTTGTCCGGGCGGCGGACCTTGCGGTCGGCCAGGCGCAGGCCGTCGAAGGCCTGCGGCGAGGTGACCTCGTGGACCAGGTGCAGATCGATGTAGATCAGCCCCGGCGAGACCTCGTGCTGCTCCCAGATCTTGTCGAACATCGTTTTCGGCATTTTTAAGACCTCCTGAGGCCGGCGGCGATCACGGCGAGGAAGCGCGTCGGCCCCTCGCCTTCGTTCTCAAAGTGGTGTGGCAGGTCGGCGTCGAAGGTGACGCTGTCCCCTTCCTGAAGCTCGTGGCGGGTGCCGTCGACCACCAGCACCAGGGTGCCGGCGAGGACGACGGCGGTCTCGCGGCTGCCCGGCTCGTGCATCGGCGGATCCTTGCGACCGCCGGTACTGGCGCCAGGCGCCAGCACGTGCAGCGAGACGTCCGCGCGCTGGCCCGGCAGCGGCGGCGTCAGCTCCTCGAACCGGTGCCCGCCCCGCTCCGAGCGGCGGCGGCCGGCGGCGCGGCTGATTGCCACGTGCTGTCCCTCGTCGAGGCGCAGCAGCTGCGAGAGCGTCAGCTCCAGGCCGGAAGCGATCTTGCCGGCGACGGCGAGCGTCGGACTCGTCTCCCCTCGCTCGACCTGCGAGAGCATCGGCGCCGAGACGCCGGAGCGCTCGGCGAGGTCGCGGAGCGAGAAGCCCATCGCGTCGCGCAAGGCGCGGATGCGGGGGCCAATGGAGACCGCGGGGTCGGCGCCGTTGCTGGGCCTGGTAGTGGTGCGAGTGGTCGTGGCAGTTGCCATCGGGTCTGTACGTTATCACGGACGCTTGTATAGAAGAGATCTGAGGTCTGACGCAACCTGCTCGGGTTCGTCGTCCAGCTGGTTCCAGGTGAGACGCGTAACCGAGTAACCCGCGACGCGGAGGCGCCGGTCGCGCCCGCGGTCGTTACGGAAGGCCGAGCGGCTGGAGTGGCCCTTCCAGCCGTCCAGCTCGACGATCTGGTGGGTACCTGGCCAGTGGCAGTCGACTTGGTAGCGCTTCGAGTCGAGGACGATCCAGTCGTTGAAGCGGGGCTGCGGCAGTCGCCAGCGCCGCAAGAAGGGAGCGAAACGTTCCTCCAACTTGCTGCGCTTGCGTCCCTCGGGCTGGTCCTTGACGCGCTCCAGGGCACTACGGACCTTGCGCACCCCACGTTTGCCGGGGTGGCGCTCGGCCAGGTCCCAGAGCGAGAGCGGCCCCCAGTGGCGGTGGAATTCCAGCTCCCGCAGCATCGCCTCGACCACGTCGGTGGACTCGGTTGCCGCCAGATCGAGGATCGTGCGGGCGGCCGAGGTCACCGGAATCCCCTCGTGCACCGTCATCTCGTCGGGCGGGAGGGGCTTGTGGTGGCGTCTAATTCCTTTCCAGGAGCGGCTCTTGTCGGGACTGGTGACTTCGATCCTTGATTGCGAGTTGGGACGGATGCGCCACAGCGCCGCGGCCGACCAATGGCTGAGGACGGCTCCGCTTCCGCTGCCAAGCACTGCGGCGAGCCAGTAGCCCTCGCGCGGGATGAGCCGATGACCCACGGCATACACCCCGCGATAGAGCATGTGGAGACGGCCGATCTTGAGGCGGTGCTCGATCCCGTGCCTGTCTACCCCCGCCTCGAAGAGCTGCCCGCGACTCACCACCCCGTACTGCCGCCGCGCCAGCTCGGCGATCCGAAGATCTTGCGGCGCCTCTTCCCCGCTTCCCTCGCGAGACCGCAAACGGCCGGGACTATTCCGGTCTTTTGCGGTCTCGGCGAGCACCCGGATAGCGTGCCGGGCCGGGCCGCGCGTGTGGTGCGGGGTTTGTGGCTTTTCGGAGGCCTAGGTGTCGCGGAACCGTGACGTCGCTACGGCCCAGGCGTGCGTTCCACGGCGGCCTCGGCAGTTGCTGCCTCGGCCTCGCGGGTGGCGGCGCCTTCCAGGGCGTTCGACAACGCTCGGACGTAGGCCCTGGCGCTTGCCTCGAGGATGTCGGTGGCGACCCCTTGGCCGGTGGCCAGGCGGCCGGCGGCTCGCAGCTTCACGGTCACTTCGCCGAGGGCGTCCTCTCCCCCGGTCACCGCCTCGACCTTGTACTCCACCAGCTCGCACCGGGTCTCGACCGTGTCCTGAATCGCGTGGAAGATCGCGTCGACGGGGCCGTCGCCGCTCGATTCGCCGACCGACTCCTCGCCCGAGGGCAGCGTCACTGCCACTTTCGCCACCGGCGGCCTGCGGGTTCCGGCCTCGACCTCGAACCAGGCCAGCTCGTGGGCGTCGGAGCGCTCGCGCATCTCGTCGGAGACGATCGCCTCCAGGTCGAGCGCGGTCACCTGCTTCTTGCGGTCGGCGACCTCCTTGAAGGCCTTGAAGGCGTTGTTCAGCGCCTGGCCCTCGACCTTGAAGCCCAGCTGCTCCAGCGCGTCGCGCAGGGCGTGGCGGCCGGAGTGCTTGCCCAGGACGATCGAGTTCGACTCCAGGCCGACCTCGGTTGCATCCATGATCTCGTAGGTGCTGCGCTCCTTCAGGACGCCGTCCTGATGGATGCCGGACTCGTGCGCGAACGCGTTGCGCCCGACGATCGCCTTGTTCGGCTGCACGGCGTAGCCGGTCAGGCGGCTGACCATGCGGCTGGTGCGGGCGATCTCCCGCGTGTTGATCTGAGTCCAGAGGCCGTGCACGTCCTCGCGGACGCCGACCAGCATCGCGATCTCCTCCAGGGAGCAGTTGCCGGCCCGCTCACCGATCCCGTTGACGGCGCACTCGACCTGCCGCGCCCCCGCCAGCACCCCGGCGTAGGAGTTGGCGACGGCCAGGCCCAGGTCGTCGTGGCAGTGAACCGACAGCTCGACCTCGCGCAGCGCCGGCACCAGCTCGTACAGGCGCCGGAAGTAGTCCGCGTACTCCTCAGGCGTCGTGTAGCCGACGGTGTCGGGGATGTTGACGACGGTCGCGCCCTCCTCGACGGCGACGGCGCAGACTTCGGCCGTGTACTCGATGTCGGCGCGGGTCGCGTCCATCGGCGAGAACTCGACGTCCTCGCAGTAGGACTTGGCCAGCGCCACCGCCGCACGCGCCTGGCCCTTGACGTCCTCGCGGTCGGTCTGCAGCTGGTGCTCGATGTGGATGTCGGAGGTCGAGATGAAGGTGTGGATGCGCGGGCGCCCCGCCTCCTTCACCGCTCCCCAGGCGGCGTCGATATCAGCCTTGTGGGTGCGGGCGAGGCCGCAGATCACCGGGCCCTCGACTTTGCGGGAGATCTCCTGGACCGCCTCGAAGTCGCCGGGCGAGGTAATCGGGAAGCCGGCCTCGATCACGTCGACCCCCAGACGGGCGAGCTGCTGGGCGATCTCGACCTTCTCGGCCGTGTTCAGCGAGATGCCGGGCGACTGCTCGCCGTCTCGCAGCGTGGTGTCGAAGATGTGGACGCGGTTGGCGTCGGATTTGTTCTCACTTTTCGGTCCCATCGGACCTCTCCTTCTCTCTTACTTTCGAATGGCCTTTGTCTCTCGCGGCTATCGCGCCGCCCAGCGCTATTCCCCCCGAGGGGGGAGGAGAAGGAGTAGCGCGAGGCTGTCGAGCCGAGTGCCCATTCGGCTCCGAACCTTAGCGTAGGCTGCCGCCATCGCCAAGCTGGAGAACAGCGGCGCGCCCGCCCGCACCAACTGGCTCGCGCTCTTCGCGATGGGGATGGCGGTCGTCGTCATCGCCAACGACTTCACCGCGGTCAACGTCGCCCTGCCGACGATGGAGCAGGACTTTCATACCGACATCAACACGATCCAGTGGGTGATCAACGCCTACGCGCTCACCTTCGGGGTGATGATCGTGACCGGAGGGCGGCTCGCCGACATGTTCGGCCGCCGCAACGCCTTCTTCCTCGGCACGGCGATCTTCGCCTCGATGTCGGCGCTCGGTGGCGCCGCCCAGACCGAGGCCTGGCTGATCGGGGCGCGGGTGCTGATGGGGATCGGCGGGGCGCTGATGTGGCCCGCGATCCTCGGCATGACCTACGAGATCCTCCCGGAAGAGAAGGCCGGCCTGGCAGGCGGGATCATCATCGGCGCCGCCGGGCTCGGCAACGCGGTCGGCCCGCTGCTCGGCGGCGTCCTCACCGACGAGCTGAGCTGGCGCTGGATCTTCTTCCTCAACGTCCCGATCGCGGCCTTCGCCGTCGGCGTCACCTACTGGCTGGTCCACGTGAAGGAGCCGGCGGCGAGCGAGCGGCGGATCGACTACCCGGGGATCGCGGCCCTCTCCGTCGGCCTGGTCTCCCTGCTGATCGCCCTCGACCAGGTTGCCGAGTGGGGCTGGAGCGACCCGCGGGTGCTCGGGCTGCTGGCGCTGGCGCTCGCGACGATCGCCTCCTTCCTGCCGCTCGAGCGGCGCGCCGGCACCCACGCGCTGATCCCGCGCGAGGTGATCCGCAGCGAGAGCTTCACCGCCTCCTGCATCGCGGTCCTCTTCATGGCCGCGACCTTCTTCGCCGCCCTCCTCTACCTACCCCAGTTCATGCAGAAGCAGCTCGGCTACTCGGCCCTCGAAGCCGGCCTCGGGATGTTGCCGTTCCTGGCCGTCTTCGCCCTCGCCTCGTTTGCCGCCGGTCCGCTGTACGACCGGGTCGGCGCGAAGCGGCTGGCCGTGGTCGGCGCCGCCTGCATCACCGCCGGCCCCTTTCTCTTCTCCCTCGTCGGCGAGGACTCGGGATACGGAGCGCTGATCCCCGGCATGATCGTGCTCGGCATCGGCGCCGGCAGCTTCATCCCGACGGCGACGACCGCGGGGGTTACCTCAGTCGACGAATCCCAGACCAGCCTCGCCGGCGGGATCGTCTACATGTTCCAGATCGCCGGCGGCTCAATCGGACTCGGCCTGACGACGACGGTCTTCTCCTCGGCCAGCCCGCCCTTCGTCGACGGCATCCAGGCTGCCTTCCGGCTCGACGCGGCGCTCTCGCTGATCGGCCTGCTGATCGCGATCGCCTTCGTCGGCGGGCGCCTAGGGAAGCAGCGTGTTGTTGCCAGGCCCGCCGATTAGCTTGTCTTCGTCGGGGCCGCCGCGCAGCTGATCGTTCCCCTGGCCGCCCATCAGCCGGTCGTGGCCGGGACCGCCTTCGATCCAGTCGTCCCCCCTGCGTCCCATCAACCGGTCGTCGCCAGGGCCGCCGATCAGCTTGTCGGCAGCGCTGCCGCCCGAGAGCCGATCGTTTCCACCGCCGCCCCGGACCGTCACCGGGACCGGGATGTCGCTGCTGAAGACGACGGAGTCCGAACCACCCCCGGTGTTCACTTCGAAGCCGGCGATCGCGGTCGCCGTGCATTCGAGCTCGGTCGGGACCTGTTCCGGGTGGGAGCAGATGCTGCCTCCGACTTCGAGCGCCAGGGTGGAGAGGATCGAGTAGCTGCGGCCGTCGGGGCTGAGCGAGACGTGAAAGGCGTTGTTGACGTTGTTGCCGGCGATCAGCAGGATCAGCGGCCCGGTTTCGGCGCGCGCGGGCGCCGCGGGCACGGCCGCGAGCAAGAGCAAAGCGATGAGGATCAGCTTCTTCATTCGTTCCCTGACGGGTCGTGGTGACCCAGTCATAGAACAGTCTGAACCGCCAGACGATGCGGCCTGAAAACCCGGCCGTCATTGAGAAAAAGCCGTCTTACTAGAGGTCGACCGAACGGCCGTTGGAGAAACCCTCGGCCCCGAGGATCTTCTCGATCGTCTCCTGGCGGACAGGGGCATCGGTGGTCAGCGCCATCACGGCTCGCTCCCCCGTGCTTTCGGCGCCGACTGCGGCGGAGACGATGTTGACGCCCTCTTCGCCGAAGAGGGTTCCGACGCGGCCGATCATCCCTGGCCGATCGGCGTAGCGGAAGACGGTGATGTGCTCGGCGAAGGGCAGGTAGAAGCTCTCGCCCCAGGCGGAGACGAGGTAGGGCTCGTTGCGCGGGCCGACGCTGGTACCGGCGACCTCGACCTCGCCGTCGGCGGTTGCGATCCGGACCCGGACCAGCTCGGTGAAGTCCTCAGCGCCGGCGTCGGTGGTCGCCTGCAGCTCGATCCCCCGCTCTTCCGCCATCTGCGGCGCGTTGACGAGGTTGACGGGCTCCTCGGTGTGGCCGGAGAGAACCCCGACGAGGACGGCGATCCCCAGCAGGCGGGTGTCGTGGGAGGCGATGCGGCCGCGGAACTCGGCGCTTACCCTCTCCACCGCGCCGTCGCCGAGACCCTGGGCGAGGCGGCCGAGCTTTTCGCAGAGCGGCACGAAGGGAGCCAGAGCCTCCATCGCCTCGGGGCGGACGGCGGCGATGTTGACCGCGTTGGTGACGACCCCGCCGGTCAGCGCCGCGCTCACCTGCTCGGCGGTGACGACGCCGGCGCGGTCCTGAGCCTCGGCGGTCGAGGCGCCGAGGTGCGGGGTGACGACGACGTCGCCGCGGGAGAAGATCGGGTGCTCGGTGAAGGGCTCGTCGGGGAAGACGTCCAGGGCGGCGCCGGCCAGCTTCCCTGATTCCAATCCCGTCATGACAGCGTCGAGGTCGACGAGCTCGCCGCGGGCGCAGTTGACGAGGCGGGCCCCGTCCTTCATCGCCGCAATCGTCTCCGGGTTGATCATCCCGATCGTCTCCGGCGTCTTCGGCGTGTGCAGGGTGATCAGGTCAGCGCGCCCGAGCACCTCCTCGATCGAGTCGGCGCCCTCCACGCCGAGGTCGCGGAACCGCTCGGCGGAGACGAACTTGTCGAAGGCGACAACCTCCATGTCGAAGCTCTGGGCGCGTTTGGCGACGAGCTGGCCGATGCGGCCGAAGCCGATCACGCCGAGCGTCTTGCCGTAGAGCTCGGAACCCTTGAACTTGGATCGGTCCCAGCGCCCCTCGACGAGTGAGCCGTGCGCCTGCGGGACGTTGCGGAACAGGGCTAGCGCCAGCGCAAGGGTGTGCTCCGCGGCGGCGACCGAGTTCGATTCGGGGGCGTTGGCGACGATGATGCCGCGGCGGGTCGCGGCCGGGATGTCGACGTTGTCGACGCCGGTGCCGGCGCGGCCGATCACCTTCAGGTTGTCGGCGAGGTCGATCAGCTCCGGCGTCATCTTCGTCGCCGAGCGGATCAGGATTGCGTCGTAGGAGCCGATCTGCTCCCGCAGCTCCTCGTCGGACATCTCCAGGCCGAGGTCAACCTCGAACTGCGAGCGCAGCAGCTCGACGCCGGAGTCGGCGATCTTCTCCTTGACCAGGACCCTCATGCCCTGACCCCGTCCACGTTTTCGACCACCCAGTCGATGCAGGCGGTGAGCGCCTCGACGTCGTCGGGGTCGATCGCCGGGAACATCCCGATCCGCAACTGGTTGCGGCCGAGCTTGCGGTAGGGCTCGACGTCGACGATGCCGTTTCCGCGCAGCGCCTTCGCCAGCGCGGCGGCGTCAATCGAGTCGTCGAAGTCGATCGTGCCGACCACGAGCGAGCGCTTGACCGGATCGGCGACAAAGGGGGTCGCGTACTCGCTGCGCTCGGCCCAGCCGTAGAGGCGGCCGGAGGAGTCGGAGGTGCGCTCGACGCAGCCGGCGAGGCCGCCCAGCCCGAGCATCCACTGCACCTGCTCGTTCAGCAGCAGCAGCGTGGCGAGCGCGGGCGTGTTGTAGGTCTGCTCCTTCCGCGAGTTGTCGAGCGCGGTCTGCAGCGAGAGGAAGGCGGGCTGCCAGCGGTCGCCGGCGCCGTCGAGCTCCTCGATACGGGCGATTGCGTTCGGGCTGAAGGCGGCGAGCCAGAGGCCGCCCTCGGCGGCGAAGCCCTTCTGCGGGGCGAAGTAGTAGGCGTCGCACTGCTCGAGATCGACCGGCAGGCCGCCGGCGCCGGAGGTGGCGTCGATGAGGACCAGGGACTCGGCCGCGCCCTCGGGCCGCCGCACGTCGACCATCACCCCGGTCGAGGTCTCATTGTGGGCCCAGGCGATCGCGTCGGCGGCGGGGTCGCAGGTCGGCTCCGGCGCGTCGCCGGGCTCCGCTTCGACCACGACCGGGTCCTCGAGGAAAGGCGCCGCCGCGGTCGACTTCGCGAACTTGCTCGAGAACTCGCCGTAGGTGAGGTGGAGCGCCCGCGCGCGCACCAGCCAGGCCGATGCCGCCTCCCAGAAGGCGGTGGTGCCGCCGTTGCCGAGGACGATCTCGTAGCCGTCGGGCAGCGAGAAGAGCTCTCCCAGCCCCGTCCGCACCTCGCGAACGAGGTCGCGCACCGGCGCCTGGCGGTGGGACGTTCCCATCAGGTCGGAGCGCTCGGCGAGGTGCGCAAGCGCCTCCGGGCGCACCTTCGAGGGACCGCAGCCGAAGCGGCCGTCGGCCGGCTTGATCTCAGCGGGAATCTGCAGGGTCGTCTCAGGCGCCATCCGGCCCGACAGGTTATTGACCAAAGGGCTCAGGTGACGCCGGGTGCGGAGTTAGGCTCGCAGAGCCCTCTGCCAGTGGCGGGGGCGCCGTTCACAACGAGGGGAGAGCGATGTACCCAGTCCGCTACGAGGCCGATTTCAACCCGACGCCAAATCGCTGGACCACGTTCTTCCGGCTGCTCCTGGCGATTCCGTGGTTCATCGTCGGCGCCTTCTGGGGCCTCGCCTTCATCTTCACCCACCTATTCGCCTGGGTCGCGATCATCGTTCTCGGGCGCTACCCGCAGTGGCTCTACGACTTCAACGCGGGCGTGGTCCGCTTCTCGATCCGGACCTCGGCCTGGATCTACCTACAGACGGACGCCTGGCCCCCGTTCAGCCTCAGCGATGACCCCAACTACCCGGTCCGGGTCGAGATCGGTCCCCGGCCCGAGCGCCAGAGTCGCCTCAAGGCGCTCTTCCGTTGGATCCTCGTCCTGCCGGTGGCATTGGTCCTCTCCTACGGCACCTCCTACATCCAGATGCTGGCCGGGCTGGTCGCCTGGCTGACGATCGTCTTCCGCGGCTACCTGCCGGAGGGGGTCAACAGCATGATGACCTTCGTCAACGGCTTCCACGCCCGGGTCCTCGGCTACCTCGCCTTCCTCACCGACGCCTACCCGCCGATCGGGCTCGAGAAAGGGAAGGGAGAGCCCGCGACCGCGGTGACCTCCGTCCCACCCGCCCCTTCCGCGCCTGAGGCGGCCTAGAACCATGGGCGAGGGAGACAGCAAAGTGATCAAAGGCGACGGCTACGCCGTCTCCAGCCTCGACGAGATCGGCGAGGGCTGGGGCTTCCGCAAGGTCCGCAAGGAGCTCGGCGTCACCGCTTTCGGGGTCAACGCCGTCGTGATGCCGCCCGGCTACGAGTCCGGCCGGCATCTCCACGAGGTGCAGGAGGAGCTCTACTTCGTCCACCAGGGCCAGCTGGAGATCGACCTCGACGGCGAGAAGCACCAGCTGGGCCCCGGCGGCCTCGCCTGGGTAGACGCCCACGTGGTCCGCGGCTTCAAGAACCTCAGCGACTCAGAAGACGCGATCTACATCTGCGTCGGCGGTAAAGACGGCTACGTGGGCCGCGACGGCAAGCTGCCAGAGGGCGAGACGGACCCCCGAGGGCCGATCAAAGGCGATTCGTAGGGCTTGCCGGTATGGAGGGGTGGTGTCCCTCTCCCTCCCTGGGATTTTCGCCGCTAACGCGCCGAGCTCTCGCAGACGGGCACTGCGAAAAATCAGGACGCCGGTCGGGAGAGGGACACCACCCCCTCCTAGCGACAGAGCTCCGTTAGACGGCGGAGCACGGAGCGACTCGTGAGAGGGGGTCGGTACCCCTCCGGAGGAATGTTCGGCGATATGCAATCTGGTTCTTGCGCGGCGATAGCCGCGCAGCATGTTCTCCCCGGAGCGAAAGCGGAGGGGAGGTCAATTCCGGAGGAGGGGTACCGACCCCCTCCCCACGCCTACTTCGTGTCTTTGAACCCCTGGTCGATCCAGGGCATCATGTCGCGGAGGTCGTGACCGATGTCCTCGATTTCGTGGCCTGAGGCCTCGCTGCGCATGCGGTCGAAGTTCTCGCCGCCGGCGCGGTTCTCGCCGATCCACTCTTTGGCGAATTCGCCGGACTGGATCTCGGAGAGGATCTGCTTCATCGCCGCGCGGGACTCGTCGCCGATGACGCGTTTGCCGCGGGTCATGTCGCCGTACTCGGCGGTGTTGGAGATCGAGTGGCGCATGCCCTGGATGCCCTTTTCGTACATCAGGTCGGCGATCAGCTTCAGCTCGTGCAGGCACTCGAAGTAGGCGAGGCGCGGGTCGTAGCCAGCCTCGACCAGCGTCTCGTAGCCGGCGCGGACCAGCTCCGAGGCGCCGCCGCAGAGGACGGCCTGCTCGCCGAAGAGGTCGGTCTCGCACTCGTCCTTGAAGGTCGTCTCGATGATCGCGGCGCGACCGCCGCCGATCCCGGAGGCGTAGGCGAGGACGAGGTCGTGGGCGTTGCCGCTGGCGTCCTGGTGGACGGCCATCAGGCAAGGGACGCCGCTGCCTTCCTCGTACTGGCGACGGACCAGGTGGCCCGGGCCCTTCGGCGCGACCATGCCGACGTCGACGCCGGGGGGCGGCTCGATCTCGCCGAAGTGGATCGCGAAGCCGTGGGCGAAGAGCAGCAGGTTGCCGGGAGCGATGCCGTCGGCTATCTCCTCGCGCCAGAGCTGACCCTGTTTCTCGTCCGGCAGCAGGATCATCACCAGGTCGCCGCGGCTGGCGGCTTCGGCGATGTCGAGCACCTCGAGCCCGGCCGCCTCGGCCTTGGCCCGGCTGGAGGAGTCGGGGCGCAGGCCGACGACGACGTCGACGCCGGAATCCTTGAGGTTGAGGGCATGGGCGTGCCCCTGGGAGCCGTAGCCGAGGATGGCGACGGTCTTGCCGTCGAGCTTGATGAGGTCGGCGTCTTTGTCGGAGAAGATGTCGTCGGTTCGCATGAGGCGGCAGGCTACCCGAGTCGGCTCAGCGGAGCGCTCTGCGCATCAGCTTCCCGGAGGGGGTGCGCGGCAGGGCCGAGGCCAGCTCCACCCGCTTCGGCACTTTGAAGCCCGCCAGCGATTCGGCGCAGTGCCGGCGCAGCTCGTCCGGGGTCGCCTGGGAGCCGTTCTCGAGGACGACGACAGCGGTCACCGCCTGCTGCCACTCCGGGTCCTCGCGGCCGATCACCGCCGCCTCGGAGACCTCCGGGTGGCGCAGCAGCACCTCCTCGACCTCGGACGGAACGACGTTCTCGCCGCCGGTGACGATCATGTCGTCGATCCGGTCGTCGACGTAGAGGAAGCCTTCCTCGTCGATGTGGCCGAGGTCGCCGGTATGCAGCCAGCCGTCGGGGTCGGCGCTGCCGGGAGCGACGGTCGGGCCCTGGACGAGGATCTCGCCCTCCTGGATGCGCAGGTGGGTGGTGAGGAGCGGCCGCCCGGCCGAGCCCAGCTTGCGCTTCGCGTCGGCGGGGGCCAGCGTCGTCACCTGCGAGCAGGTCTCGGTCAGGCCGTAGGTCTGGACCACGGTCGCGCCCTTGGCGAGCGCCTCTTCCAGCGGCCCCTCCGGCACCGGGCCGCCGCCGACGAGGATCGCCCGCGGGCCGGAGAGGTCCACCCCCGCGTCGAGCAGGCGCGTCAGCATCGTCGCCACCAGCGAAACCTGCGTGATCCCGTCTCGCTCAAGCGCCTCGCCGACGCGGTCGACGTCGAAGCCGTCGTGGACGACCGCAGCGGTGCCGTAGATGACCGACCGCATGACGATCCCGAGACCGGCGATGTGGCTGGGCGGGACGCAGCAAAGCCAGCGGTCCTCCGGCAGGACGCCGATGTTGAAGCCCGACCCGACCGCGTTCCAAAGGAAGTTGCCGTAGCTGAGCGGGATCGGGCGCGGTGTGCTGGTGCTGCCGCTGGTGAGGACCCGGCAGCAGACGTCGTCCATGTCGTGCTCCCCCAGCAGCGGCATGTCGGCCTCGGTCTGGGTCAGCTGGCCGGGATCGTCGAGGTCGATGATCGGGTCAACGGCCGAGACGATCGCCTCCCGCTCCTCCGGCGTCAGGCGGGGGCCCAGCGGCAGCAGCGCCGCCCCCACCTTCATCAGCGCGTGCATCAGGACCACCTGCTCGCGGCGCGGGTGCATGGTCAGCGCCGCGGTGGAGCCGCGCCGCACGCCGTGGGCCGCCAGCCGCCGCGCCACCCAGGTCGCCTCCGCCTCGAGCTCGGCATAGGTCATCTGGGCGCCGTCGGCGACGAGCGCCGTCCGGTCGGGACAGCTCTGTGATCTCTGCGAGAGCCAGTCGTCGAGCTTCATCGGGATATCGTCCCCATCATGCCCAAACGCCACAAAGGAGCCCCGCCCGAGCAGGATCTGTACGCGCCGATCGAGTGGACCGCCGGCCCCGGCACCTACGAGGACATCCGCTACGAGACGGGGGGCGGAATCGCCAAAGTGACGATCGCCCGCCCCGACGTCCTCAACGCCTTCCGGCCGCAGACGCTGATCGAGGTCTCGGCGGCGATGGAGCTGGCCCGCGAGGATTCCGAGGTCGGCGTCGTCGTCCTCACCGGCGAGGGCGAGGGTGCCTTCTGCGCGGGCGGCGACCAGACCGTCCGCGGCGACACCGGCTACATGGCCGAGGGCGCCTCGGTCGGGCGCTTCCACGTCACCGACCTGCAGGTGCAGATGCGGCGGCTACCGAAGCCGATCGTGGCGATGGTCGCCGGCTACGCGATCGGCGGCGGCCACATCCTCCACCTCTGCTGCGACCTGACGATCGCCGCCGACAACGGGGTCTTCGGCCAGGTGGGCCCGCGGGTCGGCTCCTGGGACGGCGGCTACGGCGCCTCCCTCCTACGTGATCTCGTCGGCACGAAGAAGGCGAAGGAGATCTGGATGCTCTGTCGCCAGTACGACGCCGAGGAGGCGCTGGAGATGGGGCTCGTCAACGCGGTGGTGCCGCTGGCCGACTTGGAGCGGGAGACCGTCGCCTTGTGCCGGGAGATGCTCGCCCTCTCCCCCTTCGCGCTGCGCCTGGTCAAGGCGAGCTTCAACGCCCACGAGGACGGCTACGCCGGGATCCAGCAGCTCGCCCACGACGCCAACCTCCTCTTCTACGGCAGCGACGAGGCGGCCGAGGGGCGCGAGGCGTTCAAGGAGAAACGCGCCCCCGACTTCTCCAAGTTCCCACGGCGCGCATGAGCGCGGCGGCCGGGGGATCGCGATGAGGATCTGGCTGATGGCGGCGCGGCCGCGGACGCTGCCGGCGGCGATCGCCCCGGTGCTGGTGGGCACTGCCGCGGCGGTCCAGTGGCTGGGCCATTTGCCGCGGTGGGGCGCATTCATCGCCGCTCTCGTCGGCTCGATCTTCATCCAGATCGGAACCAACCTCGCCAACGACTACTCCGACGCCAAGCGCGGTGCCGACACCGCCGACCGGCTCGGGCCGGTACGGGTGACCGCGAGTGGGCTGGTGACGCCGCAGCGGGTCCTGCGGGCGACCTGGATCGCCTTCGCGGTCGCGGTCGCCTGCGGCATCTACCTGACGGTGGTGGCGGGCCCGGTGATCCTGCTGATCGGTGCGCTCTCGATCGCCGCCGGCGTCCTCTACACCGGCGGCCCCCGGCCCTACGGCTACGCCGGGTTCGGCGAGGTCTTCGTCTTCCTCTTCTTCGGCCTCGTCGCCGTCAACGGCTCCTACTACGTGCAACTGGAGGAGCTCGACGCGCTCCCCCTCGGGCTCTCGATCTCAATCGGGTTCCTGGCGACGGCGATCATCGTCGTCAACAACGTCCGCGACCTCGAGACCGACCGTCGCGCCGGCAAGAACACCCTGGCAGTGCGGATCGGGCGCGAGCCGGCGGTGCAGCTGTACGGACTGCTCGTGCTCGGCGCCTTCGTCGTCCTGCCGATCGCCCTGGTCGCCGGCGACGCCAGCATGCTGCCACTGATCGGGCTGCTGGCAGCGCCCCTCGCGGTGAAGCCGTACAAGACGCTGGCCGAACGGCGCGACGGCCCGGCGCTGAACGGCGTGCTGGCGGCAACGGGTGGCCTGCTCGGCGTCTTCAGCCTGCTGGTCACGGCGGGGCTACTGATCTCCGCCTGAGATGCTGAAGCCGTGCGCCTCTCCTCGGTAGAGGTCATCCCCTACGCGCTCCCGTTCAGGGAGCCGTACGTCACCGCCCGCGGGGTGCTGGAGCGGCGGGAGATGGTGCTGCTGCGACTGCGCGACGAGGACGGGGTCGTCGGGCTCGGGGAAGCGGTTCCGCTCGCGTTGCGGGGAGGGACGGGGCTCTCGAAGGTGGTGCGGGAACTTGAAGCGTGGGCGAATCACCAGAGCGACGCAGCGCTTTCGGCGCCGGCGCTTTGTGCGGTGGCGACGGCGAGAGCGGATTTGCTGGGTAGGAGGGCGGGGACTGGAGGTGCCGCGGTCGACGAAGCGGTCGCGTGCAATGCGACGCTTGTCGCAGGGGAGCCTCGAGCGGTCGCAGCCGCCGCGGAACATTGGGCGGCGGACGGGTTCACCACGTTCAAGCTCAAGCTCGGGGTCGAGTCTGTGAAAAACCTTGTAGAGCAAGGAAAACGACAGACTCGCGGTGACGTCGAGCAGGTTCGGGCCGTCCGGGAAGCGCTCGGGCCTTCGATGCGGATCCGGGTGGACGTGAACGCGGCCTGGGATCTCGAGACGGCCAAGAAGCGCCTGGGCGCACTGGTGAGCTTCGAGATCGAGCTCGCCGAGCAGCCGGTGGCGACGCTCGAGGAAATGGCGGAGCTCGCCGACGCCACCTCTATCCCCCTCGCGGGCGATGAGAGCGTCGCATCGCTCGCGGAGGCCGAACGAGCCGCGGCGCTTGGTGCCTGCGCCTACACCGGGATCAAGCTCTCCAAGGTCGGCGGACCCGAAGCAGCGCTCGCCATCGCCGACGTCCTCCCCGCCTACATCACCAGCGCCCTCGACGGTCCTGTGGGCATCGCCGCCGCGGCGCGAGTCGCCCAGGCCGTCGGTGGCCCCCTGGCCCACGGGCTCGCCACCCAGCGCCTTTTCGCCGAGACGATCGCGGCGGTCGAGTGCGAGCTGCGGGGGAGGATGCTCCACCTCCCCCCCGGCCCCGGCCTTGGGGTCGAGATCGACGAGGAGGCGCTGCAGGCGCACCGGCTCTAGCCTGCGCATGTCGAGTTTGTGGCCCTATAGGACGACAAAGTCGACACGCCACCGCTGATGGACCCCACCAACGCCAATACCGCCCTCGCCTCCGCCTTCGCCGAGGAGCTTGCGCGCGGGGGGCTGCGGCTGGCCGTGATCTCCCCCGGCTCGCGCTCGACGCCGCTGGCGCTTGCGCTCTGGCGGCAGCCGGAGATCGAGGCGAGCGTGATCGTCGACGAGCGCTCGGCGGGGTTCTTCGCCCTCGGGGCCGCGCAGGCGACGCGGGAGCCGGTGGCGCTCCTCTGCACCTCGGGGACCGCACTGGTCAACTACCACCCCGCGGTAGTCGAGGCCGACGAATCGGCGATTCCCCTGCTGGTGCTGAGCGCTGACAGGCCGCCGGAGCTGCGCGGGATCGGGGCCGGGCAGACGATCGACCAGATCAAGCCCTTCGGCTCCTCGGTGCGCTGGTTCAGCGAAGTCGGGACGCACGAGGCGGATGACAGCGGCCTCCTGCACTACCGCTCCGTCGCCTGCCGGGGGCTGGCCACCGCACGTGGTGAGACGCGCCCCGGCCCCGTGCACCTGAACCTGCCCTGGCGGGAGCCGCTGGCGCCGGTGCCCGTAGAGGGCGCGGTCACCGCGACCGACGAGTTGGCGCTGGAGGGGCGAGAGGGTCGCCCGCTGACGGCGGTGGCCAGGACCAACCTCGAGCCATCGGAGTTCGTCCTCGAGGAGGTCGCCAGTCACATCCGCAATGCCAAGAGCGGCGTCATCGTCGCCGGGCGACAGCTTGACCCCGAGCTGCGCGACCCGCTCGCCCGGCTGGCGCAGTCCGCCGGCTTCCCAATCCTCGCCGACCCCACCTCGCAGCTCCGCTGCGGCTCCCACAATCGCTCCCATGTCATCGCCGCCTACGACCTCTTGCTGCGTGACGAAGGCTTCGCCGCATCGGTTCGCCCGGACCTGATCCTGCGGTTCGGGGAGATGCCGCCGAGCAAGCCCCTCCGCGCCTGGATCGCCGACAGCAGCGCCGACGAGCTTGTGATTGATCCCGTCGGGGGGTGGAACGAGCCCGGCCGCCGCGCGGCGGCCATCCTGCGGGCCGATCCGGTCGAGCTGGCAGCAGGATGGGCGGCGCGACTGGCGGGCGCGGAGAGATCGACGCCCAAGCGTTGGCTGCAGGGCGAGGCGGCGGCACAGGAGGCGCTCTCCAAAGCTCTCGATGCCGAGGGAGAGATCACCGAGCCCGCCCTTCACCGCGCCCTAGGTGCTGCCCACCAGGACGGCGACCTCATCTACACCAGCTCCTCGATGCCGATTCGCGACCAGGAGGCCTTCCTCGCCCCCAGCGACACCGACGTTCTCTTCCTCTCCAACCGCGGCTCCAACGGCATTGACGGCCTCGTCTCCTCCGGCATCGGCGGCGCCCGGGCCAGCGGCCGCCCAACCACGATCATCACCGGCGACCTCGGCTTCCTCCACGACATCGGCGGCCTCGCCGCCCTCCGCGACGTCCCCACCCCGGTCCGCATCGTCGTCATCGACAACGCCGGTGGCGGCATCTTCCACTTCCTCCCCCAGGAGGCGGCGCTGGGTGCCGAGGAGTTCGAGGCCCTACTCGGCACTCCGCGCGGCGTCGACGTCGCCAAGGCCGCCGCCCTCTTCGACCTGCCGCACCGCCGTCTCGAGTCCCTGGCGGACCTACCAGATGCCCTTACCGCCGGCACCGGCCTGATCGAGGTCAAGACCGACCGGCGGACCAACGTAGGGGCGCACCGTCGCCTTGCCGAGCACGTGCAATCTGCGCTCGGCTGACACGGTCGCCGCCGTCCTAGTTCAGCCCGACGACCTGCCAGCTGAATACGGCGGGCGTCGGATCGGCCTGTCCCTTGACGTCGACAGCCCGGACCTTGAACGTGTGACGACCCAGCTTGACCTTCTTCTTGAAGGGCGAGTCGCAGGCCCTGAAGGGCCGGCGGTCGAGCTTGCATTCGAACCGCACGCCGCTCTCGTTCGAGCCGAAGGTGAATCTCGCCGTCAGCTTCGTCGTCAGCTTGCCCGGATGCTTTTTGAGCTGGGTTGCGGGCACGGGATCGCTGCCACCACCCCCGGTGCCGGATCCCGTGCCTCCGGCGCCGCCACTGGTCGAACCACTACTGGCACCGCCGCCGCCTGCACCGCCGGTGCTGCCTTCGCCGGTACCGCCGCCTCCATCCGGCAAGGGTCGGGTGACGAGGAGGGCGCCGGCGCCCTCGCTCCCCTCATGACTGCCGTCGCCGCCGTATTCGGCGATGAGTTCCTGCAGTCCGGTAGCCCCAGCACCTGCTGAGGCGAGCACGGAGCAGGAGGAGCTTGCCTCGTTGACCTGGACCAGGGTGCAGAATTGCTCCACGCTAAGTCCGCTCGGCCAGCGGAAGGTGACGTCGCCAGTCGGGGGCGAGAGGGCGACGCCTACGTCTTCCACCGTGATGGTGCAGTTCGAATGGCCTACCCCACTGACGAGTACGACTTTCCCGGGGCTGCATTCGACCGTGGTGGTCGTCGGGTTGCCGAGCTCATCGGCGCCGATGTCCGGCGCCAGCCCGATGCTCCGCAGCTGCCCATCAATGTCGGAAAGCCCGGAGTCGATGTCTACGGCCCCCGCGTCGACCGTGGGAGAAGCCGGCAGCTGGTGGTAGCGATCCGCTGCGAGCAGCGGAGCCGCCGTGATGTTGTCGTTGGTGCCGGGCGCCGTCACGGATGCCGTTCCCGTCCCCGAGGTGAACGTTTCGGCCTCGGCATAGTCGGAGTGGTCGAGGGTCATGACCGTGTTCGCGCCGGGGCTGCCGCCGCCGCCAAGGCTCTGACCACGCACGACCAGATCGGTGAAATCCCCCTTGATCAAGGTCGATTTCGCGCTGATGTTGACGTTCACACCCACGGCCCCGGCGAAGTAGGCGAAATCCGCGCCCCGGGCGCCGATGCCGGTTGCGATCGCGGTGACGTTGCGCAAGGTCACCGTGTGGGTCCCGACGAAAGTCGCGCTGCTCGCCCCCATGGCTATGCCGTCTGATTCGTTGAGACAGACGCTGTCGCGCAGCGTGCCCTCCAAGATCTGACAGGTGAAGAAGGTGCTTCCATTCGACCGGGCGATGATTCGCTCGGCCGTTCCGTCGATCGTGATCGTGACCGCGGGGCCGGCGCCTCCTTCGTGGTGGATCTCGAGGCCGGCGACCTTGGCGCCGGCTCCGATGTAGAACGCGCCCGAGGTCTGAACATCGGTTTCCAGCACGATCAGCGGAACCGGTTCTCCAGGCCGCCCCCGTACCGTCACCCCTCCGGCAACCTGAACGGAGTCGTTTGGTCCGAGATCGTCTTCCGTGTACGTCCCAGGAGCTACTTCGACCACGTCCCCGGGGGCGGCGGTGGTGCCCGGCGCGTTCTGATCTGCCGCCGTATAGAGCGAGCACGGCTGGGCGGTGGACGCGCAGGGGTCGGCGCCGGTCCCGCCGGGAGCTGCGTAGCGGGTCCCGGCGGACGCCGGGACGGCGGCAGCCAGCGCCAGCACGAAGGCCAAGGCAAGAGCGCTTCCGAGTCTCCCCATGCGGGGAGCCTACTCGGCGACCAGCGGCAAAAGCGCGCCGAGCTTGACCTCGGTCTCGGCCAACTCGGCGGCCGGATCGGAGCCGGCGACGACGCCGACGCCGGCGAAGAGGTGGGCGTCGCGGTCGCGGAGGAGGGCGCTGCGGAGGGCGACGCAGAATTCGCCGTCCTCGGTCGCGTCCATCCAGCCGACGGGGGCGGCGTACCAGCCGCGGTCCATGCCCTCGAGGTCGGCGATCAGGGCGGCCGCGGCGGGCCAGGGCTCGCCGCCAACGGCCGGGGTCGGGTGCAGCCGGCCGGCCATCTCCAGCGCCGAATGCGGTTCGGCCAGCTGGGCGATGATCGGGGTCGCCAGGTGCTGGATGTTGGCCACCTTGACGATCTCGGGCTCGGCCGCCGCCTCGACCCAAACCGCGTGCGGGCGCAGGGCGCGGACGATCCGCTCGGTGACGATCCGCTGCTCGCGGCGGTCCTTGTCGCTGCGCAGTAGCTGCTCGCCGAGGTGGTCGTCGACGGCGGGGTCGGAGCTGCGGCGGGTGGAGCCGGCGAGGGCGACGGTGGAGACGCTGGCGCCGGAGCGACGGACCAGGAGCTCCGGGCTGGCGCCGATGAAGGCGGCCTCCGGGGTGCCGCAGCAGAAGCAGAAGCAGGCCGGGAACTGCTCGCGCATCGCCCCGAAGATTGCCGCCGGATCGTGCGCGGCCGCGGCGCTAACGATCACCTCGCGGGCCAGTACCACCTTGCTGAGCTCGCCCGCGGCGATCCGGGATGTCGCCCCCTCCACCGCGGCTTCGAACTCGCGCGGCGGCCGGGCGCTGCGGATCTCCGTGCGGGCGGTCGGGTGCGGATCGAGAAGCGGCAGTGGCGCGTCGAGGCGAAGCGAGGCGACCCGGGCCGCGAGCTCGTCGCCGAGGCGCTCGGCCTCCTCCCCCGGGCGCACAACCGAGTTGACGGTGAGAAAGGTGCGTTCGCCGCGCCGGCAAAGCGAGATCTGCGGCAGCACCAAGGAGGCGGGGGGAAGCGAAGCCCAGGTCGGGCTCGTGCCACCCTCGGGGTCGAAGGCGAAGCCGCCGACCCAGACCGGCCCCGCCCCGGCCGGCAGTCCCCGCGGCTCGTCGAGGACGGGATGGTCCCCCAGCCGCAGGCACTCCTCCGCCACCTCTGCGAAGCGCTCGTCGCCTCGCGACGCCGCCTCGTGCGCCACCCCCAGGCCCGCCAGCGCGAACTCGCGGTCCGGCTGCTCCCAGCAGAACCAGCGCTCGCTCGCCAGTCGCGAAGCGAAGACGGCCGCGCAGGGATCGGCGACGTTGACCTCTCTGGTGACGCTTACGAGGGTGCGTCGGCCCCGATCGGCGCCCTTGGCGAGGGCGCCGAGAAGGTCACTAGTCGTGACCGCGCCCAATGGCGATCTCTCCGGTGCGGACCATTTCGACCAGGCCGTGGGGGCGGACCATGCGCTCGAAGGCCTCGATCTTGTCGGCCGAGCCGGTCACCTCGATCGTCATCGTCCGTCGCGCGACATCGACGATTTTGGCCCGGAAGATCTCCGCGAACTGGATGATCTCGGCCCGGTTCTCGACCGCTGAGGAGACCTTGAACAGCGCCATCTCCCGCGCCACCGTCTCCTCCGGCTCCATGTCGCGGATTTTCAGGACGTTGACAAGCTTGTGCAGCTGCTTGGTGACCTGGTCGATCGGGTGGACCGCGCCGTCCAAGGTGAGGGTGATCCGCGAGACGCTCGGGTCGTCCGTCGGTCCTACCGCCAGGGTGTCGATGTTGAAGCCGCGGCGCGAGAAGAGACCGGCGACGCGCGCCAGCACGCCCGGCTTGTTCTCGACCAGGATCGAGAGGATGTGCTTGCGGCCGCTGAGCTGACCGGGCACGTGCAGGTCCTCGAGTTTGACCGGCTGAGCGGTTCCCGCCTCCATCAGCGCACCGCTCCTCGGGGCGCCTCGACCATGTCGCGGGAGGCGTTGCCGGGCGGGATCATCGGATAGCAGTTCTCTTCCTGGGCGACGCGGACGTCGAGCAGGACCGGCCCGTCGTGCTCCAGCGCCGCGACCATCTGCTCCTCGAGGTCGGCGGAGTTGTCGCAGCGCATCCCTTTGGCGCCGAAGGCCTCGGCCAGCTTCACCCAGTCGGGGCTGGCGCCCATCTCGACCGAGCTGTAGCGGCGATCCCAGAACAGCTCCTGCCACTGGCGGACCATGCCCATGTAGCCGTTGTTCTGGAGGAAGATCTTCACCGGGATCTCCTCGGTTACGCACGTCGCCATCTCCTGGATGTTCATGATCAGGCTGCCGTCGCCGGCGACGCAGACGACCTGCTCGTCGGGGCAGGCGACCTTGGCGCCGATCGCGCTCGGGAGGCCGAAGCCCATCGTCCCGAGGCCGCCGGAATTGATCCAGCGCCGGGGCTTGTCGAAGCCGTAGTACTGGGCGGTCCACATCTGGTGCTGGCCGACGTCGGAGGTGATGATCGCGTCGCCCTGGGTGGCACGGTGCAGCGCCTCGATCATGAACTGCGGCTTGATCTCTCCGTTCTGCCCCGGCTCGTAGTAGAGCGGGTGGGCCTCCTGCCAGCCGCGCAGCGTGTTCCACCACTCGTCGAGGCGGGACGAGTCGGTCTGCAGCGCCCGGTACTCGCGGGTCAGCTTCGGCAGCACCAGCCTGACGTCGCCGACGATCGGGATGTGGGCGCCGACGTTCTTCGAGATCTCAGCCGGGTCGATGTCGATATGGATGACCTTGGCGTTGGGCGCGAACTCGCTCAGCTTGCCGGTGATGCGGTCGTCGAAGCGGGCGCCGATGGCGACGATCAGGTCGGCCTTGTCCATCGCGTGGTTGGCGGTCCAGGTGCCGTGCATCCCGAGCATCCCGAGGAAGCGATCGCTCGAGGCCGGGAAGGCGCCGAGGCCCATCAGGGTCGAAGTGACCGGGAAGCGGTCGGAGTCGGCGAGCTCTCGCAGCTCCGCCGAGGCGTTGCCGTTGATGACGCCGCCGCCGGTGTAGAAGATCGGCCGCCGCGCCGTCGCCAGCGCTTTGGCGGCGATGCGGATCTGCTTGATGTTGCCCTCGGTCGAGGGCTTGTAGCCGGGCAGCTCGACCGGCTCGGTCCGCGGCAGGTAGTCGATGTCGGCCCGCGAGAGGTCCTGCGGGATGTCCAGCAGGACCGGCCCAGGGCGCCCAGTCGAGGCGACGTGGAAAGCCTGGTGGACGTACTCCGGGATCTGGCGCGGGTCGGTGACCGCGAAGGAGTGCTTGACGAAGGGCAGCGTGGCGCCGAGGATGTCGGCCTCCTGGAAGCCGTCGGTGCCGATCAGCTCGGTGCGGACCTGGCCGGTGATGAAGACGGTCGGGGTCGAGTCCATCATCGCGTCGGCGATCGCGGTG
>Ga0190273_10000184_pt1 | contig 31353 bp, 24 predicted proteins | sample Popmic504IS_FD_134513 | JGI IMG/M metagenome (GOLD analysis project Ga0190273, IMG submission 134513) | Populus adjacent soil microbial communities from riparian zone of Shoshone River, Wyoming, USA - 504 IS | ecosystem: Environmental > Terrestrial > Soil > Riparian zone > Trees stand | place... | reverse complement strand
GGCCGGCCGATCAGCTCGTTGTAGAAAGCGGTCTGGTTGGCGCTGGCGATGAAGCCCGGGGAAACCGTCGAGTTGTAATAGTCGAACGGGTTCAGATTGTTCGGGTTGAAGCTGTCGCGGGTACCCGGCACCAGGGTGGTGCCGCCGCAGTCGATCGTCGCGCTCGGCACGCAGCGCGCGTAGAGGGCGACCCGGTCGGCGAGGCCGTTGGCGGTGTTGATCGCCCGCAAGGTGCCCTGCTGGGCGCGCGTATTGGTGCCGTTGCGGTTGAGGCCGATCGTGGTCAGCGAGTTGGTGACGCTGTCCTGCTCGTAGCGGGAATAAACGCCGTCGAGGACGATCTCGGTGCGGTCGGTCGGCTTCCACTGGGCGGTCAGGGTCGCTCCCAGCCGCTCGTAATCGAGGTCCTGCCGGTTGATCGAGGGCAGGGTCGGGATGATCGTCGTCGGGGTGATCAGGGCATAAGCCGCGGGATCGGAGCCGAAGGTCGGGCCGGTGCCGGCCCCGGCCGGCTGGGCGAAGCCGAAGACGGGCGGAGTCTTCCCGTTATGCTGCGAGTTGCGGTAGGTATATTCGAACGCGCCGATGCTTCGGCGATAGGAATCGATCTGCTGGCTCTGCTTCTGATAGGCGATCGAGCCGAGGATCCCGAAATTGTCGCCGAACCGCTTCGAGACGAGGCCGGTGAGGCGCGGATTCCAGCTGCTTCCATTCTCGCGATATTCGGCCTCGGCGCCGACCGCGAAGCGATCGACCTTGAAGCTGAGCGGGCGGCCCGTGGTGAGGTCGATGATCGCTCCGAGCGAACCTTCGTCATTGGCCGCCGACGTCGTCTTGGTGACGGTGATGTTGCTGAACAGCTCGGAGGCGAAGGTGTTGAAGTCGAAGCCGCGCGAGCGGTTGGCGCCCGCGTCGGAGGTGTTGCCGCCGGCGACGGCGAGCGCGTCGGCGCCGTTGAGGCGGGTCGTCTGGAAGTCGCCGCCGAGGCCGCGCACGGTGATCGAGCGGCCCTCGCCATTGTCGCGGTCGATCGAGACTCCGGGGAGGCGCTGGATCGACTCGGCGAGGTTGGCGTCCGGGAAGTCGGCAATGTCCTCGGCGGTGATCGAATCGATGATCTGGTTCGAACGGCGCTTCTGGTTGAGCGCGTTCTGGAGCGACGCCCGGAAGCCGGTGATGACGATCTCTTCCTCGCCGACCGCTGCCTGCTCCGCCGCCGTCGTCGACGCGGCGCCGTCCGGCACCGTTTCCTCGGCCGTCGCGGCGTCGGCCGGAGCGGGCGTTTCGACCGGCTCGGTCGGGGTCTGAGCCGCGGCGGGCGAGGCCGCGATCAGGCCGGCGAGGACCAGCGCGCCCGTTGACGCGGTGCTGATGAAAGCAGCTTTGACAGTGAGAGCCAATCGAACCTCCGTCTCCTGGAGCCAGCCGGTTTTCCGGTCGGGCGAATTTGAATTTGCTACCGGTGTCATCCGAGTCAGGCGGGGGGCCGATCCGTCATAGGCCAGCCGCTTCGGCCGCGCATGTGATTGAATTGCCCCACCACCGAGAATGCTACCGGTGTCAACGCCTTATGCCCTGATGCCGCGGGATTCGCAAGGGGCCCGAATCAGCGGCGGATTCGGGCCTCGGCCCCTCGCTCCTCGACGAGTGGCTTCCGGTCGGCCGCCTCGATCCGAAGTCCGCGCACGTCGACCCGGGCATGACGGACGAGCAGGCCGCGGCGCGACTCGATCCTGACGTCGCGGAACACCAATCCCTCGATCGCCCGCTCGGGCAGGCCGACGACGAGCCCGGCCCAGTCCGCGCCGGTCGCGGTCAGGCCTTCGACCCGCACGTTGCGGATCCAGGGCGTGGCGTTCGGCTGGTAGGGCTGGGCCGGGTCGGTGTCGGGTGGGTAGATCTGGTGGCCAAGCACGAAACCGCCTTGGGCGAGCCGGCCGGCGACGGCGGCCTCGTCGTAGCCGGCGCCCTCGTAATAAGCGGAAAAGACCATCGGCGTCTCGACGTCGATCATCCGGTTGTCGCGGAAGACGATGTCCTGGACGATTCCGCCGCGCCCGCGCGGGGTCTTGATCCGGATGCCGTACATCGCCCCACGCAATTCATTGTCCTCGACCAGGACTCCCCGAACCCCGCCGATCGTCTCGCTGCCGATGCAGATGCCGCGTCCGGCAAGGCCCTTGTTGCGGCGGATGACGATATTCTCGACCGCGGCGTCGGGCCGCTCCGGATTGGGCTTCAGCGACTTGATCGCGACCACGTCGTCGCCGACGTCGAAGAAATTCTCCTCGATCAGCATGTTGCGCGTATCTACCGGATCGATCGCGTCGGTATTGGGCGAATGGGCCAGGGCGACGAAGCGCATGCGCCGGACGGTCACGTCCTCGCTGTCCTTCACGACGAGGTGGAAGCTCGGCGAATTGTAGAGCCCGACCCCTTCGAACAGCAGGTTGCGGCTTCGGGCGGCGTGGATCAGGCGCGGACGATTGGTCGAGCCGCCCTTCATCGCGGTGCGCGCCTGCGCCCGCCAGCGCTCCCACCAGCCCGCGCCCTGGCCGTCGATCCGGCCCTCGCCGGTGATGGCGACGTTGCTTGCGTCGGCGATGTTGATCAGCGCCATCCAGCCGGAGTTGCTCTCCCAGGCCTCGCGGCCCTTCGTGACCCGGTAGGCCTGCTCGTCGCCGATGCCGGCCAGCTCCGACCAGGGCGCGAGGTGAAGGCGGATGTTGGACTTGAGGAATATCGGTCCGATCAGATATTCCCCGCGCGGCACTTCGACCGTGCCGCCGCCCTTGGCGTGACAATCGTCGATGGCGCTCTGGAAAGCCTCGGTATCGGCAAAGAGGCGGGTGCCTTTGGCGCCGTGGCGCGTGACGTCGCAGACCCGATCCGGGAAGGAGACCCGTGCCTGCGCCGAGGCGCGTGCGCCGAGGCAGGCGAGGAAAGCGGCGGCGACGCAGGCGATCGTCTTCATCGAACCTCCACTTCCGGCGGGCGGCGCCGCGCTAGAGGGGGAGGGGCGGGGAAGGCAAGAGCGAAGCGGCGGCGCCTGAAATCCTCCCCGCGATTTCGCGGGGAGGGGGACCGCGCGAAGCGCGGTGGAGGGGTTCTTCGGGGGGATGGGTCCTACGGTGTCAGCAAGGGCCCCTCCACCATGCTTCGCATGGTCCCCCTCCCCTGCAAATGCAGGGGAGGATTTAGGACGCGATATGCTCCTCCTGCCGGTCGAGGAAGGCGCTCACCCTGTCGAGGGTGGCCTGGCGCGGCTGCCGGCCGTCGCGCAGGTTCATGACGAAATTGGGATCGCCGACGGCGTCCCGTCCGAGCCGGCTCGGAGTGGTCTTGGAAGCGCGAAGGTAACGGTCGATGCGGTCGAGAATCATCTGGAAGCTCCGAATCTGTCGAATTCCTATCCTCCCATGAAAATTCCTACTTGTCTAGGACAATTCCTGCCCCTACAAGGAGCTATGGACCGGCTCGACCCTCGCGAAGCCCTCGCTCGCCTCCTCAAGGAACGGGGCGAGGATTTTGCCGGCCTGTCGCGCCTGATCGGCAAGAATCCGGCTTACATCCAGCAGTACATCAAGCGCGGAACGCCTCGAAAACTCGATGAAGACGACCGCCGCACCATCGCCCGCTTCCTTGGCGTGGACGAGGCGCTGCTCGGCGGTCCCACCACCCGGCCCAGGGACGAGTCGACCGACGGGATGATCAAGGTCCCCCGCCTCGACGTCGGGGCGTCGGCGGGCCCCGGCGCGATCAACGAATCCGAAGCCGCCATCTCCCATATCGCCTTCGATCCCAAGTGGTTGCGCCAGCTCTGCAAAGGCAGCACCAATCATCTGTCCTTCATCCGCGTGCAGGGGGATTCGATGAGCCCGACCCTGGCCGACGGTGACGACATCCTGGTCGACGGGGCGGACGGCGCCGATCGGCTCCGCGACGGCATCTACGTCCTTCGCCGGGACGACGCCTTGATGGTGAAGCGCCTCGCCATCAATCCGTTCGACTCGCGGGCGACGATCAAGAGCGACAATCCCGCCTACCCGGAATGGAAGGATTGCGAGCTGTCCACGCTCGCCATCATCGGCCGGGTCGTCTGGGCGGGGCGGCGCCTCAGCTAGGATCGGTCCGTCATCCCAGGTCAAGCCCGGGATGACGAGCGCAGCTCAGGCTCGATTTCCCACACTTCGGCCCGCTATGTGATGGCGCCATGACCTACAGCTTCGACGACACCCCCGACCGCCACGCCCGCCTGCTTCAGGCGCATCGCATGGCCATGGACATGCTCGGTGCCGCCGAGCGGGACGGCCTGTTCCGCGCCGGGGTCACGGAGCTCGAGCTGAGCCGGGAGATCCAGGCGCTAGGCCAGAGGATGTTCGGGACGTTCAAGCATTGGCACAAGAGGATCGTCAGGGCCGGGCCCAACACGCTGGAGACCTTCGGCGGCACGCCCCCGGACCTCCGCATCCAGGCCGACGACATGGTCTTCGTCGACCTTGGCCCGATGTTCGAATCCTGGGAGGCGGATATCGGCCGGACCTATGTGATCGGCGATGATCCGGAGAAGATCCGCCTTCGCGAGGCGATCGAGGCCGCCTGGTACGCCGGCCGCGACTATTTCAAGGCGAACCGCGGAACCGTCACCGGCGCCGACATGTACGAGCTCGCCGCCGAGGCGGCCCGGGCGAACGGCTATCTCTACGCCAATTGGCACGCCGGACATTTGATCGGGAACTTCCCGCACGAGATCGTCCAGGGCGAGCTGGGCGAGAATTATCTCCATCCCGGCAATCCCTCGCCGCTGTCCGGCCCCGACCGCGACGGCAATCCGCGCTCGTGGATCTACGAAGTCCATTTCGTCGATCCGGAGCGCGGCTATGGCGGCTTCTTCGAGCAGTGGCTCGAGCTGGACGACCAGGGACCGTCATTGCGAGGAGCATAGCGACGAAGATGCGCGGGCCGCAGCTGCGCATCCAGCGGGTCAGCCCCTCCGTCAGCGTGAAATTGAACAATGTAAAATTATTATTGAACAGTGTATAATTCCATGCTACCCACCCGCCAATGGAACAGTGCATGAGCTTTTCCTCGCCCGGTTTCACGCTGGCAGGGGCCGGGATCTACGAGCCCGCGAGGGTCGTCACCTCCGACCAGCTGGACTCGGCTCACGGCCGGGCGCCGGGGACCAGCGCCAGGCTCGGGATCGAGACGAGGCGCTACGCCTCGGGCGAGGAGACGAGCAGCTTCATGGCCGCCGAGGCCGCTCGGAGCGCGGCGGCGGATGCGGGCTGGGAGCTCGGGCAGGTCGACGCCCTGATCGGCGCCTGCGGGGTGATGGAGCAGCCGATCCCGGGGACCTCGCCGCTGGTCCAGCGCCGGCTCGGGCTGGGCGAATCGGGGATTCCCGCCCTCGACGTCAACGCCACCTGCCTCTCCTTCCTCCCGGCCCTCGATCACGCCATTGCCGGGATGGCCCTGAAGGGGTGGCGGCGGGTCCTGATCTTCGCCGCCGACATCGCTTCGGCGGCCCTCGACCACGACGATCCGGAAGCTTCGGCCATCTTCGGCGACGGCGCGGCCGCGGTCGCCCTGGAGGCCGGCGGGCCGTCCCGCATTCTCGCGTCGCGCCTCGAAACCTATGGCGACCACAGCGACCTGTGCCGGCTGGAGGCCGGCGGCACCCGGCTGAGGCCGAACGAGGATCTCCCCGATTTCCTCGCCCGGAGCCGCTTCCGCATGGAGGGCATCGCGCTCTTCAAGGTGACGGCCCGGCGCTTTCCGCCGTTCATGGCCCGTTTGTTCGCCGAGGCCGGCCTCGGCCCGGACGATATCGGCACAATCATCCCGCACCAGGCTTCGGCGCCGGCGCTGGCGCATCTCGCCCGGGCGCTGGGCGGCGATCCGAAGCGGATCGTCGACACCTTCGCGACCCTCGGCAACCGGATCGCCTCCAGCCTTCCGCACGCTTTGACGATGGCCCGCCGCGAGCAACGCCTGACCCCGGGCTCGAACTCGCTTCTCGTCGGATCCTCGGCCGGAGTGTCGCTGGGCGGGATGATCGTCCGGTGGTGAAGCTGGTCGTCACCGGCGCGACCGGCGGCATCGGCCGGACGCTCGTGCCTCTGCTTTCGTCGCTCGGCCTGGATGTGGTCGCGACCGGCCGGGACGCCGGGATCGGCGGTACGCTGGCGGGCGGACGGGTCCGGTTCGTGCCCCTAGACCTGGTCAGGGACGACCTTGCACCCCTGGTCGCGGGCGCGACAATGGTCGTTCACCTCGCCGCGCGCTCGTCGCCCTGGGGGCCTCTCGCGAGCTTCCGGAACGACAATGTCGCCGCGACGGCGAGGCTCCTCGACTCCGCCGCCGGGGCCGGAGTGATCCGCTTCGTCCACGCCTCGACTCCGGCGATCTTCAGCGAGCGCCGGCACCGCCTCGGCCTGCGCGGCCGGTCCCGCCCGGCCGCCCGGCCGATGAATGCTTATGCCCGGACCAAGCTGGAGGCGGAGCGGATCGTCATGGCCGAAAGCCGGATGGCGACGGTGGTGCTCCGGCCCTCGGCGGTCCTCGGACCGGACGACAAGGCCATTTTGCCCCGGCTGCTCCGGGTCCTGGCGCGCGGGATGCTCCCGGTCGGCAACGGCGGCGGTGCGCTGTTCCACCCGACCGACGTCCGGGATGCGGCCGGCGCCTTCGCGGCCGCCGCGCTCGGATCTTCCGCCGGAGTTGCCAACGTCGCCGGGCGGGAGCCGGTCCGGATCGTCGAGATGGCCCAGGCCCTGGCGGATCGACTGGGTATAATATTGCGCGTGAAGCGCGTTCCGGAGCCCGTCCTGCACGCTCTGGCCTCGGCCGCGGAGCTTGCGGGCAGGGCCGTCGGGCGCGAGCCGCCGCTCACCCGCTATTCGGCGTCCACCCTCTCCTGGTCGCGAAGCTTCGAGCTCGACGAGACCGAGGCTTTGCTCGGCTGGAGCCCCAGCTTCGGCCCCTCGGAAATGCTCGCGCATGCGGTGCCGCGATGAGGGAGGTCGGGCTTCGCATCGTCGGCACCGGCTCGTGCCGCCATCCCGAGATCGCGACGATAAAGGGGGGCTCGTGGCGGCCCGCGACCTTCCCCGCCCTCGTCGCCCTGATCGCTCATCCGACCGAGGGGCCGATCCTCTTCGATACGGGCTACGACCCGGCTTTCCTTGCCGCGACCGAACGCTTCCCGGAGCGCCTCTACCGCTGGCTGACCCCGCCTGAAATCTCCTCCCCGGTCGCCGATCGCCTGGCCGCCGAGGGCATGGATCCCGCCGAGGTCCGCCACCTCGTGCTTTCGCATTTCCACGGCGATCATATGTCGGGCCTGACCCGTTTCCCCAACGCCACCGTCCATTGCTCGAGGGCCGGGCTGAGCAGGATCTGGGGCCGGGGCAGGGTCCGGGCGCTGGCCGCCGGAACGCCCCTGGAGCTGCTCCCGCCCGATCTGCCGGCCCGCTGCTCGTTCTTCGAGGACAGGCCCATCATCCCCCTGAGCCGCGACCTTCAGCCCTTCGACTCCGGCGCCGACCTGCTGGGCGACGGAGCCCTCGTCGCGGTGCCTCTGCCGGGCCATTGCCCCGGCCATTGGGGGCTGGTGCTGAGCGAGCCGCGCGGCCTCCATTTCCTCGTCGCGGACGCGTCCTGGTCGTCCCGCGCCGTCCGGGAGAACCGGCCGCCGCCGTGGCTCACCGCGACATTCCTCGGCCAGGCGGCGCCCGGCCGCGAGACCCTTGCCCGGCTGCACCGGCTTCGCCTCCGCAACCCGGACATCCTGCTCACCCCCTCGCATTGCGCCGAGCGCTTGGCCGAGGAGGAAAAGTGACCCGGGTGATGATCACCGGTGCCCGGGCACCGGTCGCGCTCGATCTTGCGCGCTCGTTCCGGGCCGCCGGCTGCGAGGTGACGCTCGCCGATTCGGTGCGGCCCTTCGCCGCCTCGCTCTCGAGGCCTGGCTTCGAGATCCTTCGGCTGCCGCCGCCGAGGCAAAAGTTCGACCGGTTCCGGGACTGCCTGAGCGCCCTCGCCGGAAAGTTCGACCTCATCGTCCCGACCTGCGAGGAAGTGTTCTGGCTGGCGGCGGCGGCGGAGCGCGACGGCTGGTCGGACCGGTTGTTCGCCCCCTCGGTCGCTGCCCTGCGCAGGCTCCATTCGAAAGCGGATTTCCCCGAGCTCGCTCGCGAAGCGGGCGTGGAGGCTCCGGCCACCTGGGCGATCGCTTCGGCGGCGGAGGCCGGGCGAGTGCCGCTCGCGCCCGCAGCGCTGGTGCTGAAGCCCGAATTCTCCCGCTTCGGCGCCAGGACGATGATCGGACCGGATGCCGCCGCCCTGGCGGCCCTCCCGGCCTCTCCGCAAAGGCGCTGGGTCGCCCAGGAGCGGCTGGCCGGGGAAGAGCTGTGCGTCTGGTCGGCAATGCGCGGCGGGGCGCTCGTCGCCTGCATCGTCTACCGCCCGGTCCTCAGGCACGGCCGCTCCGCCGCTTATGCGTTCGAAGCGGTGGACTCGCCCGCCATCGTCGAGATGGCCCGCCGGATCGCCGCCCAGGTCGGCGGCGACGGCCAGCTCTCCTACGACGTCGTCGTCGGCGCGGAGGGCAGGGTGGCCCCGCTCGAATGCAACCCCCGGGCGGTCAGCGGCCTCCATCTCGCGGACGGCTCGGCGGCGCTCGCCCGCGCCCTCCTCGGGCTCGGCGAGCTCTGCCCGCCTCCGGCCGGGACGATCCGCTATCTCGCCCCGGCCATGATACTGATGGGTGTCCCCGCCGCCGTCGCCGGCGGGAGCTTCGGGAAGCTGCGCGCGGTCTGGGGCAAGGGCCGGGACTCGGTCGGAAGGCCCGGCGACCGACTCCCCGTCGCCGGAGTCCTGCTCGACGCGGCGCGCTTCGCCCTGATGGGCGCGGCCCAGCTCCACAGCCCGACCAGCGAGACGACCGACGACATCGAATGGAATGGCGAGGCGTTCGAGTGACCCTCGCCATGCTCCGGGAGATGGCGACAAGCGGCGCTCCGGCGATGGTGACCAACGTCGCCACCCGCCTCTCGACGATGGACGTCGCCGGTCGGACGATGCCAGTCACTCTCGACGACGGAGCGATCGGCGGAAGCTACGTCTGCAGCCCGCACAGCGCCTACGTCCTCTACGCCCGGGCCGAGCTCGACCTGGTCGATTCCGGCTGGATCTCCCGGCCTGCCCGGATCGCGCTCGCCGGTCTCGACCGGCTTCTGAAGGCGGCCCGGATCAACCGAATCGTCCATCTCGACAATTGGCTGCTGTCGACCAATCTCCACGACGGCTGGCGAGGCGAGGGAGTCGAAGCCGCGCGCCGGGCGCTCGCCGCCGCTCATCCCGATCATCTGCTCGGGATCCGCTCGGTCGACGACTGGTCCGCGCCGGGGCTTCGCGAGGCGCTCGCCGCCGACGGCTGGATCCTGGTCCCGAGCCGCCAGATCTGGGTCGTCGACGATCTCGCCCGCGACTGGCGCAGGAGGAGCGACTACGGCAACGATCGCCGTCTCATCGCCAGATCGCCGCTCGCCGTTTCGGACCTCGACAGGGTCGAGGCCGGCGACGCCGAACGGATCGCCGAGCTCTACGCCATGCTCTACGTCGGCAAATATTCCGGGCTCAACCCGATCCTGTCGCCGCTTTTCGTCGAGACTTCGGCCGCCTCCGGAATGATCTCCTATCGCGTGGCGCGCGACGAGAGCGGCACGATCATGGCGGTCGCCGGCATGTGGGAGCGGGGAGGGGTCATGACTCCGCCCGTGGTCGGCTACGACACGGCCCGGCCGCAGCGTGAAGGCCTGTATCGGATCGCCTGCTGGATGTTCATGGAAAGAGCGCTTCAGGCTGGCTGGCGGCTGCACGGCTCGGCCGGAGCGGCGCATTTCAAGCGGATGCGCGGAGCGAGGGGGGTGATCGAATGGAACGCCTATCATGCGGCGCATCTGTCGCCGGCGCGCCGCAAGGCGGTGGAGGTTCTCGCCCTGCTCCTGAAGCGCTTCGCGGTGCCGATGATGGTGAAAAAGCAATGGTGAGCTCCTGGCCGGCGGCGGTCGCTTCGGGCTGGCACCCGATCGCCTTCTCCTCGGCGGTCGGCGCCCGCCCGGTCGCGGCGAGGCTGATGGGGCGAAGGCTGGTCGTCGCGCGCGACCGCGAGGGCCCGTTCGTCCTCGACGATCGCTGCCCGCACCGGGGCGCGCCGCTCTCGCTCGGCCGCCTCGAGGCCGGCGCACTGATCTGCCCCTATCATGGCTGGCGGTTCGGACGGGGCGGCCATTGCCTCGCGGTCCCCGGCACCCCGCTGCCCGGAGCGCCGGCGACGGCGCTTCCCTGCATCGAGCGGGCAGGCCTGGTGTGGACGTGCCTCGCCGCCGAGCCGGGGCCCTTTCCAGGCCTCCCGCCCAGCTTCGAGGACCCAAGGCTGGACCGCTTCTGGTGGCCGCTCCGGGCCAGTCCGGCCGGCCTTCTCGACGCGATCGAGAATCATCTCGACCCGGCCCACCCGCATTTCGTCCATCCCTGGATGGTGAGATCGCCCAACCGGCGCCGGCCGGTCGAGGTGTCGGTCCGGGCGGGGCCGTGGGGCGCCGAAGCCGTGTATCTCGAAAGCGCGAGGCCGGCCGGGCTGATGCCTCGGCTGCTCGAGGGCAAGAGGGCGCGGAGCGTCGGCCGTTTCTATCCGCCGACCGTCGCCGAGGTGGCCCTCGAGGGCGAGCGCGGGCTCAAGCTGTCGATCGCCGTGGTGTTCGGCCCGGAGGACGAAGGCCTGACCCGGCCCTGGGCCCATTTCGCAAGCCCACGCGGCCTCGCTCCGGCCTGGCTGAAGCGGGCCGTCCTGAAGGCTTTCCACCGTCCGGTGGTGATTCAGGACCGCCGGATGCTTCGATTGCAGCAGGCGTGGCGCCAGGGGGAGGCGCCCCGTTACGCAACCGGCCCGCTCGACTTCCTTGGGGCGACCGTCTGGCGGCTGGCCAACGGCCTGGCCGAACCCGAGCACGAGCGAAGGCTGACGATGGACCTCTAGCCCCGCTCGCGCTCGACGCGGCGCAGCTTGCGGTCGAAGCGGGGGGTTATGCCGCGCACGATGGCGACCGCCGGCGCCGCCCCGAGCCGGGCGAGGGCCCGTTCGGCGGCGCTTCGGACGGCGGCCTCCACTTCGTCGGGCAGGGCCTCGTCCAGCTCGATCGTCACCCTTCCATCTTTTTTCTGAACGATCCGATAGTCGCGGATTCGGGCGTCCGAATCGACGACGGCGTTGCGAAGCACGTCCGGAGTGACCGTCACCCGGCCCCGCGGGGTCTCGAACTCGAACATATCGTCCATTCGCCCGTGGATCCGCTCGACGGCCCGATAGGGCGAACCGCAGGGACAGGCGGCCCCGGAAAGCTCGAGCAGATCGTTCATCCGGTAGCGGATCATCGGCTGCACCCGGCGCACCAGGTCGGTGACGACCGGGACGACCAGCCCGCTGCCCGGCACTTCCTCCCACTCGAACCGGACCACGTCCTCGGCCAGATGAAGCGTGCCGTGCCGGCAGCCCACGGCGAACAGCCCCTCGGTGGCCATGTAGATTTCGCGCACCCGCCGGCCGCTGGCGCGCTCGATCACCTCGCGGTCGATGGGATCGAGCACTTCCGCGCCGCTGAACGGCTCGACTCCGCCCAGCACCCCATCCTCGGCGAGCCGGCGAAGCACCTTGGGCGGCGCCACCAGCACCTCCGGAGCGAAGGCGGCGAGATCGTCGCGCCACGCCTCGATCCCGAGCGCGAGGTCGAAAAAGGCCAGCCTGATCCGGCTCCCGCTCGACGCGGATTTGTAGAGGGACGAGAAGCCCGGCAAGGCGAGCGCCACCCGCCGTCGGCGGATCAGCGCGTCGGGAACCGCCTTGGCGACGATCGTCCCGAGCCAGGCGAAGCGCTCGGCCGGCGAGATCACGAAGCGGCCGCGATTGCCGCTGGTGCCGGTGCTCTGCCCGACGAAATGGCCGCGCACCGTGTCGCGCCCCGCGGCCAGCGCCTCGACCGCCTCGTCGAGCGTGATCCCCGGCCGGTTGAACTCGCTGAAGCGGCCCTGCTGGATCGCCTTGTCGATGACGGGCAGGTCTTCGAAGCCGGGCCCCTTGTCGCGATAGAAGGGGATCGTCGCCCGGGCCGCCGCGACGAGGCGGGCGCAGGCCCGCCGCTGGTGGCGGTCTATCGCCTCGCGCGACCGCAGCCGCACCTGCAGGGAGCGGGTCCTGACGAAGGCCGCCGCGGCATGAGCGGCATCGAACATGGCAGCGTCTCCGAGAGGGCCGTCCGGTCGGCGCGGAAGGGCGGATTGGCCCTCACGCTATCCGCTTCTCCGTCCAAAGTCAGGCGGCCGCGTCCGCTGGGATACAAAGTCCGTTACATTCATTTGCCTGGAGGGGGGAACGGTCTGGTTCCTGGCGGAGATTTTTCCGATGGCGTTCGAACTCGCCCCCTTGCCTTACGCTGCCGATGCCCTCGGCGACTTCATGTCGGCGGAGACGCTCGACTTCCATCACGGCAAGCATCACCGGGCCTATGTCGACAAGGTCAACGCCATGCTGGCGGACCGGCCGGATTCGGGCCGCTCGCTGGTGGAGGTCGTCCGGGCGGCGCGGGAGCGGGGGGAAGCCTCCTTGTTCAACAATTCGGCGCAGATCTGGAACCACAATTTCTACTGGCGCTGCCTCGCTCCGGCCCGGGGGCAGAAGCCGACCGGCCGGCTCGCGGCGATGATCGACGACGGTTTCGGGTCCGTCGAAAACCTCCTGTCCGGGCTGAAGGAGGAAGCGGCCGGCCATTTTTCGAACGGCTGGGCCTGGCTGGTCCTCGATCGCGGCAAGCTCGCCATCACCTCGCTCCACGATGCCGACAGCCCGGCGGTCCACGAGGGGATGAAGCCGCTGCTGACGCTCGATGTGTGGGAGCATGCTTATTACATCGACTATCGCAACGCCCGGGCCGATTTCGCCGAGAAGGTGCTCGGCAACATCGTCGACTGGGATTTCGTGGCGAGCAACCTCGACGGCGAGGGGGTGGGGCGGGCCGACCAGGAGCGGTGACCCGGCGGAATATGGTGGACGCACCAGGGCTCGAACCTGGGACCCGCCGGTTAAGAGTCCCGCGCAGTCTCAATGTTTTCAAAGCGCATTCCGACATTTCGCGCATTGTTCACCCTATGCCAGCTCAATGCCTTGGCCGCTTTGTCGGAATGAGGATCAGCTGAAGCTGGATTCGCAATCGGCTCCTGGCGGCAGTGCCCACGCGAAGACGCCTTCGCGGCTCGTCGCGGCCGAGTCTGCGCTTCGCCGGCAATTCCTGGCTCCGGGCGGTTTTGGCACGGCGCTTGCTGTCTTGCCGGCATCGCGCCCCTGCGGCTGTCGCCCGACTGCTCTAAAAGCAATGGCGCGGCAATGGGGGCCTCTGAAGCCCCATAGCGGAGCCCGCAATGCCGAACCGACTTGCAGCCTACGATCCGCAACTCGAAATCTTCGAAGGCGACAAGGCCCGGGTCGCGCCGCGGCGCGACGAGCCGCTCGGGGAGATGCAGGAGATGGCGTTCGCGGCCGAGATCCTGGAGCTGCGCGACGAGCGAGGCCTCGAGGCACTGGTCGGCCGGGTCGTCGGCGAGGTCGCGCGGGCCTTGGGCCAGAGCCGGGCCTCGCCTCCCGCGGAGGCGATCCGGCGGCTGCTGACGTCGGTGCTCAAGCAATCGATGCCCCGCGCTGCCGCAGCCAGGAGTCGCGCCATCATCGCGCCGATCTTCGGCGATCGGCTGGCGGCCATACCGGGCCACAGCCTCGGCCTCGAGCTCGAAGGGCTCAGCGAGGAAGATCGGCGGTTCGAAACCGCCCGGCAGCTCGTCCGCTTCGTCGCCGGCGCTGCAAAGCGGGGGCTCGCCGCATCGCAGCTGGAGCCGGGGCATGCGGCGCGGGCCGCGGCATTCGCGGCCGCGCGGCATCACGCGCCCGGCATGATGGCAGGCCGGCAGCCGGGATCGGCCGTACGCTTTGGATCAGGTTTTGAGGATCGTGCCGGGTCGGGGCCATTCCGGCTCCGACCGGTCACAGGGCCCGCCGGCTCAGAACAGGTTCCTGTTCTGGCGCCGACGATTTGGCGAGTTCCGTCCGGAGCCGCACGCAGGAGGAAGTGATGCACAATATCGATCGCAACATATTGGAAAGCAATTTCGAGGCCGGGCCGTTCGAAACCGGCGAGTTCGCCTTCGAGCAATATGAGGGGCCCCTCGGCCACGAATTTGGCGAGACCGGCCAGTATGAAGGAGGCTTTTCCAACGAATTTGCTCAGGAGGGTGAGGCCTGGGCCGGAGAAGGCGAGACTTTCGAGGTCTTTCAGGGCGAGGGCATATTCAACGAAGCGCAGGAGGCGGAGCTCGCGGCCGAGCTGCTTGAGATAACCAACGAGGGCGAGCTCGATCAATTTCTCGGCAAGCTGGTCCGGAAGGTCGGTCAGTTTGCGAAATCGCCTGTGGGCAAGGCCCTCGGCGGCGTCCTGAAAGGCCTCGCGAAGAAGGCGCTGCCCTTGGCCGGAACCGCGCTTGGCGGAATGGTCGGAGGCCCGCTCGGTGCCAAGATCGGCCAGGGCCTGGCGTCGGCGGCAGGAAACGCGATCGGGCTCGAGGGCGAGTTCAGCCATGAGGATCGCGAATTCGCAGGCGCCAGGCAGTTCGTCCGGATCGCCGACCAGACGGCGCGGCAGATGGCCATGGGCGCGCGCGGCGATCCGCGCACCGTCGCCCAGCGCGCGATCATGCGGTCCGTTCGGATGAATGCGCCGGGCCTGCTGCAGGGCCAGTCGTTCGGCGGCTACGGACCGCCGGCCTACGGGGCTGGCAGCTACGGGGGCTCTGGCGGCTACGACGGCTCTGGCGGCCGTCGGCAAAGCGGGCGCTGGATGCGTCGCGGCAACCGCATCGTTCTCGTCGGCGTCTGAGGGAAGGGGACCTCCGCCATGTCGCCGGGAGCCTATGCGCGAACCATGCTCGAGCAGGAGGCGCGGTCCATGCTGGCGCGCCTCGCGCTGGTCAAGCCGTTCGCGCTTCAGGAAGCAGTGCTGCCGGCGGCAGCCCTTCTCCCGGTGGCGCAGAGCGCGATCGACAAATGCCTGCTCATCGGCCGCCGCGAGCTGCGCAATCTACTCAAGGGATATGTGCGCTGGCTGCGCAGGATCGACGACCAGGTCACCCCGGCGCAAGCCCAGCGCCGCTTCTCGATCCTCCGGATGAAGTTCAACGTCGTGCTCACTCAGTTCGACCTGTTCGCCGACGTAATCACCCAGCGGAGCGAAAGCGAAACGGGCGTGTGGCTGGGCGGGCTCGACGTTGCGGCGACCGACGCGCTGGCGCTTCCCGGCTATTACGATCCGCCGCCGGTGATCTGCTATCTGGACCGGGACATAGGCGCGGCAATCCGGCGGGCCCGCACCCGGCTGCCCGGCGGGGTCGAAAATCCGGTCGCGATCATTCGAGTCCCCCGGGAACGGATGGTCGGCAGCGGGATCGCCTCCTCGCTAGTCCACGAGGTCGGCCATCAGGCGGCGGCGCTGCTCGACCTCGTCAATTCCCTGCGCCCGGTCCTGCAGGGGCTGCAGCGCGGCGCGAGCGCGGACCGGATCGCCTGGTCGTTGTGGGAACGCTGGATTTCCGAGATCGTCGCCGATTTGTGGTCGGTTGCCCGAGTCGGGATCGGCTCGACGATGGGGCTGGTCAACGTCGTCAGCCTGCCGCGGGCGTTCGTGTTCCGGCTCAACGTCGACGATCCGCACCCGATGCCCTGGCTCCGGGTGAAGCTGAGCGCCTCGATCGGCGAGGCCCTCTACCCCCATCCGCAATGGCGCAGGATCGCGGCCCTCTGGGAATCCTATTATCCGCCGCAGGGCCTGCCTCCGGGAACGTCCGAGATTCTGGAGCGGATGCACGCGAGCATGCCCGCCTTCGTCGCCTTGCTGGTCGAGCATCGACCGAAGGCGCTGCGCGGGCGCTCGCTGCGCGAAATTTTCGACACCAACGCCCGGCAGCCGGCGATTCTGGAGGCCCTGTATCGCGACTGGCTGCAGGATCCGTCGCAAATGTACCGCGCGGCGCCAATGCTGGTCTTCGCGGTGATCGGTCAGGCGCGCAGCAACGGCTGGCTCTCGCCGGAGGACGAAAGCATCCTGGTCGCCAAGCTGCTCACCTATTGGGCGCTGCGCGCCACCGTCAACACCTCGGAACTCTGTGCCGGAATTCCGAAGCTCTACCAGGTCGCGGCCTGATCGCCGCCGCCCAGCCAAGGAGGTAAGCATGGCTCTCAAACCAACGCCGCAGTTGAAGTTGCTCCTGAACAACCTCGACGTGCCGAACCAGGTCATTCGTGCCAACGAGCAGGTCAGGATTTTGGCCGTCACGGATCCGCCGATCGATCCGGCTTCGAATTATCGCCTGGCGCCGCTGGATCTGCCGGACGCGTTCGTCCGGGCCGGCGGGAGAGGCAAGGACATTTACACTGTGCCGGATGCGCAGCCTGAGCCCTTGGAGATCGTGGCGGAGCTTTATCTGGGGGACAAGGTCCAGTCGACGGTCACCAAGCAAATCTATGTCTTGAAAGTGGTCGAACCGAAGATGACATCCGGCGGCGACGCGATTCCGAGCAACGTCCGCCAGGGTCAGCCGCTGCACGCAGAGCTGAGCGAGGTCGATCTCCTCCTCTTCAGCGAAGAGAGCTCCTCGCTGATCGAGGTCAAATGGCGCAGCGAGGGCGTGGCCACCGTCACGCCGAACCATAATAACCCGAGGTACGCCACCATCGGCACGGACCGAGTGGGACTCGCGAAGATCTACGCGGAGCTGTGGAACGAGAACGAGCCGCTCTACCGCAAGGACGAGCAGGTCAGGGCGGTCGCCGACTTCGAGGTCGAGCCGGCGGACGGCGGAACGGGCGTGGTCTCGGTCTCGCTGCAGCGATCCGCGGCTCTGCCGACGGCGGACCAGGCGCTGTGGTCGCTGATCCGTCACCGCACCGGCGAGATCAGCAGCACCAACTATATCGCCTTCGTCGACCAGATATTGTGCGGCGGCAACCTTGGCGGTCTGCCCGGCGAGCGGCAGCGTGAGCTGAAAGACGCGATCGGCGGGCTCAGCGGTTACGGGACCAGCAGCTACGAGGTGCTGAAGTACGTCACCGAGCTGTTCCTTCTGACCCGCTGCGGCACCTACGATTCGTTCGACCCCGACAGCAAGGCGCTCGCAGAGGAATCGGCCCGTCTCGGCGAGACGGTGGGCCTCACGGAGCTTCGAACCCGAATCCAGACCTATCTCGGAAACAGCCTGCCTTATCTCGATCGCGTGATCCTTGCGGCCTTTCCGGGTCTTGAGACGACCGACTCGTACCTGTGCGAGGGGCTGATCCGCTCGCGCGTGGAATCGCCCTGTCTGCTCGAGCTGATCTGGTCCTACTGGCACGAGGAGGGGATGCTCGTGCAGGGGACCAACGCGGTCAGCCGCCGCTTCCAGAACGTCCGTGGACCGGGACCGCGCGATCCGCTCGCCCATTTCGAGCTGGATCCGCTGCGCCCGCTCAACAACATCCTCTGGGGCTACGTCCAGGACGAACGCAAGCGCCTGTCCGTCAATCGGCGGGCCTATGAATATAACCACCATTACGGCCTGGCGCTCTACGGAAACGCGGTTCCGCCGATGCGGCCCGCGGACAGCCGGTCGAAGTTCCTGGAGGCGTTCCACAGCCTGCTGAGCCTCGCCTTCGGCTTCTACAAGGAGGACAGTGACACCACCGTCATCGCCGACGGCTATCCGCTGCTCAACGCGCTCAAGGAAGTGCATATGATCCTCGCGCAGGGCGCCCACAACCAGTTCGGCGACCTGCCCTGGACGGCTCGGGTCGAGATGCTCATCCAGCAATGGATGTTCGCCCGGCCCGAGATGCGGGACTTCCTGCAGAGCCGCCCCATGGTTCCCTACAAGGAGCCGTGGATGCCGGCGGTCGACACCCTGAAGACGCTCCAGGGCTGGTCGGACGTCTCGGTCACCCACTTCAGCGACCTCGGCACCTACGGGGAGCAGATCCTGCTCTCGATCCGCTACGGCGACTGGATCGGAATCAATGACGAGAATTCGGCCAAGAACTGGGCCCGCTACTGGCGGCCGGAAGTGCAGGGCTACATCCATGCCTACCGGGCAGTGACGGGGGTCGACCTCACCTATCCGGAGCGAGTCGACGCCATCCTGCCCGCAATCCACCTGCAGAAGCGGCTGGCCCTCCAGCACGCCCGCGGCGGGCCGGCGATGCTGTCGGCAAGACCGGGCCGAGCGAGACAGTTCCTGCCCAGGCTCTGAGCCACACAGCTTCTCGCGGGAGGAACGATCATGACCAGCGAATATGTCTTCGAGGCGATTCCGTTCGCCGCCGAATCCGGGTTCGGGTTGGAGCAGGAGTGGTCCGCCGCCGAAAACGAGGAGGAATGGGCCGGCGAGGAGGAATGGGCCGGCGAGGAGGAAGGCGAGCGCGGCCGCTTTTCCGGTCGGGTGCGCGGGCGGCGGTCAATGCCCGTCCGGCGGCGGCGCAGGCGCAGGCCTTCATTCGGCCGGCCGGCGGCGGTGGCGCTACCGACTTGGCTGGCAGTGCCGGATGCGCCGGCCGCGCCCGACGAGCCGACCTTCCCTCCCGCCGATGCTCCGGCCGAGCCCGACGCCGCGAGCTTCGAGCCGGGCGAGCCCGTCGAGCCCGCCGACGATCCGCCCTCCGAGGAGTTCGGCCAGACTTGCTGCAGCTCAGGGACGTGCCGCTGCTCGGGCTGTCGACAGCGCGCCGCGCAGGAGAGCGAGTGGTGGTCGGGCGAGCAGCAGGAGGTCGCGTTCGAGGCGCTCGAGTTCGACCCCATTCAGCAGCGCGAGACCGGCGGCCCGGCGCCGGCGCGGCCCGCGGCCGCGACCGGTTGCGCGACCAGCATCGTGCCGTGCCCGCCGCGAGGCGGACCTCCGGCGCTGTTGCTCGACGGCTTCGCGTTCGATCGCAGCGACCTGGTCCGGCCGCGCCACAGCGATGCGCTCGCGCCGCTGGCGCGCCAGATCCTCGCCTCGCAGGCCGGCCCGAGCCCGATCCGCACGCTGACGGTCGTCGGTCATACCGACGCGGCCGGCCCCGACCCCTACAATGTCGGGCTCGCGCAGCGCCGCGCCGAAACGGTCGCGCGCGAGTTGTGCCAGACGCTCGACCGGCTGAGGCCGGGCGCCAGCCGCGGCCTCGCGGTCCGACTCAGCGCGTGCGGGGAAACCCAGGCCCGCTCTACTCCGGCGCAGAGTCGGCGGGTCGAGATTTTCCTGCCCACGCCGCCGGCGCGGCCGCGGCGCTGTCCCCCCGGCATGAAGGAGCGGGTGACGCTACACTTCAAGATCCTGGTGGCGCCGACGCGTTTCTCGATCGCGACGATGCTGGCGTCGATGCGTCAGGTCTACGGTGCAGCGGGCATCCACGTCGAGGTCGGCTCGACGGAGCGACTGCGGCTGACGACGCTCGAGGAGGTGAACCTGGCCTGTCCCCGGGCCAACCGGCCCTGCGGCAGAATGCCCTGTGCTTCGACCAATCTCAATGCCGAGCACGTCGCGCTGTTCCGGCACCGGCGCAACGTCGGCCCCAACGAGCTGGCGGTCTATTTCGTGCGCTCGACCAAACCGGGGCGCAACGGCGAGTGCCAGCACCCTCCGGGCCGGCCGGGCGTCATCGTCGCATCGACGGCGTCCCGCTGGACGTTGGCGCACGAAGTCGGGCATGTCCTCGGGCTGCACCACGTCGCCAATACCGATCGCCTGATGATCGGCACGCGAACCCAGGGAACCAACAGCATCACCAACCCGCCGCCCGACCTGATCGCCAGTGAGGTGGCGACGATGCTGGGCAGCAATTTAACCATCCCCTGCTGAGGGAGGCGACGATGAGTATCCCAATCGAACATTTGCGCAGCGCGCTCAACGTGGACGAGCCGGACTATCCGGGGCTGACCAGGCTCGGCGCCAAAATCGCCCCCCAACTCCTGCAGCTCGCGCAAACACGTGACGCTTACATCGCGGCGAACGCGGTCTCGCTCGCGGGCATGATCCCGGGCAGCGCGATGCTGCCGGTGATCCAGGCGGGGGCGCGCAGCACGATACCGCAGGTGCGCTCGGCGGCCGCCGCCGCCCTTCACCAGTCGAAGACGCCGGGGGCCGCGCAGGTGCTGGCGCCGCTGCTCAACGACCAGGACAAGAGCGTGCGCAAGTTCGCGATCGCCGCGGCCGGCCGGAGGCCGACGGCGGTGGTCGCGGAAACGCTGGGCGAAATCAGCGTCGGCGATCCCGAGCCGGCGCTTCGCGCCATGGCCGCCGCTGCGCTGCGGCGCTATCGCTCCTGAACGGCGCCCCGTGAAGGCGACGGTCGGCTCATGGGCCCCCCGCTGATCATCGACTGCCATTGCCATGCCGGCAAGGGCGACGGGCTGACCGGCCCCTGGGACACGAACGCGCCGCTGTCCGACTATCTTCGCCGCGCCGACGAAGCGGGGATTTCACGGACGGTGCTGCTCGCGGCGTTCCATTCCGACTACCGGATAGCGAATGCCGAAGTCGCGCGCATCGTCGCCAGTCGCCCGGACCGCTTTTACGGCATGGTGTTCGTGCATGCCGAGCGCGACCGCGGCCGCATCTTCGAGATGGTCCGCGAGGCAGTCGAGCGGCACGACTTCATCGGCATCAAGGTCCACCGCCACGAGGCTCGGCTCTCTCGCGAGATTTGCGACACGGCGCGCGCCTTTGCCATTCCGGTCCTTTACGACCCGGTAGGCGAGGTCTCGACCGTCGAGCTGGTCGCCGGCGAATATCCGGATGTCGCCTTCATCATCCCGCACATGGGCAGCTTCTCGGATGATTGGCGGGCCCAGGGTCGGATGATCGACTATGTGGTTCGTTACCCCAACATCCATGTCGACACGTCCGGCGTGCGCAGGTTCGACCTGCTGGCCGAGGCAGTGCGGCGTGCCGGTGCCGGCAAGATCCTGTTCGGATCGGACGGGCCCTGGCTCCACCCTGCAGTCGAGCTGGCGAAAATCAGGGCGCTCAAACTTTCTCCCCGGGACGAGCAGCTCGTGCTCGGCCGCAACCTGCTGCGTCTCATCGCGAGGCGGCGTGCGCCTCCGTCGGCCAAGCGCGCGGTCCCGCGAATCGAGGTCCCCGCTGCGGCGATGACCGCAGAATATCGGGATCCGTGGCTGCTATCCGGATCCGGCGCCTGATCCCTACAGGCTCTGGAGCTGATCGCGCCACGCGGCCCGCCGCAGCTGCAGCGCACGATCGGACACACGAAGCGTGCGGGCGGCCGCGTGGAGATTGCCGGTATTCCGAAGCGCGACCCGCGCGGCGGTATCGGCCGCCGCCTGGCTGATCTCCTTCAGACCGACGCCCATCGCGACAGCCCGCCCAATCGTCGCTTCAAACTCGAGGCCGCGCCAGCTCGCATTGCCGACGCCTTCATCCGGGCGCTCGCTTTCGGGAAGTTCGCCGACCGTGACCGGGCCGGGGCCGGTGTGGCGGCTGCTGATTCGGGCGACCAGTTGCCGCAGGTCACGAACATTTCCGTCATAGGCTCGGGTGAGCAGATACTGCTCGACGGTAGGATCGAACTCGATGGGCTCGCTGCCGCGCTGGAACTCCCGGAAGAAGTGCTTGGCGAGCGGCATGATGTCTTCGATGCGCTGGCGAAGCGGCGGCACATGAAGCACCCAACCGGCAACGCGGTAGTACAGATCCTGCCGGAATTGCCGGTTTCGAATGGCCTCGAGCAGGTTGGAGTGCGTCGCAGAAACGAGTCGGAAGCGGCTGCGGCGCCATACGTCGCTGCCGACCCGCTTGAAGGCGCCTTCCTGCACGACCCGGAGAAGCTGGCCCTGGAGGGGCAGCGGCAGGTCGCCGAGCTCGTCGAGAAACAGGCTGCCGCCGTCGGCCAGGGCCACGGCGCCGTCACGGCTGCCGACTGATCCGGTGAAGGCACCCCGCTCATGTCCGAACAACTCGCTCCCGGCCAGTTCCGGCACGACCGTCGTGCAATCGACGACGACGAGCTCATGCTCGCACGCCGAGGGATCAAGCTCATGGATCACGCGCCCGATCAGCTCCTTGCCGGTGCCGCTTTCGCCAATGAGCAATACCGCTGCGGAGGTAAACCGGGCCACCTCCACCACCTGCCGCAGCAGCGCGGCCCAAGCGGGACTCGAGCCGACCAGATTCGCCTTTACGGCTTCGCAGCCGACCAGCGCGTCCACGGTCCGCCACCGCTCGATGCGGGCCTGGACCAGTTTCGCCATCTCGTCCGCGGAACCCGTCAACAGAACGTCCGACGCCCCCGCTCGCACCAAACCCCACGCGCTCGCGCTCTCGACGGCGACGCCGGGCATTGGCAGGGCCAGCACGCGTTTCCGGCCATGCTCGCTCGCCTCTCGGACGAAGTCGTTCAACTCCGCATCGACCGCCGAAAAGCAGACGATGCCGACAGCATCCAATGAGGCCTTGTCCATTCCCGCCAAGGGAATGACGCCGTTGCGAGACAAGGCGTCGACCATCAACGCGCCATCGGCCGGAGACACGCTTCGCCAAAAGTGAATCCAAGGCTGGTTGTGCGATTCAGAATGTGGAGACCCGGTGCCGCCGGGTTTCCCATCGCGCGAGCCGGCGCGGCGCAGGGCTGATGTCCCAGCGATTTCTGCGCGATTACCCAAAAGGGAGGCCCTTCCGACTACAACGTCGTATACGTTTTCATAACTGACTTGTCAGGAGAGCAATCGCCGAAGAATTAGCTCGACAAGCACAGGACATCGTTGTGACATGTCGCCGCTAGCGGCGGCGTTAGTCGCGCCGATGCTTTGGTCTCGCCATTCCCCCCGGCGGTGAACTGTGCTCCCCCAAATGAGAATGAACCTATCATTGATTCCCATGGTCGATCAATAGAGCCCTTTTACGACCGTCGACCAAAAATATCCGCCGGAAGATGTTGTTTCGCAACGCTATCAAGTGCCCCAGGAGCCATCCACTAAATCTGTCAGACGTTCGTCATTCACGACGACGAGGATGTCGTAGAGGACGTATGACCGCTCGCCGAATCGCCAGCCGGTCACCGTGGGCATACGAGCCACAAAGGATGAGTTCTGAGTTCCAGGATTCGACCGCAGTTCTTCAGCCCTGCGTTGCGCGGGCCAAGCTCGCTTCGAATTCCTCAAATCTATCCGCACGACGTGTCCCGCTCGCGCTGCGGATGATCGGCGGCTTGACGGGCTTTGGGGCTTGCCCCCAATAGATATGGTCTCTCCAGGAGGGTCTGATGGCGCGTGTCGAGATTTGCGGAATAAGCAAATCGTTCGGCGCGACCGCCGTGCTGCGCGAGATCAGCCTGAGCGTCGAGGACGGCGAGTTCGTCGTTCTCGTCGGCCCGTCCGGCTGCGGGAAATCGACCCTGCTGCGCACCATCGCCGGCCTGGACGAGGTGGATTCCGGCGCCGTCCTAATCGGGGGGAACGACGTCACCCAGCTTCCGCCGGCGAAGCGGGGCATCGCCATGGTCTTCCAGTCCTACGCGCTCTACCCGCAGATGACCGTCTACCGGAACATGGCCTTCGGCCTTCGCCTGGCGGGCCAGGACGGGGAGGCGATCGACTCGGCGGTGCGCAACGCCGCCCGGCTGCTCGACATCGAGCATCTGCTCGAACGCCGTCCCAAGACGCTTTCGGGGGGCCAGCGCCAGCGCGTCGCGATCGGTCGAGCGATCGTCCGCGAGCCGGCCGTCTTCCTGTTCGACGAGCCGCTCTCCAACCTCGATGCGGCCTTGCGCGTCAGAATGCGTTACGAATTCGCCAAGCTGCACCAGCGGCTCAATACGACCACCCTCTACGTCACCCACGACCAGGTCGAGGCGATGACTCTCGCCGACCGCATCGCGATCATGAATCGCGGCCGGATCGAGCAATACGGCACGCCGGACGAGCTCTATCACGATCCGCAGTCGGTCTTCGTCGCCTCTTTCATCGGCTCGCCCAAAATGAACCTTCTGGAAGGCGTTATCGAGAAGGCCGAGCCGGGGCGGGCGGCGGTGAGGCTGGCCGGCGGCGCGGTTCTGGACGCGGCGGTCGACGCCAGCAAGGCGCAGCCCGGGGACAAGGTCACCCTCGGCATACGTCCCGAGCATCTGCGAGCGCAGAAGACCGGTATTGCGGGCGAAGTCGCCCTCGTCGAGTCGCTCGGCAATATCCGCTTCGCCTATTTCGCCACGGCCGCGGACCCCGACCCCCTCGTCCTGCAGCCCGGCGCGGACGAGGCGATCCGTCAGGGCGAGACGCTGAGCGTCGGCGCGAGCCCCGATCAATGCCACCTGTTCGACGCGGACGGCCGCGCTTTTTCCCGCGTCGGGCGCCGCTCGCTGGCGGCGTAATCCCGCCCGCCGGGCTTTTCATGAAACCGCTTGCAGCGTTCTTGATACATGATAAGTTCGACTGGATGTAACCGTTTACATAAAACGGTACATGAGGAGGACGGATGCTCGCCTTCTGCACCAGGCAAGGTAGCTTCAGCTTCGGGCCGGACCGTTGAGGAGCGTGACGATTCGAGACGTCGCGCGCGCGGCGAACGTCTCGACCGCCACGGTCTCGCGGGTCCTGAACCGGAGCGACACGGTCGCCGAACCGACCGTCAACCGCGTGCTCCAGGTTGCCAATGAACTTGACTACGTCCCTCATGGCGGCGCGCGTTCGCTCGCCAGCAAGCGTACCGATACGATCGGCGTGTTGCTCCCGGACCTTCACGGGGAGTTCTTCTCGGAGCTGATCCGCGGCATCGACGCCGGCACCAGCGCGCACGGGCTCCATCTCCTGCTGTCACGCTCCCACGGCGATCCGCAGGAGGCCGCCGCCGTGCTTCGGGCGATGCGCAGCCGCGTGGATGCGATGCTGGTCATGTCGCCTTATGCGGACGGAGAGGAGCTTTCGTCGGCGCTCAAGGGCGGCGTTCCCCTGGTGTTGCTCAACAGCAGCGGCGGCGTGGCCGGACGCCACCCGACTTTCGCCATCGACAATCACGCCGGCGCCTTCGCGATCACCGCCCATCTCCTCCAAACCGGGCGGCGGCGGATCGCCTTCATCGCCGGGCCTGCCGACAATATCGAGGCGGCCGAGCGCCTGCGCGGCTATCGCGCCGCTCTCGCCGCGACCGGCCAATCGGACGAGCAGATCGCGCAGGGCGACTTCACCGAGATGTCCGGCCTTGCCGCGGCGAAGGAACTTCTCAGGACGGCACGCCCCGACGCGATCTTCGCCGCCAACGACATGATGGCGCTCGGCTGTCTGCAGGCGCTTCGGGAAGCGGATCTGCGGGTGCCGGGGAATGTCGCCGTGGCCGGGTTCGACGACATTCCGGTCGCACGCTTCGTCGAACCGCCCCTCACGACCGCCGGCGTTCCGATCGCCGAGATCGGACGCCAGGCGCTCGAATGCTGCGTCGCGATCATCCGCGGCGCCGACCCCGGCGATCGCCACCGCACCTTCATGCCCCAACTCGTCGTCCGGGCATCGTCCACAGGCAATTTTGAACACGGGCCGCAGAGCCCGGCATCGGAGAGGATATAGACATGGCAAAGCCCAATTCGCGCAGCAAGCCGCTCACGACCTTCAGGCTGGCGCTGCTCGCCACGTCGCTGCTCGCAGCCGCACCCGCGATGGCGCAGCTGACCACCGCGACCATCCGAGGCACCGTAAGCAGCGGGGAGGCGGTTGCCGCCGGCGCGACGGTGACCGCGACCAACGTCGAGACCGGCGACATCCGCACCGCCACCACCGGCGCCGACGGCAGCTATAACCTCACCGGCCTTCGCCCCGGCACTTACGACATCAGCTTTACGCCCAGCGGCGGCGAAGCGATCGTCCGCCGAGTCATCGTCTCGGTCGGCCAGACCGCCTCGCTTGACGCCGATACCAGCGCGAACAGCACCTCGATCGACGACCAGGGCGCGACCGCGCCGGGAAGCGCCGGCGCAGGCGATAACACGATCGTCGTGACCGGCACGCGTCTCGTCGAGGTCAGGACCTCCGAAGTGGCAACCAACGTCAGTCGCGACCAGATCGAGAATCTGCCGCAGAACAATCGCAACTTCCTCAACTTCGCGGCGCTTGCTCCGGGCATTCGGGTCAATCAGACGGACTTCCGGCAGACCTTCGGCGGCGGCGGCGTCGGCGCGGACCGCAACGGCGACAGCTTCGGCGGCCCCCAGGTCAACGTCTTCATCGACGGAGTCAGCCTCAAGTCCAACGTCAACCAGGGCGGCATCGTCGGTCAGGACGTCAGCCGGGGCAATCCCTTCTCCCAGCTGGCGGTGCAGGAATTCCGGGTCCTCACGTCCAACTTCAAGGCCGAATATGAGGATGCCGGGACCTCGATCATCACCGCGATCACCAAATCGGGCACCAATGACCTCCACGGCGAGCTGTTCGGGACCTTCCAGAACGAAGACATGATCTCGCGCGACTTCTTCCAGCGCCAGCGCGACGAGGACGTCGCGCTGAAGCGCTACCAGTTCGGCGCCGCGCTGGGCGGCCCGATCGTCAAGGACCGCGTCTTCTTCTTCGCCAATTACGAGGGCAATATCCAGGATCGGGCCGCCACCGTGGTTCCGGGAACGCCGCCGCCCGGGGCGGTCCTTCCTTTCAATCCCCAGGATTTCGCCGGCACCTTCGTAAGCCCCTTCCGCGAGCATCTCGGCTTCGCCAAGCTCAGCTTCCAGATTTCCGACACTCAGCTGCTCGAGGCCACCGGAAGCATCCGCCAGGAGACCGACCTTCGCACCTTTGGCGGCCAGAACGCCCGTTCACGCGGCGAGTCGGTCGACAACAAGGTCTATACCGGAAAGCTTCGCCACCAGCTGGAGGGCAACGGCTTCGTCAACGAGGCGACCGTCGATTTCCTGCGCTCCGATCTCGCCTTCGGCGCCGACCTCAACCAGGGTTTCGGCCGGATCTACGAGGGCGTGATCGCCGTCGGCGGCAGCGCCTCGTTCCAGGAGGTCGAACAGCAGGGCCTGACCTTCCGCGACACTGTCAGCCTGACCAACCTGCACTGGGGCGGCAATCACCTGGTCAAGGGCGGCGTCAAGCTCTCGTTCCAGAAATACCGGGTCGGCGGCTCCGGTCCGAACGCGGTGCCGCAGTTCAACTTCCGCTTCGATCCGGGGCAGGGCCTGAATTTCTCGATCCCCGAGATCGTGCGTTTCGGCGGCGGCGATCCGGAGGTCGAGGCGAAGACGACTCAGATCGGCCTGTTCGTCCAGGACGATTGGGAGGTGAGCCGGCGCCTCACGATCAACCTCGGGCTTCGCTGGGACTATGATTCCAACGCCAAGAACAACAGCTTCGTGACGCCCGCCGCCGCGGCGGCGACGTTGCGTACGCTGGGCGCCGACCCGCGCATCCAGCCGGCCTTCTTCGACGTCGAGGATTACATCTCCACCGGCGACAACCGGAAGGCGGAGATGGATAATTTCGCGCCCCGGATCGGCTTCTCCTACGACTTCAACGGCGATCAGCGTACTGTGCTGTTCGGCGGCTACGGCCGCTATTACGACCGCGCCCTTTTCCGCAGCGCGGCCGAGGAGACCCTGCTGACGCAATACCGCTCCGGGCAGCTCTTGTTCTCCGCCAACGGCCTGCCGCGCAACGGGCAGCCGACGATCCAGTTTCAGGATTCCTATCTGACCGAGGCGGGTTTCCAGGCGCTGCTCGCCAGCCTGGCCGCCGATCCGACGTCGCCGGGCACCAACGAGCTTCGCGTCATCCCCAACGATCTCAAGACGCCCTACACCGATCAGTTCAGCATCGGCATCCGCCAGCGCATCTGGGACCTGCGCACCTCGGTCACCTTCAATCACACGATCGGCAGGAACCAGATCGGCTATGCTCCGCTCAACCGTTCCGCGGCACTGAACGCGGGCGGCTTCTACGACTTCATCCCTCTGACCAACGGCTATGCCAACATCGTCGCGGCGTTCAACAGCCGGGCCACGCGCTACAACGCGGTCTTCGTCCAGGTCGACAAGCCCTATACCAAGGCCTCGGGCTTCGGCTTCGGCATCGCCTACACCCTCGCTTTCTCGAAGGAGCGAGGCTTCGCCTTCAACTTCGATTTCCCGAACATCGAGGAGCGGCCGTTCGTCCCGAATTCGGGCGACGAGCGGCACCGGCTGGTCGCCAACGGCATGGTCGATCTGCCGCTGGGCTTCCGCGGCTCGGGCCTGCTCACCGTCGGCTCGGGCGTCCCCTTCTTTCTCATCGACGCGCGCAACGGCTTCGGGGCACGCGACATCCTTTTCCCCGGCAATGTCGGCGACAACAGGATGTTCATGCAGCTCGACCTCAAGCTGCAGAAGGATATCACCCTGTTCGACGGCGGCCGGTTCAGCCTCTGGGCGGAGGTGTTCAACGTCTTCAACCGCGACAACATCGCTCGCTACGACAGCTTCGTGTGCTGCGGAAACGAGATCGATTCCTCGCCGAACATCCTGGTCGGCCCGCCACGCAGCGTCCAGGTCGGCGCCGCCTTCCGCTTCTGATCGCGAGGGGGGCCGCGACCGCGCGGCCCCCGCTTCGATGTGAGTTGACGAATGTGATTGGTCGCCGCGACATTGTCAAAATGGGAGGGCTGAGTCTGGCGGCGCTGGTCGCGGCCTGTAGTCATCGGCCTCTCCTGAGTGTGGCAGCGGGCGAAGACGAGGCCTTCCTCGACGATCTCCAGCGGCGAACCTTCCGCTTCTTCTGGGAGACGACCAACCCCGCAAACGGTCTCGCCCGCGACCGCTACCCGACCCCCTCCTTCGCCAGCACGGCGGCGGTCGGTTTCGCGCTCACCGCTTATCCGATCGGCGCCGAACGCCGCTTCGTCGATCGCAGCGCGGCTGCGGCGCGCGTGCTGGCGACTTTGCGCTTCCTCGCCCGCGCCCGGCAGGGGGACGCGTCCGACGGTATGAGCGGGCACAAGGGCTTCTATTACCATTTCGTCGACATGGAGCGCGGCGAGCGCTTCGAGCGGACCGAGCTTTCCACTGTCGACACCGCCCTGCTGCTCGGCGGCATCCTTTTCGTCCAGGGCTATTTCGACCGGCCCGGCGAGCTCGAGATAAGCGAGCTGGCGGAGACGATCTACCGACGCGTCGACTGGCGCTGGGCGATGGCGCGGCAGCCTCTTGTCGCGCTCGGCTGGTCGCCGGAAAAGGGGCATCTTCCCTACGACTGGGTCGCCTATAGCGAGGCCATGCTGGTCTACATCCTCGGCCTGGGTTCCCCCACCCATCCGCTCGAGCCGGCGAGCTGGAGCGGCTGGGCGAAGGGCCTGGCCGGGCATTGGGGAACGGCCGGCGGCCAAGAGCTCGTCCGCTTCGGCCCGATGTTCGGCCACCAGTACAGCCATGCCTGGATCGACTTCCGCGGCATTCGCGACGACTTCATGCGCGGAAAGGGGCTCGACTATTTCGAGAACAGCCGCCGCGCGGCGCTGGCCCAGCATGCCTATGCGCTCGAGAATCCGATGGGCTGGCGCGGCTACGGGCGCGACCTGTGGGGCCTCAGCGCCTGCGATGGGCCGGCGGACGTGACTCTGGAGCAGGACGGCCGAAGCCGCACCTTCCGCTCATATGCGGCGCGCGGGCCGGGCGATTTCGACGACGGCACCGTCGCGCCCACTGCGGTGGGGGGATCGGTGCCCTTCGCGCCCCAAATCTGCATTCCCACGCTGAAGGCGATGCAGCGCGACCATGGCGAGGACCTCTACGGCGACTTTGGATTCCGCGATGCGCTGAACCCAAGCTTCACCGCGCCCGCGAAGCTGCGCCACGGCAAGGTGGTGCCGGGCAAGGGCTGGTACGACACCGACTATCTCGGCATCGACCAGGGGCCGATCCTGGCGATGATCGAGAATTATCGCAGCGGCCTCGTCTGGAAGGTGCTTCGCGGTAATCCGCATATCCGCCGGGGGCTGGAGCGGGCCGGCTTCGCCGGGGGCTGGCTAGGCGCGTGAGCCTCGCCGCCGTCCGTGTCGCGCTCCTGGCGCTGCTGCTGACGCTGCTGCTCGGCTGCTCGGCACGAGGCGACGAGTACGAGATGGTGCACTTCTGGGCGCTGGGACGGGAAGGCGAGGTGGTCACCCAACTCATCCCCGAATTCGAGCGGCTCAATCCCGGCATTCGCGTCAAAGTCCAGCAGATCCCGTTCACGGTCGCCCATGAGAAGCTGCTCACCGCCTTTGCCGGCGAGGTCGCCCCCGACGTCGCCCAGCTGGGCACGAGCTGGGTCCCCGAGATGGTCGCGCTCGGCGCGCTTGAACCGCTCGATACGCATATTGCCGCTTCCCCGGTGGTCAAGCAGGCGGACTATTTCCCGGGCGGATGGACCAACAACGTCATCGGCGGCCGCACTTGGGGGGTGCCCTGGTATGCGGATACAAGGTTGCTCTTCTACCGGCAGGATCTCCTGCGCGAGGCGGGTTTCGCCAAGCCTCCGCGAAGCTGGGCCGAATGGGTCGCCGCGATGCGCGCGATCAAGGCCCGCGCCGCCCCCCGCGACTATGCCATCTTTCTTCCCGTCAATGAATATGAGCCCTTGCTCGCGCTGGGCTTGCAGCAGCCGGAGCCGCTGCTGAGAGAGGACGGACGCTACGGCAATTTCCGCTCGCCCGGCTTCGTTCGCGCGTCGGACTTCTATCTCTCGCTGTTCCGGGAGGGGCTGGCCCCGCCGCTCAACAACACCCAGATCTCCAACCTCTACGACGAGTTCGCCCGGGGTCATTTCGCCTTCTACATCAGCGGCCCGTGGAACATCGGCGAGTTCAAGCGCCGGATGCCGCCCGAGCGGCAGGACGACTGGATGACGGCGCCCCTTCCCGGCCCCGACGGTCCCGGCGCCTCGATAGCGGGCGGCTCCGCTTTGGCCGTCTTCGCCCGCTCGGAGCGCAAGGCGGCGGCGTGGAAGCTCGTCGAGTTCCTCTCCCGGCCGGAGATCCAGCTTCGCTTCTTCGAGCTGACCGGCGACCTGCCGTCGCGGCGCAGCGTCTGGCGAGCGCCGGTCCTCGCCGGCGACGTCTACGCCGCCGCCTTCCGCGACCAGCTCGAGCGCGCCAAGCCGCCGCCCCAGGTGCCCGAATGGGAGAGGCTCGGAACGCAGATGCGGATCGTGACGGAGCGCGCCGTGGCCGGCCAGCTATCGCCCGCGGCGTTCCGCGCCACGCTCGACGCCGATGCCGATCGAATGCTCGCGAAGCGGCGCT
>Ga0190273_10000183_pt1 | contig 31697 bp, 19 predicted proteins | sample Popmic504IS_FD_134513 | JGI IMG/M metagenome (GOLD analysis project Ga0190273, IMG submission 134513) | Populus adjacent soil microbial communities from riparian zone of Shoshone River, Wyoming, USA - 504 IS | ecosystem: Environmental > Terrestrial > Soil > Riparian zone > Trees stand | place... | reverse complement strand
CGCCCGAGCGCCGGTACAAGGTGCATGGCGCGAAGTGCATGACGATCCCGCCGCTCGACGGCCGGCCGAGCGTGACCTGCCGGGTCGACGAGACCCTGACCTACGCCGATCCGAGGCAGGAGACGACACGGTTTCGCGACTCGTGCGTGCGCTTCGCCGAGCTCGAGAGCCGCCCTCGCCGCTGGACGGTCGTCCAGGTCCGCGACCGGCCTTGCGAGATGGCGAGCATCCTGAAGGGCGATCCGAACCGCCTGCCGACGCGCCGCGCGATCGAGAGCGCCCTGGTGGGATATTACAGCTGCTACGACCTGGACGGCATCGCCGACTGCGCGGACCAGCCGGAGAGCGCGTCGCTCGAATCCTTCCGGTGCAAGCCGATCGCGCCGGGAGACAAATATGGAGCGCGGGCCGCCTGCCGGGTGACGGGGGTCGTCAAGTCCCGCAACCGGGTTCGCGACCGGGTGGACGATGCGTGCTTCCGTCTCGACCGGATAACGGACCCGGAGCGGAGTCCCGCTTATTGGTCCGTCGCCTATGTCCCGGATCAGGTGCGGTGCGAAATCCGTTAGGCGGATTGGGACAGTCACTAGTGACTGTCCCAAGTGACTGTCCCCGGGAAAGGCCGCCGCCATGACGCTTACCGCCATCGCCCTCAATTGCAGCCTCAAGCGCAGCGACGGGGGGCCGTCATCGACCGACGCGATGATCGGGCTGCTCGTCTCGGAGCTGAAGAAGAAGGGCGTCGGGTTCCTCGGGACGATCCGGATCGCCGACCATGAGGTGAAGCCGGGGGTCACGTCCGACGAAGGCGAGGGGGACGAGTGGCCCGGGCTCAGGGGGCGGATCCTCGAGGCGGACATCCTCATCTTCGGGACCCCGATCTGGATGGGGCAGATGTCGAGCCTCGCCAAGCGAGTCGTCGAGCGGATGGACGCCTTCCTTTCGGAGACCGACGAGAAGGGCCGGATGCCGAGCTTCGGCAAGATCGCCCTGGTCGCGGCGGTCGGCAACGAGGACGGAGCGCATAATGTCTCCGCCCAGCTCTACCAGGCGCTCTCGGATACCGGCTGGACGGTGCCGGCCTCGGCGGTCGCCTATTGGGTCGGCGAGGCGATGGGCGACGTCGACTTCCAGGATCTGCCGAAGGTGCCGGACAATGTGGCGCAGACCGCGGCGATGGCGGCGAGCAACGCGGCGCATCTCGCGGGACTGCTCAGGGAGCGGCCTTATCCGGGGAGCTAAATGCATCCGAATGCCAAAAGAAGTCGACCAGCCCTTGCGGTCGATCCTTCGTCGACTATTCCATCGCACGGTGAGATCGTGGGACCCGAGGCGAGCCGGCTCGACAGGCGGGATCATTTCCGGCCGTCCGCGCGCGCGTTCGCCATGGCGGTCGGTTTCCGCGCCGGCCGTTCCCGGCGGACCCGGGGCGGTGGAGCCTGCGTCGACGTTCCTCGAAGAGCCGGTCCCGAGCGGCCCGGTCTGAGGAAACGGACATAAAAATTTCATGACGCCCTACGCACCCTCGAGCCTCGCTATCGAGACTGCGATCGCCGGCCAAATCGGCAGCGCGGGCTTCTTCCAGCGGGTGGCGGAGGAAATCGCGCGAGGCCTGTACCCCAATCTACCGTTAAGCCCTTTCGGCCGCAGAAGCGACGACAAGCCGGTCGCCGGCTGGCCGGATGCGTATCTCGCCTGTGAAGGGCGCGCCCTCATTGCGATCGAAGCCACCACGGCAGCAGATGCGAGAACGCTGCATTGGCCCAAGGACCTGGTCAATCTGCAAGCCAAGCTGGAACCCGGCGATCGCGGGGGCCTGATCTGGATCGCCTGGTGCAATCCGCGTTCGGCGACCGACGGGGAGAGAATGCGCCAGCAGGTCGTAGAGCTTGGGCTGCCGCCCGAAAATGTGCACATCCTCTTCAAAAAGGACGTGTGCGTACGCTTGCGCGCGCCGATCCATGCTCGCTTCTGGATCAACGACCTTCGCCTCAAGGTAACGTCCGCACCGTTCATACGAGTGGAGGAGGTGCTGGCGAGGGCCGCCTATCGTCGCGGACCCGGCGTTTTTCCCCTCGCCGAAGACTATGAAGCCGGCCGGGTCCACGCGCCAGGCATCCTGCCGAAGATCGAACAGGCGATCGCCGACGAGGGTTCGGCCTTAGTGGTAGGTCATGGTGCCGCCGGAAAGACGACCCTCGGCATGCTTCTGTCCTATCGTCCGCAACACAGGCATTCGCAGACCTATTATCTCGATCTAACCAACGGGTCTGCCGACGTGACGTTCTCGGAGCGCGCAGCAGAAGCGATGGCCGCCATCGCCGACTCTGGCGTCCTTTTCCTGATCGACAATGCCCACCTGGATCCGGAGACGGGCGCTTCCCTATTCAGCCACTGGCAGACATTCGGCGCCGGATCGAAGCTCTTGATCCTGACGCGCCGCATTCGTGCCAAGCCGCAAGCGTGGAGCACCGAGCCAGAACTCGAAGCCATTCCGACATCCTACTTCGACCTCGTCGTAACGCCCGCCGACCTGGAGGGAATCTACCGCCGGCACCACCTGACCCATAAGAAGAACCCGCCGTCCGGGGTGACACCCGCCGTCCTACGCGCGTGGCACCGTCTCTTCGGGGGCGACCTCATGTCATTCAGCTCAGCCGTGCTGGGCTTGCTCGAACGCTCGGGCCAACCCACGGAACTCGGCCCCTCGGACGCCAGTGATTATGTTCGCAATCGTTATTTGAACGACCTCGAGGGAACTGAACGCGCCGCGCTGCTGGATCTCGCAGCCGTGGCGGAGATCGAGGGTATCGTGCCGGTCGAGGCATTGGGCGAGGATGTATTCCGAAAGTCTATCCGGCGCGGGCTGGTCTGGACGGAATTGCTTGGCCGCAGCCCCAGCTATGCGCATTATCGCCTTGCCCATCCCGGTCTGGGGACGCTGCTGCGCCAGGCCGCAGACTTGTCGGCGGAATCGCGCGATGCTCGATGCCGCGTATTATCCGATCATCCCTATAGCTGCGCCGTGCTTGCCAGCCGCCTCCTGAAAGGTGGTGCGGAGGCCGAGGCAAGCGCGCTCGTAAAGGCCCTGTGGAACGGTTCCAAGTGGCCCAAAGGCAGCACCGGCCTCCACTGGTTCCGTTTCCCATTGCTGAAGGCAATAGAACTTGACCTGGTGAAGCCTGATGAGATTCGGGAGCGCCTGCACCTTTGGATCGCCCGTCCGGGCGCCTCCGATGCCATCGCCGATCAGGCTCTCGCGAGCCCGCTCAACTATATCCAGACATTTCTCGCCGCTACCCAGAAGGAATTTCCCGAAATCGCGGAAGTCGTGCGCACAGGACTCGCGGCCAATCCGGCAACTCTGCTGACGCGTGCTTTAAGCACGCCCCATCTGCTTCCATCGTTTCTCCTGTTCCTGCACCAAAATTTGCCAGAGGTTGAGACGCGGCTCAGGACGGATCTGGCCGAGAATGCCGACAGGGTGGCCAGCGCCGTGATGGCGATGCGCCTGAACGAAATAGCGCATTTCCTCGACTCCCTGGGCGGTGAGTTGCCGGCGGTCGTCGCGATCATCGCCGACAGAATGTTGAGCGAGCCGGAAGAGATGGCCGGTCGGGCGCTCGCGACGCCGCTTCATCTCCTGGTTCAATTCCTGACGACGGCTAAGCGGTTGATGCCGGCGGCGGACAGCAGGCTGGAGGTCGAACTCCTTGCGCGCGCCGAGGAGCTGATCAGCCGAACCCGAGCTACGCCGATAAACCTGCTCGAGAACTTCCTGAGCTACGTGCAGCGGGAACGGCCGGCCATCGCGGAGTCGATTGCCCAAGGCTTGTCCAGCCACGGCGATGAAATCGTGACGGGCGCCATTTCGATGCCGCTTGCCGCGATACCCGGATTCCTGACCGTGTGCGCTTCCTTGATGCCGGATATCGAACTTGCCGTGCGAGAGAGACTTGAGAGCAAGGGGCACCACGTGGCGGGGCTAATTTCGCAGATTCCCGCGACGCCGCCCGATCAGCTCGCGTCCTTTCTGCCCTTTGCCCGCAAGCATATGCCGAAACTCGCCCAGACCCTGGTGGAGGCGATGCTGAGGGAGCCGATCCTCGGCGCCGTCGCCGAGCGATGGCTCAAATATGGTCCTGGCAACCTGGCCGCGCTGTTCAAGCAGGAAGGCGAGCTTACCGAAATCCTGAAGGCCGTCGATGCGGCGGAGTGCAAACATGAATGGGGCCGCCGCAGGCATGCCCAACCCAATTGGTTCAGGAACCTTGCAATGCTTTGCCGTGGGGTCGGCCGGGACGACCTTGCCGGGATCGCAGCGGAATCGGTTATCCGCCGGAGTTCGGCCGAGGACTTTTCATCGAGCGCTATGACCATCCTCCACGTGAGTTCGATACTGACCGCGTCTCACGGCTGCGATGCCGAGGAGGTCCAAGCTTTCCTGACCCGGTGCCTGCCCGCCAATTGGTTCAGGGCTCAATTTGACTCGATTTCGACCCGGCTCACGGCGCTCGCAGCGTCCACCTGGCCTGTGGCGCTGGACGACCGCGACTGGATAAGGGCTATTTTTCGCCACCCCGCCCTGGCACGCCGGGTCGCAGCCAGCCAGCCGAGATATACCGCCTTGCCGCGCGAGACCGCGGAGTGGTTGCAATCGCTCTCTGCGCTTCGCCTTCTTGACGACAGATCCCTGGACCTATGCCTTCGGCCGCCTCTCCGCGTCGCGTCGGCGTTGCTCCTTTTGTTTCAAGGAGATGGAACGCAAGATGTCGAGCGCATAAGGGTCAGCCTCTGGGCCGGCTTGCGCGAATGGTGCCACCTCAGCGGCGATCAGCCCCGAGTCGATGCGAAGCAGGGTCAGAGCATGCTCGTACAGATGCAAGCGGCCTCTCCCAACGCCGGGGCCCGGGCACGCGCATTGGATATGGTCATGATCGACTGGTTGGAACGGTGCCGCGACCATGACTGGCGGTGTGTCGCCGACAAGAACTCGCTGAAGGCGGCTGTCGATCGGGTCTGCGAGACGCCGCGTTCCCATTGACGCCGCCGCGCACTTGTCCGACAAATCGCGCCGCGGAGGGGAAATCATTGCCCAGTCTGGAGCTTAGCAACGTCCGCAAGGCCTATGGCGAGACCCTCGTTCTCGACGACGTGTCGCTGACCATGGAGGCCAAGGAGTTCGTCGCCTTCCTCGGGCCTTCGGGGTCGGGCAAGTCGACCCTGCTCAGGATCATCGCCGGGCTCGAGACGGCCGATGCGGGCGAGGTCCGGCTCGAAGGCGAGCGGATCGACGGGCTTCCGCCGGGACGGCGCGGGGTGGCGATGGTGTTCCAGCATTATGCGCTCTACCCGCATATGACGGTGCGCGAGAACATGGCGTTCGGCCTCCGCAACGCGAAGGTGCCGAAGGACGAGATCGAGCGGCGGGTGGCGGAGGCGGCGCGGGTGCTCGAGATCGAGGCCCAGCTCGACAAGAAGCCGGGGCAGATGTCGGGGGGCCAGAGGCAGCGGGTCGCGATCGGGCGGGCGATCGTCAAGAACCCGAAACTGTTCCTTCTCGACGAGCCCTTGTCCAACCTCGACGCGGCGCTGAGGATGCGGACCCGGGTCGAGCTCGCGCAATTGCGGCAGCGCGTCGATGCGGCGCTGATCATGGTCACCCACGACCAGGCCGAGGCGATGACGCTCGCCGACCGGATCGTCGTCATGAACGACCGGCGGATCCAGCAGGTCGGGCCGCCGATGGAGATTTACGCCCGGCCGGCCAACGCCTTCGTCGCCCGCTTCGTCGGCTCGCCGGCGATGACTTTGGCGCCGGCGGCGCTGGTGGCGGGGGAAGGCGGCTTCGCCCGCGTCCGGCTCGGCGACGGGGCGGAGGTCGAGACAAGGGTGAGGCGCGAGGGGCTTCCGGCCGGCGGCCTGCTCCAGCTCGGGCTTCGGCCGGAGATGGTGGCGGTCGCGGCGCCGGGCGCGGGAACGACCGACGCCAAGGTCGAGCTGCTCGAGCGGCTGGGGGAGCGAACGCTCGTCTATGGGGTGCTCGCCGACGGGCTCGAGGTGATCGCCCAGGACGTCGGCGACAGCCGGCTCCAGGTCGGCGACAAGGTCGGGTTGAAGATGGACGGCGCCGCCGCCCACCTGTTCGGGCCCGACGGCGCCGCCTTCCATTCGGAGGCGCGCGCGTGAACGTCGAGCGGGGCGTGAATGTTGAGAGAGATTGGCGCGGCCTGCTCTTCGTCGCGCCCTTCCTCTCGCTCTATTCGCTGATCCTGATCTTCCCCCTGGTCCGGGGCATCTGGCTGAGCCTGCACCGGGTGGACCTGTTCGGCGGCGGCCAGTTCGTCGGCCTTGGCAATTACGTGCGGCTGGCCAACGATCCGGTCTTCGCGACGTCGCTCGGCAACACCTTCCTCGTCACCCTGATGATCGTCCCGGTGCTGACGATGCTCGCCTTGCTGCTCGCGCTCGCGCTCAACAATGCCGGGCGGGGCGCGGCGGCGGTGCGCGGGATCTTCTTCTCCTCGGCGGTGCTGTCGGTGACGATCGTGACCCTGATCTGGCGCTTCGTCCTCGCCCCCGACGCGGGCCTGCTCGGCGAGGCGTGGCAGGCGGCGGGATGGCAGCCGCTCGCCTTCCTGAGCGATCCGGACCTGGTGCTTCCGGCGATCGCCGTGACGACGATCTGGTGGTCGCTCGGCCTGCCGATGCTGCTCTTCCTCGCCGGGCTCCAGCAGATCCCGGGCGACATGTACGAGGCGGCGGCGCTCGACAATGCAAGCCGCTGGCGGACCTTCCGGAGGATCACGGTGCCGTCGCTTCGGCGGACGATCGTGCTCGTCGTCATGCTCCAGACGGCGGCCCAGCTGCAGATCTTCGGCCAGGCGCAATTGCTCACCGGCGGCGGCCCGAGCGGCGCCTCGCGGACCGCCGTCCTGTTCCTGTTCGAGACCGCCTTCGGCCGCTGGGAGCTCGGCTATGCGAGCGCCGCGGCGGAGGTCTTGTTCCTGATCATCCTCGGGGTGACGCTGACCCAATATTGGGCCACCGGGCGGGCGAGCGGAGGGCAGGGTGGGCGGTAGGGTGCAGCTCGAGGCGTTTCCGTTTCCCGGCGAAGGCCGGGATCCAGTCCTTGGGTCGGCGCCGCTGGGCCCCGGCCTTCGCCGGGGAGCATCGTCCTAGTGGAGCGGGGCCGCCTTTCGCCGCTGGGCTGGGCCGCGCTCATCTTCGGCGCGCTGCTGATGATCGCGCCGCTGCTGTGGACGATCCTCCTCTCGCTGAAGGACAATGCCGAGCTGGTCGGCAACAGCGGGGCGGCGCTGAGCGCGCCCTACACGCTCGAGAATTACGCGGCGATCTTCGGCAACGACATGACGATGCGCTGGCTCTTGAACAGCGCGGTCGTCGCTCTCGGCACGACCGCGGGAGTGCTGGTCCTCGCCAGCCTCGCCGGCTACGGCTTCGCCCGGCTCGATTTCCCGTTCCGGCGGACCCTGTTCGTCATCGTCCTGCTCGGCCTCGCCGTTCCGAGCCAGGCGATCATCCTTCCGCAGCACCAGCTCTTCGCCTGGCTTCACCTCCACAACAGCTATCCGGGGTTGATCCTGCCGGGGCTGATCGGGCCGTTCGGGGTGTTCTTCATGACCACCTACATGCGCGGCATTCCGATGGAGCTGGACGAGGCGGCGAAGCTGGACGGGGCGTCGCGCTGGACGATCTTCTGGAAGGTGATCCTGCCGCTGACCGTTCCGGCCCAGTCGACCCTGGCCGTCTTCACCTTCCTCGGCACCTGGAACGATTATTGGTGGCCGCTCATCTCGGCGACCCACTCGGACATGTATACCCTGACCGTCGGCCTCGCCGCGGCGCAGATGAACTATGCGCAGACCTCGGGCCTCGGCTTCCTGATGGCCCAGGCGGTGTTCGCCTCGATCCCGATCTTCATCGTCTACATCGTCTTCCAGAAGCAGATCGTCAGCGCGATGGCGGGGACGGCGGTCCGGTGAGGAAGCTGCTGATCGGCCTCGCCGCCCTGCTTGCACTCGCCGGCTGCGGTCAGGGGGACGGCAGGACCCGAATCTATCTGCAGCGCTTCTTCGGCGAGTGCGGGGCCGAGTTCGGGGCGAGCACGGACGTCGCCAAGGCCGAGGGCGAATGCGGGATCATGACCTCGATGATCAACCGCTTCAACGCCGAGAATCCCGACGTCCGGGTAGATGTCAACGTCGTCGCCTGGCCGGGCTATCCGCAGCTCACCGCGCAGATGGCGGCCCGCGATCCGCCCGACCTCGTCACCATGCACGCCGGAGTCATCTCCGATTATGCCGCCAAGGGCCTGCTCGAGCCGGTCGAGCCGTACCTGGCCCGGGCCGGGATCGGCGCCGACAGCTTTACCGAGGCGAGCCGGCTCGGAGTGACGATGGCGGGCCGGATCTACGGCCTGCCCTGGGACACCCATGGCGGCCTGTGGCACGTCAACACCGCCTTGTTCGCCAAGGCGGGGCTGATGAGCGGCGGCAAGCCGGTGCTTCCGACCTCGCCCGAGGAGCTGATCGCCCAGGCTCGGCAGTTCCAGGAGCGGACCGGCAAGCCCTACCTCATCCAGTCCCTGGTCGGCGACCCGGCCGGAGCGGCGCGCAACCAATATACCTATATGATGGCGCAGGGCGCCGCGGTCTTCCCCGACGCCCGGCGGATCCGGCTGGCCACCGCGGAGGGGATGAGGGTCGCCGCCTTCTTCCGGCGGATCAACGAGGAGAGGCTGGGGACTCTCAACATGGACACTCCGGCGGCGATCGCGGCGTTCATGAACGGCGAGGGCGGGATTTATCCGACCGGCACCTGGATGATCGGCTCGTTCGAGAAGGAGGCGACGACCGCGGGCCGGCCGCTCTACGAGAGCTACGCCGTCTTCCCCTTCCCGCGGCTGTGGGGCGAGCGGCTCGAATTCGTCGGCGGCCACGCCTGGGCGGTGCCGGCGCGGGAGCGGAGCGCGAAGCAGAAGGACGCCATCGCCCGCTTCTTCAAATTCATGGCCGCGCACAATTTCGACTGGGCGCGGACCGGCCATATCCCCGCCTTCAGGGCCGTTCTCGACGACCCGAAGTTCAAGTCCCTTCCCCACCGCGCCGACATCGCCCTGCTCGGCGAGATCGGCCGGCCGCTCCCAAGCCGAGTCCGCCGCCAGTCGGCGATCGAGGGCCTGGTCGGGGAGGAGATGGCGGCGGCGGTGACCGGGCAGAAGCCGGTGGAGCAGGCCTTGAGGGACGCGGACCGGCGGGTGAACGAGCTGCTCGGCGAGCTGGATTGAGGTTCATGCGGCTCGAAGTCGCAATATATCCATTTCCCATATAGACAGACATGTCTATTCGCAATAGACTCAGACGTCTATCTTGTCGGAGTGAATGCGAATCAGTTCCGTCGCTACCTCGCCAGACAAGGATGCACGTTCGAGGAGGGCAAGCGCCACACGATCGTACGCCGCGGCGACCGGGTCGCGGCTCTTCCGCGCCACGGCGGCAGCAAGCAGCTGGGGACAGGACTCGTCAACAGCATCATCAAGGACCTTGGATTGTGAAGACGGCGGTGGGCAGGATGGACTATCCGGTGGATCTCGAGCCCGATGACAACGGTACCCTGCTGGTGACGTTTCCGGACGTGCCGGGGGCTATCACTTATGGTCGCGACGAAGCCGAGGCGTTGGCCAATGCGGTCGACGCGCTTGAGACCATCTTCTACGCCCTGATCACCGATCGGCGTGAAATCCCCCGGCCTTCCCCGCCGCGGGGCAGGAAGACGGTGTCGCCGTCTCTCCTCGGCAGCCTCAAGATCAGCGTCTACCGAGCGATGCGCGAACGCGGCTGGCGCAAGGCCGACCTCGCCCGCGCGATGTCGCTCAATCCGCGCCAGATCGACCGCCTGCTCGACCTCCGGCACGCATCGACGGTCGCGCAGTTGGAACAGGCGCTGGCCGTCTGCGGAAAGAGATTGGAGCTGGATCTGCGGGCGCTGCGGGCGGCGGCCTGAGCTCGCCTAGCCACTTTCCGCCAGCCGCCGCTCCACCGCGGCGATGGCCGCCGCGATCGCCTCCTCCACGCCCATTCCGCTCGTATCCAGAAGCACGGCATCCTCCGCCTTGACCAGAGGCGCCGCCGTCCGGCCCATGTCGCGTTCGTCGCGGGCGCGAATGTCGAGGAGGACGTCCTCGTAATGGACTGAGAGGCCCATCCGGGTCAGCTCCTCGAAGCGGCGGCGGGCGCGGACTTCGGGGGCGGCGGTGACGAAGAGCTTGGCGTCGGCGTTCGGGGCGATGATCGTGCCGATGTCGCGGCCGTCGAGGACTGCGCCGCCTTCCTGCGCGGCGAAGTCGCGCTGGCGCTCGGCGAGAGCGGCGCGGACCAATGGATAAGCCGAGATCCGCGAGGCGATTCCACCGGCCGCCTCGCTCTTCAGGTCGGGATCGGCGAAATCGATCTGCGAGAAGTCGCAGGCCCGGGCGGCGGCGAACTCGCTGTCGGGATCGCCGCCGAAGCGAAGCAGGTTGAGGGCGACCGCCCGGTAGAGCAGGCCGGTGTCCATGTGCGGCAGCCGGTAATGGCGGGCCAAAGCCTTGGCGATCGTGCCCTTGCCGCTCGCGGCGGGGCCGTCGACGGCGACGATCATCGCTGGAGGCTTTCGAGAAGGGCGGCGAAGCCCGGGAAGCTGGTGTCGGCGGCGGTCATGTCGGCGACCGTTACCGGCTCTCGGCAATGGAGGCCAGATACGGCGAAGCTCATCGCGACCCGGTGGTCGAGGCGCGGGTCGATCCTTGCCCCGCCGGCCAGGGGATCGCCGCCGGTGCCGGCGACGATCAGCCCGTCTCCGGATTGCTCGACCCGGGCGCCGATCGCGGCGAGGCCCTCCGCCATGGCCGCGAGGCGGTCGGATTCCTTGAGTCGGAGCTCGCCGAGGCCGCTCGTCCGAGTGGTTCCGGCGGCGAAGGCGGCGGCGACGAAGAGGATCGGATATTCGTCGATCGTCCGGGGCGCCATTTCGGGCGGAATTTCGATTCCGCGCAACGGCGAGTGGCGGACGAGGAGGTCGGCGACCGGCTCGCCGCCGGTCTCGCTCCGGTTCGAGACGGCGATGTCGCCGCCCATCTCGCGCAGAAGCTCGAACAGGCCGGTCCGCGACGGGTTCATGCCGACGCCCTCGATCGCCAGCTCGGAGCCGGGCACGATGAGAGCCGCGACGACGAGGAAGGCGGCGGCGGACGGGTCGCCGGGGACGGTCAGGACCTGCGGCCGAAGCTCCGCCTCGCCGCGAATCGCGATCTCCTCGCCGGCGACCGCGATATCCGCCCCGAACAGCTTCAGCAGGCGCTCGCTATGGTCGCGGGTGGGCACCGGCTCGACGATCCGGGTGACTCCGGGAATGTTGAGTGCAGCGAGGAGCAGGGCCGATTTCACCTGGGCGGAGGGAATCGCCATCCGGTGGGTGAGCGGGACGGCCGGGCACAGGCCGCGCACGAGCAGCGGCAGGCGGCCGGCGGCCGTCGCCACCTCGGCGCCGATCCGCCGAAGCGGCGCCGCCACCCGCTCCATCGGCCGGCTCGAAAGCGAGGGATCGCCGGCGAAGGCGGCGGCGACCGGGTGCGAGGCGGCGAGGCCCATCAGCAGCCGGGCCGAGGTGCCGCTATTGCCCATGTCGAGCGCGGCTTCGGGCTGGAGGAGGCCGCCGGTGCCGACTCCGTCGACCAGGAAGACGTCGCCGCCGCGGGCGATGCCCACGCCCATGGCGCGAAGCGCGGCGGCGGTGGAGCGGACGTCGCCGCCTTGCGAAAGCCCCTCGATCCGGCTTCGCCCGGAGGCCATGGCGGCGCAGATCAGGGCGCGATGGGAGATCGACTTGTCGCCCGGGACCCGGACGGTGCCGCGAAGCGGGCCGGAGGCTCCAAACAGAGTCGGCCTGGCCGCGCTCAGGTCCCTGGGCCTTGGCATCGGCCTTGGCTTTTGACAGCGGGCATCCCATGTGGCAAGCGCGCCGCATCCGGTCGGAAGCGGCCGTCCATTTTCCAATTCTAGTGGAGACTTTTCACCGATGGTGAAGCCTGAATGGGGCACCAAGCGCACTTGTCCCAAGTGCGGCACCCGCTTTTACGATCTCGGCAAGGAAGACCCGGTGACCTGCCTCGCCTGCGGAGTCGCCTGGGATCCCGAGCCCGTGCTCAAGTCCAAGCAGCCTCTGCCCTACGACGCGCCCAAGAAGGAGGTCGTCGTCGACGAGAAGGAGGATGCCGATCTCGCCGCCGAGGATCTCGTCATCGACGAGGATGCCGAGGAGAATCCGGACGACGAGGTCGATCTGGGCGGCGACGACGATATCGGCGTGCCGGGGGCCGGGGACGACGACGAGGAGGTCTAGGCCACACGTCGCCAGGCGGGCCACTGTTCCCCGGCGAAGGCCGGGGTCCAGATGGGGCGGCGGAACTGGGTCCCGGCCTTCGCCGGGAAACAGAGCTTGCGATAACAGGGCGCCTTCCCTAAATCCGGCGCCGCAAGCCTGCCCTCCCAGGGGCGGCGAAAAAGGTTCGGGGCCGTAGCTCAGCTGGGAGAGCGCTGCAATGGCATTGCAGAGGTCAGGGGTTCGATCCCCCTCGGCTCCACCATTCAAGCGAAACTAACCGACTTCGTCGATTACTGGTCGGCGGCCGAGGACCGGCTGATGCGCGAGCTGACGATCGGCAAGGCGATCGGCGCGCCGGTCAACTTCATCGTCCACACGCTCAAGGACGTGAACCGGCAGCTCGACCAGGGCCGCCCCTTCTTCGTGGACGTCGTTCGGCAGGGGATCGCGCTCTATGAAGCCGAAGGATTCGCCTTCCACCCGCCGCGCAAGCTGCCGCCCGAGGAAGCGCGGGCAGAGGCGCAAACGCATTTTGAGCGGTGGCTGCCAAGCGCCGAGACGTTCCTTCAGAACGCCGCCCATCCCGAGCTTGCGTTGGACGCGATCACGCACAGCCAGGCAACGTTCACTCGCCGGGACGTCGCGATGTTCGCGCATCGCCATAGCGAGGGCAAGGAACAGTTCGACCAGATCATGGGCGCGATCAGGACGTCACGCGAGGTGGTCTACGTTGGGAAGGATGGCCGCGGCGAGGAACGGTTCACCAGCCGCGCAATGATCGAGACCGAGCGGCGGCTGGAACGGGCGACGGTCGGACTCGAGGCGCACCGCAGGCACCCGGTGGCTGAGCAGCTTAAGGAGCGCGCACTTGCGCGGGCGGAGGGAAGGGGGCTGCGCCTCTCCGTCGAGCAGAACACCGCCTTCGAGCACGTCACCAGCGCCAAGGGGCTGGGCACCGTCGTCGGCTATGCCGGCACGGGTAAGTCGGCGATGCTCGGAGTCGCGCGCGACGCTTGGGAAGCTGCCGGGTACGAGGTCCAGGGAGCGGCTCTGTCGGGTATTGCCGCGGAGAACCTCGAGGCCGGCTCCGGCATCCGATCCCGTACGATTGCCAGGCTTGAGCATCAATGGGCGCAAGATCGCGATCGTCTCTCAGCCAGGCACGTGCTGGTGATCGACGAGGCGGGCATGATCGGCAGCCGCCAAATGGAGCGTGTGATCGCCGAGGCGGAGAAGCGCGGCGCCAAGGTCGTGCTGGTCGGAGATCCCGAGCAGCTTCAGGCGATTGAAGCCGGCGCGGCGTTCCGCTCGATCGCGGAGCGGCACGGCTGGGCGGAGATCACCGAAATACGCCGCCAGCAAAAGCCTTGGCAGCGTTCTGCCACGCGCCAGCTCGGGACCGGCCGCACAGGCGATGCGCTGGTGGCCTACGAGAGCCATGGTCATGTCCATGCAGCGGAGTGCCGGGAGCAGGCGCGAGCCGAGCTGATCGACAGTTGGGACCGCGACCGCTCCGCCGCGCCTGAGGCGAGTACGATCATTCTCACCCACACCAATGAGGAAGTTCAGGCGCTGAACCGGCTTGCGCGCGACCGGCTAGCCCAGGCGAGCGAGCTTGGGGAGGAGGTCGCACTCCAGACTGCCCGAGGCACTCGGGAGTTCGCGCCCGGCGACAGAATCATGTTCCTGCGCAACGAGCGGAGCCTGGGAGTTAAAAACGGCTCGCTCGGCCGCGTCGACACCGTCAGCACGGCGCGAATGGCGGTGCTGCTTGACGATGGCCGAGCCGTTGCCTTCGACCTCAAGGATTATTCGCACGTCGACCACGGCTATGCGGCCACGGTCCACAAGGCGCAGGGGGTCACTGTCGACCGCACGCACGTGCTCGCGACGCCGGGGCTCGATCGCCACGCCGCTTATGTCGCGCTGTCGCGGCACAGGGAGCGGGTCGAGCTCCACTATGGTCGCGATGACTTCGAGGACCCAGGCAAGCTCGTGCGGGTGCTCTCGCGCGAACGCGGCAAGGACATGGCGTCGGGCCGGAGCAGGATCCGAAGCAATTCCCAACCCGTCCGCAAAGCTCGGCCGGCGCTAGCGAAGGGGACTGACCGCGAGGCGCCGGCGCAACTCGGCCCTGCCGTTCAGCGGGTTACCCGCGCGGTCGCCCAGATGATGGAACGGCAGGAACAGGACCGGGGCGAACTGCCGCGGCACCGCGCGGAGCTGGACGCGGCGGCAAAGGCGCTGAATGCCCTGAAGCCCGATGCTTCACGCGACCTTCGCGCGGCCTTCGTGCGGGACATGCAGTTGGTGAGCGACGCCGCAGCGGGCAACACAAGACCTGCGATCAAGGCAATGGAACTGGAGCAGCGTTACCGCACCGACCCGCAGCTTCATGCAGACCAATTCGTAAAGACGTGGCGAGCGCTGGGCGATCGGCATGAGATGTTCGACCGGCAAGGAAATCAGCGAGCGGCCCACCGTGTGCGGGGCCAGATGACCGCGTTCGCGAAAACGCTGGAGCGCGACCCACAGGTGGAGTCGCTGCTGCGCGGCCGGAACCGGGAGCTAGGAATGCCGCCCTTCATGGATAGGCCGCTCTCGCAGACGCTACCGGAATGGATCGGGTGGGGACGCGGTCGCGGCTTAGAGCGGTGACCGTGTACGCCTAGGCGGGGCCCGCCCGTCGCGCCGGGACCCTAACTCACCTCGTAAGCTACAGGCCCCGCTAAGGATTTTCGAGGGCCGTTAGTTTCCGTTCCGCGATTCGTTGTGTGACTAGGTAGTGCCGTTTCCGCGTCTCCAACGAGCGCGTAGATATGTGCGCATTAGACCGACTGGTTTCGCCAAGCGGCTAACACCGCCTTCATGTCGATATCGGCCGGAGCCAGTGCCCATGCCTTAGCGAAGGAAGCGTCGTCGCTCTCGGGAGCAGGTGTCGGCGGATCTATGCGAATTACGCGTCGGCATCATGACGGAGTCGCCGAGCAGGATCGCCTCGCCGCGTCGCAACGTTGAGAACATGGCTGTGATGCCGCGGACCGAATCTGGGAGCAGGTTCCGCACATAGGCTTGGTCGTCGGGATTGGAGATGCGCAGGCACAAAAAACTTCCGCATTGCGAGAGGATGGTGCTCGACAGTTCGCGCGGCCGCTGGCTGGTCACAGTGAGGCTTATGCCATATTTGCGACCTTCCTTGGCGATCCGCTCGGCGGACGTGCGCGCGGCCTGCGCACTCGCGTCGCGGTCGCTGAGGTAGATATGCGCTTCGTCGGCGAACACGGCGATCGGGTACTTCTCTTGGTTCACCCGCCGGAACCAATAGGCGAAATCGTGCAAGCTAAGGCCGCGTTTTCCGTCGGCAGCTCGAGCACCAGGCTATATTGAACTGGATATACTGCGGGCGCTTCGAGCAGGTGCCTTGTCAACCGCTACCTCCAAGTCCAAGTTCGGCACCGTGAGGGGAGCGGGGGCGAACGCAAACTCCTGTTTGGCGACTAGCACATTAGAACACCCGTCTAAGGCGCTGGAATGCGCCCCCTTACGGAAATGGTGCTCTCCCACCCCTGCGGTTGCTGAACGAACGACGGCTTTTGCGGAGCTGGCTCGCGCGCGTTGATGGCAGGAATGTCGGCGGCAGGTGTCAGACACCCCGAACGCTGGGATAACGGCAACTCCGAAATCGGTGGGCGAGCAGTTCGACTATGGTTGATGAAAAGTAGAACTCCATTCCCTACAAATAGCACACGGATAACGATTCTTTTTGACGCAAATATTTCCGGTTCGGCGCAAACTATGTTACTCCTTTGCTGGGACCCATATGCGTGATTCGTTGACGATTTTTCAGTTCGCGGTGAATAAGGGCGTGTACTGAACGGTTTCAGGCCCGCTCTCATAGATCGTTGTTTCCATCCAGTGGGGGAGACGCAAGATGGAGTGCGCGCGACTTCGGGACGTAATCGTTTCCGCCTTCGCCATGACCCTGTCGACGGGCGGCTTCGCGCAGGGCGTGGCGCCGACCGACCCGGCAGGCAGGATGAAGGGCGATCAGAGGTCGCCGGCGACGAACGTTTCCATCCGCGTGCGCGACGAGGTCGTGGCACTCGGCGCGCGAGCACCGCTCGCGCCGCAGATCCGGCAGGCGATTGCCGCGCGGCGCGCCGCCGCCGCCGGGGCCGACCCGCGCGCGCACGCCCTGTTGGTCTTTTCGCGCCCGCCATCGAAAGCCGAGCGCGATGCGCTCGCGCAAGCTGGCGCCGGTTTCCTCGAGCGGCTCGATGAGACCGCCTGGATCGCCAGCCTGACAACGCAGGCCGCTGCCCGCGTCGAGACGAGCGGCATGTTGCGATGGGCGGGACTGGTCGAGCCGCGCGTGAAGCTCGCGGCGACCGTCAACATGCAGACGCCCTATCGCTGGCAGGCGCGGCCAGGCGGACGCATCGCGATGGCCGTGCGCTTCTATTCCGATGTGACGCCCGACGAAGTCGTCACGCTGGCCAGCCGGCTCGGCGCGACGCTGGAGGGCTTCGATCGAAAGGCCTTCCGCACGGTCAAGGGCCTGATCGTGCCGATCGCTCCCGGCCAGCTCGATGCGCTGGTCGGCGCGGAGATCGTGCAATATGTCGAGCCGGCTCCGGCGCCCGACGAACCCACCAACCGCCTCAACACGCAGCCTTTGTCCCGCGTCGATCAGATCCAGAATGTCGCGCCTTATAATCTAACGGGTGCCGGCGTCACGGTGGGTGTCTGGGAAGCAACGGACACGGCCACCAACTCCTCGATCGTCCGGGACACGCACCTCGACCTTACGCCACGCGTCACACGCGGCGCGGGTCAGGCAACCTCGATGAACTTTAGCGATCACGCTACCCATGTCGCCGGGACCATCGCAGCCAGCGGCGCCAACATCGCCAATGCCGAGGGCATGGCGACGGGGGCAAGCGTGACGAGCTGGGATTCCGCCAGTGACGCGACGGAAATGACCAACGCCGCGACATCGGCGGGCGGCGCGGGCAATCCGACGCCTATACAGATTTCAAACCATTCCTACGGCATCGGTATCGGCTGGAACGATGCAGGCTCGCTGTTCAACAACAATCTGGCAAGCTTCGGCGCCTATGACACGACGTCGCAAAATTTCGACGATGTTGTGGCCAATGACGGGCTCATCACCTTCGTTTCCGCCGGCAACGATCGCAACGATTCCTGGGACGGCGCAACCGCCGACTGGGATGGCGACGGTGCGGCGAACGCGCCCGGCACCGCCCCGGTGGGCGACTGCCGGCAGGGCGGCCTTGCGGTCGATGCGACCTGCATCGGCCCGCGCGCCTCCGCCAAGAATGTCGTGACGGTCGGCGCGATGGACAATGCGGCGGTCATCATGGGCTTTTCGAGCTTCGGCCCGACGCTGGCCGGGCGCATCAAGCCCGATTTGGTCGCCCATGGCGGCTTCGACACGCTGTCAACCATAGGCACGGCGGACAATGCGTCGGGCACGATGGGCGGCACCTCGATGGCGACGCCGGCCGTCTCCGGCATCGCCGCCCTGCTGCTGGAGCAGGCCAACACGCTCGGCGTGGCGATGCCGCCCGCCGCAATGAAGGCGTTGCTCGTGCAGACCGCCATCGACGTTACCGGCGTTGGACAGTCAGCGCCGGGGCCGGATTATGCCACCGGCTGGGGCATCGCCAATTCGCAGGCGGCCGCCGACCTGCTACGCCTGCAGGCGGGACCGGGCCTTGCCACCGGCAGCGTCGCCAATGAAGGCGCGAGCGGCGCGGTCGACTTCCCTGTCTTCGTCGCAGACGGGCTTGCCGAAGCCCATGTGACCATCGCCTGGGCCGATCCGTCCGGCGCGGCGATACAGAACGATCTCGACCTGCGGCTGACCGATCCGAATGGCACGGTGTTCACACCTTGGGGGCTCGATCCGGCCAATCCCGGCGCCGCCGCGGTGCGCAATGGCGGCGACGAGGCGACCAACAATGTCGAACAGGTCTCGGTTCTCAACCCGGTCGGCGGCATTTGGCGTGCAACGGTCTCGGCCGATACCGGCACGCTCACCTCCACCCAGAATTTCGCCATTGCCGGACCGCTCACCGGCTTCGGCATCCTTGCACCCACACAGACCTTCCCAGCTTATGCCGGCACATCGATGTTCGGCTCGCGCGTGCTGGTGCGCGTTGCCGGCGGCAGCGGCCTTAGCCTCGCGCCCGCGAATCTGCAGGTCTCCGTCGACGGCACCGCGCTCACCGCCGCGCAGATCCCGACCTCGGGGGTCGTCGGCGGCGAGACCTGGCTCATCATCGCACCGGGGCCGAAGCCGAACGGCTGCTATCCACTCCAGGTCACACTCGCCGCTCCCGCCGGCTTCAGCGACACCGAGACGGCGAGCCTGTGCTACGAAGACGACGAGGTGCGCGCATTCGACCGCGTCATCGCGATCGATCAGACGCAGAGCATGAACTACAACGGCATTACCGGTAATCCTGACACCGAGAAAATGGACTCGGCACGGGCCGCCGCCCAATTCTTCGTCGATCTCTCCAACGACATCGACAAGATCAGCGTGGTGGCCTTTCAGCGCCGCGACGAAAACAGCGACGGTTCGATCGGCGCGGATGAGATGGCGGAAGTCGTGTTCCCGCTGACCCAGGTTCTGCTCGGCGGCGCCGACCAGCGCCCGGCGGCACGCACGGCGGCGCAGAACGTGACGCCCGATACCTCCCCCGGCTTCACCGGCCCGGAAACCTCCATCGGCTCGGGGCTGGAAGAATCACGCGGCGTGCTAGACGGCAGTTCCAGCGTTGGCGCCGAACGCTCCATCGTCCTGCTCACCGATGGTCTCGAAAACTATCCGCCCTATTGGGGCCGTGACGACGGCGCGATTGCGGCGCTGCGCCCGAGCTTTGCGGGCGGCATTACGCGTATCGACACCGTAGGCGTCGGCCCGGATGCGGATAGCGAGGTGCTCACCGACATGGCGACCTCGACGGAGGGAAAATACATAAACCTGCTGGAAGGCGCCGGCTCCTACGCGCTGCTGAGCCGCCTTGCGAGCTACTACAAGTCGCTCGACGAAGACGTGCGCGGCGAACAGCGCTTTTTCTATGCAGAGGGTTTCCCGAAGCTGACGAGCAGCGGTACCGCTGTGGCGCATCAGGTCGAATATCGCGAGGGCTCGTTCGTCGCCGAACCCGGCATGGACTGGATGACGGTCGCCTTCCACGCTAATCTCGACGATGCCTTTACCGTAGCGCTCTTTGCGCCAGGCTCGTCGATGCCTATCGCCGTCGCCCCCCCGGTCGTCACGCGCCACGACAATTCCAAGCATGTCGTCTATCGCATCCGCACGCCGCTCGGCGGCGTCTGGCGTTATCGCACGGGTAATGAGAATCTGAGCGCGGAATTCCTCGCCACCGCGTCGGGCCCGACGCTCCTCGCGGCCCGCCTTGGCCCCAACCAACTCCGCGCTCTCCCGACCGGCGACTATCGCTTTCCGATCCGCTTATGGATTGCGGACACGGCACCGGTGCTTGGTGCTACAGCGAGCGGCTATGTAAGGCGGCCGGACGGATTTAAGGTCCCAGTGGCGCTCAGCGACGATGGCGCGCACAATGACGGTGCGGCGAACGACGGCATCTACGGCCTGGATTTCACCGCCGCGATGAAGGGAGCGTATTTCGTTTCGCTCGAAGCGCACGGCACGTCGAACAGGGGCGAGCCGTTCGAGCGCTTCGTCATCACCGCCTTCGTGCTGCCCAACGCTCCTAAGAAGCCCAATCAATATGGCGAGGGCCTGCCGCCGGTCGTCCCCGGCCGCGGCGGCTGCGGCTGCGAGCCCAATGCCGAGCGGCCATGGACGCTCTCGGCGCTGGTCGGCATCAACGGCCCGACCGGCAGCTTCGACATGATCGCGGACGGCAACATCAGCTTCGGCCTCAAGCTGGAGCGCCTCCTCACCAGCCAAATCAGCCTCGGCGCCCATCTCGGCCACGACCGGTTCAAAAGAGCGCAGTCCGGCGGGCACCTCAGCTACACGCACCTCTCGCCCGAATTGCAGTTCACGCCCTTCCCGAACATCTGCCCGAAACCCGCCGTGCACGTCGGCGCCGGCGCCTATGCCGACCAGAGCGGCAATTTCGAGTTCGGCTACAATGTCGGCGCGAGCATCCGCTGGTGCATCTCCGACAGGATCGGCGGTGTCGTGCGCTACGACTATCGCGCGATACCGGGACCGTCGCACGAATATTCCGTGGTGCAGGTGGGATTGCGGTTCAGCTTCTGACCGGAATTTGGCGCTAAGCGGACTCACCACCGCATCTAGTGCCATTTGATCCTAGGACGTGGCATTGCATCCTGCAGATTGTGTGGGGCAAAGTGTGGGGCCGCAACCTACGACGAATAAAAATTATCTACACTTTCAACCGCTTATTGACAGAGCGCGGCAACCACCCGCTCTGCCGCCGCCGACGTCTGAATCGTCGCACGTTAGACAACTTGATCTCCGCACCGCCACGCGAGGAGGAGAACCGCGGTCTCACCAACTGCGGTGAAGATTTGGAGACTGACCCGTTTTTCGCGTCGGCAGACGATTGTATCGGGGGGTTATGATCCCAGCCGGACGCGGCCAGAGCCGGAGAGCTTTGACTGAAGGCGGGTGAGTAGATTCATTTCAGAACGGCTCATACCGGCCTAGGTAAGCGCAGTGAAATCGCGGGACAGATTGGGGGCCCGCCCATCGGCAGCTGGCAAAACACCTAATGCTGTCAGCGGCTTAGCGCTTGACTATGGTGATCCCTACGGGGGTCGAACCTCTGTTTCAGCCTTGAAAGGGCCGCGCCGGCGGCGCTGTCGAGCAGCTCCTCGGCAGTCGGAATGTCGCTGGCGAGATGGCGAAGCTCGTCGCCGAAGCCGAGCGAATCCGCAGCGTCGGCCGCCGCCTGGCCGTCGAGCGCATAATTGTCGGACAGGATCCGGTCGAACCGTTCGGCGGGGACCGTCTCCACTGAGAACGGGCGGCCCAAATGGCGCCTGGCCTCGATCAGCGCGCGCGGATCGGCGCCTTCGCGAAGGGCGAGGACCAGCCGCACCTCGCCGTCGGAGTCGGCGTCCGCGTCGAGTAGAGCGATCCCGAAGCGGGCGAGCGAAGACATAAGCGATTGCCGCCGGTCGCGGAGCCTCGGATCGGAGTTCAGCGGAAGCGACCATGAGGCTCGCATAAGGGAGCAACAAGCTGCCGTCATGCCTCTACGGGACGGCGGTCGCCCTGACGTCGGGCCGCGCCATACGCGCCGCTTGTCAGGCCGCTCCCGCTCTAGAGTCGAAAGATGCTCTGCCACCTTTTTAGCTTGCATCGACCGAGACGATCTTCGCGCTCTATGCAGATCGCAATGTGCCGATCCTGAAAACTACGGGCCGGCTTGGAGGCCGAACCAAAAAATGCCTCGCTTATCGACCGCAATATCACGTGAATTAGGACCGTAATGGATGTAAATTAGTCGAATGACCATTGACACGTGAGTAATAGAAGAACCTTTTCCATTACGAATCGTAAATCCGTGGGGGGTTCGATGCGGCACTTCAGGCTATTCACAGAACGATTTGTGATGTCGCTCCATTTCTTGGCGCTTGTCCTGTTCGCCTTCGCGGTGCAAGTGGGGCTGGCCGCGCCCGCGCAGGCGGCGGCGATGTTCACGGTGAGCAAGAAGCTGTGCGCGGGCGCCCCCGCGGCGGGACCATTCGATCCGCTCAACGATTCGGCGGCGTGCGCGGCGAGCCAGACCGTCGCGGTCAACACGCCCGCTTATTATGTGATCACGCTCACCAATCCGCCGGGCCAGCCGAGCGCGCTGGTGACGCTGCAGGACGCCTTCCCGAGCTTCGCGCTGACCGGCCCGGTGCAATGCCGCGATTCGACGGGCACCCTAGTGCCTCTGCTGGGCACCACCGCCGCCAACGGCATCGGCGACGTCGCGCTGGGTTTCAACACGACATTGGTGTGCTTCGCGCCCGGGAGGTTCACTGCGGCCGGGCAATATTCGAACACGGTGGCCGCGACCGACCGCGACGGCAATTCGATAACCGGTTCGACCAACACCAATGTAGTCGGGGCGACGCCGCTCAACGTCGATCTGTCGGTATCCAAGGGCGTGACGCCCGCGGGCGTGGTCGACGTGACCGGGGGGCCGCAGACGCTGACCTATAAGATCGTGATCCAGAACAACTCGTCGATCGCGACGGTCGCGAGCAATTTCGTGTTGCACGACAATCTGAGGCTGCTGGGCTTCATTCCGCTCAAGGTCACCCTGCTGACGGCGGGCTGCACGGCGTCGCCCGGTACCGACTGTGTCGACATCAACGGGCCGACGCCTCCCCCGGGTACGCCGCTGCTGGTCGGCACCACCTCGGCGCACCCCTGGTTCGACTGGGGGTTCGCGCCGGGGCAGGGCAATATCGCGGCGGGCGGCACGATCACGCTGACGATCATCGCCAAGGTGGAGAAGCTGCCGAGCTACAGCTGCGTCCAGGCACTGAATATGGACGGGCTGCGCAACACCGTCTTCTTCACGCTGACCAACTCCACGCTCGGCACCGCGCAGACTGAACTCAACCCCGCCAACAACACCGCGACTGCCGACAAGACGATCAAGGTCGGCACCAATGTGGTGCCCAATTGCGGCCAGGGACCGATCGTACTCCAGAAGCTGCTTGTCCCACTGCAGCCGACCTCGGGTTTTGCGTGGAATACGCCAATCGATTATGAGATTCGGCTGACCAATACCTCGGCGCAGCCGATCCCGATTTCGGGCGCCGCGGTCAGGGACCTGGTGGCGCAGGGGAGCTATACGCCGCCATTCAAGCGCGCGACGGTCTCAGCGACGTGCCAGACGATCAACGGCGTGGCTTGCCCAGGTCTGCCGATGACGCTGTCCGGTATATTCCAATACACCTATTATCTGCAGACCGCGCAGGCATGGCAGACCGGCGGCGGCGCCGGGTTCACGCTAAACGCAGGGGGGGTGGCGCGCTTCCGCATGCGCTTGCGATATTACGATCCCGACTGCGCCACGCCTTCCAATCTGCAGAGGGACATCATCAACATAGGGACGCTCGACTATGTGGCGCCGCCGATCGGAAGCTCGGGACCGGCGCAGGCTTTCCATGCCGAGGCGCAGCGGCCGGTGCGGATGGCGAGCGTGGCGGCGTGCAACTTCGTCGCCACCAAGACGGTGACGCCCTCGCCGAACGGCGCGCCGGCCATGACCAAGGTCGAGTTCGCGCCCGGCGGCGGCGCATTGTTCTACAAGCTGACCTTCACCAACAATGGCAATGCGCGTCCGGTGGCCACGGTGGCCGATTATCTGAGGATCACCGCGCCCAACTATGCGCTCGGCCTGCCGTTCCGGTCCAACTGGAGCTGCAGCGGGCCGGTAGGGAATCTGAAGGCGTCGGGGCAGATCAACGGCGTGGCCACCTACGTCACCACGCCGCTGCACGGAGCGCCGACGATCGAACTCAGGCTCAACCCGTCGCAGCCGCTGACCTTCGGCACCTATGCGACGCTGACCTGCAACGTGCGGATCGAGGTCAACCGCCCGGCCTATGGCGACCCGTTCTGCGATGCGGACCAGTTCCAGCTCGAGAATGCCGCGCTGATGGATCCGACCTTCCCGTTCAACCCCAACCCATTCCCCTATCCGCCGGCGATGTCGGGCGTGTACAACCCGCTCGCGGCGAACAACCCGATGCCGCAGAACCGGAACTGGGCGAGCGTCAGGCTGCCCCTGCCCAAATGCTATAATGCGATCGTCAACAAGCGGGCGGTGGTCGACGGGATGCCGGCGGTCGGCTCGCCCTGGACCTGGGCGGGGCCCGGCGCGCCCGACATCCACTATCGGATCACGACCACCAATGCCGGCACGGGCACGACGCCGCTGAGCGGATCGATCAACACGACCACCGGTGCCATCAACGGGCTGGTGACGCGCGACTTCTTCGTGCCGCCCTATATGTTCACCGGACTAATGCCCGACGGGCCGCTCTGCGCGCCGATGAGCTGGTGCGTGCCCTCGCCCCTGTTCCCCTATCTGGGGATTGGAACGCAACTGCTCGCGCCGCAGCAGTCGGGCGATTGGGTGTTCAAGATGCCGGGCCTTGCCGTCCAGCCCAACAGCGTGATCAAGAATTGCGCGACCGTGGCCGCCGGCGGCACGATGTTCGGGCTCGACTGGTACGCCAATTACAACACCAACGAGCAGCTGCCTTCGCCCGGGGTTTCGACCGTGCCGCCCAATCCGCGCCATGCCTGCGTCAGCATCCCGGTGATCCCCACGACCGATGTGACCGTGATCAAGAAGGTGCTGACGCCGCAGGGCACGCCGCTGCTTCCCGGCAACGGGATCGGGCCGTTCCAGATGCAGCTGAGCTGCGCGCCCTATGCGATCCCCAACGGCAGCTTCGGGATGATCACCAACGCGGGCGGGACGTCGAGCTCGACGGTGACGCATGTGCCGATGGGTGCCCCCGAACAATGCACGCTGACCGAGACCAACCTGGCGCAGGTGCCGATCCCGCCGACGCCCGCGCCGCTGTGCGCGCCGCCGCTGATGCCGCAATGGGGCACGCCCGTGATCACGCCGGCGGGGGCGTTCACGCCCGGGACCGGGGCCGGCCAGACCGGCCAGGTGACCGTGACCAACCAGATCGTGTGCAAGTCCCAGCCGACTCGCGAGCTGACGGTGTACAAGTTCGTCAACTCGCCTGGCATGCCCGCGCCTTCGGGTCCTTTCACGATCGTTCTCAGTTGCAGCGGCGGCGGCGCGGTACCGCCGTCGGTGATGCTGAGCAACGGCGGCTCCGCGACGGTGCAGATTCCGCTCAACGCCACCTGCACACCGACCGAACCGAACCTGCCGCTGCCGCCCGTATTCCCCGGCCTGATCTGCTCGTGGAGTCCCGTCTTCTTCCAACCGTCGGGCACCTTCGCGGTCAACCAATCGGGCCCACCGTACCTGATCGCGATCAATCCGCTGTTGTGTGTAAAGCAGCCGTGAGCGCCTGCGCGTCCAGCACGCTGCGCGAAGGTAGGGGCCCGGCTCTCCGGTGCCGGACGGATGATCCGCTGCCGATTAAGTAGGCAGATTAGTCATTGGCTTAACGATGGTGACCCCTACGGACCCGGCGATGCTGCTGTCTCGGAGATCGCATCAGGCGTTCACTCACGTGGGCTGGAAGAGAGGAGCCTAATCAACCCAAGCCAGCTGGCTCACGTTAATTCTCGTCAATCGGTACGCAGCCGACGGTTGCCGAGCCATCCTCCTTCCGCACCATGACGATCTTGCCGCCCCCCGCACCTGAAGTCACATCCGCCGTCGCAACTGAATATCGCATCCCGCCGCCGATATACTCATATTTTGTTGAAGGGCTTTCTGTCCGGATAGTCGTGAACTCCGTTTCCACTACAATGTGGCTCAAAGTCCACATCTTACCACTCAGATCTCGTGCTCCGCAATCCGGCGTCACGATCGTAAAGCTGGCTTTCCACACAACTCCAACATCTTTCTGCTTTAACTCAGCGTGAGAAACGCCGTCCATAACTACTTGCATAATCTCATCATCGGTAATCCGTCTGCCCGACGGATTGTATACTCCGACAATAGCGCGCGGGCTTCCATGTAGCAGCACCGGGCGACAGTACATCATGTTGAACTGCCGAGTGTAACCAACAAATCTGACCTCCCCCTTCCAGTCATATTCGTGCACCTTCTTCAAGTGCATGAGGGTAACTGCTCGACTCTTCGCTTTTCTCTCAGCTGTACGGCGAAAACCTGTTGCTGACACGATGACCGCGCTGTGTACTCCGGTCGACGCACACTTATCCGCGAACGCCTCCACATCCGGCACGCCGACAGGGCGAGAACGGTCGCGACATTCTATGGCGGTGAGGATCTGGTGATGGCCATGGTCCCAACTGATTAGGACATCATGCTCCCGTGGTTCGCCAGTGTCGCGATCGAGGAGACGGCGGCTCGGTGCCTCTATCGAAGCGCCGGACCCAGCGAGTAGACTCTCTAGGGCTGCAATGAGTCGCTTAAGCTGTTTGCCCGGCTTATGCGACCGGCCGTTCGTCGGATTGACCATCGAAGACTCGCCCTAAGCCTCGACTGCACCTGGATTAGGCAGCCAAGTAATTACACCAGGCAATCATCAGCTGTCGACGGCGTTCAAAAAAGTCAGTGCGCCGGTAAGCCGCCTCAACCCGATCAACCAACTGGTGCGCCAACGCTTTGTCGACGATCTCCTTCCGGAAATGTGTCGTCTCCGCGGCTCAGTCGGTGAAGCTGCTGCGGAAGCCGTGGACGGTGACCTTCGCGTGGTCAAGATCCCTCAGCACCTTCGTCATGGCCATATCACTGAGAGGCTTGTGTCCGTAAGTCGAGAACACCAGTCCCCCGTCAGACAGGCGAAGTGGCCACCGGCGGCGGAGGACTTCAATCGCGGGAGATGAAAGCGGCACGACATGCTGCTTCCTCATTTTCATCCTGGCTGCTGGAATGGACCAGACCGCTGCCTCCAGATCGAACTCGGGCCACGTCGCGAGCCGCGTCTCACCTGACCTGACGGCGTTGTAGATCGTGAACATAAGAGCGTCTCGCCCCGCAGAGGGCGCGAGGTTATTCAAGCGTGCCACGAGCCACGGGATGTCGGTGTACGGCATTGCGACGAAGTGATTATCCTCGACCGGCTGGCGCGGGAGCCCTTTGGGCACCGAGCGCAACGATGCCTCATGGGGGCACCAGCCCATAATGTGTCCGTACTCCAAGACTGTCCGGACCCGCTGGAGTATGCGCCGAGCCGTCTCCGGGATCGTAAGCCAGATCGGAGCCAGCGCATCCCTGACCAGAGCGCTGGTGACTTCGTCGACCTGCACGGCGCCTATGTGCGGAAAAATGTGGTTCTCCAGAGAAGCCAGCCAGGAAGCGCTGTGATGCTTGTTCCGCCAGCCATCCTTGACGGCCTTATGGCATGCACGCGCGGCTTCGGAGAACGTCGGAGTGGCCGGCTTCACCGGCTTGATCGTGGGCCTAACCTCCTCTCCCGCCTTCAGCTGAGCTCGCAGCGCGGCGGCCTTGGCGCGGGCGTGCGCAAGCGAGACCGCCGCAGTTGAGCCAAGGCCGAAGTCGTGTCTCTTGCCGTCCCTCTGAGCACGCAGAAGCCAGGAGCTTGAGCCGCTCGGCCTCACCATCAGGTAGAGCCCGCTGCCGTCCGAGTGCCGGCCGGGCTTGGCGTTTTTCACTTCGATTGCGGTGAGTGCCATATAACTTCGCCGTCCCTCATCTGCCCCCACATCAGCCGTTGGCTGCAGTGGATTTTGGTGGGGCTGTCCGAAACGACCGGATGTTATAGAACGACGAGAAAGCAAAGACTTAGGAACGTCTCGGAGTGCCTTGGGACGCCGATCTTATGGCCCTCGGCTCCACCAGCCTACGCTAAAGCTTCGGCTGGCAAGCCAGTCGGAGTTTTAGCGTAGGCTGCCCGCCGTAGCCTTGGCGAAGGAGGGCTACGGCGTCATCGGAGAGGCACCCGATGAACTACGTCTATATCTTGCAGAGCCTCAGCCATCCCGACCAATACTGCACGGCCTGTGCAAGGACGTGGAGGCTCGGTTGCAGGCCCACAATGCCGGTGAGTCGCCTCACACCTCCAAATACAAGCCGTGGAAATTGCTTTCTCACCACTAGTTCGAGCGTTCCGAAACGGCTTCGGCCTTCGAGCGATACCTGAAAACGGCTCCGGCAGGGCCTTTGCCCAGAAGCACCTTCGCTAGCGCGCTCAGCGCATCCTTCGCCTGCCGCGTCTATCCTGATAGTGGAGTTATTATGACGCATTCTCCAGAGAATCCGAGGACAGTAAGGTGCGACGTCTGCGCAGTTGACATGGAACTGAGCGAACATTCTTTCCCGCATTTCATATTTGGTGAGACCGTTCCAGATAACATTCTGTTCGTATGCGCGAGCTGCAACCGAAGCGTTGGCGGAAGAGAGATAGAATTCACCTCTTACCTGGCATCTTTGATGCGAGCTTCGGGAGAGTACGGGAACGTCCTGCTGGACGCGCGCATCGGTCGCGGTACCCGATATCGCGCTGATATATCGACGACGGAACGGGCGTCGGCGGCCCCACTGATCATTGAAGCGAAAGGCCTGACATCCTTATCCGACGATCGGGTCTTTTCGGCAGTAACGCAGCTCAAGACCTACGGCAAAGCAGCAGCTGTAAAGCGCTTGGTGCTGGCCCTTCCCGGAAAAATATCGATCAGACTGCGGCGTGAAGTCCGGCAAGCCGGTATCGAGCTGTGGGACGCGGCGGAGATACATCGACGTTTCTCCAACCAGATAGCGGCCAATCCCAACCCCTCCTTCGCCATCCTGCTGTTTCCGAGCACCCATCTTACTGCTCACGAAAAGCTCGCGGTCACAATCGAGCAATGTGAAACAGGCCAGCGGGATTGGGTTTTGTACCAGCAGGCGATCGGACAACTGATTGAGCTATGTTTCTGCCCGCCGCTATCGCCGCCGATCAGCGAGCTTCCTGATAAGCACAAGGCCAATCGGAGAGACTTCATCGTTCCCAACCGTGCGGAGTCCGGCTTTTGGCGGTTCGTGCAGAGAAGATACTCCGGAGACTATGTCGTAGTTGACGCAAAAAATAGCGGTAAGCCGATTCCCAAGAAGGACGTTTTGCAAATAGCCAACTATCTAAAGCCATATGGCACCGGCCAATTCGCAATTATATTCTCGCGTAAGGGTGCTGACGACTCCGCAAAGCAGACGCTTCGGGAAATTTGGCGCGACAGCCAAAAGTTGATTGTGGTTCTTGACGATGCCGATGCGGAGAGCATCCTGATCGACGCCTCTGCTGGGGGGGAGGGCACCCAACCCATTGAAGATTATATACGAAAATTCCGGCTTTCCATGTGACCTGTCCTTATAACCGTTCGCACAGCAGCGCACCGGACGGCGGTGGCAGGGGCCAAGCCCGCTCTGCCGCGGCGGCGATATCCCCTAGCCATTTGCTCCGAATTAAGGCATTATAATCCTTATGAAATGGGCTGCGGGGGCGGGGATCGCCGCTGTCATCGTTGCGATCGCGGCCGCCCGGGCGCAGGGCGACGGGCCTGCTTTGCCTGCGGCTCCGGTCCATCAGGAACGCGCGAATTGGGGTGAGTGGACCCGGCCGCTTCAGGCCCTTGGTGAACACGCGCGCGTCGAGTCGGAGGCGCCAGCGCCGGCGCCGGAGATCGTCCCCGCCGAGGAGATCGACGTCGTCGATGCGCACTGGATGGCGCTGACCATGTGGGGCGAGGCCAGGAACGGCGGCGAGGCCGCGATGCGGGCGGTCGGGCATGTCATCGACAATCGCCGGCGCGCGGGGACTCACGGCAAATATGCCACCGAGACGGTGAGCGAGGCCTGGCAGTTCAGCGCCTGGAACAGGAACGACCCCAATTATTCGGCGATGATGAACATCGACAGGCTCCGCCCCGACAGCGCGGACCAGGCGATGTGGCTCACCGCGAAGCGGGTGGCGGAGGAGATACTCTCAGGCGCTTCGGCCGACCCGACCGGCGGCGCGCTCTTCTACCACACGGCGGCGGTGTCGCCGCGCTGGTCGTCGGGGCTCGCGCCGGTCAAGGTGATCGGCGGGCATCTGTTCTTCAGGACGGCCCGGTAGAAGTCCTCCCCATCTGGCGATGGGGAGGATAATCAGAACCGGGTCCCTACCCGGATGCCCAGGGTGCGCGGGCGGTAGGGCACGATGTAGACCCTCAAATTGCACTGGCCGCATTGCTGGAAGCGGGTCAGCTCGGCTCTCTCGTCGAAGGCGTTCTCGAGGAAGATCTCGCCGGTCACCTTCCCCCATTCCATTCCGAAGGCGAAGTCGGCCATCGTATAGGGACGGAGCCGCCCGAGCACTGCCGCCGCTTCGACCCTCAGGTCTGCGGTGGAGGAGCTCTGGTGGGTGAGCACGGTCTGGACGTGCGCCTTGCCGGAGCCGAGCGGGAATTCGTAGCGGCCGGTGGCGCTCGCCTTGAACTTCGGAGTGACGGGAAGGCGGGTGCCCGCCGGCGCGGAGATGCCGTTGGTCTGGCCCTGCGGCCCGGGCGCGGTGCAGGTGAAGGTCGGATCGTCGAAGTCGCAGACGTTCGCCCTCACCTTGGCGTCGGTATAGGCCGCGCTTCCGGTCAGCGAGAGGCCGCGCACCGGCCGCCACGACAGATCGAGCTCGACGCCCTTGATGCGGGCGCTCGGGCCGTTGTGGATCTCGGTGAAGCTGTTCTCGCCGAGGAAGGAATATTGGAACCGCTTCCAATCCTGCCAGAAGAGGGCTCCGTTCACCGTCAGCCGGCCCGGCCAGCTGGTCTTGAAGCCGAGCTCGTAATTGGTGAGCGTGTCCTCGTCATAGGGCGGCAGGGTGCCGCGCCGGTTGATTCCGCCGGGGCGGAAGCCCTTCGACCAGGTGGCGTAGACCATATGGTCCGGGGTGATCTTCCAATTGGCGTTGAGCCGGTGGGTGATGCCGCTGCCCTTGACCCGCCTCGGCACGACGTTGCCGCCGACGAAATCGCCGAGGTTGGTGCAGGGCGAACCCTCGACGATCGGCGGGAGCACGGTGCCGGTGATATTGTCGCGCAGGCGCGCGCCGGTCGTCGTGTAGCACTGGATGAAGCCGGTCCGCGAGCTTCCCACCGCGTTGAACGGCCCATCCGTGAAGCCGCCGCCCGGATTGCGGCCGAAGCCGAAGAAGCCGATCAGCGAATTGTCATATTTGTAGCCGCGCAGGCCGCCGGTGAGGGTGATCGCCTCGGTGATGTCGAAGCTCGCCTCGCCGAACGCGGCATAATCCTTGTCGACCCGTTCCTGCTCGGTCAGCCAGAGGGTTCCGGGATGGCCGTTGACCGACAGCTCGTCGGCGAGGTTGGTGACCTGGTAATCCTGATGGATGCCGTGCGACTGGCGCTGGTAGAAGAGGCCGGCGACGAGGCGAAGCCTCTTGTCGGCGGGCGAGGCGATGCGCAGCTCGTGGCTCATCTTCTTGTAGCGGTCGCGGCCGATGATGTGCTGCGAGCTGTCGATCGTGTTGCCGGCATCGTCGAAGAAATAGAGATAGCCGGCGATCCCGCCGTAATCGGCGTAGAGCTCGTCATAGGCCTCGGCATAATCGGTATAGTCGTTCGAGCTGTCGATCTTCCGGACGAGGTAGGCGCCGGCGTAGGTGAGGTCCCAGTTGCTGATCTTGCCCTCGACGGT
>Ga0190273_10000182_pt1 | contig 31762 bp, 23 predicted proteins | sample Popmic504IS_FD_134513 | JGI IMG/M metagenome (GOLD analysis project Ga0190273, IMG submission 134513) | Populus adjacent soil microbial communities from riparian zone of Shoshone River, Wyoming, USA - 504 IS | ecosystem: Environmental > Terrestrial > Soil > Riparian zone > Trees stand | place... | reverse complement strand
GATTGCTTCGTAGGAGTCGAAGAACTCCGGTGCCGCCAGGGCGCGGACGATCCAGCGGGAGAACAGCCACATGCCGGTGACGACGAAGGCGCAGCCGGCGACGAAGAGGGTGACGACGGTGGCATAGGTGCGGCGGGCCTCGTCGTCGTCACGGATCGAGTAGGCCAGCGGCGGCCAGGCGAGCTGGAAGCCCCGGACGAGAACGTTGACCGCCTGGGCGAACTTGACCGCCAGCGAGTAGAGCCCGGCCTCAGCGAGGCCGACCGAGCGGACGATGATCAGCCGGTCGACGAAGTTGAGCAGGTAGAGCGAGACCTCGGCCGGCATCGTCGGCAGGCCGAAGCGGAAGAGGCGGCGCAGGAGGTGGCGGTCGAAGCGCAGCGAGAGGCGGCGCCACTGCAGCGCGATCAGCGCCACGACGAAGGCGGCGCCGGCCGCGTAGCTGCCGAGGAGGAGGCCGCGCGCACCCTCGTCGAAGCCGACGACGAGAACGACGGTGAGGGCGATCGAGGCGAGGACGTTGAGGATCGTCGTCAGGAAGAAGGCCCGCGCGCGCTCCTCGAGGCGGAACAGGGTCAGCATGAACTCCCACATCGTCAGCACCCAGAGGCCGCCGATCGCGATCCGGACCAGCTCCGGGGCGGAGTGGTCGAGGAGCGCTTCGGAGAACGGTCCAGCGAAGGGCAGGAGCAGGAGCGCGCCCAGGGTCGAGAGCCAGAAGAGGCCGGCGAAGGTGCTGCGCACGACCTCCCGCGGGTCCTCCTCGTCGAGGTAGTAGAAGCGCAGGATCGCCTCGATCAGGCCGAAGCGAACGACGATGCTGACCGCCACCACGGCGGCGAACATCACCTCGGCGGCGCCGTAGTCGGCCGGGCTGAGGTAGCGCGTGTAGAGCGGCAGCAGCGCCACCGCGATGACCTTGGAGAGGATGCTCGCCGCGGTGTAGGCGGCGCCGGTCGTCGCCAGGCGGCGCAGGTATCCCGACATGCCCGGAGCCTATGGAGACTCGCGGACTTCGGCCGGGGCCCAGGCCAGCGAAGCGCCTATGGCGAGCAGGACCCAGGTGAGGGGGTCCTCGAAGAAGCCGGCGTAGGCGAGGGTGTGGATGAGGAGCGCTACGAAGGCTGCGAGGACTGCGGCGCGGGCCGCTTGGCCGGCGGGTCCTGTCTCCGATCGGGGGCTCTCCCTGCCGGGAGAGTCCTCCCGATCGTCGCCACCCGCCGGAGGTTGGTTCCATAGCCCACGGCCGAGGGTCCAGAGCGCTACGAGGATTAGAAGCAGATAGACCAGCAGTCCTAGGAGGCCTTGCTCGGCTGCGACGGTTATCGGCTCGGTGTGGGAGATGGTTACCGGGGCGTCTTTGTTGTCTCGGTGGTCGCGGTAGGCGGCTTGGAAGGAGCCTGAGCCGTAGCCCTGAATGGGCTTTTCAGCGAAAAGGTCGGCGCCGCCGGAGATGAGGCTGCCGCGGCCGCTGAGGTCGACGTTGAGGCGGTCGCTGGTGATCTTGCCGTTGCCGCCGACGAGGAGGACGACGAGGACAGCGCCGATCGCGCCGACGCCGACCGCGACCAGCGTCCAGCGCCAGCTCCAGCGGATCGCCGCCAGGACGGCGAGGCCGGCGAGGAGGGCCAGGAGGCTCGACTGCGAGAAGGTCGGCACCAGCCCGATCCAGAGGACCGCGATCAACCCGCTCAGCAACCAGAACGCCTCCCGAGTGCGCGCCCAGAGCAGCGCCGCCGTCGCCACGACCGTTACCAGCGCCAGGTAGCGGCCGTAGACGTTGGGGTCCCAGAAGACCGAGTTGACGCGGAAGTAGGTGTGGAATTCGTTCGAGCGGATGATCTGGTCGTTCCAGAAGAGGCTGTGGGTGGCGTACTCGACGCTGCCGACGAGGACGAAGGCGCACGCCTCTACACCAACCACGATCAGCACCAAGCGCAGCAGCCGCCGGTCCCAGACGACCTCGCGCAGGAGCCGATAGGCGACCGTGAAGGGGACGAAGAAGAAGCAGACGTTCTGCAGCCCCTTGGAGAAGTCCTCCGAGTAGAGCGCCTGCAGCGCGTAGAGGACAACCGCGGCGGCGAGGACGTAGGCGAGCGCCCGCGGCGGGTGGACGACGGGCGGGTCGGTCCAGTCGCGCAGCAGCGTCGCCACCACCGCCGCGGCGATCACCAGGTACAGCGGCACCAGCAGGTTGGCGGTGTCGCCGCCGGCGTGCAGCGGCACCCGGAAGGGGATCGCGAAGACGATCGCCAGCGGCAGCAGGACCGGCCAGCGGCGGAAGAGGAAGGTGAGGACGCCGATCGCGAGCGCCGCCAGCGCCAGCAGCTCGACGATGCGGCCGTCGTCGTGGCGGAGGTCGACGATCTGGGCGGTGTGCCACTGGTCGCCGAGGATGAGGACCGGGAAGAGGACCATCGCCGCCACCATCAGCAGCGCCCGCGGGCGCCCGGGCGGCAGCAGGATCGCGGCGCCGCTGGCCCCCGCGGCCGCGATCAGGCCGACGCCGGCGAGGACGTCGCTCATGGCTTCGCCCCCGGCGGGTGCGGCTCTTTGCCCGGCGGCGTGCGCTGGAACTCCGAGCGACCGAGCCGGCAACGCGACTTCGCGTTCTTCGGCCCGCGGTGCAAGCGAATCACCCCGGGCGTCACCAGCGTCCGCTCGGAGCCAAGTTTGACTCGCAGCTTGTAGCGGCCCGGGCGGGCGGTGCCGCCACCGCGCTGGCGCCCGTCCCAGTAGTAGGTGAAGAAGTGGTAGCGCTTGAGGAACTCGTCGCGGGCGAGGGTGTAGACGACCCGGCCTCCCGGCTTCACCACCTGGACCGTGGCGTCGTCGGAGACGGTGACGCGGAAGCGGATCCGCATCAGGTCATGGCGGCAGTCGCCGTTCGGGGTGAAGCTGTGGATCGCCTCCGGACCTTTGCCCCGCGGGGCGCCGATGAAGGTGACGCGGTCGAGGACGAGCGGGTCGCGCTTGACCCGCTGCGCGTAGGCGAAGGCGGCTAGCGTCGCGAGGACGAGGAGCGCGAAGACCGCGGCGGCCGCGCCTGAGGGGACGAGAGCCTCACCCTCATTCGGTCGTTTCGGCATCGTCCTCGCCGACGACCACGGCGACGGGGGCACCAGCCGAGACAGCTTCGATTTCGCCGCTCATCAGCTGCACCTTCTGGATCTGCAGCTGTTTGGCCACCTTCTGCGCTTCGGGCTTGTGGCCGCGTTTGAACATGACGACGCTGGTCTCGAAGCTGGCGCTGCTGTTGGTCACGGCGCCCAGCTGGAAGCCCTTGCTCTCGACCTTGTCGCCGTAGGTGGCGGCGAGGCCGACGACCGAGGTGCCGTTGAGCACGGTCACTTCGATTTCGCTCGGCTTCACCTTTGACGCCGCCTGCTTGGCGCCGCCCCCGGCGTTGCCGTCGTCGCTGCCGCTGATGAGGAGATAGGCGCCGCCGCCGACGAGCGCCAGGACGACGACGAAGAGCGCGATCAACGAGCTCGGACGCGAGGCCCGTTCGCCGAAGCCGGAGAAGCGGCCGCGCAGACGTTCGCCCCGGCTCTGCTCCGGCAGCCCTTCCTCGCGCCGGCGCCGGCGCTCCTCGCGGCTGGAGACCGCCTCGTGTTCGGCCGTGCGCGCTTCCTGCAACGCCCGCAGCTCCTCTGCCCGCTGCGCGGCGATGGTCGAGGTCTGCTCCTTGCGCTCGGCGTCGCGCTCAGGGGCCGACCCCGCCCACTCGCGCAGGCGGCGGATGTCTCGCCCGTGGGTGAACGAGAGCAGCGCCAGGATGGCGAGCCCGAGAAACGCGGCCAGGCCGGCGAAGGCGCCGATTTGTTCGATCGCGTGGACCAAAGTGGCTGCGAGAGCCTAATTGTCGGAGCCGACCGTCGCCGTGTCCCCACCGGGAGCGGTGATCAGATCGACGACGCGCTCCGCCAGATTGGCCTCGTCCCCGGCCAGGACGAGATGTTCGAGCGAGTTCAGGGTGGACTCGACCCACTCCGGTTCGAGCGGCTTGGTCCGCACCGCCCGGTTGATCCGGCGCGCCGCCGTCGGCTGCACCTCCTCGCCCGCGGAGAAGAGGGTCTCGTGCAGCTTCTCCCCCGGCCGAGGGCCGGTGAACTCGATCGCGATGTCGGTCTCGGGCTCGTAGCCCGCGAGGCGGATCATGTTGTGGGCCAGGTCGACGATCTTCACCGGCTCGCCCATGTCGAGGACGAAGACCTCGCCCTTGCCGGCGCCGATGTCGCCGGCGCGGATCACCAGCTGCACCGCCTCCGGGATCGTCATGAAGAAGCGGGTCATCTCGGGATGGGTGACCGTGACCGGGCCGCCGCGCTCGATCTGGCTGCGGAAGATCGGCACCACGCTGCCCGAGGAGGCGAGGACGTTGCCGAAGCGGACCGAGGCGAAGCGGGTCTCCGGGTACTTCTCCCCCGCGGCCTGGACGATCCACTCGGCCATCGCCTTCGAGGCCCCCATCACCGTCTGCGGGTTGACCGCCTTGTCGGTGGAGATGAGGACGAAGCGCTCGCACTTGGAGGCCGCCGCGGTCTCGGCGGTGACCCGGGTGGCGATCGCGTTGTTGCGGACCGCCTCCAGCGGGTTGGCCTCCATCAGCGGCACGTGCTTGTAGGCAGCGGCATGGAAGACGACGTCGGGCTTGAAGCGCTGCATCACCTCCAGCATCCGGTGCGGCTCCTTGCAGTCGGCGAGCACGGACTCGCAGCTGGCGAAGTGGCGCTCCTCGACCATCTCGCGGTCGATCTGGAAGAGGTTGTCCTCGGCGTGGTCGAGCATCACCAGCAGCCGCGGCTTCACCTGGGCGATCTGGCGGCAGAGCTCGGAGCCGATCGAGCCGCCGGCGCCGGTGACGAGGACGATGCGGTCGCGCAGGTAGGCGCCGACGCGGTCAAGCTCGCGGACGATCGGCTCGCGACCGAGCACGTCCTCGACCCGGACCTCGCGCAGCTGCTTGTTGAGCTGGACGCCGCCGCGCAGCAGCTCGAAGACGGTTGGCAGGGTGCGGATCGGGATCTCGCGGTCGCGACAGGCAGCGACGATACGGGCGCGCAGGGTCCCCGGAGCCGAGGGGATCGCGATCACCACCTCGTCGGGTTTGGTCTCATCGAGGATCCTCTCGATCTGCGCCGTCGAGCCGAGCACCTTCAGGCCCAGCATCCGCATCCCCCGCTTGCGCGCGTCGTCGTCGACGAAGCCGATCGCGGTGGCGCCGAGGTTGGGGTTGAGCTGCAGCTCGCGGACGACCATTTGGCCGCCGGAGCCGGCGCCGATGACCAGCACCTCGTGCTTGGGCAGGCGAGCGCCCCGGGTCGGACGTTCGACGATCAGCCGCACCGCCAGGCGGGCGCCGGCGATCAGGATCAGGGTGAGGACGAAGTCGGTGACCTCGACCGAGCGCGGCAGCGTGTGCTCGAACGGCTGGGCGACCGCGAAGGCGACGACGAGCAGGGCGCTGGCGACGGCCACCGCGCGGAGGATCAGCATGAAGTCGCGACCGCTGACGTAGCGCCACCACTTCTGGTAGAGCCCGAAGGCGGCGAAGACGACGAGCTTGCCGGCAACGACGAAGCCGACCGACTGGGCGAAGAGGACCTCGTAGCGGTGCGGCCAGCCGTGCGGCTGGTCGAGGAAGCGCAGCTGGAAGGCGAGGAAATAGGCCAGCGCGACAAGCACGGCGTCGGCCGCTACCTGCAGAACCCGGTTGCGGTAGACAGGGTGGTTCAACCGGCGCATGAGCCACCGAGTTTAGTTGCTGGTAGGCGGTCTCCCTAGAATGCGCGCTTCTTGATGCCGCCCCACCTTTTCATCGTCGTGACCGCCAGCGTCACCGATTTCTTCCTCGACCCGATCGTCAACTGGGGAACCGACTTCATCAGCAGCGCCGGCCTCACCGCCGTCTTCCTGCTGATGACGCTCGAGTCCGCCTGTCTGCCGGTGCCGAGCGAGGCGATCATGCTCTTCGCCGGCTCTAGCGTCGCCGCCGGCGAGCTGACCCTGTTCGGGGTCGTCGCCGCGGGCGTGCTCGGCAACCTCGTCGGCTCCTGGATCGCCTACGCGGTCGGCTACTACGGGCGCATCGACCTGCTGGAAAAAAACAAGCTGATCCACATCAGCCCCAAGCACCTGAAATGGGCCGACGACTGGTTCGCGCGCTACGGCGACGCGACGATCTTCTTCTCGCGGATGCTGCCGATCATCCGCACCTTCATCTCACTTCCGGCCGGGGTGGCGAAAATGCCGTTCTGGCGTTTCACGGTGCTGACCACGCTCGGTTGCATCCCCTGGGTGCTGATGCTGGCCCTGATCGGCAAGAGCGTTGGCGAGAACTGGGAAGAGTGGCGCGATCACCTGCACTTCCTGGATTACCTGGTCGTCGTCGCGGTCGTCGCCCTCGGCGTCTACCTGCTGATCAAGCGGTGGCGCGGCGGCGGTCCCGGCGAGGACGAGGGCGAGCCCGCCGCGAGCCCCGAGCCGGCTTCCGCCCCCAGGGCTTGAGCGACGGCGGCCTGCCCGCCGGGCGCACGATCGCGCTCGGCCTGGTCCAGGGCCCAGCCGAGCTGCTGCCGATCTCCAGCTCAGCCCACATCGTCCTCCTGCCCTGGCTCGCCGGATGGGACTGGGAGGAGGTCGACCCCGAGCTGCGCAAGAGCCTGGAGGTGGCACTTCATACCGGCGCGGCGGTGGCGCTGCTGATCGGCCAGCGGCGGGTGATCGGCGAGGAGCTGCGCCGCTTCGACGGCCGGCGGGCGCTGCTGCTCGGCCTCTCCTTCCTGCCGGCGGCAGTGGTCGGCTACACGCTCGAGCGCCCGATCGAGCGGCACCTCGGCGGACCGCGGGCGACCGCCTACGGCCTCGTCGCCGGGGCGCTGGCGATGCTGATCGCCGACCGCTCCCCGCAGGAGCGCGGCCGCGGCGACGCGACGCCGATGGACGGGCTTGCGCTGGGCATCGCCCAGGCGGCGGCGCTGGCGCCTGGGGTCTCCCGCAACGGCGTCACCCTCGCGGCGGCCCGCCGCCGCCGCTTCTCCCGTGACCAAGCGAACCTGCTCTCGCGCACGATCGCCCTGCCGATCATCGTCGGGGCGAGCGCGCTCAAGGGCGCCCGCCTCGCCCGCCGCGGCACCACCCCAGAGCTGCGCCGCTCCCTCGCCGTCGGCGTCGGCGCCTCCTTCACCTCCACCCTCGCCTCGCAGCGGCTGATCCAGCTGGTCGAGCGCGACCGGGCGCTATGGCCCTACGCCGCCTACCGGCTCGCCTTGGCGGCCGTCGTTCTTGGGAGATTAAGAGGAGCAAATCCAAAATTTGGATAAATTTGGATTTGATTTGGATAACCAGCTACTATTTCCAAATCTTGGATGAATTTGGATTTGATTTGGAGATGCCATGTTCGTAGCTCAAGCGCCCCTCGTTCCCCAACTGCTGAAAGATCTCTCCTCTGAAGAAGTTCAGGCTGCCGTCGCGGCACCCGTGCCCGAGGACGGGCGTTATCTCCATTGGGACAAGCTGCACCGGCTCCCTGCCCCAGAGGGGCTCTCATCGAAGCAGTGGTGGTTGAAGATCAAGCTCGCCAGAGCAAGTGAGCGCCGCAGCCTCACCCTCGTGGACACGAATGGAAGAGCGTTCGGGTTCACGCTGCCGGACTTAGTCCTTCGCCATCTCCACCACGTTGATCAGCGGTGCAGCGGCGAGATCGGGATGGAGAAAGCTGTGGCCTCCGAAAAGGAAGCGGAACGGCGGTTTCTGGTCAACTCGCTGATGGAGGAGGCGATCCGCTCGAGCCAGCTGGAGGGAGCTACCACCTCGCGCAGGGTCGCAAAGGAGATGTTGCGGAGCGGCCGTCCTCCCAAAGACCGCGGAGAGCGGATGATCGCCAACAACTACCAAGCCCTCCAGTTCGTCCGGGAAGAGCTCTCAGACGAACTGACGCCCGAGGGGGTGCTCGAGCTGCATCGAATCGTGACCGAGGGGACGCTCGACAATCCGGATGCAGCCGGGCGCCTTCAGCGGCCGGATGAGGAGCGGGTGGCGGTCTTCGACCGCGATGACCGGGAGCAACCGGTTCACCGGCCTCCTCCCGCCGCCGAGCTGCCGCAAAGGATGGACTCGCTCTGTCGATTCGCAAATGGAGATGACGACGGCGGTCAGTTCGTGCACCCGGTGGTACGGGCGATCCTGCTGCATTTCTGGCTTGCCTACGACCACCCCTTCGAAGACGGCAACGGCCGCACCGCTCGCATCCTCTTTTTCTGGGCGATGCGCAAGCACGGCTACTGGCTGGCGGAGTACCTCCCGATCTCGGGGTTCATCCGTAGGGCTCGAGCCCAGTACGAGCGTGCATTCCTGGAGACGGAGACCGACGAGGGAGACGCAACCTACTTCCTCATCCATCAACTCAAGGTGATCGAGCGGGCGATCAGCGACCTGGATAAATACCTGCAGCGGAAGATCACCGAGCAGAACGAAATGAAGGCGATGCTCCATGGCATCGACAGCCTCAACGGCCGTCAGTTCGTCCTCCTGTCCCACGCTGCCAAGAACCCCGACCACACTTACACCTTCGCCGGGCACGCTCGCAGCAACCGCGTCACCCATGAGACGGCCCGCTCCGACCTCGGGGACCTGGCGGACAAGGGCTTCCTCATCCGCCGTCGTCGCAGCAGGACCTATGTCTTCGAGGTGCCGCCCGACCTGCCGGAGCGGCTGCGAGAATCCGGAAAGTGACGGCGAACGACGCCTACGCGAAGGCCGGGGTCGACCAGGGGGCGGCGGATTCGGCCGTGGCCGGGTTGGTGCGGGCTCTCGGCGCGATCGAGCTCGGGCGGCCCTCGGCGCAGGTGCCGCTGCCGGGCCACTACGCGAGCGTGATCAAGCTCGACGAGCAGACCGGGATCGCCTTCTCCACCGACGGCGTCGGCACCAAGCTGGTGGTCGCCGAGGAGCTGGGGAAGTTCGACACGGTCGGGATCGACTGCGTGGCGATGAACGTCAACGACGTGATCTGTGTCGGCGCCGAGCCGCTGGCGATGGTCGACTACATCGCCGTCGACAAGGCCGAGCCGGCAGTCTGCGAGGAAGTCGGCGTCGGCCTGGCGCGCGGCGCCGAGCTGGCCGGGATCGAGATCCCGGGCGGCGAGCTCGCCCAGCTCGGCAGCCTGGTCCGCGGGATCGACGTCTCCGGCGCCTGCATCGGCAGGGTCGAGCTAGACGCGATCATCGATGGCTCTGCGGTCGAGCCGGGGGATGTCGTCATCGGGCTCCCCTCGACCGGCCTGCATTCCAACGGCTACACCCTCGCCCGCTCGGCCCTGGCCGGGATCGGCCTCGACGAGGACCCGGAAGGGCGGCTCGGCCGGCCGCTCGGCGAGGTCCTGCTGGAGCCGACCGAGATCTACGTCAAGCCGATCGTCGAGCTGCTCCGCTCCGACGTCGACGTCCGCGGGCTTGCCCACATCACCTCGGGGGGGACGAAGAACCTGCTGCGGCTCGCCGCCGAGGTCGGCTACGAGATCGACGACCCGCTGCCGGCGCCGCCGATCTTCGAGCTGATCCAGGAGCGCGGCGAGGTCGCCGGGGAGGAGATGCGCGAGGTCTTCAACATGGGCTGCGGCTTCTGCGTCGTCGTCCCCGCTGCCGACGAAGGCGCGACGCTGGAGCTGCTCCGCGCGCACTACCCGGAGGCGAAGCGGATCGGGCGCGCAACCGAAGGCCCACCGCGCATCCTCTGAATCGCCTCCGGCCTCGAACCGTCGTAACGTTGGCGCGAGAGTGAGCGACCGGGCCTCGACTAGTTCCCAGATGATCGGTACCGAGCTATCCGGCCGCTACAAGCTGGAGGCGAAGCTCGGCAGCGGCGGGATGTCGACCGTCTACCTGGCCCGCGACCGGACCCTCGACCGTCAGGTCGCGGTGAAGGTGATGCACCGGGAGATGTCCGAGCAGGCCGACCAGCTGCAGCGCTTCCGTCAGGAGGCGCGGGCGGTGGCGAAGCTCTCCCACCCCAACGTCGTCGCCGTGATCGATGCCGGCGAGGACGGCGGCCACCCCTACATCGTCTTCGAGTACGTCCAGGGGGAGACCCTGAAGCAGCGGATCAACCGGGTCGGTGCGCTCGAGGCCCAAGAGGCGCTCGCCTACGCGATTGAGATCGCCCGCGGCCTGACCGTCGCCCACGCCCGCAACATGGTCCACCGCGACATCAAGCCGCAGAACGTTCTCATCGACGCCGAGGGACGGGCGAAGCTGACCGACTTCGGGATCTCCCGCCAGCTTGAACAGGACGGGATGACGGCGACCGGGCGAGTGCTCGGCACCACCGACTACGTATCTCCCGAGCAGGCGATGGGCCACGCCGTCGACCAGCGCTCCGACATCTACTCGCTCGGCGTCGTCCTCTACGAGATGCTGACCGGGCAGGTTCCCTTCCAGGCCGACAGCCAGGTCGGGGTGGCGATGAAACACGTCAACGAGGAGATGCCCGACGTCCAGCAGCGGCGGCCCGAGCTCTCCGCGGCGGCGGCGCTGGTGGTCGAGCGGGCGACCACCAAGGACCCGGACGAGCGCTATCAGTCGGCCGGCGAGCTGATCGACGATCTCTCCACCGCGCTGGAAGTCGAGGCGGCGCGGGCGGGATCGACCACGGGTGAGGCGACCAGCGTCCTCGAAGCGGTACCGCCCGCCGAACGCAAGCTCTCCCCCAGCGGGCGTTGGTCGCGCCTTTGGCTTGTCGTGCTGGCGCTGGCCTTCGCTGGCGCGGTGGCGGCGGTGATCCTGATCAGCAGCGGCAACGGGCCCGGCGGGGGCGGGGGCGCCCTCAGCGACAAGGGCAAGCCGGTGGCGCTCGCCGAAGCCTCCGACTACGACCCGCAGGGGGACGACGAAGAGGACCCCGAGGCGGTCAGCCTCGCGGTCGACGGCAACCCCACCGGCACCGCCTGGAGCAGCGAGCACTACGACGACGCAGAATTCGCCGGCACCAAGAGCGGACCCAACCCCGGCGTCGGCCTCTATGTGGTGGCGAAGGCAACGGCCAAGCCGAAGGAGATGATCATCCGCGGCGTCCCCGGCTGGGACGCGGAGATCTACGCCGCCGCGGCGGGACCGCCGGAAGAGCTGGACGAATGGGGCGAACCCGTTGGCGAGGTCACCGACGCCAAGGAGCTGCAGGGCGTCGAGCTGAATCTCGGCTCGCCCGCGAAGTACTTCCTGATCTGGTTCACCAAGGCCGCGCCCTCACGAGACCAGGGGAGCCGCTACCGAATCGAGATCAGCGACGTCAAGCTGATCGACTGAAGCTGGCCAACCCGGGTATAGATGTGACTGTCTTCACAAAACCCTTACATCAATCCGTGTAACGTACTGCCATGGCAGAGCGAGGCGCCGTCCCCAATGTCCCGAAGGCGCGCCAGCGCGCCCTTCACGCCGTCCGCTCGCTCTTCTCGCCGCTGCTGCCGGACGACTACCTCGAACTGATCAACCCGCTCTGGTCGACGCAGGAGCTGCGCGGGCGGATCGAGCGGATCGACCAGGAGACCGCGGACGCCGTCACCGTCCTGATACGCCCGGGCTACGAATGGCAGGGCCACCGGCCAGGCCAGTACCTGCGGATCGGCGTCATCGTCAACGGCGTCCACCACTGGCGCGCCTACTCGCTGACCACCGACCCGGGCCGGCCCGACGGGCTGATCGGGATCACGCCGAAGCTGGTCGACGCCGGCAAGGTCTCCCCCTACCTCGTGCACCGGGCGCGGCCGGGCGACATCGTCCGCCTCGGCGGCGTCGAAGGAACCTTCGTCCTCCCGGACCCGCCGCCGCCGCGGCTCCTCTTCATCAGCGCCGGCAGCGGAATCACGCCGATCATGGCGATGCTGCGCAGCCTCGACCGCGACGAGGCGCTGGACGACGTCGTCCACATCCACTCCGCCCGCACCCCCGACGGCATCATCTTCGGCGAGCAGCTGCGCGAGCTCGACTCCCGCCGCTCCGGCTACCGCCCGCACCTGCGGATCACCGGCGAAGCCGGGCGCGTCACGCCCGCCCAGCTCGACGAGCTCTGCCCCGACTGGCGCGAGCGGCGCGCCTTCGTCTCCGGCCCCGGCGAGATGCTCGACGCGCTGGTTGGGCACTGGCGCGAGCAGGGCGACCCGGAGCTGCTGGAGATGGAGCGCTTCCAGCCGGTGATCGGAGGCAACGGCGTCGCCGGCGAGGGCGGCAGGATCCGCTTCATCAAGAGCGGCGTCGAAGCCAACTCCAACGGCGGCACGCCGATCCTCGTCGCTGGCGAGGAAGCCGGCGCGGAGCTGCCCTACGGCTGCCGGATGGGGATCTGCCACACCTGCATCGGCCGGCTCTGCTCGGGCGAGGTCAGGGACCTGCGGACCGGCGAGGTCTATGGTCAAGAGGACGAAATGGTGCGGACCTGCGTCAACGCGCCGGAAGGCGACGTCGAGATTGCACTTTGAGAGAGAAAGAATGAGGCCCAGATGACCACCACCGCCACCGCACCGATCGACACCCAGATACAGAGCCCCCTGGCCCACCTGAGCGAGGAGCAGCTGGAGGAGCTCGGGCGCGAGTTCGACGCGATCCGCGACCGCGTCATGGCCGAGCTCGGCGAGCGCGACCGGCGCTACATCGAGAGCATGATCGAGATGCAGCGGCGGCTGGCGGTGCTCGGACGCGTGCTGCTGCTCGCCTCCCGCAACCGCAGCGCCTGGTGGGCCGGAACGTCAGCTCTCTCCGCCGCGAAGATCCTCGAGAACATGGAGATCGGGCACAACGTCATGCACGGCCAGTGGGACTGGATGAACGACCCCCGCATCCACTCCTCGACCTGGGACTGGGACACCGCCTCCACCGCGGAGGCCTGGAAGCACTCCCACAACTTCGTCCACCACACTTACACCAACATCCGCGGCAAAGACAAGGACCTTGGCTACGAGATCATGCGGATCGATCCCGAGCAGAAGTGGCACCCGGTCTACCTCGCGCAGCCGGTCTACAACCTGATTCTGGCGGGACTGTTCGAGTGGGGCGTGGCGCTCCACGACCTCGACTTCGAGGCGATCCGCAAGGGCAAGAAGCCGATGCCGCAGGTGAAGCGGGAGCTGAAGGGGATCGTCGGCAAGGCGAAGAGCCAGGTCGTCAAGGACTACATCGCCTGGCCGCTGGTCAGCGCACTTGCCGCGGCGGCCGTCGATGCCGGAATCGAGGCGCGCCAGAATCGCAAGCAGCCGCGCGGCCTGCTGGGTCGGGTCAGCCGGCGCAAGCGCGGGAACCGCTGGACCCCGGTGGTCGAGGCCGCGGTGCAGTGCGGGAGCAGGACCTTCCGCCAGACCGCCAAGGCCAACGCCACCTCGAACATCGTCCGCAACGTCTGGGCCTACGCGATCATCTTCTGCGGCCACTTCCCCGACCAGACCTACACCTTCTCCCCGCAGGAGGTCGAGGGCGAGAGCCGCGGCGGCTGGTACATCCGTCAGCTGACCGGCTCGGCCAACATCGACGGCAGCCCGCTCTTCCACGTCGCCAGCGGCAACCTCAGCTACCAGGTCGAGCACCACCTCTTCCCCGACATGCCGAGCAGCCGCTACGCCGAGATCGCGCCGCAGGTGAAAGACGTCTGCGAGCGCTACGGCCTGCCCTACAACAGCGGCCCGTTCCTGCAGCAGCTGGGGATGGTGCAGCGGACGATCCTTCGCCTCGCCTTCCCCGGCGGCGAGCCCCGGCCGAAGCCGGGGCCCTACCGCGGGGAGAACGGGAACGGCACGCGCGGCTGAGGCTCAGCCGCCGGCCGTCGGCGCGATCGGGGTGCAGAAGAACCCGCGCGGGTGCGCCGGGTCCAGGGCGGTGAGGACGTCGGCGCCGACGATGTGGTCGTAGGGCATCGAGAGGTGGTCGCCGAGGTCGAGGATGCACTGGTTCTGGAGCAGGATGTTTTTGGCCCCCGAGAGGAAGGCCGAGGTGTAGGGAGTGACGACCTGGTCGTAGCGGGTCTGGATCACCGTGTATTCCACCCCAGGGACGGTGTCGCCGCCGCTATTCAGTTCGGCCAGGAACGCCGAGCCGACGATCTGCTCCTCGCAGGCCGGGCAGAGGGCGCCGGTGAACTGGGCGCCGCCCGGGAAGAAGCGGGCGAGGAGGCCGAGGCCATCAACCGTGGTGCCGTGGTTGGAGGGCGAGAGGCCGACCAGGGCGCGCACCTCAGCGGCTCCGCCAAGGAACTTGAGGTAGTAGCGTGGCATCATCCCGCCCTGCGAGTGGCCGACGATGTCGACCTCGGCGGCGCCGGTGGCGGCGCGGACTTTGTCGACGAAGGCGTCGAGTTCTTTGGCCGAGTTGCGGATCTCGCCGGTCCCGTAGACGCCGACGGCGCCGCTGCCGGCGTAGGAGCCGTAGTTGAGGGCGAAGACGCAGTAGCCGTTGTTCTTCAGCAGGGGCGAGATCGCCTGCCAGCTGTTCGACATGTCGGCGAAGGTGCCGTGGACGAGGACGACAGGCTGGGGATGGGCGGCGGTGGGTTTGCAGGTCCAATCGTTGGCGCCGGGCGGGCTGGCGGTGGGACTGGTGTGGGCGTAGCCGTAAACGCCGTTCCAGATCACCGGCAGGTCGGCGCGCGCAGGGGCGGCGGCGGCCAACATCGTCAGGGCAAGAAGGACTGCGAACAGGGTGCGGCGCATCGGTTTCCTCCGATCGTTGACTGGTTAACCCGAAACTATCTTGACCAATAACCGCGGGGCCCGCCCCGCAAACCCGTGGGGCGCATAATCGGGTGATGCGTATCGCCAGCCTCGTTCCCTCCGCGACCGAGATGCTCTTCGCGCTCGGCCTCGGGGGGAGCGTGGTCGGCGTCACCCACGAGTGCGACTGGCCGCCGGAGGCGGCGGGGCTGCCGCAGCTGACGGGGACGGTGCTGCCCCCGGACCTCGACGCCGGGGAGATCGACGCGGCGGTTAAGGAGGTCGTCGGCGAAGGCCGCGCTCTCTACACGCTCGACGAGGAGCGGCTGGCCGAGCTCCGGCCCGACCTGATCGTGACCCAGGCGGTCTGCGAGGTCTGCGCCGTCTCCTACGACGACGTGGTGGCGGTGGCGCAGCGGCTGCCAGGCCGGCCGCGGGTCCTGCAGCAGGACCCCAGCAGCTTGGAGGAGGTGCTGGACGACGTAGTACGGCTGGGTGAGGCGGCGGGAATCGCGGCATACGCCACCCATGTGAGGCAGGCGCTGGAGGGGCGACTTGAGGCGGTGCACGAGACGCTCGCCGGGACTCCGCGGCCGCGCGTCCTCGCCCTCGAGTGGCTCGACCCGCCCTTCCTCGGCGGCCACTGGATCCCGGAGATGATCGAGCTCGCCGGCGGCGAGGACGTCGCCGGCGTGCCTGGGCAGAAGTCGCCGCAGGTCGAGTGGGACAAGCTCGGCGAGCTCGAGCCCGAGGTAATCGTCGCGATGCCCTGCGGCTGGTATCTGGAGGACTCAGAAGCGCAGGCGCTGGCGCACCTGGACCGGCTGACGTCTTTGGGTGCCGAGCGGATCTTCGCCGTCGACGCCGCCTCGACCTACTCCCGCCCCGGACCCCGACTGGTCGACGGGGTCGAACTCCTCGCCCACCTCTTCCACCCCGAGCGGGTGGCCGCCCCGGCGGGAATCGGGTTCGTCGAGGTGACGCCTCAGAGCTCGCGCTCGTAGTAGAGCATCGTCGCACCCTGCGGTCCTTCTTCGTTGGTGAAGCCGAGCTTCTCGTAAAGGGCGCGGGCGGCGACGTCGGTCTCGCCGGTGTTGAGCTCGACCCAGGCCGCGTCGCGCTCGCGGCAAGTCTCCAGCACCGCTTCCATCAGCGCAAAGCCGATGCCGCGACCGCGCAGCTGCGGCACGACGTAGAGCTCCTGCAGGTAAGCCTCCTGCTGCTCGGTCCAGACCGAGGGCCGCAAGCGAAGCAGCGCCAACCCGTCCGGCCCCTCCCCGGCCAGCAGCACCGTCATCTCGCCCTCGCGCAGCATCCGCGTTGCATGGCGAGTCAGCTCCGCCACCGGCGGCGTCTCCATCTCGTATTCGGAGTTGAAGTCGTGCAGGAGCCGAGCGATCGCCGCGGCGTCCTCGACCCCGGCCTCCCGAACCTGTATCTCTGCCTTCGCCATGTCCCAAGTCTCCCTCCCCGACGAGGTTCGTGCCGCCTGCGGCTGGGTGATGGAACGTGGGCGCTTCGTGCGGATCGACGAGGGTGCGGTCGCGGGGTACGCGGCCGGGCTGGAGCAAGCGCCGGCCGCGGAGGAGGAGGCGCCCTTCGCCGCAGAACCTGAGGTCGCCGCCGCCTTCGCGATCTGCATGAACACGATCAACTTCGGCTCCGGCTGGTGGCCGACGATCCGCAAGCGTCCGGGCGACAGCGGCTACGCAACGATGACCGCCGGTGTCAGCGAGCGCTTCGAGGCGGAGGGACCGTGGACCCCCGAAGAGTTGGTGGCGATGGAACCAGCCGCAATTGCCGCAGTCCTCGGGCAGGACGATGGGCACCCGCTGATGCGCCAATTCGCCGCTGCCCTCCGTGACGTCGGCGAGCACCTGGAGCGGGACCACAGCGGCCGCTTCCTCGGCCCGGTCGAAGCCGCCGACTCGATCCCCGCTCTCGCCAGTGTCTTCGCCGGCTGGAAGGCCTTCGCCGACGTCTCCGCCTACGAAGGGAGGGGAGTGCCCTTCTACAAGCGCGCCCAGCTCGCCGCCGCAGACATCCATCGCGCCGGCCTCGCCGACCTCCCCGGCCTCGACCGCCTCACTGCCTTCGCCGATAACCTCGTCCCCCACGTGCTCCGGGTCGACGGGATCCTCGTGCTCGAGCCAGAGCTCGAAGCGCGAATCGAAGCCGAAGACCTGATCGAGCACGGCTCACCCGAGGAGGTCGAGCTGCGCGCCGGCGCCGTCCACGCCGTCGAGCTCCTCGCTGCCGCCGGCTTCCTGAGCCCTGCTGAGATCGACAGCGCCCTCTGGAACCGCGGCCGCTGCCGACGCTACAAGTCCCTGCCGAGGCCACGCTCCCGGAACACCGCCTATTAGGGCTCCTACGTGACTAATTTCCCCGGTGACATCCGGCACCTAATAGGATTTTCACCCTCACGTGCAGGGCTTTTTAGGTAGCCCCAGGTCAGGTCAACGGGCCAGGCCCGGTCAGTAATGGCGGGTAGGCCTACGGCCCTTGAACTTCAACCATCGAGCAACTAGAACATCAATCCTGCACAGCTTTCTTGAGTAAAAGAGATACTGGGGATCTCGAACAGGGGGAGTCATATTGCGTCCAGCGAGCACAGCGCTTTCGGTCCTATCCGGCCCACTGAATGTTCACGTTCTCAAGGCACTCGAGCAGGGTCCCATGCCTCGGGCAGATCTTGCCCGCACGGTCGGATCGCCGCCCGAGAGCACCATACGGGTGTATCTCCGTCAGTTATTGGAGTTGGGCATTCTGGAGAAGAGAAAGGAAAGCGCTTTTCCGGGGGTGGTCGACTATGCGCTCACCACTGCAGGCGTCGACCTTCTAGAGGTCTCTGATGTTTTACAGCGCTGGCTGCACGGGGCTCCGGACGGGCCTATAAGCCTCGGCAGTACGGCAGCGAAAAGCGCGATCAAAGCTCTTGTTGACGGTTGGAATTTGCAGATCGTGCGCATTCTCAGCACCCGCCCTCTGGCACTGACCGAACTGAGCAGGCTCATCACCACCGTCAATTACCCGACTCTCGAGCGCCGCCTCAGCGCCCTGCGCGTAGTCGGGCTGGTCGAATCCAGCCCGGAGCGGGCTGGCAGACTTGTGCCCTACGAAGCTTCCAGCTGGCTTAGAGCCGCCGCACCGCTCTTGGCTGTCGCAGCAGGGTGGGAGCGACGGCATATACCTGAGCAGAGCCCGCGACTGAACGGCAACGACATCCAGTCGGTATTCGTCTTGGCTGTTCCCAACCTCGAGCTCACGGTCGAGACGTCAGGCACCTGTCGACTGTCGGTTGAGATGCGGAGCAACAGCTTCGAACCTGAGTTCGCCGGAGTTACGGTCTGCATCCAAGAAGGACGTCCCACCTCTTGTGTCACCCAACTTCGAGGGGATGCGGATGCTCTCGTAAACGGGTCGTCCTTCGATTGGCTGCGCTGGATCAGTCGAGATTCGGACCAGATCGAGGTCGGCGGAGACACTGAACTTGCCGACGCCGTAGCCGAGGCCCTTCGCAGGCCCGGCCGTGATCGAAGTCTGGTCTGACGATCAACACTACTGCTCGGGGCTGGCCTGACCATGAGGTAGGTCAGCCCCGAGAAGTGTGGGCGCTAGTTTCTCGCCCTTCCCCGACAGCGGGTGCGCAGAGCGGGAGCCGCAGACGAGGTCTTACCGTTGTGGCCCGTCATCCTCACCTTTGCGCGAGCAGTTGATCCACAAAGGCTCTGGGAGTTGACCAGCAGGCTCTTCCTGCCCCCCTTCATCGCGAGAATGAACCTCGTCACCGGAGCATCGGGCAGAGACACAAACGTGGTGCGAATGCCACCCCTTACCGAATCAATGCGCCCAACGAGCTCCATGTCGATTTGTCCCCGGAGGTGAGCGACGAGGTCTGGAAGCTTGCGCTCGCCGCCATTGGAGCGGAGGTAGACAGGACCTTCGAGCGGTTGATCGAGGAGGGGGGTGAAGGCCCGAGCTCGGCCGTAGATCGACCCCTTTGGACAGGCGTCAGACGAAAACTGCAGGCGCGTACAAACCGTGTTTATGTGCTCTTGGGCCAAGAACTCGGAGTGGGGAAGGGCAACGGATACTTTCTTAATGCCTGCTTCGCCACTCTTTGCTTTGAGTTCGGCTCGTAGCGCAGGATACTGGCTCCGTTGCGTTCCTCCGCTGAGACGCAGCGAGAGCCTCGGAGCGAAGTCAAGGCCCTTGCAGCCGCCTACCTGGAAGCGCTCGAACAGGGTCTTCAGGTCGGGCGAGCCGACCAGCGTGCCTTCGACCTGAGTGGGATCGCAAGACGTGGGGTTCCGGGTGAACCCATCGCGCTCGGCATTGACCGAGACGGAACGAAGGTGGAGCGGAATCCCCTGGAGGATGGTCGGCAGAGCGTCGCTTACTGCGCGTACCTGAGCTGATACGGGATCAACCTCGAGTGCGGCCCTAACCGTTGGGGTACCAAGATCAAAGGGACCCGCAACCGCAGGGGTGATAACAGCAATGCTCAATGGGGCCCCTTTGTAAGGCCCTGCTAGATACACCCTTCCCTGAACCGAAAAGGGAGTGCTGCCTGCGCCGGCGGCCACGGTGGCCGTTCCCACCCTTGCCGACTCAGGGCAGCTGGGATCGGCCTGCTCGCTCAAACCGCTGCGACTGGCGCTCGCGGCGAGGGCATTCTCGGGGCAGTACGAGACACCTGCGAGCTTGGCGACGAGTCCAGGAGGAAACCGAACCTCCACCCCAGTCAACACCTGCGATCCGCTGGGCCGACTCGCATGCACGATCAGAGGGGAATATGCCCCAGCCAGTGGCGTTGCCGTACCTGCCGAGAAAGAAGGCGCAAACGGTGAGGGATTCGGGCAGGCGGCTCCCCCGGGGCCCCTGTCGATCTCAAAGGTATTGGTGCGATGAACGATCTCAGACGGGTTCGGACGGTCCGGATCCCCTGCGGACCAGGGCACGAGTTCCGTATGAATCTCGTAGATCCCGCATTGCGACGGCGTGATCAGTACTCCCCGATCACCTCCGTTGAAGTGGAGCGACAGATCGCTGAACGGCTGCTGAAGATTTTCGTCGAACGTCGCGACTATCTGTCCGTTTGCTGGATCTAGATCGAACCGGCCGGCGAGCTTGATGGTCACCCCCTGCCCCGCCGCAACAAGATAGCCCGCTACCAGTGAACCGAACGGGTTATCGCCCGGCTCCGCCACATAGATGGACCCCTCGATTGGCTTGGTGAGCAGAGGCGTCTCGACCCGAACAGTGCCGATCTTCGAAGCATCCGGACAAGTCGGGGCTTGGGCGGTGAAGCGAGGAGGGCTCTCCGAGATCAAGCCGATCTCGCTCTCTGAGCAGCCGGCCAACCCAGCCGCTGCCGCGGGATTGAGCGACATTCCACGCGGAAGCGTGACTACGGCCTTCTTGAGGTGAGCAGGCGCAACGTCGCTCGGCGCTGAGATGTTGGTTTGATCGATCGAGAACTCGACCTCGAGGCCACTCGGAGAATCGGCGGCACTGCTGGTCGGCTGAAAGGCGACCCGAGGACTGAATTCGAGGGAATTACAGCCGGTAGTGGGAGGCATCTCCGCCGTTGCGCTATCGAAGGCTCCCGGGTGGGGATAGCTGTCGACATGGAAAGCGACCACCTGTGGCCCCCCGCAGCTGGTTGGGTTGATCATGAAAGCTTCCGGATTGAGGCCAGCAGGTCGCGGGGGCGAGGTAGTCGTCGTACCGCCCGAATCGAGGACTTCCTTCGGGGTTATCCGTTCGGTGTCATGCACACTCGCGGCTGGGACACCCCAAAGAGTCGTTTTAGCGGAGACCAGGGAGGGAGTCGTCGGAAACCCTTCTCCCTTCGCGGTCAATCCATAGTCCCTGTCTGATTGCAGGTCCACGTTGACGACGACGGGAATGTTGTAACCATAGAAGCCGAGCCGGGCTACGTTCGCCCCATCCGGCGGCTCGAGGTTGTAGATCGGCTCGACGATCGGGATCGGCAGACCGTAGAGGTGCAGTTCGGTGATGCCGACTTGCGAGGCGCGCGGGCATTCACCGGTACTCAAGACGGTGGAGAACTGAGCGAGGGAACACTCCGCTACCGCAGTCGGGTTTCCGGTCAATCCTGGCGGTAGGTCAATAAAGAGATCACGGGTAGAGGCCCAGGGAGACTTGTCCCCATCTGCCTCTTCTGGGCTGGCAGGGTTCGTCTTGATCTTGATGAAGCTCGTGAAGTCAGGATGTCCTCCTGCCTGAGCCGTGGAGCGAGTGGCACTTACAGCTTCGATGCCGTAGTCGGTGCTTGCACCGTGCGCCGGAATCGCAAAACCAGCAAGACCGATGAGAGTTGCCGCCAAGGCGATTACGGCACAGCGGGACGAGCGAAGGTTCGACTGTACGTGCGCGATCATCGGCTTGCCCTCCGGGTCGATTTAGGGTGTCGCTTGTGACTGTGCTTGCCTTTGCGGAAGCGTTTGCACTTCTTTTTACGCTGTTTCTTGCATCCGCACTTCGCCTTCCGGTGCTTTTTGCACTTCGGGCTCCGCGCATTGCGCGGCCCGATGAACTGTGCACTCCCGATCGCGGGCGCTGCCCCCGGAACCGAGGGGTCGCCTTGGCAGGCATCTCCGACGCAGGAGGTGGGAAGAGGTGGCGACGCGAAACCGCCTCCCACCCGGGCGTCATAGATCGCCAGAGCTCCGGCGCCCTTCTGCGGGACCAGGCCGCTGTTGGACGTGAAGAGAACGTCATGGCCATCGCCCGTCATTCCATAGAGCCATTCCGGAGCACCACCGCTATGGCCATAGGAGATCAACGACACTCGACCCTGCTTCCACTCATACACATCCCGAGCCCCGTCGGTGTCCTGTGCGACAAGAGCATCAATGGTGTTGAAGAAGACCGCCTTTCCGTCTTCGGTGACGTTCGGGATGCGCGCAGCTCCGTTGGTCGGCGCCGTGCCGAATACCCGGCTATCGCCTTGCAGCAAAGCGTCCCCCGCCGCGGCAGCACCCGACGGATTGCAGGAGACGCAGGTGAGGCCTTCTCCCTCCGCATAGCGGTAGATCTGCTTGTGGCCCTCGTTGTCATAAGAGGTCAGAGCCGCCGTTGACTCGAACACGATGACCGAGCCGTCAGGGTTGGTTCGCGACGGAGCCTCCACAGGGCCCGCAGCATTGTTCTGCTCCGGGACACCTAGGGTAAACGCCCACCCGGGTCGCCAGAGGTCTTCGTCGGCTTTGGGAAGCGTCGCGATGAACGTCACGTCGGATCCATCCCACACATAGAGGTTGGCGACTCCGCTTCCTGCACCGGCGGAAAGAGCTTCGCTGGAGACAAAGTACACGTGCGAGCCATCGGCTGACACATTCACCACCCGAGCGTCTGCAGCGGTGCTGATCTGAGTGCTCTGCTGAGAGGAGAGGTCGAACATGAACAGTTCTTCCCCCGGCACGCCGCCGATCAAATAAAAGACCTTGGTGCCGTCCCGCGAGACGCCCTCGAAAGTCACGTCACCAGGCTCGGCGGTGGTGACGATAGGAAACGTCACCCCGTTTCGCCGCACGTACATGGTTCCGTCGACATTGAAGACGACAGCCGAGCCATCGGCCGAGTAGCCCCGGTAGTAGGTGGTAGAGCCCGGAGGAGGAGTCTGGTCGCCAGGGAGCAGTGAGACGACCTGGAGGCCGGACGGAGTCCGATCGTAGATAGCGCCTACCGGGGAGTTCAGGGTAAGTCCTACGACGAAGAACGGTGCTCCGGGACCAACCGCCGCCGGAGCGGCCGCCGTTAGCTGCACCTGACTGGTGAAGATGATGTGGCCGCCGCCGGGCGAGATCCATCTGCCGATCGCATCCGGATCGTCGGCGATGTCGCCGTCGCCGAGCAGCTGGAGAGCCCCACCGAGCGTGCGGATGTAGGTAGCAGGTGCGAGCGTGCCTTCGCCCTGGGTTTCCCAAAAGGAGTATTCGTGTTCGTCCGCGACGCCCGCCGGCGAGGCTAAGTGGGCTTGAGCGGCACTGGGGCCAACCCCGCTGGTCGACCAGCCATCAACGCCACGATCGGCTTTGTAGAGATCGCCGTAGCCGGTCCCGTTCGTGCCCGGGAGAGCACCGCCGGTCAAGTTGAAGATCACGCTGTCGCCGTCAGGGGATACGGGCAGCGTGTCGAACGCGCCATACCGGTTGCCTTTCAAGCCGAAAAGCGGCTGAGCGGCATTGGTGTCGGCCGGAGTCACGAGCTCATACGCCCGGCAGTCCGGCAGCGCGGCCGACGGTCCGGTCCGGAAGGATTCGTTCGGACATGAGATAGGTGCTCCCGCAACTAACGTGGTGAACCCCCTTGCGCTGCCGTAGACCGGACCCCCCTCCGCGTTCTGGGCAACCAAACGGAAGAAGTAGGTCGTGCTCGGAGACAGCCCTCCCACCAGTCGAGAGACATGCACGGGGGAATTGCCGGAGCCAGCCACGCCGTCCTGTCCCACGGGAACGGAAACGGCATCGGAGAAGTCGGGGCTGGTGGCATATTGAAAGAAGTACGTAGTGGCCGCCAGGTTAGGGTCGACGGTTCCACCGATCACGGCGGTAGTTGAGGTGATCGGGCCCACTGGAAGAGTCGCAACTTCCGGAGCCTTAGCCGGCGGCGGTGCGAAGATGTCGACCTCTCCGGCAGCGGGGTCCGCCACATAAACGCCGCCAGTGCTTGCGTTCACAGCAAGCCTTTCGGTCGAAGAAAGCTGGCCCGCTCCGAATTCGCCGAACTCAGCCAACGTAGTTGCATCGAATTCGGTTATACGGTCGCCCCGTGCCACGTATACAACGTTCGCAACCGGATCTACTGCTACACCGCTCACTTCACCGCTGTCAATGGTCAGCTGAGTGGGCGTGGTTCCTGGCTCCACTTCACCCGCGCCGTTCGCTGCGAACTTGTACACGGCGTTGACTTCGAATGCCTCGACGAACACGTCTCCCGCGGCATCCACGGCAACCGAGCTCGGCGGGCCGAAGTAGGGGCCGGTTTCGATTCGACCCAGTTCGGCACCGGTCGGGTCGAAGACCACGATGGACGTACTTCCGTAATCCGCCACATAGACGTTTCCGCGGGTGTCCACAGCTACGCCTACCGGTTCGGAGAAGCCCGGCGAAGCCAAAAGTTCCCCCGCGCCTTCGTATTCTTCGGTAGTGCCGTTGTAGACGAACAATTTGACAGTGCTCGTCTGCACATCAGCGACGTAAACGGTCCCTGCGGCGGAGCTTTCGGAGTTGTCAACAGCAACTGCAGTCGGTTCGCCGTTGAATGCGAAGCCTTCGAGCTTGGTAGACGTCAGCCCGGTTGGAGAGCCCCCGGCGAGATCAAAAATCTCTATTGCGTTGGCTCCCGAGTCGGCGACGAACACATAGCCCCTATCTTCGTCGACTGCCACGCCCGAGGGCTTGGAAAAGGTCCCAAACGAGGCTGAGTATTCCGGCGTGATCGCTCGCGCGCAGATGGCCGACGCCAGCAGGTAGGCGACGGCTGCTGCCAACACCCCGGCCGTAATCGCAATGCGACGTCCGGAAGTGCGATCAATCGCTTCATGACGATTCAGTACGGCTCTCACCCTGCATTCCTCCCTGTCGGTCGTTCCCTGAACGGTCCCCGATAGCCGACGGTCCCCACACCATCCCTCGGCGATTTAAGAACTTCGACGGTAGAAGGACGGCATGGATGTGTCAACGACCCCTCGGGTGCCAACATCTACACGCAACGGGTGGCAATAGGGGACTGGTACTGGGTCACAGGATTTCTGATCAATCGCTCTGGTTAGTACGCCTGGGAGAGGTTCAGGCAAGGGATCTGCGCCCTTGGAGAATCGCGTGTGCGACCTCAAACAAATGCGGCCGCCTTTGAAAGGCGGCCGCACTGACCTCGCAAAGAATGATCGATTTAAATGACGTACAGCGGGGTCGGTTTGGTGATCGAGTAGTTCGCATCCCAGGTGGACGTCGAAGGGCAGAGACCGCCTTCGTACACGGCACGGTTCAGCGGCTCTTCTTTGGCCACTACCGTCGGGGAAGTCCCCCCGTTGACGTTGAGGACAATCGACGACGCGGTGAACTGGCAGCGCAGAACGCTGGCGCCGCAGTCGACTTTGGCGCCCGGTTCCCCGTTGCCATCACTGCTGACCGTCATCAGTCCATTGTCGTTCACGACACCGGTGATTTCTGTCGCGACAACGGCTTTCCACGGAGTGTTAATCGGGGTGACGCTGCAGTTGTGGATGCCGCCTCCAAACGGTGTGGTGAGCGTGCAGCCACTGAAGGATACTTTTTCAATTGTTCCTTCGACGTTGGTTTTGCTGCTGCCCTGTGACGTCGTTTTCCCTTCCATCGATGAGCCGCTGCATACGACATTGCCGAGGCTGCTTGTCAGCGTGGCATTGGTCGAGCTACCTGCGATCACCGTACCCACGCCGTAGGGGCTGGTGCAGGGATTGGTTGTGGTCGAACATAGTTCGGTGGCCGAAGCCGAGCCGACGCCGATAAAAGCCATTGAGGCCACCGCCAGTGCTGCGAGACCTAGCATCTTCAAGTACTTCAATGTTGCCTCCTTGAGCCGGCGCGTCGTGCGCCGGGTTGATTTCAGGAGGCATATTGGTCTCGGGTTGACACTGGTCAAGGATTCCCGAGTGACAAGGATGGCGGTAACGGTACGGATGGAGGTTGACTTCGGTACTCTTCGCTGCAATTGTCGTACCTTTGTTTCTTGCGGACCGTAGATCTACTGGTCCCGTTCATCGGCTCTAAGCAACGACAATCGGTCCGGCGCGCCATGAGTTCCCTGCTTTCTCTTTCCCATCTGGGCGCGAGGCCAAGAATCTTTAGATACTTCAATGTCGCCTCCTTGATCCGGCGCCATGCGCCGGTTGGTTTACGAGAGGTATGTTCGGCGCGAGCTTCTTGAAATCAAGGAGAGAGGGGTGCCAAAAGTAGTAATGAGTTCGGCAGGCGCTCTAAACTTCGCATTCGCCCTGCACATCGCGTTTCTTCCATTTTTGCAGGCGTACTTCTATTGCTCCCGCGATTCGACGACGCAGATGCCAGCTGCGTCCGCCAACCAAAAAGCGGCCGCCCCCTTGAGGGCGGCCGCAGAGCCCATACTGATTGCTCCTTAGGAGACGTACAGCGGGTTTGGTTTGATGACGGTGTAGTTCGCGTCCCAGGTCGCAGACGAGGGGCAGAGACCGCCTTCGTAAACGGTCCGGGTCAGGGGCTCTTCTTTAGCGAGGATCGTGGCCGGAGCTCCTCCGGTTACGTCCAGAGCAATCGCGGACGACGTGAACTGGCAGCGCAGCACGTTGGCGCCGCAGTCAACTTTTGCTCCGGGATCGCCAAGGCCGCCGCTGCTCACAGTCAACGTCCCGTTGGGGGCGACCGTCTTGACAAGCACAGCTTTCCAGCTGAGGTTGATAGCGGTAACGCTGCACGCGTGAGTGCCGCCGCTAAACGGTGTCGTCAGGGAGCAGCCGGTGAAGGACACTTTTTCAATCAAGCCTTCAACGTTGGTTTTGGTGCTGCCGGCGGTCGTCGTTTTACCCGTAATGAGCGAGTGGGTGCAGACGACGTTGCCGAGACTGCTTGTCAGCGTGGCATTGGTGGATGTGGCTTCAAGCACGGTGCCTGCCGGATAGACCGAAGCAGCCGGACAGGGGCTCACTTTTTCTTTACAGAGTTCGGATGCCGCTGAGGCCGAGCCGACTCCGACGAGCGCCGTGAAGGCCGCTGCCACGATGGCCGCAAGGCCGAGAATCTTCAGATACTTCAATGTCGCCTCCTTGAATCCGGCGCGGTTACGCCGGGTTTGGTTTCTGCGGCCATAGTGGGTCTAGAAACCCGAATATTCAAGAAAACCCGAGTGTCAGCTATTACGTTCTGGATTTGGCAGACCGTCGAGGGGAACAAAATCCCCCCAAATGACGTTCCTCCGTTTTTTGCGGGACGTGGATCTATTGGGTGCAAGACCCAATAGATCGGTAGAAGGTCTCTCTAAAACTCGTACGACCGCGACTCGCCGTGCCGCTCCACCGCCAGCCCCACCAAGCGGTCACACAGCTCCGCATAGCCGATCCCGGTCGCCTCGAAAAGCTTGGCGTAGACGCTGGTGTCGGTGAAGCCGGGCATGGTGTTGATCTCGTTGACGAGGACGGAGCCGTCGGGCTCGACGAAGAAGTCGCAGCGGGCGAGGCCGGAGCAGCCGGCGAGGGTGAAGACGGAGACGGCGAGGTCGCGGACGCGCTCGATTGCCTCCTCGCCGATCGGGGCGGGGACGCGGAGCTCCATCCCGCCCTCGGTGTACTTGGCCTCGAAGTCGTACCAGACCCCCTGGGCGACGATCTCGCCCGGCAGCGAGGCCTGCGGCTCGGCGTTGCCGAGGACCGAGCACTCGACCTCGCGCCCGGCGGCCGAGGCCTCGACGATCACCCGCGGGTCGTGGCGCAGCGCCAGCTCGACGGCGGCGTCGAGGTCGGCAAGGTCGGTGACGCGGGTGATGCCGACGCTCGATCCCATCCGCGAAGGCTTCACCCACAGGGGCAGCCCCATCCCCTCGCAGCGGCCCCACCAGTCGCTGCCTTCGACCGCGGCGAACTCGACCTGCGGCACCCCGTGGGCGGCGAAGAGGCGCTTCAACGTCAGCTTGTCCATGCAGATCGCCGAGGAGAGCACGTCGCTGCCGACGTAGGGCACGTCGAGCCACTCGAGCAGGCCCTGGACGCTGCCGTCCTCGCCGAAGGCCCCGTGCAGGGCCGGGAAGACGGCCTCGGCCCCGAGCAGCCCGCCCCCCGGCACCAGCTCCACCGCTGCCCCGGCGGCGTGCCAGGCCCCGTCGCGGCCGATCGTCACCTCGGCCGGCTCGTGGCCGGCGTCCCGCAGCCCCCGCGCGACCGCAGCCCCCGAACGCAGCGAGACGTCGTGCTCGGAAGAGCGGCCGCCGGAGAGGACCGCGACCCTCACGGTTCGACTTCCACTTCTTCTTCGGGTTCTTCGAGCGCCTGCCTGCCGACCGTGATCGTCACCGTCGCCCCTGGTTCCAGTTCGTTGCCGGGCGGCGGGAACTGGTCGGTGACGCGGCCGACCTGCCCGGCCACTTCGGTTTCCTCTTCTTCGACGCTCGGCTGCAGGCCGGCGGCGCGGATCGCTTCCACTGCTTCGCGCCGTTCCCGCCCGATCACGTTCGGCACCGCCGCCACCTCTTCCTCTTCGCCGCTGGAGACGACGATCGAGACGGTCGAGCCCGGTTCGACTTCGCTGCCGGCGTCGGGGGACTGGCCGATCACCTGCCCCTGCGGTGAGGGGCTTTCTTCTTCGGCGACGCTAGGCGTGAGGCCACGGCCGCGGATCTGCTGCACCGCCAGCTGCCGCTGGCTGCCGACCAGGACCGGCACGCGGGTCAGCTTCGGCCCGCGGGAGACGAAGAGGGTGACCGCCGAGCCGTTGGTGGCGCTCTGGCCGCCGCGCGGGTTCGAGTAGACGACCAGCCCTTCCTCGACCGAGTCGGAGTTGACCCGCTGCACGAAGGGTTCGAAGCCGGCTTCCTCCAGCTTCTTCGTCGCCTCCTCGGCGGTCAGCCCGGCGGTGCCGGGGACTTCGCTGCTGCCGGGGCCGGCGCTGACCGTCAGGTCCACGGTCGGCTTCGAGCAGAAGAAGCCGATGAACGAGCAGTCTTCGCTGGCCGGGCCCGGCAGCGGGTCCTGCTCGAGCACGGTGTTCGGCGGCGCCTGGCGCTCGACGAAGTTTTCCTCGCCGACGTCGAAGCCCTTGCGTTCGAGCTGGGCGATTGCGAATTCGAGCTGCTTGCCGGTGACGTTGGGCACGTCGGTCTTCGAATCGCGGGTGGCCGCCCACCCGATCAGCAGCCCAATCAGGATCGCCGCCACCAGCAGCGCCCAGAGCCAGTTGTTGCGCCTGCGCTCATCCTCGAGCACCTCCGCCTCCGGGGCGGCGACGATCGGCGGCGCGGCGGCAAAGGCTGCGGTACCTCCCCCCGCTCCCGGTTCCCGCAGCGCCTGGTCGAGCGCGGCGATGAAGGCGTCAGCGCTCTGGAAGCGGTTGCCCGGCTCCTTCTCCAGCGCCCGCATCACCGCCGCGTCGAGCGCCGGGGTGACCTGCGGGTTGATCGAGCTCGGCCGCTGCGGCACCTCGGCGACCTGTTTCATCGCCACGGCGACGGCGCTTTCGCCTTCGAAGGGAACGCGGCCGGTGAGGGCCTCGTAGAGGATGACGCCAATCGAGTAGAGGTCGGAGACCGCGGTCACCTCGAAGCCCTGCGCCTGCTCGGGCGAGAGGTACTGCGGCGTGCCCATCACCGAGCCGGTCTGGGTGATCTCGGAGACCCCCGCGCGGGCGATGCCGAAGTCAGTGACGACCGCCTTACCCTCCTCGTCGACGATCACGTTCTGCGGCTTCAGGTCGCGGTGGACGATCCCGTTGCGGTGGGCGAACCGCGCCCCCTCGAGCACCTGCCGCACCAGCGCCACCGCCTGATCGGGCGTCAGCCCACGTTCGATCAGCTGTTTCAGCGTCGGGCCCTCGACGTAGCGCATCGCGATGTAGTTGACGGCGCCGTCCTGGCCGCGGTCGAAGACGGCGACGATGTTGGGGTGCTGCAGGCCGGCGGCCGACTCGGCCTCGCGCTGGAAGCGGGCGACGAAGCTCGGGTCCTGGAGGTAGCGGCTGTGGAGAACCTTCAGTGCCACCTGTCGCTGCAGGTGGGTGTCCTCGGCGAGCCAGACGTCGGCCATGCCGCCGCTGCCGAGCCGGCGCAGCACCCGGTAGCGCTTGTCGACGACGGCGCCCTCGATCACCTCAGCCAAAGCTTCCTCCTCATTCCCCGTTCAGGATCGTTTCGGCGACGTCGCGGAAAATCGGCGCCGCGACGTCGTTGCCGAACTGTTCGGTGCACTCGACCGAGGCCACGATCGCGATCTGCGGGTCGTCGGCGGGCGCGAAGCCCATGAACCAGGCCTGGTTCTCCTCGACGCCGCCGCCGCAGGCTTCGTTGCCTGGCGTTTCCGCGGTGCCGGTCTTGCCGGCGACGGCGACGCCGGAGATCGCCGCGTTGGTGCCGGTCCCTTCGCTGACCACGCCTTCCATGGCGGTGGTCAGGTCAGCCGCGGTCTCGGCGCTGACCGGCTCGCTGTAGACGGAGGGGTCGAGCTTGTCGATCACCCGCCCGTCGGGGTCGATCACCCGCTTCCAGATCTGCGGCTTCATCAGCTTGCCGCCGTTGGCGATCGCGGCGGCGACCTCGGCAATCTGCAGCGGGGTCGACAGCAGGCGCTCCTGCCCGATCGCGAGGCGGGCGAGGTCGACGGGATCGTTGCGGCGCAACAGCTCGCCTTCTTCGTAGATCCCACTGTCGTAGACCTCGTCGCTCGGCAGGTCGATCGCCGGCGTCGAGTTGAAGCCGAACTTTTCCATCGTCTCGAAGAGCGCATCCTGGCCGACCTGCTGGCCGAGCTGGCCGAACCAGGTGTTGACCGAGTTGGTCAGGGCAGTGTCGAGGGCGATCGCCCCGAAGTCCTCGCTGAAGTCGTTCTGCAGCGGCGTCCCTTCGACTTCCAGCGTGCCGGGCGCGTTGATCGTCGTCTCCGGCGTGATCGTGCCGCTCTCCAGGCCTGCCGCCGCGGTCACGACCTTGAAGGTCGAGCCGGGCGGGTACAGCCCCTGGGTCGCCCGGTTCAGCAACGGCGTTTCGATGTTGTTGAGGTTGAGCTTCCTGAGGTTGTAGGGAACCCGGTTGGGGTCATACGGCGCGTTCGACGCCATCACCTTCACTTCGCCGGTCTGCGGGACGATCGCGACGACGGCGCCGAAGCCGGCTTCCTGCAGGTCGGCGAGGGCGACCCGTTGCGCCTCGGCGTCGATGCTGGTGACGATGTCGTTGCCTTCCTGGGTGCCGCCGGTGAGCTCGTCGAGAATCGAGGCGAATTCGGAGTCTTCGCCGACCAGCTCGTCGTTGTGGAACTGCTCGAACTCGGAGTCGCCCTCGCGCACGAAGCTGTACCCGATCGGGTGGCCGAAGAGGGAGCCTTCGGGATAGCGACGGACGAAGCGCTTTGCCGACCCCTTCCCCTTCCCCACCGACTTCGCGATCACGGTCCCGTCGGCGGCGAGGATGCGGCCGCGGCGGATCTGCTGCTGCTCCAGCAGCGGCCGTTTGTTCGCTTCCTTTTCCTTCAGCGCCTCGGCGTCGAAGACCGACCAGTAGGACGTGAAGCCGACCAGGATCCCGAAGAGGACGACGATGAAGGCGAACAATTTGACGATCTGCCGGTTCACGCCGGGGTCCCCAGAGCGGCGGCGCGGCCGCCCTGCACGGCCGCCTCGCGCCGGGCCCGGTCGGAGATCAGCAGCAGCAGCGCGAGGAGGACGAAGTTGGCGACAATCGAGCTGCCGCCGTAGCTGACGAAGGGCAGGGTGACGCCGGTCAGCGGGATCACCCGGGTGACGCCGCCGATGATCACGAAGGCCTGGATCGCGAAGACCGCGGTCAGCCCGGTCGCGAGCAGCTTCGAAAAGCCGTCGCTGGCAAGGAGAGCGATTTTGAAGCCGCGGGCGGTGATCAGGAGGTAGATGAGGACCACTCCGCAGGCGCCGAAGAGGCCGAGCTCGTTGACGATCAGGGCGTAGATGGTGTCGGTCTGCGCCGCCGGCAACAGGGCGGTGCCGCCGCTACCGGGGATCGTGATCAGCGCCTGCCCGAAGCCCTTGCCGAAGAGGCCGCCGTCGGCCTGGGCGAAGATCGACTGCAGGACCTGGTAGCCGGTGCCGGCCGGGTCGTTGTAGGGATGGAGCCAGATTTCCACCCGGTCGTGGACGTGCGGGACGGTGCTGGCGAAGAACCAGGCGCCAAGGAAGAACATCGCCATCCCGATCACGACGAAGGAGAAGCGGCCGGTCGCCACGTAGAGCAGGGCGAGGAAGGCGGCGAAGAACATCAGCGAGCTGCCGAGGTCGCGGATGAAGACGAGCATGAACATCGAGGCCCCCCAGACGACCAGCATCGGCCCGAAGTGCTTCAGCGGCGGCAGCGTC
>Ga0190273_10000181_pt1 | contig 31917 bp, 28 predicted proteins | sample Popmic504IS_FD_134513 | JGI IMG/M metagenome (GOLD analysis project Ga0190273, IMG submission 134513) | Populus adjacent soil microbial communities from riparian zone of Shoshone River, Wyoming, USA - 504 IS | ecosystem: Environmental > Terrestrial > Soil > Riparian zone > Trees stand | place... | reverse complement strand
GCCCCGCTTGTTGAAGCTGGTATCATAGCCCCAGCGCGTCTCGTCGGGCAGGCCGGAGCCGGAGAATTCGTCGCGCCACACGAGGGTGTATCCGGGCGGCGGCACGAGCGGGGCCGCGATCGGTGAAGGGGCGGCGAGCAGCGAGAGAAGAATGAGCACGGCCCGTGGCTAGGCTCCGTACGCGTGGCCCGCAAGCCGCTTCAGCGGTTCGCCGCACGCTCCGGGATCAGCCAGGCCATCAGCTCGCCGAACGGCAGGAGCTGGTGAAAGGCGATGCCGGCCAGGCCCTCGCCGCACCAGCGCACCACGCCCTGTACGGGCCGGAATTTGTCCATCGAAATGACGATCTGCGCGCCCACTTCAAGCGGCTCGTCGGTCTCCACCTTGACGCCGCCTTGCGAGATGTCGCGGGTGTTGACGCCGGACAGGCGCGCACCGCAGCGCACGGTGGCGAGCCGGTCGACCTCCACACGCGGCAGGCGCGGCTGGATGCCGTTTTCGAGCAGGCTGTTGTTGGACAGCATCTCGGCGACATCGATCTGTTCGTCGAACTTGAGGCCGATATTGGACTGCTCGGCCCAGACGACCAGGCCGGGAATCGGCTGGTTGCCCTTGAGCTCGATGGCGAGCGCTTCGCCGCGGGGATGATGCGAATAGACATGCGCCATCAGGCCGCCCGCCGAGATGTTGCGGATCAGGCAAAGCTCGCGCCCGCCCGCTCCGATCAGCGCACCGACGCGCAATATCGTCAGGTGGCGCGGGTCGCGCCGCCGCTCATCGGGCTGCGGCGCCCGTTCCGAAAAGGAGAACGTCGTCTCCTGATGACTTTCCTTCGACAGCATTCGTGCCCCTCCCAAGGCCATCGAAAACATCCACGCTGCGTTCGGACACCCCACCTTCCGGTTCGCTGGGAGGACTAAGCGCCCAGAGACTTAAGAAGCGGTTACGGGCGGCGAAAAGGATTGCAGCGGAAATGGAGGGAAAGGGTCTACGGGCGGTTCGAAACGCGCGCCTCGGGGGCCGTTCACCTCTTCCTTACCAGTGATCTTTAAGGACGGGGGTCATGAACGCAGAGACCAGGATCGAAGCAGTTGCGGCAACGGACCCGCGCCCGCGCTCGGCGGTAAGTTCGATGGTCGGCGTCGCCGGCCTGATCGGCCTGTTCGCCTGGCTCGTTGTAGCTCGAATCTACCAATATTCGGGGCCGAACGCGACCTTGTGCGCGCTTGTGGCGTGCGGCGCGCCGATGCTGCTCTGGTCGATCCTCATCGACAAAGTCCATCGCAGCCCATCGAGCGGTCTCGACTGGGACAATCCGCCGCGGCCGCTCAGGGAAACGCTCGACACCAGCATCGCCAAGATCGCCGGCCTGTGGGCGACCTGGACCGCCATCGCCATGTTCTATTGCGTCGGCCGCTGGTATTGGGAAGGCGTCTATCTTTTCGCGATGCAGGTGCTCGGCACCGTCGCCGTGCCGCTGCTCGTCGTTTCCGTGCCCTACGTGCTGTGGATCGACCGCCGTCTCAAGGAGCCGCGCGACGGCGCCTGGCACATGGGTCAATTGGTCATCGGCCGCAGCTCGGCGGTGGACAAGGACATCCTTTACGATTTCCTGCGCAGCTGGGCGATCAAGGCCTTCTTCCTCGCCTTCATGATCGCCATCGTGCCCGGCAACTGGTTCGGCGCGACGACCCCGACCGGCGAGCAGATCACCTTCACTATGGTGACTCTGACGTTCTGGCTGATTGGCCTCATGTTCATGGTCGACACCGTCTTCGCCACTGTCGGCTACGCGCTGACCATGAAGCCGCTCGACGCCCATATCCGCTCGGCCAATCCTTATGCGGCGGGCTGGATGGCGGCTCTCATCTGCTACCCGCCCTTCATCATGATGAACCCCACCGGTCCGCTTCATTACCTGCAGGGCACCGCCGGTCCCGACGGGTGGGTGCACTGGCTGGACGGGCACCACGCGCTGATGGTGGTCTGGGCGGTGGCGCTTGTCCTGCTTGCCGCTTTCTACGCCTGGGCGACGGTGGCCTTCGGCATCCGCTTTTCCAACCTCACCCATCGCGGGGTTCTCACCCACGGCCCTTACCGCCTGACCAAACACCCGGCCTATGTGTCGAAGAACCTGTTCTGGTGGCTCGGCGTGCTGCCCTTCTTCACGGTGACCGGAGACATGAACGATGCCATCCGCAACACGGTGATCCTGGCGGCGGTTAGCGGGGTCTATTATTGGCGCGCGCGGACCGAGGAGCGGCACCTGATGTCCGACCCGGCGTACCAGGAATATGCCGAGTGGATGGAGCGGAATGGGCCGCTTCCAAGGCTGATCCGTAAGCTTTCGGGGCGGGGTGGCAGCCCGATCGCAGCGCCTGCCGTTCCGGCAGAATAGCATAGTTCCGCTCGTCTCGAGCAAAGTCGAGAGGCGGACACCAGCCCTCCGTGCCGATAACAACCCCCGTTTGTCTCGAGCGAAGTCGAGAGACGCACACCCGGACTCAGTGCCAGCGTCTCTCGACTTCGCTCGAGACGAGCGGGGGAGGGCACGCGGACGGGGGGCGTTGAGGTCGGAGGCGCGGAGTTCGTCTCAGGCGCCCGCCAGAAACTTCTTCACGCCCCGCGCCGCTTGCCGGAGCCTCTGCTCGTTTTCCACAAGCGCGATCCGCACGAAGCCTTCGCCTTCCTCGCCAAAGCCCACGCCGGGCGCCACCGCGACGTGCGCGTCGGCCAGCAGCCGCTTGGCGAACTCCATCGATCCAAGGTGCCGGAACGCCTCGGGGATCGGCACCCAGGCGAACATGCTCGCCTCCGGCGGCGGTATTTCCCACCCGGCCCGGGCAAAGCTCGCCACCAGGCAATCGCGCCGCGCCTTGTAGAGCTTGCGGTTGGCTTCCACGATATCCTGCGGCCCGTTCAGCGCTGCCGTCGCCGCCGCCTGGATGGGCGTAAACGCTCCGTAATCCAGATAGGATTTCACCCGCGTCAGGGCGTTGATCAGCGTCCGGTTGCCGACCGCGAAGCCGATCCGCCAGCCCGCCATCGAATAGGTCTTGGACATGGAGGTGAACTCGATCGCCACTTCCTTCGCGCCCGGCACCTGCAGAATGGACGGCGTCGGCGTGTCGCCGAAGTAGATTTCGGCATAAGCAAGATCGCTGATTACCCACAGCTTATGCTCGCGGGCAAACGCCACAACCTTTTCGTAAAAGGCGAGGTCGGCGACATAGGCGGTCGGGTTGGACGGATAGCCGATCACCAGCACCGAGGGCTTTGGGACCGAGTAGCGCAGCGACAGCTCTAGACGGTGGAAGAAGTCCGGTCCCGGCGCGGCGGGAATGGAGCGGATCGCGGCACCGGCGATGATGAATCCGAACTGGTGGATCGGGTAAGACGGGTTGGGCGCAAGCACCACGTCGCCCGGGGCGGTGATCGCCTGGGCGAGGTTGGCAAGGCCCTCCTTGGAACCCAGGGTGACGACCACCTCGCCCTCCGGATCGAGATCGACCCCGAAGCGCCGGGCGTAATAACCGGCCTGGGCCTTGCGCAGCCCGGCGATGCCCTTCGACGCGGAATAACCGTGCGCCTTGGGATTGCGCGCAGCCTCGGCGAGCTTCTCGATCACGTGCGGCGGCGGCGCGCCGTCGGGGTTGCCCATGCCGAGATCGACGATGTCGATGCCCTGCGCGCGGGCGGCGGCCTTCATGGCGTTCACTTCGGCGAACACGTAGGGGGGGAGGCGGCGAATACGGTAGAAATCGTCCATAACGACGCTGCCTAACACAAGATGGGGCGGATTGCGGAGTGGCTTCGCGCCGGGCAGAAGGGCGGCCCCAATTCAGCCCGAGGTCGCCCATGCAGCCGCTCGCCCGCCGCCAGTTCCTCACCTCCACCGCCCTGGTCGCCGCCTTGCCGCTGCTGCCCGGCTGCGCGACGCGAATTGGGGGAGGGGCCGCGCCCGACGACGCGGCAATGCAGGCGATGCTTGCCGAAGTGGCCGAGGCAATGCTGCGCGAGTATCCGGAGAATGCGACCTCGCTCGGCCTCGACAAGGATGGCCGCAGCGGCCTCAAGGCGCAGCTCACCGACCGCTCGCTCGCCGGCTACCGCCGGCTGGGCCAGCAGGCCGCCGAGCGCCTTCGCCGCCTCAAGGCCATCGACCGCGCTAACCTCAGCCCCGGCACGCGGCTCGATCTCGACGTCATCGAAACCTCACACGCGCTCGCCGTCGAGGGCTTCCGCTTCCCCTACGGCGATTCGGTGGTGCTCAACCAGAACTGGTCCTACCGCAACTCGCCCTACGTGGTGGCGCAAAACACCGGCGCATTCGTCGAAATCCCGGACTTCCTCGATTCCAACCACAAGGTCGAGAACTCCGCCGACGCCGAAGCCTATCTCGCCCGCGTCGAAGCCTATGCGGCGATGCTCGACGGCGAGACCGAGCGCCTGGTCCACAACCGCTCGCTCGGTGTAATCGCGCCAGATTTCCTGCTCGACAAGACGCTGAAGCAGATGCGGTCGTCGCGGGCGCAACCCACCAAGGAGTGGGGCCTCGTCACCTCGCTGACCCGCCGCACTTCAGGGATACCGGGCAATTGGAGCCGCCGCGCCCTCGCACTGGTCGATGGCCGGGTCGCCCCCGCTCTGGACCGGCAGATCGCCGAGCTGGAGCTCCACCGTGCCCGCGCTGACAGCCGCGCCGGCGTCTGGAAGCTGCCCGACGGCGACGATTATTACGCCTGGGCCCTGCGCGCCGCGACCACCTCCTCGCTCTCCCCCGACGAGGTGCACCAGCGCGGCCTCGACGAGTTGAAGGCGCTCCAGGCGCAAATGGACCCGCTGCTCCGTTCGCTCGACTACACGCAGGGCAGCGTCGGCGAGCGCATGACCGCGCTTGGCAAGGACCCCAAATACCTCTTCCCCAACACCGATGCCGGGCGGAAGCAGATCCTCGACTACGTCAACGTCCGCGTCGCCGACATCCGCACCCGCCTGCCGCGTGCATTCGCCACGCTGGTGCCGGGCAACCTGATCATCAAGCGCGTTCCGGTGGAGATCGAAGCGGGCGCGCCCGGGGGCTACGCCGCGGCCGGAACGATCGACGGGTCGGTGCCCGGCAATTACTATATCAACCTGCGCGACACCTCAATCTGGCCGCGCCATGCGCTGCCGACGCTCACCTACCACGAGGGCATTCCCGGCCACATCTGGCAGGGCGAATATACCTATAAGCTGCCGCTGGTCCGCTCGCTGGTGGCCTTCAACGCTTATTCCGAAGGCTGGGCCCTTTACGCCGAACAACTCGGCGACGAGCTCGGCGCTTACGAAGGCGATCCGGTCGGACGCCTTGGCTACCTCCAGTCGCTCGCCTTCCGCGCTTGCCGGCTGGTGGTGGACTCCGGCCTCCACGCCAAGCGCTGGACTCGCGAGCAGGCGATTCAGTGGTTCGCCACCACCAACGGCTCAAGCGTTGAAGAAGTGCAAAGCGAGGTAGACCGTTATTGCGCCTGGCCAGGCCAGGCCTGCGGCTACAAGGTCGGCCACAGCGAGATCAACCGTTTGCGCGATAAGGCAAAAACGGCGCTCGGCAACCGCTTCGACTTCCGCCGCTTCAACGATGCCCTGGTGATGGGCGGGAGCGTGCCGTTGACCTTGCTGGAGCGGGTCATCGACCGGCACATCGGCGGCGCGAAGGCCTGATCTTGCAATTCAAACCGGTGAATTTGGTGAAAGGATTGTATGATTGCAGAGTAGTTGAAGAAAGATACGACAGATTATCCCCTGATGAGAGACTGTGCGTGCACAGGGGGGAATTATACATGAAGAAGTGGATATTAAGCGCAGTCGTGCCGCTGATGGCGCTGGCGGTATTGGGATGTAATCGGGAGGCGAAGGGCGGCGCCGCCCAAAACGTGAAATCGGTTTCCTCGGAACCGTTGAATCCAGCAATGAGCCAGCCAGACCAGACGGCCTGGAACCTGTTCATCCAGGTGGTCACGCCAACCGATGGCGCCAACACCGCTTTCGAGACCTGGCCAAGCGACCACGACACGTTCCAGCCGGGTGCGCAGCTCAGCAAGATGGTGCGCGACGGGCTCGATGCCCGGCCGCCCGTTATTCCAAGCGTGCGCAAAGGCACGCTGAATCCGGCAACACTGTCCGGTGCGCATGGGGGAATGAAGTTCGCCGCGGCTGCGGGTGCAACGCCGGCGGCTTCGCCCGCCGCCGCGGTGAGTCTGCCACCGGTGCTTCCCAATCCGCAGCCGCCGGGCACCGTTCCCGGCCAGGGCAACCAGGTGGTTGAGGAGGTGCGGCGCAATCCGGTGGCTTTCAACTATATCGTCAGCAACGGGCTCAACAGCCGCTCGGGCCTGATCAGGGCTTATAATGCGATCAGTACCGGGGCGCCGCAGCTCAGCTTTCCGGCGGATTCCATCGAGATCAAGACGAACTGGGTGCCCGTGTCGTCGCTGCCGCAATATTATCCCGGCGTCGCTCCGAGCCAGTTCTACCTGGCGACTGATATGGTGCAGGGACAAACGGTTCAATATGCGCTGATCGCCATGCACGTCATCTCCAAGCAGGTGCCGAGCTGGACTTGGGCAACGTTTGAGCATCAGGCGAACCCCGGACGATGCGACATCATGGGCTGCAAGGACAGCTACGGCGCGATGAACCCGAACGTAGTGCCGGTCGACAATGGGGGGACAAACCAGGGATCTACCTATCCCGCCTGCCAGAAAACCGCGGCTCTGCAGGCCGCCTTTGCGGCGGTTCCTAACCTCAACGGCGCATTCGCCAACTACTGCCTGAAAGGTTCGCAGACCGATTATATCGACAATGGCGGCCTTGCCGTCCGGCTCGGAAATTCGGTGACGGAGTCGGGCTTTGTACCGCAGGCGTCCTGCATGAGCTGCCACGGCGCGGCGAACATCAACGCTGGAGGCGTCGCTACGACCGGCGGCGGCTTCGTCAAGGGCAACGCCTTTGTCGGGCCGACCGATCCGTCGTTCTACTACAGCGTTGGCAGCGCGCAGCCATTCTACCAAGGGCAGCCGGGGCTGGTGACCAACGCCGTGCCGGCCGACTTCGTGTGGTCGATCCCATTCTGCGCCTACGACGACGTAACCAATCCGGGCCAGCCACCCACGCTGAGTTGCGTTACCAAATAAGGGAGAGGAGCCGGCGCTCGTGCCACACGCGAGCGCCGGCTTTCATTTTGACCGGCCTCAATCTCTTGCGGAGACCTCCCGCCGGGCGTAGCCGAACGGCATGCGCCACGTATCGATCCCGCTGCTCACCGCCGCACTTCTGCTTTCCGCCTGTGCAACACCCAAAGCGGGCGGAGCCGAGGCGTCCCGCCTCGCCCGCTCGGAACGGGTGACCATTACCCGCGACACTTGGGGCATCGCCCACATTCGCGGCAAAACGGACGCCGACGCGGTGTTCGGCATGATCTACGCCCAGGCCGAAGACGACTTCAACCGCGTCGAAACCAACTACCTGACGGCGCTCGGCCGCACCGCCGAAGCGGAGGGAGACAAAGCGATCTGGGCCGACCTTCGCGCCCGCCTCTACATGGACCCCGCCGATCTCCAGCGCCGCTACGCCGGCAGTCCCGATTGGCTGAAGCAGCTGATGAACGCCTGGGCGGACGGGCTGAACTATTATCTCGCCACCCACCCGCAAGTGAAACCGCGCGCCATCGCCCGCTTCGAACCCTGGATGGCGCTCTCCTTCACGGAAGGCTCGATCGGCGGCGACATCGAACGCATCGATCTCGCCGCCCTCGAGGCTTTCTACTCGAAGCGCGGCAAGGCGCTCGCCGCCCGCGCCGAGCCCGACTTCGAGCCGCGCGGCTCGAACGGCTTCGCGGTCGCACCGGCCAATACGAAGGACGGCAAGGCGCTGCTCCTCATCAACCCGCACACCAGCTTCTTCTTCCGCGCCGAACAGCAGGTGACCAGCGGCGAGGGCCTCAACGCCTACGGCGCCGCGACCTGGGGGCAGTTCTTTATCTACCAGGGCTTCAACGAACGCGCCGGCTGGATGCACACCTCCTCCGGCGTCGACTCGGTCGACGAGTTCCTGGAAACCGTGGATCAGGGTCCCGCCGGCCTCACCTACCGCTACGGCAACGAACATCGTCCCGTCACCACCCAGACCGTCACCCTCAACTACCGCGCCGCCGACGGCTCGATGGCGAGCCGAACCTTCGAAACCTACCGCACCCACCACGGCCCGGTGGTGCGAGGGGAGGGCGGCAAGTGGGTCGCCTTCGCGATGATGCACAAGCCCGTTGAAGCGCTCCAGCAAAGCTATTTGCGCTCCAAGGTGTCGGACTACGAAGGCTTCGTGAAAGTCGCCGAGTTCAAGGCCAACTCGTCCAACAACACGATCTTTGCCGACGCCAAGGGCAACATCGCCTACCACCACCCGCACTTCATCCCGGTGCGAGACGACCGCTTCGACTACACCAAGCCGGTGGACGGCTCCGACCCGCGCACTGATTGGCGCGGCCTCCACGCGCTCGCCGACGCGCCCAATTTGCTCAACCCGCCGAACGGCTGGATCCAGAACACCAACAACTGGCCTTATTCCGCCGCCGGTCCCTACAGCCACAAGCCCACGGCGTTTCCGCGCTACATGGACACGTTCGGTGAAAACCCGCGCGGCGTTCACGCGCAAAGGGTGCTCGGCGGCCGCAAGGACTTCTCCGTCGAGGCCCTGCGCGCCGCCGCCTACGACAGCTACCAGCCCGCCTTCGCCCAGCTCATCCCCGGCCTCGTCCGCGACTATGACGCGCAGGCCGCCGCGTCTCCGCTCAAGCGGCGGCTGGAGGGGCCGGTCGCGGCCCTGCGCGGCTGGGATTACCGCTGGAGCGCTCAGTCGGTGCCCAACACCCTTGCCATGTTCTGGGGCGACGAAATGTGGCGCCGGATCAAGGCCATCGAATGGGACGAAGCCGGCGGCACCTACCGCCAGATCGACGAGGCCTCGCCGCAGTTGAAGCTGGAAGCGCTTGCCGCGATGGTCGACCGGCTGGAGGCCGATTTCGGGCGCTGGAACGTGCCGTGGGGCGAGGCCAACCGATTCCAGCGCCTCACCGGCGACATCGTTCATCCGTTCAGCGACGCCGGTGCAAGCATCCCCGTCGGCTTCTCTTCGGCGCGCTGGGGCTCGCTCGCCTCCTTCGGCGCCGCGCCGCGCGGCGGCAGTAAGCGCTGGTACGGAACCAGCGGCAACAGCTTCGTCGCGGTGGTGGAGTTCGGACCCCAGGTGCGCGCGGTGGCGGTCACCGCCGGCGGCGAAAGCGGCAACCCGGCCTCGCCCCACTTCAACGACCAGGCCGGCCGCTACGCCACCGGCAACCTGCGCGAAGTCTATTTCTACCCCGAGCAACTCAAGGGACATACGGAACGGGTCTACAGACCAGGAAGCTCACTCACGCGGCGCAAAGGCGTGACGGCCGTCACGCGGTAGCGGCACCGACTCGCATAAGCTGCCTTCATTAGATGGAGGCGACCATGGGGGCAAGAATACCAGCCGCGGCACTGACGCTTGCGCTTTTGACGGGCTGCAGCACGAATTTGCAGCGGCTCGAGCTTACGCGAGACCATCTTCTGGAGGTGGAGCGATCCGCCGATCGGATCGGTGCGCTCGCTGCCGAGGGGCGGTTCGATCCCCAGCGCTACGACCTCTATTTGCTGCTGAACGCTCGCGTTTTCGACCAAATCCTGGGCGGCTTCGATAATGTCACGCTGGCGGTGGAGGGGGACCGTCCGATCGACATCACTTTGTCTTCGGTGAGGCTCGCCTTCCGCCCCGGCTATCCCGACCTCACCGTCGCGGCCAGCGCCGTTGATCGCCGGTCCGGTGTCCGCGCCGAGGTGGACATGGACCTGCGTTTGATCGTCGAGGGCGATCCGGCCGTTCCCAACACGCTGTACCTCAAGCCTGTGGCGACCCGTATCGTGCCGCGCCTGCGTTGGGGGCTGCTGGATTTCACGCGCTGGCGGTTCGCCCGCCGTTTGATGGAATTGCAAGCTGCGCGCTTGACGGAGCGGATCCCAAAGATCGCGATCCCAGTCCGCAGTGAATTCGTAATCGGCGGACCAGGAGGCACGAACGTCGTCCAGATTCCTACGGGTGCCGGATATATCGAAGGAAATGTGATCTACCCATCGACGGAAAAGCGCGCCGCGATCTCCGTGGGCCAGGTGCTGTTCCTGAAGAACGGTGTGCATGTTTTCGCCAACGTGGGGGATCTGTGATGCAAAAGACATTGTCGGTCATGGCGCTGGGCGCGGCTCTTGCGGGTTGCACTACCGGGCAGGAAAAAAGCGTCGCCGCCGAAATCGGCCGGATTGAAGGCCGCGTGCTGGAAAAGGAGGCACGGATCGAAAGCGCTACGGGGGAGCTGGGCGCCCAGCAGCAAGATCTGCTCGCCCGTGCCGCCTATCGGCCCATCCAGGCGTGGGGACGAAGCCTCAGCGCCGCACCGCCCGCACAACGTACGTTCGAGTTCCGGCAGACCAGCCGGCACGGCCAGATCGAGAGCCGTCGGATCAACAACCCTTGGTGGCTGCCGGACGGGGAATGGTACGTGGAAATCGACAACGGTACGGCTACCAAGGCACGGCTCGTGCTGGGCAGCTTCGATTTCCAGCCGGCGGCGAACGGGCTGACCCTGCGCACACCGATGGATTTCCACATCGAAAGCCGGATCCACGCGCATTTCGATCCCGGCCCGGGCGGCGGCATCGGCACCAACATCTTCATCGACGGCGACAAGAGGTTTGAAACGCTGCTGCGCGCCTCATTCCTGCCGGTGCGTGATGGCAAGATTCCCTACCGGCTGGCCCTTGTATCACCCGACTCGCTGAAGATCACGATCAGCGCGCATCTCGGCCGCATCGGCAATTACGGCCATCCGTTCGAAATGAAGAATCTTGCCCGCACACTCGCCGAAGGGAGCCTGAATATGCTCTTCGATGCGCATGGACCTCTTGGGCCGCTCCCGGACGGGTCGACCTTCACCTACCAGCTCACGACCAGTAACCCGACGCTTGTCACGGATGAACACGGTTTAGCCTTTTCGTCCGACGTACGGGTGGATATCCGGCCGACCGGCGGCTGAATTCTACGCTGGGCGATGGGGCCGATCGGAGCGTCTCGCGTTTAGGCGCCATGAAGATCGCGACCTTCAACGTCAACGGAGTCAACGGGCGGCTGGAACGGCTGCTCGAATGGCTGGCCGAAACGCGGCCGGACGTCGCCTGCCTTCAGGAACTGAAGGCGCCGGACGAGAAATTTCCCGCCGCGGCCATCGAGAAGGCCGGTTACGGCGCGATCTGGCAGGGGCAGCCTCGCTGGAACGGGGTCGCCATCCTCGCCCGCGGCTGCGAGCCGCTGGAAACCGCACGCGGCCTTCCCGGCGATCCGACGGACGAGCAGTCGCGCTACCTCGAAGCGGCGGTGAACGGCGTGCTGATCGGCTGCCTCTACGCGCCCAACGGCAACCCGCATCCCGGGCCCAAGTTCGACTACAAGCTCGCCTGGATGGAGCGCCTCCACGCCCATGCGCTCAAGCTCATCGCCCTCGACAATCCGGTGGTGCTGGCCGGCGATTACAACGTTATCCCGACCGACGCGGACGCCTATAAGCCGGAGCGCTGGACGGACGACGCCTTGTTCCAGCCCGAACCGCGCGCCGCCTTTTTCCGCCTGCTCGACCAGGGGTGGACGGACGCCCTGCGCACCCTCCACCCGGACGAGACGATCTTCACCTTCTTCGATTACTGGCGCAACGCCTTCGCCCGCAACGCGGGCATTCGCATCGACCACCTGCTGCTCAACCCCGCAGCCGCCCCGGGCCTGAAGGCGGCCGGGGTGGACCGCGACACCCGCGGCAAGGAAGGCGCCAGCGACCACGCCCCGACCTGGATCGAACTGGAGGTTTAACCGTCACGCCCGCAGGGCCCAGGCCGTCACCCCCGCGAAAGCGGGGGTCCCGCTTCTCCCTTTCTCGTGCCCCAAAAAGGAGAAGAAGCGGGATTCCCGCTTTTGCGGGAATGACGGGAGGGGGCCTGGCGGCCCCTCAATCGTCGGCGTGGTTTACAACCCGCTAACCCTCTCGCACCGCGACTCGCGCATTTCCGCGATTGGCCCAACCTTTGCTTTTGCTAACAGCATGTTCACCAAGCTTAAGCGTCTCTTCACCATAAAGACCCGCATCGAAGCCTGCGCCGTCATCTACGCCCTTGCGGTCGGCGCGGTGACTCGGGGCTACGCCTACCTCGATCAATATCCAGGCACCGGGGGCTGGCTGCTCTTCGCCGCCTGCACCGGCACGATCTTCCTGGCCGGCGGCAAGCTGTTCGACTCGGTCCGCCCGCCCCGCATCCGGCGCGCGAGCATGGCGCGGATGCTGGCCCGCGCCCGGGCGAGCTAGCGGACGTCCAGCCGCTCGCCGCTTTCGAAATCGCGCTGGAGGAGGGCGGCAATCGCGTCCGCAACCGCCGTTGCGGGCTTCAGCGTCGCAGGATCCTCGCCCGGAAAGGCGCGCGCCCGCATGGTGGTGGCGGTGGCGCCGGGGTCGACGATCGCGACCTTCACCGGCGACAGGTTGCGCACCTCCTCGGCATAGCTCAGCACCAAAGTCTCGAGCGCCGCCTTGGACGCGCCATAGGCGCCCCAATAAGCCCGCGGATGCGCGCCAACGCTGGACGTCACCGCAAGTAGCCGCCCCGCCGCGCTTTGCCGCAGCAGCGGATCGAAGGCGGCGATCAGCGCCTGGTTGGCGAGCACGTTCAGCGTGAGGACCCGGTTGAACTCCTTGCCGTCGATCGCCGCCACCGGGGTGAGGCTGCCCAGCGTCGCCGCGTTGAGCACCATCACGTCCAGCGCATCCCAGCGGCCGGAGATCGCGGTGGCAAGCCGCGCGATGCTGTCGCTCTCCGTCAGGTCCAGCGGCGCAATCGTGGCGCTTCCGCCGGCCTGGTGGATGCGGTCCTCCACCTCCTCAAGTGCGCCCGAGGTGCGGGCGGTGAGGATCACATGCGCGCCGGCCGCGGCAAGCGTCTCGGCCGTTGCCGCGCCTATGCCGCGGCTCGCGCCGGTAACCAGGGCAAGGCGTCCGTCCAGGAATTTTGTCATTTGCTCAATCCGTTCACCCCGAGCGAAGTCGAGGGGGCCAATCGAGCGAAGCCGAGATCATAGGCTCGCCCTCGGCTTCGCTCGGGAGGGTGTCTCGACTGCGCTCGACACGAACGGATTTGGCAAGTCAACTAGGCGTAGCGCTCTTCGATCAGGGAGAGCTGGTCCACCGGCTCGGATTCCTCCTGGTCGGTGAGGCGGGTCGGATAGGCCCCGGTGAAGCAGGCGTCGCAATATTGCGGGTGGGCATCCTCGCGCACCTCCTCGCCGGCGGCGCGGTACAGGCCCTCGATCGATACGAAGGCCAGGCTGTCCGCCTTGATATAGGCGTTCATCTCCGCGACGTTCATCTGCGCGGCGAGCAATTTCTTCCGCTCGGGCGTATCGACGCCGTAGAAACAGCTATGCCGGGTCGGCGGCGAGGCGATGCGCATATGCACCTCCCGCGCGCCCGCCTCGCGCAACATCTGCACGATCTTGAGGCTGGTGGTGCCGCGCACGATGGAATCGTCGATCAGCACGATGCGCTTGCCCTTGATCAGCGCCGAATTGGCATTGTGCTTGAGCTTGACGCCAAGGTGACGGACCGCGTCGCCCGGCTGGATGAAGGTCCGCCCGACATAATGCGACCGGATGATGCCGAGCTCGAACGGAATGCCGCTTTCCTGGGCATAGCCGATCGCCGCCGGTACGCCCGAATCGGGCACCGGCACGCAATAATCCGCGTCCACCGGGTTCTCGCGGGCAAGCTCGGCCCCGATCTGCTTGCGCACCGAGTAGACCGACGAGCCATCCACGATGCTGTCCGGCCTTGAGAAATAGACATGCTCGAAAATGCACGGCCGCGGCCGGACCGGGGCGAACGGCCGGTGCGAGCGAAGGCCCTTCTCCGACACGATGATCATCTCGCCCGGCTCCACGGAGCGCAGGTAGGTGGCGCCGACCACGTCCAATGCGACGGTTTCCGAGGCGAAGATGTAGGCGTCGCCGAGCTTGCCCATCACCAGCGGCCGGATGCCGAGCGGGTCGCGGCAGGCGATCATGCCCTCCGCGGTGAGGCAGACCAGCGAGTAGGCGCCCTCCACCTGCTTCAGCGCATCGATGAAGCGGTCGAGCAACGTCCGGTACGTAGACGTCGCAACCAAATGGATGATCACCTCGGTGTCGGAGGTCGACTGGAAGATCGAGCCGCGCCGGTTGAGCTCGCGCCGGATCTTGGCGGCGTTGGAGATATTGCCGTTATGCGCCACCGCGAAGCCGCCGCTCGCCAGCTCGGCGAACAAAGGCTGGACGTTGCGCAGCGCCGTCTCGCCGGTGGTGGAATAACGGACGTGGCCGATCCCCGCCTGGCCGGCGAGCTGGCGGATGATCTCATCCTTGTCGAAATTGCCGGCGACATGCCCCATCGCGCGGTGCGAGTGGAAGGCGCGGTTGTCCCAGGTGGTGATGCCGGCTGCTTCCTGGCCGCGGTGCTGGAGGGCGTGCAGGCCGAGCGCCGTCACCGCCGACGCGCTCTCCGCGCCCCAGATGCCGAACACGCCGCATTCCTCGCGCAGCTTGTCGTCGTCGAAGGGATGAGTCGTCAGCATGTTCACGTCATCGCCCCGCCCAAAAAGAATCCGTTGCCCCCGCGTCATATAGGCAGGAGGTCGGGATTTGTCGCCCCGCCGGCCATGAATTGATGTGGATTATGGAACGGCCTGCCTCGTGACGATTCTTGTCTGAACCGACGCCGGCTGCCACAGAAAGAATTGTGATGAAGAAATTCCCGCTCCTGTTCGCTGCCTTGCTCGTCACTGCCTGCGGTGGGGGAGGGGAGGACAGCGCGAACCAGACGGCCGCCGCGCGCGCCGCTTCCGGAGGCTCCAGCCCCGCACGCCCGATCGCGGCGTCCGACAGCCTCACCGGCCTGTACGAACTCAAATCGGGCGGCTTGCCCAGCCAATTGTGCGTCATCCAGCGCGGCGGGGGCGCGGCCCGCTTCGGCCTCAACATCTGGGGCGCGAACATGCACGCTTGCTCCGGCGCCGGCACGGTGGAGCGCAAGGGCAGCAAGCTCACCCTCGTCATGGCGGGCGACCGCAGCTGCACGGTGGACGCCACCATTGAGGGCGACGCCATCCGCCTTTCCGGCAAGATGCCCGAGGGCTGCGCTTATTATTGCGGCAAGAACGTCGCCATGACCGGCATCAGCCTCGCCCGAAGCGGCAACACCGAGGCCGACGCCTTGAAGGCCCGCGATGTGGTGGATGAGCCCCTCTGCGATGCATCCACTAAGGGCTGAGCACCTGCCGTTGACGTAAAGGTAAGGCAGGGGTAGAGCCGGGGCCATGCCCGATATCTCGCCCACCGCCGATTTCGACGCTCCTGCCGCAACCGCCGAGAGCTTCTCGATCAGCGATCTGTGCGAGGAGTTCGCCGTTACGCCGCGGGCGCTTCGCTTCTACGAGGATGAAGGCCTGATCGCTCCCGAGCGGCGGGGACTTTCGCGTATCTACTCCGGCCGGGACCGCGCCCGCCTGGCCTGGATCCTGCGCGGCAAGCGCGTCGGCTTCAGCCTCGCCGAAATCCGCGAAATGATCGATCTCTACGACCTCGGCGACAACCGCGCCGAGCAGCGCCGAGTGACGCTTGAGAAATGCCGCACCCGGATCGCCCTTCTGCAAAAGCAGCAGCAGGACATCGAGGAAGCGATCGCCGAGCTCCAGCGCTTCGTCGACAAGGTCGGCGACGCCTCCGAATAACCCCGCCCCATTCGAACCAGCGACGAGGAACAACCATGCCGAGCTACACCGCCCCGGTCCGCGAAACGCAATATGTGTTGCAGCACGTGCTCGGGCTCGACCGCTATTCGAACCTCCCCGGTTTCGAGAACGCCACGCCCGACCTGATCGAGGCGATCCTCTCCGAAGGCGGGCGCTTCGCCGCGGAGGTGCTTGCGCCGTTGAACCGCAGCGGTGACGAGGAAGGCTGCACCCGCCACGCCGACGGCTCCGTCACCACGCCGGCCGGCTTCAAGGACGCCTACAACCAATTCTGCGAAGGCGGCTGGACGACGCTCACCGCGCCCGAGGAATTCGGCGGCCAGGGCCTTCCCCAGGTGATCGGCACCGCGGTCAGCGAGTACCTCCTTTCCGCCAATCAGGCGTTCGAGATGTATCACGGCCTCACCCAGGGCGCGATCGCCTCCATCCTGGTCAAGGGCTCGGACGAGCAAAAGGCGCTCTACCTCCCGAACATGATCTCCGGCCGCTGGACCGGCACCATGAACCTCACCGAGCCGCATTGCGGCACCGATCTCGGCCTGCTCAAGACCAAGGCCGATCCGCAGGCGGACGGAAGCTACAAGATCAGCGGCACCAAGATATTCATTTCGTCCGGCGAGCACGACCTCTCCGACAACATTATCCACCTCGTCCTCGCCAAGATCGCCGGCGCGCCCGACACGGTGAAGGGCATCTCCCTGTTCATCGTTCCCAAGTTCATCGTGAACCAGGATGGTTCACTCGGCGAGCGCAACGGCGCCGTTTGCGGTTCCATCGAACACAAGATGGGCATCCACGGCAACTCGACCTGCGTGATGAACTATGACGATGCCACCGGCTACCTCGTCGGCGAGCCGGAAAAGGGCCTCGCCGCCATGTTCATCATGATGAACGCCGCGCGCCTCGGCGTCGGGCTTCAGGGGTTGGCTCAGGGCGAAGTCGCCTATCAGAACGCCGTCACCTACGCCAAGGACCGCCGCCAGGGCCGTGCCTTGGTTCCCGACCAGCGCGATCCCAACGCCAAGGCCGATGCGATCATCGTCCACCCGGACGTCCGCCGCATGCTGATGGAAGCCAAGGCCTTCAACGAGGGCAGCCGCGCCTTCGTCCTGTGGGGCGCGCTCCAGGTCGACATCAGCCGCAAGGCGACCACGGAGGAGGAGCGCGAGGCCGCGTCCGACCTGCTCGGCCTGCTCACCCCGGTGATCAAGGGCTACCTCACCGACAAGGGCTTCGAGACGGCGGTCAACGCCCAGCAGATCTACGGCGGCCATGGCTACATTCGCGAGTGGGGCATGGACCAGTTCGTCCGCGACGCCCGCATCGCCCAGATCTACGAAGGCACCAACGGCATCCAGGCGCTCGACCTGGTCGGCCGCAAGCTCGGCGCAAACGGCGGCCGCGCCATCCAGGCCCTGTTCCGAATTCTCGCCGAGGAGATCGCCGCGGCCAAGAACGAGGACAGCATCCAGCCCTTCGCCGGCGCGCTCGAGAAGGCCGTCGCCGATCTTCAGACCGCGACCATGTGGCTGATGCAGAACGGGCTCGCCAACCCCAACAACGCCGGCGCCGCGGCCTATCCGTACATGACGCTGTTGGGCCATGTCGGCCTCGGCCTGATGTGGCTGCGCATGGTCCAGGCTAGCACCAAGGCCTTGCGGGAAGGCTCGGAAGACGCCGCCTTCCACGAAGCCAAGCTGATCACCGCCCGCTTCTTCGCCGAGCGGGTGTTGCCGGAGACCGGCAGCCTGCGCCGCAAGCTCGAGGCCGGCGCCGATACGCTGATGGCGCTTCCCGCGGAGGCGTTCTAAGCCGTCACTTCGCGTCCGCGGCGAACCAGTTCGTCGACCGGAGCCTCGGCTCCGGCGCCTCGCCGAGCGGCGTCACCACGCAGAACGCGTCCCACCGCTCCGGCGCGCGGTTGATCTCGGCAAAGGTGACGTGCTTGGCCCGCTTGGTGGTGCACGGGATCTTGCGGTCCGCCTCGGCGGCGGCACTTAGCGGTTTGACCGGGCCGATGTGGAACCACGGATACGGCACGCCCGGCCGCCAGGCCTGCGGGTAAAGCGTGCGCAGCGCGTCCAGTGCCGCGGCGTGGTAGATGCTGCCGTGATGCTCCGAATTGCCGCGGTCGACAAAGGTCCACTTCAGCGCACCGGCCGCAGGCGATTTCAGCGCCGCGACGAAGTTGCCGACCGCGCGCCCCATCGTTCCGCCTTCCGCCCCAAGCGTCAGGTACAACCGGCGCCCCGCATAATCCTGTCCCTTCAGCATCGCGCCGGCGCGGTTGCCGAGTTCCTCGCGGTTCCACCACAGGCTCGGGCTGATCGCGACATAATCGTTGAACAAGCCTGGCTGCTTGAGCAGCGTATCCACAGCAAACAGCCCGGCCAGCGATTCTCCCATCAGTGCGCGCCGGCCGTTGGTGCGGTAGTTCTTCTCCACGTAGGGGATGACTTCTTCGGCAAGGTAACGCCGGAACGCGGCCGAACCCCCACCTCCGGCCGTCTCTGCGGTTTGCCCGTTGGCCTTGAAATACTCGATGTACCGCTGATCCTGCGTCGGCGTCGTCAGCTCCCAGATACGGTTTTTTGTGGCGATGCCGACCACGATGAGGTCATCGAAGGTCCAGCTCATCTCGCCATGCTGGGCAAGGCCGGCAATGTGGGTGAAATCCTGATCGACGCCGCCGTCCAGCACGTACAGCACCGGATAGCTGCGCACCTCCTTGGTGTCCGCGTAGCTTGCAGGAAGGTGGACGTTGATCTCGCGTGCCTCGCCGAGGATCGCGGACGGCAGGGTGAACGACGTGCCGATCGTGATCGGCTTGCCCGCCGGCGCCTGGGCAGCGGCAAGGCTCGGCACGGCAAGCGCGACCGCCGCCGCTAGTGTCAGCAAAAACGTCTTCATGCCTGCTCTTCCCAAGTGATGGGTCAGGATGACCACCACCGGCGGGGAGGGCAAGGGGTCAGCCGCTCAGGCGCCGTCGCTTTGCTCCACACCGGGATAGGCCTGCGCCTTGAGCAGCCCCGCCAGGTGCGCCGCGTTGGAGGCGAGCATCCTCGCCGACTCGATCACCTTGTCCGGCACCTTCGGCAGGTCCTTGAAGTCGGTCTTCTGCATCGCTTCGCCGACCCAATAGCAGGCGGCGCCGGCGGGGATGGTCCATCCTTCGTCGTTCAGGCCCTGGAACAGGTCGGCGGTGACGTTGTGGCCGCCATCCTCATTCCCCACGATCGCCGCGACGGCGAGCTTTCCGAAGCTCGGCATGCGCCCACGCTCATCGGTTTCCCCCAGAAAAGCGTCCATTCGCTCCAGCACGCGCTTTGCGATGCTCGACATCTGCCCGAGCCAGATCGGTGTGCCGAAGACCAGGATGTCATGCTCCAGGATCCGGCGGCGGATGTCCGGCCAGTCGTCGCCGGGCCCTTCGTCGGACGTGACGCCCGGCTTGATATTGTGCTCGGCGAGCCGGATCGTCTCGGCCAGCTTCACGCCGTGGACGGCGAGCGCGTCGGCGACGACGCCGATCATCTTGTCGGTGGAGCTTTCCTCGCCGGGCTTGGACTTGAGGGTGCAGTTGATGGCAATGGCGGTGATGGTCATGGCGCTTGAAGCGCAGCGCAGGCGGTTCCGTTCCGGAGCGGCACTAACTTAGGTTATGGCCGCACCCGCGTCAGCCAAGGGCGCGCTGCCTAAAGGTCCCTGCCACGGGAGCGATCGCCGGCAGCGCCTCGAAGGCGGGCCGGGCGAGGAGATAACCCTGCACATAACGAATACCGAGATCGCGCAACGCCCCCAGCTCCGCCTCCGTCTCCACACCCTCGGCAATCAGGGTGATGCCAAGCTTGCGGCACATCCGCGCGACACCCTCCACGATCACCCGCCGCGCAAGGCTCGCCTCGATGCCGCGGATCAGCTCCATGTCGATCTTGATGATCTCCGGCTGAAACCGCGCCAGGAGGGCGAGCCCGGCATGGCCCGCGCCGAAATCGTCCAGCGCGGTGCCGAACCCCATCTGCTTGTAGGAATGGACGATATTCGCGACGTGCGCCGGATCGGCCATCTCCTCGTTCTCGGTAAACTCGAAGATCAGCCGGTCGGTCGGCAGCCCCGTCGCTGCGGCCGTCTTGAGCGTAAGCTGGATGCACGCCTTGGGCGAATAAACCGCGTTCGGCAGGAAGTTGATCGACAGCCGCGCCCCGGTGTCGAGCAGCCCCACCCGCACCGCCGTCTCGATTGCCTTCACCCGGCACTTCTGGTCGAAGGCGTAGCGGTTCTCCGGAGTAACCCGGGCAAGAACTTCACCCGCGGACTCGCCATTCACCCCGCGCACCAACGCTTCGTAGGCGAAGGGCTCCAGCGTCTCCAGATCGACGATCGGCTGAAAGGCCATCGAGAAATCGAAATCCAGCGCCGCGCCATCGCGGCAGCCGGTGCACATGCGGGAAAGGGAAGCGGCCAAGCGAAGCTCCTCGGAGAAGAGCGCCGGTTATGCTGCAACAGGCTTAAAGAGCCGTTTAACAAAACCCTTGGTTCGCTGTGCTTTAGATCAATGCCGCTCCCGCACGTTGGCGAAGCGCACCTTTGGCCAGTCCTGCTCGAACCGGCTCATTTCCCATGCGTTGCGCATCATCAGCACCGGTTCGCCGTCGGCGTCTTCGGCCATGGAGGAGCGGTGGGTTTCCATCAGGCGCTTGAGTTCGGCGGGCTCGTCCGAGCTTACCCAGCGGGCGACTTCATAGGGCGAGGCCTCGAAGCCGATCTTCAGCGAATATTCGGCTTCCATCCGCGTCGCCATGACGTCGAGCTGCAGCAGGCCGACCACGCCTACGATCCAGTTGGAGCCGATCGACGGTTTGAAGATCCGGATCACGCCTTCCTCGGCGAGGTCCTGCAGGCCCTTGCGCATCTGCTTGGACTTCATCGGGTCGTCGAGGCGCACGCGGCGGAGCTCCTCCGGGGCGAAATCGGGGAGGCCGGTGAAGGCGACGTCGCCTTTCTCCGAAAGCGTGTCGCCGACCCGCAGCGTGCCGTGGTTGGGGATGCCGACGATGTCGCCGGGGCGAGCAAGCTCGGCAAGCTCGCGGTCGCGGGCGAAGAAGGTGATCGGGTTCTGGATCGACATCGCCTTGCCGAGCCGGCCGTTGGTCAGCTTCATGCCGCGCTTCAGGCTGCCCGAGCAGACCCGCATGAAGGCGATGCGGTCGCGGTGGTTGGGGTCCATATTGGCCTGGACCTTGAAGATGAAGCCCGAGCAGCGCGGCTCGTCGGGCGACACCGGCCCGCCGCGCGCCGGCTGGGCACCCGGCGGCGGCGCGAAATCGCTGAGGCCGGCGAGCAATCGGTCGACGCCGAACTCCCGCAACGCCGAGCCGAAGAAGACCGGCGTCAGATCGCCGTTGCGGAACGCGTCGAGATCGAAGTCCGGATAAGCCTCGCGGGCAAGCTCGCCTTCCTCGCGGAGCAGCGCCAGCGCGTCTTCGGGCAGGATCGCGTCGAGCCTCGGATCGTGCATGCCGTCCACCTGCACGACGCCGCCGGGCGCGGTGCCAGACGTCTTGTCGGCGAGCATCATCTTGTCTTCGCCGAGATCGTACAGCCCCTGGAACATGCCGCCCATGCCAACCGGCCAGTTGCGCGGGGACACATCGAGCTGCAGCGTCGCGGCGATCTCGTCGAGCAGCACGAAGGGCGACAGGCCCTCGCGGTCGACCTTGTTGATGAAGGTGACGATCGGGATGTTGCGAAGTCGGCAGACCTCGAACAGCTTGCGCGTCTGCGCCTCGATGCCCTTGGCGGCGTCGATCACCATGATCGCGCTGTCGACGGCGGTGAGGGTGCGGTAGGTGTCTTCCGAGAAGTCCTGGTGGCCCGGCGTGTCGAGCAGGTTGAACAGGATGTTGCCGACCTCGAACGTCATCACCGAGGAGGTGACGGAGATGCCGCGCTGCTGCTCGATTTGCATCCAGTCGGAGCGGGCACGGCGGCGGTCGCCCCGCGCGCGCACTTCGCCGGCTTCGTGGATCGCGCCGGCGAAGAAGAGCAGTTTCTCGGTCAGCGTCGTCTTGCCGGCATCGGGGTGGGAGATGATCGCAAACGTGCGGCGCTCGGCCGGCACGCCGTCGGCGCGGGGGCTGTCCATCTGGAGGGTGGCCGTCTCGGTCATCGTGCAGGCTCCGGGCGCCGCGCTGCGTGCGCCGCCGATTCATCGGTTCAGAAGGTTGGGATTGAGGCGTGCCTTAGCGCACAGGCGCGCTTTTGGCGAGGCTTCAGCTTTCCAGCAGGGTGAAGCGCACCGGCATGATCCCGCGCACGTGAAGCACGCCGGCGCGGTCCTTGGTGACAACGCTCAATTGCTGCACGTCCTTGCCGCCGAGCGGAATCACCATGCGTCCGCCGGCAGCGAGCTGCTCGGCCAGCGCCACCGGCACTTCGCGGGCGGCCGCGGTGACCAGGATGCGGTCGAAAGGCGCATGATCGGCCCAGCCGCGCGAGCCGTCGCCGGTCTTGATCTCGGCGTCGAGGCCGAGGGTAGCGATGCGGATGCCGGCCGCTTCGGCGAATTCCTCGACGATCTCGACAGTGAACACCTCCGCGCCGAGCTCGGCCATCACCGCCGCCTGATAGCCCAGGCCGGTGCCGATCTCGAGCACCCGATCATGGGCGTGAAGCTGGAGGAGGTCGAGCATCAGCGCGCCGATGAAGGGCTGCGACAGCGTCTTGTCGAAGCCGATCGGCAGCGGGCTGTCCTGATAAGCCACGCCGGCAAGCTGGGCAGGCACGAAGATGTGGCGCGGCACGTGGAGGAGGGCGGTGCGCAGCTCTGGCCCGAGCGCCGCCTTGCCGATCTCGTCTTCGGCAAGGTCGAAATGGAGGTCCACCACCTCCACCATGTGGCGGCGTAAGGTTGCGAGGTGCTGTTCGGTCATCGGCTTCATGCCGCCCATGTAGGCACGCCTGCCAGGAAGGGGAGGGGGAACCGGTGCGCGGCCCGGCCATTGGAGCGGGGAAGGAGCCCGCAATATGACCGATGCCCAGTTTCCAAACGCCAAGACCAACAGCCCCGACAACCCCGAAAGCTGGGGCAAGAGCGGCGACCTTTCGCGCCGTGATCCGGACAAGCAGGAGCGCTTCAACGGCTCAACCGGTGGCGGCCAGGCTGGCGGCGGAGCGTACCCGAACCCGCACACCGGCAAGGAAGGCGACAGCGACCGGGAAGGCTATATGGGCCATGGCGGGCAGACCGAGCAGCCTTATCACGGCCCCGGCCAGCTCGGCGACGACGATACGGGGGAGAATTCCAACAGCGCCACCAAGGACACCGGGTCCAGGCAGGACTGACGGCGCGGAACGCAGCCTGGACGCCCTAAACAGGTAGGGGCCGGCACTCATACCTGAGCACCGGCCCCTCCCTCGATACGCGACGCGAGGGGTCGGCCCCTCCGTTGACCCCCCTGTTAAGCAACCGAAGGGGACCGACCTGGAAGCCGACGTCCAGGCCTATGCACTGATTCGGTTGATGAATGGCTGAATGGGTCCGACAGCCGTTGTTCAACTTGGACCCGCCGGGGCGGGGCGGCTACTTGGCGCTGTTGCCGCTCGATTCCACCTTCACCTCGTCCGGAACGTCGATCTTGACGCTGTCCGGCACGTCGATCTTCACATCGGGCATCTCGACCTTGGGCGTCTCGACGTTGACGTTCACGCCGACCTTGTCGGCCGCCTTGTTGAAGCCGCCGCCGAACAGGAGAAAGAGCAGCAGGAGCAGGCCGAGCAACAGCACCACGGCGATGATCCAGCCGCCGCCGCCGCGCCGTCCGCCGTCGCTCGTGACCACCGTGGTGTGGTGCTCGGTTTCGCGAACGCGCTCCGGCTCCCGGTCGAAATCGCTCATCATGTTCTCCCTGATTCTGTTTCAGTGCCGAAACGCTAGGGAAGGAGCCGTGGTTCCGCTCAACCGGCGGCGGAGTCGCGCAGGATTCGGGTAAGGCTTTCCACCGAATAGGGTTTGTGGAGGAGCTCGAAGCCGTGCCGCCCGTCCTGGGCAAGGACGTGGCTGTAGCCGCTGGTCAGCACCACCCGCATGTTCGGCCAGCGCTTGCGGATTTCGAGCCCAAGATCGATGCCGCTCATTCCGGGCATCACCACGTCGGTGAAGACTAGGTCGAACCCCTCCGCGCCGTCCTCGAGCATGCGCAGCGCCTCGTCGGCATGGATGGCAAGCTTGGTTTGGTGGCCAAGCTCGCTCAGGAGCTGGGTGGCGAACTCGCCGACTTCCTTATTGTCCTCCACCACAAGGATGCAGATCCGCTCCAGCGGCGCGCCGTCGTCGGCGCGCTCCTTGGCCACCGCCGGCGCTTGCGGCGCCACGCGCGGCAGGAAAAGCGTAAAGGTGGTGCCCTGGCCAAGCGCGCTCTCCACGCGCACGTCGCCGCCCGATTGCTTGGCGAAGCCGTAGACCTGGCTGAGGCCAAGGCCGGTGCCCTTGCCGACTTCCTTGGTGGTGAAAAAGGGCTCGAAAATCTGGCTCAGCACCTCGTCCGGAATGCCGCGCCCGGAATCGGAAATGGAAAGCGCAACGAAATCGCCTTCGCACCCTTCGCTCCAGCGGCTCTCGGGCACGCTGTCCACCGCCCGCGCGGCAATGGTCAGGCTGCCTTCGCCGTCCATCGCGTCGCGGGCATTGACCGCCATGTTGATCACTGCGGTCTCGAACTGGGCGATGTCCGCTTCAACGAAGCAATTGTCGCATTCGATATCGAGGCCGAGCTGAATCCGCGAGCCGACCACGGTGCGCACCATGTCGCAGACCAGCCGCACCCGATCCCCGGCGTCGAACACTTCGGGCTTGAGCGCCTGGCGCCGGGCGAATGCGAGAAGCTGGGCGGTAAGCTTCGCCGCCCGGTCGGCTGTGTCGGAAATGGCGTCGAGATAGCGGCGCTTGCGCTCCTCCGGCACCTCGTCGCGGCGGAGCAGGTCGACCGAGGAACGGATGATGGTCAGCAGATTGTTGAAATCGTGAGCGACGCCGCCGGTGAGCTGGCCGATCGCCTCCATCTTCTGCGCCTGGCGAAGCTGGTCCTGGGCGGCGACGAGTTCGGCCGTGCGTTCATCGACGCGCTGTTCCAGCGTTTCGTTGAGCTCGCGCAGCGCCGTCTCGACCTTGGCACGCTCGGCGATTTCTTCCTGCGCTTCGCCGAACAGCCGGCTGTTGTCGATGGCGATCGCCGCCTGTGCCGCAAGGCCGACCATGATGCGCTCGGCGCGCTCGGTGAACACCCCGTGGTCGGGATGGCCGAAGAAGAGGCCGCCGAGTACGTCGCCGGTGCGCGAGAAGACCGGCACGGCAAGGTAGGAACGGACGGGGAGGTGGCCCTTCGGCATGCCTTCGTGCGGCGTGTTGTGGCCGTAGCGCTCGTCTTGGGTGATGTCGTCGGAACGGATCACCCCTGCGCCGACGAAGGTCGGTTCGAACACCTTGGTCGCGCGCGGCAGGCCGAAAGCCTCGAACTGCGAACGCTCCGCCCCCGACAGGGTATAGAGCAGGAATGAGCCGCCGGAGCGATCGTAGACGTTGTAGAAAAAAGCGCCGAACGCCGCGCCGGTGACTTCCCGCCCGGCATCCGTGACCATCTGCACGATGCGGTCGAGGTCGAGCTCGGCGGCCAGCGCGGCGCCCGTGCGGTTGAGCACTTCCAACGTTTCGCTCTGCTCGCGAAGCGCCGCTTCCGCCGCCCGGCGGCCGCGAATGTCGCGCATGACGGCGAGCGCGCCGATTACCGTTCCCGCCGAATCGCGCAACTGAGTGCCGACGAAGTGGATGTCGATCAAGTCGCCGTTCTTGGACTGGCGGACCGCTTCGACATCGACCCTTCCGCCTTCGATCAGCGCGTCGAACATCGCCCGGCTATCCGCGCCGGGCGCAAGGTCGGGAGGCGAGAGGAGAGCGATCGGGGCGCCGATCGCTTCGTCGCAGCTATAGCCGAACAGGCGTGCCGCGCCATCGTTCCAGCTTGTGATCCGGCCGTGAATGTCCGCGCCGATCATTGCGTCGGGGGAAGAGGAGGCGATGGCGGCGAGCCGGGCCATCGGCTCCACCCTTCGCCGCTCGTCCGAGATCGCTGCGAGAAGCAGCACGGTGAGGGCGGTGACCGCCACGAATTGCTGGGTGTTCAGGATCGCGTCGACCCCGGTCTGGACCAGCGGGCCGGTGCCGGCGCTCACCCCCCAGATCGCAAAGGCGGACGAAATCAGCAGCGCCGCCGTTCCGCCGCGCACATAGAATGCGATGCCCGCCCAGATCAGCACCGGGAAGAGGTGCCAGCTCCTCAGCCAGGGGAAAATCGTCGGATGAAAGATCAGCCAGCCGAGCAGGGCCGTCGCTGCGACGCAGGCGGTGAGATGCAGCCAGGCGCCCGGTTGCATGTCGCGCCCGCCGGTCTTCCACCAACTGAGGATGAAGGGCGCGATGGTCAGGCCGGCGACGACGTTCCCGAACCACCAGCTCGTCCAGACATGCGCGCCCTGCTCGGCGCCAAGGCCCGATGAAGCGGCGAGGATCAGTGTGCCGAGAGTGGCGGATACCGCCGAGGCACCGCCGACGCCGAGGATCAGCCAAAGCACGTCGTGGCGGGTCCGAAGCGCGGGATCCATCCGGCCGTAACGCTGCAGAATGAAAGCGGCGGAGAAATCGGCCGCGGCATTGGCGCCGGCGATCGCCAGCTCCGCCCACAAAGGTTGCGCGGTGCCGAGGATCAGGCTCGCGGCGAGCCGCCCGAGGAAGATCGCCGGCCAAAGGCGCCAACCGCCGATCAGAAGGCCTGCGAGCGACACGCCGAAGGCTGGCCACACGGCCGAGCCGGCGCCGCCGATCCGCGCCCATTGCAGGCCGAGGATCGCGAGCGGCAGATAGGCCGCGAATAATAGAAGCCCCCCCGGCAGCGCGCGCTTCAACGTCTGTCCTTCACCCCGTTCCTCCCGTCGAGCGCGGGAGCGGGTGCGATGCAAAGCCGAAACGAAGCCCTAGGTAAAGGGCAAAGTGCGCGGTGGCGCAACCGCCGCCCTCAACTGGAGAGCGGCGGTCTATCAATGGCTTAGCCGCCGGTGCCGGTGCTGGCGGGGGCGGAAACGTCGACCTTGACGTCGGTGGTCTTGCCGCCGCCCATCAAATTGCCGCCGAACAGGTAGAAGAGCAGAGCGAGCACCGCGATCAGCAGAATGACGGCAATCACCGTGCCGCCGCCGCGGCCGCCGCCATCGGTGGTGACGACGGTTGTCGTTTCGCGGTCGCGATTGTTATCACTCATTGCACATCTCCAATTGTTACGGAGGCACAACGCCTTTTTGCCGGAGCGGTTCCGGGCGCCGATCCTGCTCGCACCGCGCCGCCGGGACAGCTAAGCACGGCAGGGGATCGGATTGGGGGAACACGTGGAAATGACGCCGCTCGACAAAGGCCAGCTTTGGGTGATGCGCATACATGCCGCCGCCCTGTCGCTCATTCTCCTGCTTGCCGGCGCCGCAGCCGAGACCGTGCTTCGACGGGAGATCGCCCTTCCGCCCGGCGCCATCCTCCTGCCGCTCCTGCTGGCGGCGATCTGGTTCACCTTCCTGGCGCCGGCGCGGCGCTTCCGAAGCTGGGGCTACCGGATGGACTCGGAGGAGCTCCAGGTCGTCCGCGGCCGCTGGACCCAGTGGCACACGGTGGTGCCGCTCGACCGGATCCAGCATCTCGATATCGCGCAAGGGCCGCTGGAGCGGAGCTTCGGCGTGTCGCGGCTGATCGTCCACACGGCGGGGACTCTGCACAGCCAGGTCACGCTGCCCGGCCTTACCCGCCCGATCGCCGAGGCGATGCGCGACGAGATCCGCGCCCGGATTCGCCAGGAAGCATCGTGACGCAGGCGACCCTTGCCGACCGCCGGGTGCATCCCGGCGCCATCCTCCTGCGCTTCATCCAGGGGGCGCCCTCGGTGGTGTTCGGCCTCCCCGCGGCGCTCGCCATTTTCTCCAAGCGCGGCCTTGGGCTGGCGCTGCTCGCCGCCGCCGTGATTGGCGGTGTGATGATCTTCATGCAGTGGCTCCGTTGGCGAAGCTTCCGCTACGGCGTCGGCGAAAGGGAGATCGTGATTGAAAGCGGCATCCTGAGCCGCAACCGCCGCTCCATTCCCTTCCACCGGGTGCAGGACGTCGATATCGAGCGCGCCCTGCTCGCGCGGCTGTTCGGCCTCGCCAAGGTGAAGATCGAGACCGGCGCGGGCGGCAAGGACGAAGGCGTGCTGGACAGCGTCACCGTTGAGGAAGCCGACCGGCTGCGCGCCGCGGTCCGCGCCTGGCACGTCCAGGCGCCGCTCGCCGCCCCGCCGGACGTAAGCGGCGCGGCGGAGGCTCATACCCCCGTCGCCGTCCAGCCGGAACCGCATTTGCTCTTCGCCATGGATGTGAAGCGCGTGCTCGTCTTCGGGCTGTTCAGCTTCTCCCTGGTCTATCTCGCCAGCCTGTTCGCGCTGCTGCAGACGTTCGACCGCGCCTTGCCGTTCAACATCTACGATCCGGCCCGCTGGGTCGGCCTTGTGGAGCACAATCTGCCGCAGCGCTTCACCGTCGCCGCGGCCGGCTTCGTGCTGTTCCTCGCGATGCTGCTCGGCGTCGCCGCGGGCGTGCTCCGAACCCTCGCGCGCGACTTCAACTATCGCCTGCTCAGCGAGGGCAGCCGTTTCCGGCGCGAGCGCGGCCTTTTCACCCGAACGGAGGCGGTGATCGCCAAAAGGCGGGTGCAGCTCGCCTTCCTCTCCACCGGCCCGATCCGCAAACGCTTCGGCTGGGGCGGGTTGTTCTTCCAGACGCTCGGCGCGGCGAGCGACGCCAGCGGCATGCAGGCGGCGGCGCCTTTCGCCACGCGAGCTGAAATGGAGCCGATCCTCGCCGAAGCCGGGCCTTTTCGGCTGCCGCAGCTTTCCGAGCTGACGATGGTGTCGAGCCGCCACATCGTTCGCGCAGTGGCGACAAGCGTCGGCCCGGCCCTGGCGGCCGTGCTGGCGGCCTCGACCCTCTTCACGCCGGCCTTGCTGCTCCTGCTGTTCATGCCTTTTCTGGGCATCAGCGCAGCGCTGCAACGCCGCCATCACCGCTACGATCTGCACGCTGATCTTCTCTTCATCACCCGCGGCGTGTGGCGCCAGCAGCTTTGGGCGGTGCCTGTGGCGAACGCCCAGGCAGTCAGCGTTTCCCGTTCCTGGCTTCAGCGCCGGCTCGGGCTTGCAACCGTGTCGGTGGACACGGCGGGCGCCCCCGCCACGAAGGGCGCCCGCATCGTCGACATTCGGCGGGAGACCGCCGAAGCGCTTGCGGCGGAGATTGCCGCCGGGCGGCGCGCTTATTCCTCGGGCAGGAAGTCCGGCACCGACAGGTAGCGCTCGCCGGTATCGTAGTTGAAGCACAGCACGCGCGTGCCGGCCGGCACTTTGGCCAGCTTCTGGGCGACGGCGGCAAGGCTCGCGCCCGAACTGATCCCGACGAGAATGCCTTCCTCGCTTGCCGAGCGGCGCGCCATTTCCTTGGCGTCGGCGGGATCGACCTGGATCACGCCGTCGAGCAATTCGGTGTTGAGGTTCTTGGGAATGAAGCCCGCCCCGATGCCCTGGATCGGGTGCGGACCCGGCGCGCCGCCGGAAATGACCGGCGACAAGGTCGGCTCGACCGCGAAGACCTTGAGGTTCGACCAGGCCTTTTTCAGCACCTCGGCGCAGGCGGTGATGTGCCCGCCGGTGCCGACGCCGGTGATCAGCACGTCGATCGGCTGGTCGCGGAAGTCCTCCAGGATCTCCTCGGCGGTGGTGCGCACATGGACGTCGATGTTGGCGGGGTTCTCGAACTGCTGCGGGATCCATGCGCCCTCGATCTCGGCGGCAAGCTCATGCGCGCGCGCGATCGCCGCCTTCATGCCGCCTTCGCGCGGCGTCAGGTCGAAGCGGGCGCCATAAGCCAGCATCAGGCGGCGGCGCTCGATGCTCATGCTTTCCGGCATCACCAGGATCAGCTTGTAGCCCTTCACCGCCGCAACCATCGCAAGGCCGACGCCGGTATTGCCGGAGGTGGGCTCGATGATCGTGCCGCCCGGCTTGAGCGCGCCCGAACGCTCCGCATCCTCGATCATGGCACGCGCGATGCGGTCCTTGATCGAGCCGCCGGGATTGGCCCGCTCCGACTTCACCCACACTTCCGCCTCGCCGAACAGGCGGTTCAGGCGGATGTGCGGCGTCTTGCCGATCGTGTCGAGAATGCTGGCGGCCTTCATGCCGGTGTCTCCTTGGGTTTCGTCTCGCCGTCTATGTTGGGCGCGTCGAAGCTGCGCGCAAGCCTGAGCTCGGGAAACCATTTCGCCCACAGCAAGGTCACGGCAATCGCGCCGATACCGCCGGCCACCACGGCGGTGACGGGGCCGATGACGGCAGCGAGGAAGCCCGATTCCGCCTCGCCAAGTTCGTTGGACGCGGAAATGAACAGCGTCGAGGCGGCGCCCACCCGGCCGCGCATCTCGTCGGGCGTGTAGAGCTGGATCAACGACTGGCGCACGAACACCGAAAGCATGTCGGCCGCGCCGAGCAGGGCCAGGCAGAACAGTGACAGCGGCATCCAGCGCGACAAGCCGAACACGATCGTCGCCGCTCCGAACACGCCCACCGCCGCCAGCATCTTGACGCCGACGTTGCTCTTGAGCGGTTTCCACGAGAACCAGATGGCGGTCAGCGTCGCCCCCAGCGCAGGAGCGGCGCGCAGGTGCCCGAGCCCCTCCGGGCCGACCGCCAGGATGTCCCGCGCGAAGATCGGCAGCATCGCGGTCGCGCCGCCGAGCAGGACTGCGAACAGGTCCAGCGAGATCGCCCCCAGCACCAGCCGGTTCTGGCGGACATAGTGCAACCCGTCGATCATCTGCCGCCACGGATTGCGCGAGCCGGTGATCGCGCTGCGCGGCTTCGGCCCGATCATGAACATGCAGAACAAGGACAAAGCGAACAGGCAGCCGCTCACCGTGTAAGGCATGTGCGGGGCGATGGCGTAGAGGTAGCCGCCCAGCGCCGGTCCGACGATCGCGCCCGATTGCCAGGCGATCGAGCTCAACGCGATCGCCTTGGGCAGGATCTCGCGCGGCACCAGATTGGGCGCGAGCGCGCTCAGCGCCGGCCCCGCAAAGGCGCGGGCGACGCCGAGCAGGCCCGCGATGACGAACAAGGCGGTGAGGGTGGTGGCACCATTCCAGGCCAGCCACCCAAGCGTCGCCGCGCAGAAAATCTCCAGCCCGATCGAGGCCCGCGCAATCAACCGCCGGTCGAGCCGATCCGCCGCCAGTCCGGTCACCAAAGTCAGCAGAAACAAGGGCACGAACTGCACGACCCCGATCAGCCCAAGCTGCAAGGCCGCATCCCGCATGTTCATGCTCTGGCGGGCGATGTCGTAGACCTGCCAGCCGATCACGATCACCATGCTCATCTGCGCAACGGTGGAGGCAAGCCGCGCCGTCCAGTAGAAGCGGAAGTCGCGGATCGAGAAGGGATGCGCCTGGGCTGCGGTCATGCGCGGGCGCTTAGCGCCGTGCCCGCCCGGCGGCAACCGAACGGCTGGCGCGGCCGCAAATTTGGGTGCAGACGGCCCGAATAGCTGGAGACACACGATGGCCCTTCGTTTCACGCACCTGCTTCTTACCGCCACGGCGGCTCTCGCTCTTGCAAGCTGCTCCAAGACGGCCGCCACCGGCAACGCGGCAAACGGCGCGCAGCCCACGCGCTGGTCTGTCTTCAGCCAAAGCTTCATCGACGGCTATTTCCGCCAGAACCCCACTTTCGCGGTCGGCCAGGGCCGGCACGAATATGACGGCCGGCTGCCCGACTGGAGCGAGACCGGCCTCCAGTCCGAAATGTCGCGGCTCAGGAGCGCGATCGCGGCGGCTTCCGCCTTCAATCCGCGGCGGCTGACCCGCGAGCAGAGGTTC
>Ga0190273_10000180_pt1 | contig 31942 bp, 30 predicted proteins | sample Popmic504IS_FD_134513 | JGI IMG/M metagenome (GOLD analysis project Ga0190273, IMG submission 134513) | Populus adjacent soil microbial communities from riparian zone of Shoshone River, Wyoming, USA - 504 IS | ecosystem: Environmental > Terrestrial > Soil > Riparian zone > Trees stand | place... | reverse complement strand
TTCCGCGACCTGCGCGGGACCGAGCCGTTCGAGGAAATCCTGCACTACGAGGGCGGCATCGAGGCCTTCGTGCGCCACCTCGACAAGGCCAAGCAGCCGCTGATCAAGGACCCCATCGTCATCCGCGGCCAGCGCGAGAAGGTCGAGATCGACCTCTCCCTGTGGTGGAACGACAGCTACCACGAGCAGATGTTGTGCTTCACCAACAACATCCCCCAGCGCGACGGCGGCACCCACCTGTCGGCCTTCCGCGCCGCCTTGACGCGGGTGATCACCGGCTATGCCGAGAGCTCCGGCGTCGGTAAGCGCGAGAAGGTCTCCGTCACCGGCGAGGATGCGCGCGAGGGCCTGACCTGCGTGCTGTCCGTCAAGGTGCCGGACCCCAAGTTCTCGTCGCAGACCAAGGACAAGCTGGTCTCGTCGGAAGTCCGCCCGGCGGTCGAGGGGCTGGTGCAGGAGGGCATCGCCACCTGGTTCGAGGAACATCCCAACGAGGCCAAGGCCATCGTCGGCAAGATCGCCGAGGCGGCCATGGCCCGCGAGGCGGCCCGCAAGGCCCGCGAGCTGACCCGGCGCAAGTCCGCGCTGGATATCTCGTCCCTGCCCGGCAAGCTCGCCGACTGCCAGGAGCGCGACCCGGCCAAGTCCGAGATCTTCATTGTCGAAGGGGATTCGGCAGGGGGGTCGGCGAAACAAGCGCGGAACCGCGAGAACCAGGCGATCCTGCCGCTGCGGGGCAAGATCCTCAACGTCGAGCGGGCGCGGTTCGACAAGATGCTGGGCTCCGACCAGATCGGCACGCTGATTACCGCCCTGGGCGCCGGCATCGGCCGGGACGACTTCGACATCGAGAAGATCCGCTACCACCGCATCGTCGTCATGACCGACGCCGACGTCGATGGGGCCCACATCCGCACGCTGCTGCTGACCTTCTTCTACCGGCAGATGCCGCAGGTGATCGAGCGCGGCTACCTCTATATCGCCCAGCCGCCGCTCTATAAGGCCACCAAGGGCAAGTCCTCCCGCTACCTCAAGGACGACGCCGAGATGGAGTCCTTCCTCACCGACGAGGGTGTGGACGGGGCCGAGCTCGACCTGTCGAACGGCGAGCGCCTGACCGGCCGCGACCTGCTGGCGCTGGTGACCAGCGCTCGGGCGGCCAAGGCCAACATCGAGCGGCTGAGCGCGCGGGCTCCGGCCTTCGCCATCGAACAGGCGGCGCTCGCGGGCCTGCTCGGCAAGAAGCCGAACATCGAAGCCGCCGCCCACCGTCTCGACCTCTACGCCGAGGAAGGCGACGGCCCGTGGTCCGGCGAGAAGGCGGCGACCAGCGGCGGTTTCGTGTTCAGCCGCGTTAAGCGCGGGGTATCCGAGCGCATCGTCCTCGACGACCTGACCATCGGCGCCGCCGACGCCCGGCGCCTGGCCGAGCGCGCGGGCGAGCTGGCCAAGACCTTCGACAAGCCCGCCGTCTTCCGCCGCAAGGACAAGTCGACCACCGTGCGCGGGCCGCTCGACCTCGTGGCCGCGGTCATGGACGCCGGCCGCAAGGGCCTGGCCATCCAGCGCTACAAGGGCCTCGGCGAAATGAACCCCGAGCAGCTGTGGGAAACCACGCTGGATAGCAACGCCCGCACGCTCTTGCAGGTGAAAGTCGACCACGCCGACGACGCCGACGACATGTTCGCCCGCCTGATGGGCGAACTCGTCGAACCCCGCCGCGAGTTCATCCAGGACAACGCGCTGGATGCCGAGGTCGACGTCTAACCCTCCCTTCCCCCTCGAGGGGGGAAGGGCCGGGGATGGGGGTGAGCGCAGTGGGCTGACGGGTTGGCACTGAAGGCTCAGAGCCCTACAGAGCCAATCGCTCAAACTCAGCGGCCACACCCTCCACCCTGCCCTCCTCCCCTCGAGGGAGGAGGGTTAGTGTTTGCCGGAACCCCCAACCCTGTGGCCGAGTTTGTTCTTCACCGGTAAGCTGCGCCGGACGGGAGGGCTGAGCCATGTATTTCGACGCCAACCAATGGAACGTCTTCTGGCAGCTCTGGGGGCCGCGCATCCTGTTCGCGGTCGCCATCATCCTGGTCGCCTACATGGTCGGCCGGGCGGTGAAGTGGGCGCTGGCCCGGGGCCTGGACAAGCTGCCTGGCGCCAAGGTCCACAACGACGGGCTCGAGCCACACCAGACTCTGGGCGCCCGGATCGGCGAGGTCGGCTACTGGCTGATCCTGCTGTTCGGCGTGGTGGCGGCGCTGAACGTGCTGCAGCTGGGGCAGGCGGCGGGGCCACTGAACACCCTGCTGACGACGACGTTCGGCTACATTCCCAACGTGATCGGCGCGGCGCTGATCTTCTTCATCGGCTATGTCGTCGCCACCTTGGCGCGGCGGGTGGTCACCGCCGCCCTGCAGGCCGCCAACGTCGACCGGCTGCTCGGCCAGATCGGCCTTCCCGCCATCGGCCAGGCGGGGCTCGCCAACGTGCTCGGCACGCTGGTGTTCGTGCTCATCATCATCCCCGTCGCCGTCGCCGCGCTCGAGGCGCTGAACATCGCGGCCATCTCGCAGCCGGCGGTGACCGTGCTGACGACGGTGCTGAACGCCATCCCGCTGGTCCTCGCCGCGGCCATCGTGCTGGCCATAGGCTTCGCCATCGGTCGCTGGGTGGCCAGCATCGTCGAGCGCCTGCTGCCCGCCACCGGCTTCGACCGGGTGATCGGCGCGCTGGGCGCCTTCTCGTCCTATGTGCCGGACGCGGCGGGTGAGCCGATCGTTGACGAAATGCCCGCGCCCCGCCTGCGGATCACGCCCTCGAAGATCGTGGCGCAGATCGTCATGTGGGCCATCGTCGCCTTCTCAGCCATCGAAGCGGCCCGGCTGCTTCAGTTCGCCGCCGTCGCCGCCATCCTCGAAGAGGTGATCAGCCTGGCCGGACGCGTGGTCGTCGGCGGCGTCATCATCACCGCCGGAGTGATCATCGCCGACCTGCTCTCCAACGCCATCGACCGCTCGACCAGCGGCGCCGACCGGTTCGCCTCCGACCTGGTCAAGTGGGCCACCATCGCGCTGGCCACCGCTATGGGCCTTTCCTTCATGGGCATCGCCGACGAGATCGTCATGCTGGCGTTCGGCCTGACCCTCGGCTCGGCCGCCGTCGCCGCGGCGCTCGCCTTCGGGCTCGGCGGCCGAGAAGCCGCCGCCCGCCTCGCCGACAGCTGGGTCAACAAGGCGATGGCGAAAAAGGACGTCCCGCCCGCTCCCAAAACCCCGATCACGCCCGGCGAGTAGTCAGGCGAAGGCGCTGACCACGCCTGCGACAGCCTCTCCGTAGCGGTCCAGCTTGCTCTCGCCGACGCCGGAGATCGCCGCCAGTGACGCGAGGCTGCCCGGTTTGGCTCTCGCAATCTCGGCGAGGGTCGCGTCGTGGAAGATGACGTAGGGCGGGACGTGCTGGCGGGCGGCTTCCTCGCGGCGCCAGGCGCGGAGGGCTTCGAACAGGGCCATGTCAGCTGGTGAGACCGCGAGCGGCTCGCCCCCGCGCCGTTTGCGCGGGCGGCCGGAGCGGGTGGTGGGGTCGTGTTTTTCCGGGGCGCGGCGGAGGAGAACGCGGCGCTCGCCCCGGTAGATTTCCCGCACCTCGACGACGTCGCCGAGGCCGATCAGCGGGCGGCCGTCGTTGGGGTCCTCGACCAGCAGGCCCTCGAACAGTAGCTGGTCGAGCAGGTCCTTCCAGCCGGCCGGACTGAACTCCTTGCCGACGCCGAAGGTCGAGAGCCGGGCCTCGAAATCGGAGACCTCCTTGGTTTTGCCCAGCAGGTGCTCGACGATCCTGCCGCGCCCGAAACGGCCGCCGAGCCGATGCACCGCCGACAACGCCTTCTGCGCAGCCTCGGTGGCGTCGACCGAGGCGGGCGGGACCAGGCAGACATCGCACTGGCCGCAGGGCCCCGCGTCAGCCTCGCCGAAGTAGTGGCGCACGGACGCGGCCCGGCAGGCGGCGCCGTCGAGCATGTCGTAGAGCTGGTAGAGCTTGCGCAGCTGCACCTGTTTGACGGTGTCGTCGACCTCGCGCGACTTGATGCGGCGGGCGGCCCAAGAGAGGTCGGCGGAGCCGTAGAGGGTGATGCCGTCGGCGGGCTGGCCGTCGCGTCCGGCCCGGCCGATCTCCTGCCAGTAGGCCTCGATGGCGGCGGGCGGGTCGGCGTGGATGACGAAGCGGACGTCGGGTTTGTCGACGCCCATGCCGAAGGCGATGGTCGCCACCATCACCGCCGCATCGGCTTCGAGGAATTTCTCCAGCCGCTTTGAGCGGACATCCTTGTCCAGCCCGGCGTGATAGGCGAGCGCCGGAACGCCCGCCGAAACCAGCGCCGCCGCCAGCTTGTCCACCCCATCGCGGCTGCCGGCATAGACGACGCCCGAGCGGCCGGGACGTTCAGCCACCAGCTCCAAGACGCGGGCGTGACCGGCCCCCCGCTTGCGCTCGGCCATCAGCGTCAGTTCTGGCCGGGCAAAGCTGTCGACGAACTCCGGACAGCCGTCCAGATGGAGCTCGGCGCGGATGTCTTCGCGGGTGCGGGCGTCGGCGGTGGCGGTGACGGCCAGGCGCGGCACGTCGGGGAAGACCTGCGCCAGGCGTCCCAGCATCCGGTACTCGGGCCTAAAATCGTGGCCCCACTGGCTGACGCAGTGGGCCTCGTCGATGGCGATCAGGGCCAGCGGAATGCGGCGCAGGCGCTCCAGCATCGCCCCCTGCATCAGTCCCTCGGGCGACAGATAGAGCAGGTCCAGTTCGCCGGCCTCAATCCGCCGCCAGATGGCGGTGCGGTCGTCCGGCGCGGTGTTGGAGTCCAGCCGCTCGGCCGCCACGCCCGACTGCTGCAGGCCCGCCACCTGGTCGGCCATCAGCGCGATCAGCGGCGACACCACCAGCCCCAGCCCCGGCCTCAGCATCGACGGGATCTGGTAGCACAGGCTCTTGCCGCCGCCCGTGGGCAGCACGGCCATGGCGCTGTGCCCGGCCAGCACCTCGCTTATCACCTGCGCCTGCAGGCCGCGGAATTCGCTGTGGCCGAAGACGCGGCGCAGGGCCTCGCGGGCCTGATCGAGGGAAGGGGTCACGCGACGCCTTATGGCAGGCCGGGCGGTGAGTCGCCAAAGCCACAGGCGCTTATCATTTGCGGCAAGACGCCTCGCGCGCCGCGCCGCCTTCGGTTATGAGGCAAGGGGGACTTACGGTACGGAACAAGCATGGCGAATAACCAGGGCCGCGGCTCTCCTGTCCCCCGGCAAAGGGTCCCTCCTCCGCAAAAGCCCCGGCGCAGCTTTTTCCAGTCGCTGGTCTACTGGGGCACGGTGCTGGGCGTCTGGGGGCTGATCTTCGTGGTCGCCTTCTTCGCGGTGTTCGCCACCGACCTGCCCGACACGTCGAAGCTCTACAACGTCAAACGCCAGCCATCGATCTCCTATCTGGACAGGTCCGGCGCGCTGGTGGCGGTGCGCGGCAGCCAGTACGCGCCGCCGGTCGACCTCGACAAGCTGCCAGACTATGTGCCGGCCGCCTTCATCGCCATCGAGGACCGGCGCTTCTACCATCACCCCGGCTTCGACCCGATCGGCATCGGCCGGGCGCTGGTCAGCAACATCAAGGCCGGCCGCATCGTCGGCGGCGGCTCGACGATTACCCAGCAGCTGGCCCGCAACCTGTTCCTGACTCTCGACCAGACCCCGCGGCGCAAGGCGCAGGAGCTGATCCTGGCGGTGTGGCTGGAGCTGAAGTTCACCAAGAAGGAAATCCTCTCCCTCTATCTGAACCGCGTCTATTTCGGCGCCGGCGCCTACGGCATCGAGGCGGCCTCGCAGCGCTACTTCAACAAGCCGGCCTCGAAGCTGACGCTGGGCGAATCCGCCCTGCTGGCCGGGATGATGAAGGGGCCGTCGCGCTACAGTCCGGTGTCGTCCAGCGAACGGGCGGCGCGGCGGGCGACCATCGTGCTCGACGAGATGGTGCGCATCAAGGCCATCACCCCGGCCGAGCGCGACGAGGCCTTCGCCCATCCGGTGCGGGTCTCGGCCATCCTCGCCAACCAGCGCGCGCAGTATTTCACCGACTGGGTCGACGCCCAGGTCCGCTCGCTGGTCGGCGAGCCGACCGAGGATCTGGTCGTCGAGACCACCCTCGACCTGCCGATCCAGGCCGCCGCCGAACAGGCCATCCGCAAGGGCGTGACCGGCAAGCAAGGGGTCGAGCAAGGCGCGCTGGTATCCATCGACGGCGAGGGCCGGGTGCGCGCCTACGTCGGCGGCAAGGACTACGGCCAGAGCCAGTTCGATCGCGCCACCATGGCCCGGCGGCAGGCGGGCTCGGCCTTCAAGCCGTTCGTCTATCTCACCGCCATGGAAAACGGGCGCACGCCCAGCACGGTGGTCGCCGACGAGCCGATCCGCATCGGGAACTGGTCGCCGAAGAACTACACCGGCCGCTATCTCGGCGCGATCACGCTGCAGACGGCGCTGGCGCAATCAATCAACACCGTCGCCGCGCGGTTGGCCAACGAGGTCGGCACCGCCAATGTCGCGGCCACGGCCCGGCGGCTGGGCATCAACTCGAAGATCCAGCTCGACCCGTCGATGGCGCTGGGCGCGGTCGAGGTCAGCCCGATGGAGATGGCGCAGGCCTTCGCGCCCTTCGCCAACGGCGGCTATTCGGCCCGCGGCTACGCCATCGAGCGCATCCGCACCACCAGCGGCCAGGTGCTCTACGACCACGGCGTCGAGCGGCGGGCGCGGGCCCAGGTGATCGGCTCGCCGGCGCTGCAGTACATGAACCAGATGATGCGCCAGGTGGTGATCTCCGGCACCGGCACGGGCGCGCGGGTGCCCGGCTATGATCTGGCCGGCAAGACCGGCACGACCAGCGATTACCGCGACGCCTGGTTCGTTGGCTACACCGGCGGCTTCGTCACGGCGGTGTGGGTGGGCCGCGACAACAACAAGCCGATGAAGGGCGTCACCGGCGGCAACGTCCCGGCCCGCATCTGGCGCGAGTACATGGCCGCCGCCCTGCCGAGGCTGAAGACCCAGCCGATCCCCGGCGACGCGCCCGGACCGGGCAGCGGCATCAGCGACGCCATCGGCGATCTGCTGTCGGGGATCGGCATCGGACCCAGGCCGGACGAGGCCCAGCCCGCCCCGGAACCCCAGCCCGAGCCGCAGCCGGAGCTGGAAGCGCTGTACTAACCTTCTCCCTTCCCCCTCGAGGGGGGAAGGGTCGGGGATGGGGTGAGTGCAGTGAGCTGACGGTTAGCGCCGTTCGGCTCTGAGCCATACAGCGCTCACCAACCCAACTCAGCGGCCACCCCTCCACCCTGCCCTCCTCCCCTCGAGGGAGGAGGGGTTATCTGCCGAAGGCGTGCAGCTCGCCGCTGTGGGCTTTCAGCCAGTCGCGGTGGGGGCGGTGGTCGCCGGCGAGGTCGCGGACCAGGGCCCAGAACTTGGGGCCGTGGTTGGCCTCGATCAGGTGGGCGCATTCGTGGGCGACGACGTAGTCGGCCACCGCGAAGGGCGCCAGCGCCAGCCGCCAGGAATAGCGGATCGAGGCGGGTTCGCGGACGGAGGCCTGCTTGCATGAGCCCCAACGGCCGCGCGGGTCGGCGACGGCGACCTTCGGCATCGGCTGGCCCAGCCGTTCGCAGTAGTGGACGGTGCGCTCGGTCAGCACCCGCAGCGCCTCGGCCTTGACGATCCTCAGGGCGCGCACCGCGAAGGCGGCGTCGTCCGCGCTGGTCAGCAGCATCGGGTCGCCTGGGGTCAGTTTAGCCCGGCCGGATTTCGCCTCCAGCACCACCGTCTGGCCGAACAGGCTGAAGATCATCCCCGGCTCGAGCGCCATCCTGCGCGGCTGCTCGGCCACCCGCGCCGCGATCCAGCCGGTGCGCTCACGGGCAAAGGCGACGGCTTCGGAGAGTTTACGGGCTGATGGGGCGGTGGCGATCACGCCGCCGTTTGTGCGGTCGAGGCGGATGGAGACGCGGGTCGCGCGGGGGTTCACCGTCAGTCGCACGGGATGGCCGCCGATCTCGACGACGTCGCCGTGACTGTGGCGGGCGCGAAAGGGAATCATGGGGGGAGGTTATCACTCTCCGCCGCTACCCATCATCCCTCCGCCGTCATCCTCGGGCTTGTCCCGAGGACCCATGCACGCCGATGGTCGGTGGGTAACGCGTTGGTGACCGCCACAGTTAACGAGCAAGCGCCTCGATTATGGGTCCTCGGGACAAGCCCGAGGATGACGGTGGGTTAAAAATCGGGGTCGCAATGGCGGATGAATTCGCGGACGCGGGGGTAGATCTGCTCGCGGAACTTGCGGCCGTTGAAGACGCCGTAGTGGCCGACGCCGGTCTGGATGTAGTCGGCCTTCAGCTCGCCCGGCAGGCCTGAGCACAGGTCGTGCGCGGCTTGCGTCTGGCCGATGCCGGAGATGTCGTCGAGTTCGCCCTCGACCGTCATCAGGCCGATGTCCTTGATGAGATCGGGCCGCACCAGCTGGCCGCGATGCTCCAGCTCACCCTTGGGCAGCAGGTGCTGCTGGAAGACGATGTCGACGGTCTGGAGATAGAACTCCTCGGTCAGGTCGAGCACCGACAGGTACTCGTCATAGAAGCCCCGGTGTTTCTCGGCGCTGTCGCCGTCGCCCTGCACCAGATGGCCGAAATACTCGCGGTGCGCCTGCTGATGGCGCTCCAGGTTCATCGACATGAACGAGGCGAGCTGCACGAAACCCGGATAGACGCGGCGGCCCATGCCGGCATACGGCATCGGCACGGTGTGGATCATGTTCGACTTGAACCAGGCGAATGGCCGCTCCTCGGCCAGCCGGTTGGTCACCGTCGGCGAATGGCGGGCGTCGATGGGCGAGCCCATGAAGGTCATTGAGCGCGGGCGGCTGTCGTCGCCGTCCTCGGCCATCAGAGCCGCCGCCGCCAGCACCGGCGGGCCCGGCTGGCAGACGGCGATGACGTGGGCTCTGGCCCCGATCGCGCCCAGCATCGAACGGATGTGGTCGATGTAGTCGTGGAAGTCGAAGCGGCCCTCCAGCATCGGCACGTCGCGGGCGTTGACCCAGTCGGTGACGAAGACGTCGTGGTCGGGCAGGAAGGCCTCCACCGTGCCGCGGAGCAGGGTGGCGAAGTGGCCCGACAGCGGGGCGACGATCAGCACCGCCGGATCGAGGCCGAGCTTGCCCGCACGGCGCATGTCGCTGGTGTCGCGGCCGAACTGCAGCAGCCGCACCCACGGCGTTTCCCAGACGACGGTCGGGCGGACACGCACATCGACGCCGTTAATTACCGTTTTGTCGATGCCCCACTCGGGCTTGCCGTAGCGGCGGGTGACGTTGGTGATGAGGTCGGCCGCCGCATACATGTTGCGCCCGAACTTCGTGCGCCCGGCAAGGTTGGCCGGCGAGCCCCAGAAATCGCGCGTCGCCCGCGCGGCGAGCCGCATCGGGGTGGTGGCGTAATAGGACGCTTCGTGAAGGGCGTAGAGCATCAGACCTCAAGCGTTGCTGCGCTGCAGCATGCACGTCTAAGCTTAATGAAGTCCAGCGGTTCCGCGTTCCCAAGGCAAAGCTTCTTCAGCCGGCCATCGCCTTTTCGATCTGCTCGGCCATCTGCTCCGGCGTCAAGCCGTAGCTGAGCGGCCGGTCGAAGCCGCCCCTGGGGTTCATCAGATAGACGGTCGAGGTGTGGTTGACCGTGTAGTCCTCACCCTCGCCGGCCTTCTCGTAATAGACACGGTAAGCCTTGGCGACGGCGTCCACCTGCTCGCGCGTGCCGCTCAGGCCGAGCGTTCCGGGGCGCAGGTTCTGCCCCTCCAGATAGGTCTTCACCTGGGCGGGGGTGTCGCGGTCCGGGTCGACCGAGATGAAGACGATCTGGAAGTCCCTGGCCTCGCCGCCCAGCTGGTCCGCCGCCGCGTTCAGCGCCTGCAAGGTGCCGGGACAGACGTCGGGGCAGTAGGTGAAGCCGAAGAAGACCGCGCTCCATTTGCCCTTCAGCACGCCCTGGTCCACCGCCCGGCCGTTCTGGTCGACCAGCTGGAAGGGCCCGCCGATCAGCGAGGTCTCCTGCGCGGCCTCTTGATGGCGCAGCGGGCTGATCTTCCAGCCGAGCCACACGGCCCCCAGCGCGGCTACAAACGTGACCAGCAGCAGGATCGAGCGGCGGCGATTCATCGTTGAGCTTCCACAAGCCTCAAAGCGGGGGGCTCGCCTCCGCGACCGATCTCGACCAAGTTGGCGACCATGGCGTCCACACCTGAGCTTTCAGCCGCAGCCGACCGCGACCTCGATACGGGGCGCGCCGGGCCGCCGCAAGACGAGGGATCGCTGTGGACGCACGGCGGGCCCAAACGCGGCCGCCTACGCATCCGCACGCTGACCACCCTGCGCTGGATCGCGGTCGGCGGCCAGACGCTGGCGGTGCTGTTCGTCGGCCTCGTTTTGAAGCTGCCGATGCCGTTCGCGCTGTGCTTCACGCTGATCGCCATCGCCGCCTGGGTGAACATCCTCATCATCCTGACCTCCACCGGCCAGCGCATGGTCGAGGACAACGAGGCCACCTTCCAGATCGCCTTCGACATCATGCAGCTGGCGGTGCTCTGCTACCTGACCGGGGGGGTGGTGAACCCCTTTTCGCTGCTGATCATCGGGCCGGTGGTGCTGGCGGCGGCGACCCTGCCGCTGCGCAATGTGGTGATCCTCGGGCTGCTGGCGATCGCCGCCACCATCTTCATCACCGTCATCTCCATGCCGCTGCCGGCGCCGGTCGGAATGCCCTACCACCCGCCGCTGATCAACCGCATCGGCGCGATGGCGGCGCGCATCCTCGGCATCGCCTTCACCGGTTTCTACGCCTGGCAGGCGGCGGCCGAGGCGGCGCGGATGGAGCTGGCGCTCGACACCACCAACGCCGTGCTGGCCCGCGAGCAGCGGCTGTCGGCGCTGGGCGGGCTGGCGGCCGCCGCCGCCCACGAGCTCGGCACCCCGCTCGCCACCATCGCCGTGGTCGCCAAGGAGATGGTCCGCGCCGCGCCCGAAGGCGACCTCAAGGAAGACGCCGAACTGCTGGTCAGCCAGGCCGAGCGCTGCCGCGAAATCCTGCGCCGGCTCACCGAGACGCCCGAGGCCACCGACGTCGTTCACGAACGCATGAGCCTGCTGCAATTCGTGCAGGAGACCATCGAGGCCCACTCCCACAAGGACGTTCGCGTCGAGGCCGTGGTCGCCGGGCCGCCAGGCGAGGCCGCGCCGGAGATCTGGCGCATGCCGGAGGTGCTGCACGCCATGACCTCCTTCGTCGAGAACGCCATGGACTTCGCCAAATCCGAGGTTCTGGTCACCGCCCGGTTCGACGGCCGGTCGGTCTCGGTGGAGATCCGCGACGACGGCCCCGGCTTCGCGCCCGAGGTGCTGGCCAAGCTTGGGGAACCCTATGTCACCAGCCGGCCGGGGGCCGAAGGCTCGCGCAGCGGCCACGTCGGCATGGGGCTGGGCTTCTTCATCGCCAAGACCTTGCTGGAACGAACAGGCGCTGCCGTGGATTTCAAGAACGGCCGCCGCGGTGGCGCGATCGTCAGCGCTCGCTGGCCGCGGCGCGCCATTGAGGCCCCACCGACGCCTGACGTGTTCGCGGGGCTTGATGCCTGAGGGCTGGATGCGACAGGATTGCCGCGCCGGCCGGACGCCGAGGTTGGAGACCGCATGACCGACGTCAACGACACCATCGACGCTCTTCCGGACAAACGCCTGCTGCTGCTGGACGACGACGCGCCGCTGCGCACGCGGCTAGGGCGGGCGCTGGAGCAGCGCGGCTTCGAGGTCACCCTGGCCGGCGGCGTCAACGAGGCGCTGGCCCAGGTCAAGGCCGCCGCCCCCGCCTTCGCCGTGCTCGACATGCGCCTCGACGACGGCTCGGGCCTGCAGGTGGTGCAGGCCATCCGCGACACCCGGCCGGAGGCGCGGGTGGTGATGCTGACCGGCTACGGCAACATCGCCACCGCCGTGGCCGCCGTGAAGGCCGGCGCCGTGGACTATCTCTCCAAGCCCGCCGACGCCGACGACGTGGTCCGCGCCCTGCTCGCCCAGGCCGGCGACTCCCCCGCCCCGCCCGACAACCCGATGAGCGCCGACCGCGTGCGCTGGGAGCACATCCAGAGGGTCTATGAGCTCTGCGGCCACAATGTTTCGGAAACGGCGAGGCGGCTGTCGATGCACCGCCGGACCCTGCAGCGTATCCTGGCGAAGCGGGCGCCGCGGTAACTGCTGCTCCTCAACCCACCCCCGTCATCCTAGGCCTTGTGCCTAGGACCCAGACACGCAGGCGCTGCAAGACTACGTGCTGCGGTGATGACGGCGTTCATCCACAAACCGCCTCGATTATGGGTCCTAGGCACAAGGCCTAGGATGACGGTGGTGTGGTGGGACTAGAGCTCCGCCGCCCTGGCCGCCGCCAGCCGTCCGAACGCCAGCGTCAGCGCTTTCCTCCGCGCGGGGGCCAGCAGGATGGTCGGGGCGTCCCTGAGCACCGCCCCACCGAAGCCGTCGGCGATGATCAGGCCGGGCTCCTCGGGCAGCAGCTGGCGGGGGAACTCGGGGGCGACGGCGAAGTAGAAGGCGTCGCAGTAGGGCAGGTATTCGCCCCATTTGCGGTCGGCCAGATAGTCCTCCGGCCCAGACTTCACCTCGACGATCAGCAGCTCGCCCTTCGGCCCCAGCGCCATCAGGTCGGCTCTACGGCCGTTGGGCAGGCAGACCTCACCCAGCGGCGCATAGTCCAGCGCCGCCAGCAGGCGGGCCGCGCCGCGCGTGACCACCTGGGTCGTCTGTGGCCGGCTGACGGTGACGATGGAGAGCGCGACGTCCATCGCCGCACTCTGTTTCGTTTTCGTTCTGCGTCAAGGGGTTAGGGCTCGCGGCGCGAGCGGCGTTTCTTGCGCTTGGGAAGGACGACGGTGTCGCGGCGGCCCTGCGCCTGCGCGTCGCGCCAGCTGCGGCTCATGCGGCGTTCGTAATCGCGCCGCTCCAGCACGGCCTTCACATAGGGGAAGGCGAGGATCTGCAGGGCGATGAACCCGGCGAAGACTATGAAGCCTAGCGCGATGGTTTCCGACGTGTCGGCGGCGCAACCCGACAAGGACGATACGCCTGCACCCGCTAACGCGTACTGTACCCGCACTCGACGCCTCCGGTTCCCCTCAAGATTGTTACGAGGTTACGCGGGCACTGTGAATAGAAAACGCCCCGCCGCGGGGGGATGCGGCGGGGCGTTCAGTATCGCCAGGAAAGCGGGGGAGCTACTCCGCGGCGATGCTGATTGGTTTGCTAGCCTTGTCCTTGAAGTTGATGGCTTGCAAGTAGCGAATGCCGTCCTCGGCGATATCGTCGCCAACCATCCGCTCCCCTTCGGCCTTCAGCTCGTCGAGATCGACATACATACCGTAGAAGGCGCGGGTGCGATCGGTGATGATACCCGCGTTGAGTAGCGTCTTGACCAGCACCCGGAAGATGTTGGTCTGCTCCTTCATGTTCTCGCGGCGCTGGTCGTCGGTCATGATCAGCGCGAATTCGGCGATCACCTTCTCCGGATCGAGGCCGAAGCTCTCGTAGAGGTCCTTCTGCTGCGAAGGGCCGACGAGGTTGAACAGCACGGCCTGGAAGCAGTGCGCCGCCCAGTCCTCGACGATGGCGTGCTCTTCCGGGTTCAGCTTGGGAATGGTCCGGTCAGCCCAGATCTTCCCGAACTTGTGGTGGAAGGCCTCGTCGGTCATCACCAGCTGCAGCAGCTTCTTGCCGAGCGGGTCGTACATCTGGGTGTAGAAGGTGGCGAAGGCGCCCATGGCCAAGCCCTCGACCAGCATCTGCATGCCAATGATCTTCTTGTAGACCTCCGGCGCGCCGATGATCTCGACGAGCAGGTCCTTCAGCGTCGGGCCGCACTCGACCGGACGGCCCCAGCGCGCCTTGATGTACTTGGCGAAGGCGGTGACGTGGCGGGCTTCTTCGCGCGTCTGGTTGGCGGCGTATTCTTGCGCGCCCTGGTCCTTCAGCACATGGCAGAGGCTGGCCGACAGGTTCAGCGCGCCCTGCTCGCCGTGCAGGATCGAGGAGAAGGCCCTTAAGACCGACTGGTTGATGAAGCGCGTACGCTCCTTCGGGTCGGACAGGTGGTTGGAGACGTAGTCGGTCTGCAACGCGACGACCAGGTCCTCGGGAACGAGCGGGTCGTTCTCCATGTCCCACGGCTCGTCGAAGTCGATGTAGGCCTTGTCGAGCGGGTCCCAGAAGTGGTCGTGGGTCGCCGAGATGATCTTGTCGAACGCCGGCGAGCGGGCGTTGTAGCGGTCGAGTTCGAGCATCGACTCGAAATCGTCCGGCGCAACCGCGTCGTACATGGCGTCCTTGGTGATGTTCTGGTCGCTCACTGAACTCTCCTCCAAACCGGCGATAGGCAGCGGACCCTTGGCGGGCCTCTTCAGCAGCGCGCATTGTCTCTCAGGAACGATGATACGTCAACGGAAAATGACGGGGGCGTCAGGTTTGCGGCTCGCCCGCCCCTCCCGTCATCCCAGGCCTTGTGCCTGGGACCCAGAATCGAGGCGGATCGTGAGTGCGCGGTGAGGCGGCCCGCGCCCATCTTCATCCTGCAACGACGGCGTCTCTGGGTCCTAGGCACAAGGCCTAGGATGACGAGGGGAGGGGTCAGACGCTCGCTTCAATCGCGGCGATGGCGTCGTCCGAGAGGCCGAAGTGGTGGCCGATCTCGTGGACGAGGACGTGGGTGACTAGTTCGCCCAGGGTGACGTCCTCCAGCTCCATCCACTCGTCGAGGATCGGGCGGCGGTAGAGAAACACCATCGGCGGCATCCGCTGCGGGTCCATCACCGACTGGCGCGACAGGTCGACGCCCTGGTAGAGGCCCGAGAGCTCGAACGGATTGTCGATGCCGAGCGCGTCGAGCACCTCGTCCTCGGCGAAGTCGGCAATCTGGAACACCACCTCGCCGGCCAGCGCCCGCAGGTGCGGCGGCAGGGTTTCGAACGCGGCCTTCGCCAGATCGGCGATGTCGTCGAGCGACGGGGCGCTCGCCTCGCTCCAAAGGTTCTTCATTCGTCGGGGATCACGATGCCCGGGTTCTCCGGCAGGCGGTATTCGAACAGGCCGACGTCGAGAGGCTGCTGCGGCTTGACCGGTTGCAACGGTTGGCGGGCCAACGCGCGCAGGGCCTCGGCGGTCAGGCCTTCGCCGGTGTTGGTCTTGCGGGCGCGGCGGGCCTGCTCCAGCTCGGCGAAGCGGGCCGGATCGACGATGCGCCAGTATGAGATCGACAGCCGCCACACCGTTTTGGCGATCGGGCCATCCACCTTCGGCCAGCGGCGGCCGCCGGCGTAGACCGGCCGCACCGGCGCGACGACCGGCGTGCGGCCCTTGACCTTGGCCACTACCTCGCGGACCCGCGCCGCGCCGCCCTCGAGCACGGCCGCGAACGCCGCCTCCGCCGCCTCGGCGCTCTCGAAGGCCGGGCCGACCTCCTCGGAGATGAACTCGACGTCGCGGCCGGCCAGGTTGCGAGCGTCGCTCTCGCGGGCGGCCTTGCCTTTGGCTGCGGAAAGCGCGGCTTCGGCGTTGGCGGCGACGGGGTAGAGGATGGCTGTCATCGGCTGACATAATGCCCCGGTTCAGCGCCCGTTCGCCAGCGGCCTTGGCTCGGCCTATTCTGCGGGCGATGATTCGGGGCGACGGCTGATGAACCCGCAGGACCTCATCCTCGCCGCCTCGGCGGGTTCGATCTGCCTCGCCATCTGCGCGACCCTGTGGGCGCTGATCCAGCGCCGCCGCACAGAGGAGCGCGTCAAGGTCCTGCAGGCGAAGCTGGCCGAGATCGGCGGCGACGCCGAGATGGCCCAGGCCTCGGTCGAAGCCTTCGACAGCTGCCTGCTGGTGGTCGAGGACGGGCGCGCGGGCCTGGCGTCGGGCGGCGACAGCCTGGCCGCCTGCTCGGCGGTGTTCGAGCTGGAGCTGCCCGAGCCGCAGGCGCTGCTCAACGCCCTGATGCGCGCCGATCCCGACCACGCCCGGCGACTACGCGCCCTGTTCGACCGCGGCGAGCCCTGCGCCTTTGAAGCGCGCGGCCCGAACGGGGTGGTGTCGGTCGAGGGCCGGACGGCAGGCGCGCTGGCCTGGTTGCGGCTGGCGGCGATCGAGGGCGCGGGCGCGGCGTTGCCGACCGCCGCCCGTTTCGCCGCCTTCCTCGACGCCCGGCCCGAACCCGCCTGGATCGCCGGCGCTGACGGCGCCGTGCAGTGGGGCAACAAGGCGTGGCTGTCGGCGCTCGGTGCTCAGGGCGTGGCCGAAGCCCTGAGCCGGCGCCTCAGCTTCGATCGCGGCGCCGATGCGCTGGCCAGCGAAGCGGCCAACCTTGGCGAGCGCCGCGACGCAATCCGCTGGGCCAGCGCCGGCGGACGGCGCCGCGCCTTCCGCTTCGTGGCCGAGCCGCTGGAAGGCGGCGGCGTCGGGGTCTGGGCGCAGGACGCCACCGAGGTCGAGGAAACCCGCGAGACCCTGCGCCGCCACGTCGAGGCCCACGACGAAACGCTGAACCACATCACCGAGGCCGTCGCCATCTTCAGCCAGGCCCGGCGGCTTTCCTTCCACAACGCCGCCTTCGCCGAACTGTGGGGACTGGAGCCGGCGTGGCTCGCCGAGCGGCCCACCCACTCGGAAATCCTCGACCGCCTGCGCCAGCGCCGCCGCCTGCCGGAGACCGCCGACTACGCCAAATGGAAGATCGCCGAACTCGCCCGCTACGAGACGCTTGGACCGCAGCCCGACGACCTGTGGACCCTGCCCGACGGCCGGACGCTTCGGGTCGTGCGCCAGCCGCACCCGCTCGGCGGCCTGCTGCTGCTGTTCTCCGACATGACCGGCGAGCTGAAGCTGAAGGCGCAGTACAACGCCCTGATTCAGGTCCAGCAGGCGACCCTCGACAAGCTCAGCGACGCCGTCTCGGTGTTCGGCTCCGATGGGCGCCTCAGGCTGCACAACGAGGCCTTCGCCAGCTTCTGGAACGTCACCCCTATCGAACTCACGGCGGCGGGCGACTTCGAGGGCGTCGTCGAGCTGTGCATCCCGCGCCTGCACGACAAGGCCTTCTGGCGCGAGCTGAAGGGCCGCGTCGCCGACCCCGACCCTGAAGCCCGCGCCCCGACCAGCGGCGAGGTGAAGACCTCCGACAACCGCATCGTCGCTTATCAATCGCGGCCGCTGCCCGACGGCGCGACGCTGATCGCCTTCACCGACATCACCGACACCCGCCAGCTGGAAAGCGCGCTGGCCGCCCGCGAAGCCGCCCTGGCCGACGCCGAGCGGCTGAAGCGGGAGTTCGTCGGCAACGTCTCGTATGAACTGCGCACGCCCCTGACCACCATCATCGGCTACTCCGAGCTGCTGGAGCACGGGTCCGAGAAGCTGTCCGACCGGGCGCGGACCTACGTCAGCTCGGTGCGGACGGCGGCGACGCAGCTCGCCCGCTCGATCAACGACGTCCTCGACATCGCCCAGATCGACGCCGACGAAATGGCGCTCGAGGTCGGCGAGGTGAATGTCCGCGAACTCCTCACCGAAGTCGCCGCCGATTGGGAAGCGGAGGCCACGACTGCGGGCGTCAAGCTGCTGGTGGCCGACAGCGAAGACGTCGGGGTTATCCGCGGCGACGCCCACCGGCTGGCCCAGGTCCTCGACCGGCTGGTGGAGAACGGCCTGCGCCAGACGCCTCCCGAAGGTACGGTGACGCTGTCGGCCCGGCGTGCGCTGGGCGAGGTGCAGCTGCACGTCGCCGACACCGGACGCGGGATCCCCTTCCACGTCCAGGCCCACATCTTCGACCGCTTCGTCGGCCGCGACCGCGGCGGACCGGGACTGGGGCTGGCGCTGGTCAAGGCGCTGGTCGAACTGCACGGCGGCTGGGTCGCCCTCGAAAGCGAACCCGGCGCCGGCGCCCTCTTCACCTGCCATCTGCCGGAGACGGTCCAGGCCGGGGCGGCGCAGCCGGAGCTGGGGTTCTAGGCTTTAGTGCTGGCTCTCGGGCATCCGCACCGTCAGCCCGTCCAGCTCGTCGCTGACCTTGATCTGGCACGATAGCCGGCTGTTGGGTTCGACGTTCTCGGCAAAGTCGAGCATGGACTCCTCCATGGCCGACGGCGTGCCGGTCTTGTCGCGCCAGGCCTCATCCACATAGACATGGCAGGTCGCGCAGGCGCAGGCGCCGCCGCAGTCGGCGTCGATGCCGGGGATGTTGTTCTTGATGGCCCCTTCCATCACCGACATGCCGGGCTTCACGTCGATCTCGTGCTCGGTCCCGTCGTGCTCGATGTACTTGATCCTGGCCATACTTCCCTGACGCCCTCGATTGCGGCCCCCGCTAAGCGGCGACCTCTTTCATGGAAATGGCGGGATCGGCAAGCCTCTCAAGCGAGATCGGGGTGCGTTTGGCGATCAGCTGCTTGCCCATCATGAACTCCGGCGCGGCGTTGACCGCCTCGACCGCCTGGAGCAGGTCGCCCTTCAGATGGAAGACCGCGAAGTGGGCGGCGGCGGGGTAGCCGCGCACGATGATCCGATCGGCGTCGAAGGGCAGCCCGGCGATCTGCAGCTTGAGGTCATACTGGTCTGACCAGAACCACGGCACCTCCGGCGCTGGCTGCGGCCGGCCGGCGATGGCGCAGGCGACCTGCTTGGCCTGCTCCAGCGCGTTGGGCACGCTTTCGAGACGGTGAGTGCGGTCGTAGAGCGGCAGCGGCCGGTGGGTCACATCGCCGATGGCGTAGATGGCGGGGTCGGCGGTGCGCGCCTCTGCATCGACGACCACACCATTCTCGCAAGGCAGCCCCGCCTCGCGGGCGAGCTCGTCGTTGGGTACGGCGCCGACCCCGACCAGCGCCGCGTCGCACGGTATGATCCGGCCGTCCGAAAGTCTTACCCCGCTGATGTGGCCGCCCTCGTTCTCGAAAGCCTCGACCGAGGCGGCGAGCTCGAAATCGACGCCATGCTTGCCGTGGTAGTCCTGGAAGAAGGACGACAGCGGCTCGCAGGCCACGCGGGCCAGGCACCGGGCCTCCCGCTCGATGATCACCACCTCGGCGCCCAGCGCCCGCCCCGACGCCGCCGCTTCCAGTCCCACATAGCCGCCGCCCACCACCGCCAGCCGCTTGCCCGGCCCAATGGCCGCCTTCAGCTTCTCCGCATCTGCCGCGGTGCGCAGTTCGAGCACGCCTTCGAGGTCGGCGCCCGGTATGGTGAGCTTGCGGGCTCGCGCGCCGGTGGCGATGACCAGCAGGTCGTAAGGGACGGTTTCGCCGGTCGAGAGGGTTACGGTCTTGCCCGCCCGGTCGATGCTCTTGCCGGTGACGCCGAGCAGCAAGCGGCAATTGTTCTCGGCGTACCAGCTCTCATCCTTGAGCATCAAGTCGTCGGCATTGGCCTCGCCCTTCAGCCACGCCTTCGACAACGGCGGCCGCTGGTAGGGCGCGATCGGCTCGTCACCCACCAGCGCTATCGGCCCCTCGAACCCGTACTGCCGCAGAAACGCCGCTGCCGAACCACCGGCGTGGCCAGCGCCGAGGATGACGACACGCTGGAATGGAGCGCTCATTGGCCAGCCTTTGATGCCGTATCTTGATGCCGCATAGTCATTCTGGTATTAATACTCCATGGTCCAGATGCGCAAAATCACAGCCTTTCTACCAGCGGAGCTTATCAACGGGGCGATGGAGTTTTCCGGCGCCGGGTTGACCGAGACCCTTCGGCAAGCCTTGCGGGATTACAGTCACCGAGAGGCGAGCAAGGGGCTCCTAGCCCTGAGAGGCAAGTTTCCCGGTTTGGCGGAAGAGATGAACCTCGCGGAGCTGAGGGAAGATCGCGAGTTCGACGAACACGGCAACGTCATTCGTTGATCGTCGCTGACACAAGCAGTTTCGTCTCCTTTCTCCAGGGTGATGAAGGGCCGGACGTCGATCGAATCGACTCCGAGCTGGCCAGTGAGAGGCTGTTCATGGCGCCGCCCGTGGTCGCCGAGCTTCTGTCAAAGCCCAAAAACGCTGACGCTTACAGATTGGTGCAGAAGCTTGCGCTTGTCGAAATCCAACCTGGTTATTGGGAGCGCGTCGGCTTCAATCGAGCCCATCTGCTCTCGAAAGGCCTCAAAGCCAAGCTGGCCGACGCCCTCATCGCTCAATGCTGCATCGATGCGGACGTGCCGCTTATTACACGGGACTCTGATTATCGCCATTTCGCTCAGTGGTGCGGCCTCAGGCTCGCCTAACCGTCAGACCACCCGCTCGACCATCATCTTCTTGATCTCGGCGATGGCCTTGGCGGGGTTGAGGCCTTTGGGGCAGACCTGGGCGCAGTTCATGATGGTGTGACAGCGGTAGAGCTTGAACGGGTCTTCGAGGCCATCGAGCCGCTCGCCGGTGGACTCGTCGCGGCTGTCGATCAGCCAGCGGTAGGCGTGCAGCAGGGCGGCGGGGCCGAGGTACTTCTCGCCGTTCCACCAGTAGCTGGGGCAGCTGGTCGAGCAGCAGGCGCACAGGATGCACTCATAGAGGCCGTCGAGCCTTTCGCGGTCTTCCGGCGTCTGGCGCCATTCCTTCTGCGGCTCGGGCGTCTCGGTGTGCAGCCACGGCTCGATGGAGGCGTACTGGGCGTAGAACAGGGTCATGTCCGGCACCAGGTCCTTGATGACCGGCATGTGCGGCAGCGGGCTGATCTGGACGTCCTTGCCGGCCACCTCTTCCCAGCCGGTGGTGCAGGCCAGGCCGTTGCGGCCGCCGATGTTCATGGCGCAGGAGCCGCAGACGCCCTCGCGGCACGACCGGCGGAAGGTCAGCGTCGGGTCGATGGTGTTCTTGATGTAGATCAGCGCGTCCAGGACCATCGGCCCGCAGTCGTCGGCGCCCACCTCATAGGTGTCCCAGCGCGGATTGCCCCCGGCCTCGGGATCGTAGCGATAGATGCGGAAGGTGCGCACCTTGCCCTTGGGGGCCGGGGCGGCGTGATGGCGCCCCTTGCCGACGCGGGAGTTCTTGGGAAGGACAAGCTGAACCATCAGGCACTTTCCTTGGGTAGGGCCTCAGGACTGCCCGCAGGGTCAGCGCTGACGCCGTACCAGTCGATCCCGCGGGTGAAATACATGACCGCGGCGATGGCCGCGAAGCTGGTGAGCGCCCCGATCAGCAGGGCGAAGTCCTCGAGCCGCATGAGGACGTAGATGAGGGTGTAGAGGGCGGTGAACGAGACCAGCGCGATGACGCCCTGGCGCCGGCTCTCGAACACCCAGCCGGCGTAGGCGCTGATCAGCGCCACCGTCGCGCCGGCCGAGATCAGGAAGGCCAGGTCAAAGCCGACCCGCTCGGCGATGGACAGCAACAGCAGGTAGAAGATCAGCTGCGCCAGCCCGATCAGCACATACTGCGCCGGGTGGACGCGCCGCCGCGCCATGCTCTCGAACAGGAAGTAGGCGAGGAAGACCAGCCCGAAGAACATCGGCGCGTACTTCAGCGAGCGCGACACCGACTGATAGGGGTTGGCCTGCTCGACGAAGGTGACGCCGAGCGCCGTCTGGCCGAGCCGGGAGATGGCTTCGGGCGCGCCGGTGGCGGGAACGCCGCGGGCGATGAAGGGCACCGACCAGCGGGCGGTAAAGCCGTTGTCGTTGACGGTGCGGGCGGTGGGCAGGAAGCCGCCGTCGAAACTGGGGTCGGGCCAGTCGCCCTTGGCGTCGAAGGTGGTGGTCTTGGCGAAGGCCAGCACCGCCAGCCGCTGGGCGCCGGAGAACTTCATGGCCGCACCGACGGCGAACTTCGCATCCGGCGCGGCGAACGGGGCGGGGGAGCCGAAGAAGCGCAGGTTGGAGGCCATCGGCATGCGGCTGCGCTCGCTCGACGGCGTCATCTGCAGGCCCATCTCCGGCACGGTGGCGGCGGGGACGACGAGAACCTTCTGCCCCCCCACGCTGAAGACGATGTCCGACTGCGCGCCGCGCGCATCCGAAGCGCCGACCAGCAGCTCGGCCCGGCTCCAATCGTAGGTGGCATTCGGGATCTGGCCCGCAACCCCGGTGAGGTCGAAGCGGCTGCGGAAGTCGAGGCTGGTCTTATAGACCGGCACCTTGAACAGCGAGCGCTGGCGGATGTCGGAGTCGACTGAGGCGGTGGCGCTGCCCTCGACCGGGAAGACGATCAGCACGCCCCTGTAGACCTGACCCGCGACCGGCGCCGCGGCCATTTCGGCGGTCGTCGACGTGGTGGCGTCGCGCATCGGCGGCGGGGGCGGCGGCGCGGCGTTGCTGGTTCCCGGCGCGGTGTAGGGCACCGCCAGCACGGGGCCGAGGAAGGTCTGCGGGCCGCCCGACAGCTGGCCCAGCTCCTGCGTCACCTCTTGGGCGCGGTTGGTGCGGTCGCGCAGGATGCCGAACACGAACAGCGCCGGGATGCTCATCACCAGCGCCAGGAAGCAGACCAGCAGCAGCTTCAGCCCCATGGACCGGGCCGGCAGGCGCGACGTCAGGGGGCGGGTGTCCATGCCTAGTAGACCCGCTGCTTGGGCGGGATGTAGGCGATGTCGTTGCTCATCGTGTAGGCGTGCACCGGCCGGTAATCGATCTTCACCTTGCCGTTGGCGGCGTCGAGCCAGGCCAGGGTGTGCTTCATCCAGTTCTCGTCGTCGCGGTCGGGGAAGTCCTCGCGGGCGTGGGCGCCGCGGCTTTCGGTGCGGTTCAGCGCCCCGTTGGCAGTGACCACCGCCTGGCCGATGAGGTTGTCGAACTCGAGCGTCTCGACGAGATCGGTGTTCCAGACCAGGCCCCGGTCGGCGACGGAGATGTCCGACACCCCGCCCCAGACGTTGGCCAGGCGCTGTACGCCCGAGACCAGCGTCTCGCCGGTGCGGAAGACGGCGGCGTCCTCCTGCATGGCCCGCTGCATGTCGAGGCGCAGCTCGGCGGTCTTCGTGCCGCCGGAGGCGTTGCGGAAGCGGTCGAAGCGGGCGAGGTGGGCGTCGGTGTGATGGTCCTTCAGCTCGGCCTGCTTGGCGCCGGGCTTGAGCATCTCGGCGGCGCGCAATCCCGCCGCGCGGCCGAACACCACGAGGTCGATGAGGCTGTTGGAGCCGAGGCGATTGGCGCCGTGCACGGAGACACAAGCCGCCTCGCCGACCGCCATCAGGCCCGGCACCACCTGGTCGGGGTTCTTGCCGGCCTTGGTGACGACCTCGCCGTGATAGTTCGTGGGGATGCCGCCCATGTTGTAGTGCACGGTCGGCAGCACCGGGATCGGCGCCTTGGTGACATCGACGCCGGAGAAGATTTTCGCCGTCTCCGAGATGCCCGGCAGCCGCTCGGCCAGGATCTTCGGGTCGAGGTGGTCGAGGTGCAGGAAGATATGGTCCTTGTTGGGACCCACGCCCCGCCCCTCGCGGATTTCGATGGTCATGGCGCGGCTGACCATGTCGCGCGGCGCGAGGTCCTTCACGGACGGCGCATAGCGCTCCATGAACCGCTCGCCCTCGGAATTGGTCAGGTAACCGCCTTCGCCTCTGGCGCCCTCCGTTATCAGGCAGCCGGCGCCGTAGATCCCCGTAGGGTGAAACTGGACGAACTCCATGTCCTGCAGCGGCAGGCCGGCGCGCAGCACCATGGCGTTGCCGTCGCCGGTGCAGGTGTGGGCCGACGTCGCCGAGAAGTAGGCCCGGCCATACCCGCCGGTCGCCAGAATGACCATCTGCGCCTGGAACCGGTGCAGCGTGCCGTCGTCCAGCTTCCAGGCCGTGACGCCCCGGCAGACGCCCTCGTCCATGATCAGGTCGAGGGCGAAATACTCGATGAAGAACTCCACGGCGTTGTTCAGGCTCTGGCCGTACATGGTGTGGAGCATGGCGTGGCCGGTGCGGTCGGCCGCGGCGCAGGTGCGCTGGATCGGCCCCTCGCCGAAGTTCTTGGTCATGCCGCCGAAGGCGCGCTGATAGATCTTGCCCTCGGCCGTGCGCGAGAACGGCACGCCCCAGTGCTCCAGCTCATAGACGGCGTCCGGCGCGTGTCGCGTCAGGTACTCGATGGCGTCCTGGTCGCCGAGCCAGTCCGAGCCCTTGACGGTGTCGTACATGTGCCAGCGCCAGTCGTCGGGGCTCATGTTGCCGAGGCTGGCCGAGATGCCGCCCTGCGCCGCGACCGTGTGCGATCTGGTCGGGAAGACCTTGGTTACGCAGGCCGTCTTCAGCCCCGCCTGGGCGCAGCCGAGCGCCGCGCGAAGCCCCGAACCGCCGGCCCCCACCACCACGACGTCGAAGCGGTGGTCCTGGAATTGGTAAGCCGACATCAAAGCGCTCCGCCGCTGAGCGCGACCTTGAGGACCGAAAACACCGCCAGCGCGCCGCCGAGCACGCAGACGAAGAGGTTGAGGATCAGCCACGCCGCCTTGGGCATGGCCTTGTCGACGTAGTCCTCGACGATGACGCGCATGCCGGCGTGCATGTGCTGGAAGCTGACGGCCAGCAGCAGCACCAGCAGCACCGCGTTCAGCGGCTGGCGCACCCAGAGGACCGCGCCCTCATAGCCGGCGCCGGCGACCTGCACGCCGGCGTAGGCGATCCACAACACCAGCGGGATCAGCGCCAGCGAGGAGACGCGCTCCGAAATCCAGTGACCGGCGCCGTGGCCGGCCGCTCCAAGCCCGCGAGCCCGCGACAGGTCGGTGCGATATCCGCCTTCCATCACAGCAACCCGTCGATGGCGGCGATCACCCAAAGGCCGATCGCGGCGGTGATGGAAAAGGCCAGCACGAAGACCGCCGAGAGGTTGGCCGAACGGATGTCGAGCGCATGGCCGGTGTCCCAGACCAGGTGCCGGATGCCGTTGGCCAGGTGGTAGAACAGCGCCACCGTAATCGCGAACAGCAGCAGCTTGCCGGGGATCGATCCCAGCAGCCCCTGGTACTGAGCGTAGGCCTCAGGCCCGCTGGCCAGCGCCACCGCCCAGCCCGCCCCGATCAACGCCGCCACATAGAGGCCGACGCCGGTCACCCTGTGGGCGATGGAGGTGAACATGGTCAGGTGCCATCGCCACACGGTGGTGAAGGGCGACAGCGGGCGCGGGGGCAAACCCGGCGAAGCTTCGGTCATCTGGTGTCCCAGCGGTTCGGTACTAGCGAAAGCCGCTCCGCTTTTAAGCCGCGAGCGGGGGGTGTCAACGAAGCCACCGGCTCAATCGCGTACCTGTTCCAGATAGGTCTGCGAGCGCATTTCGTGAAGGCGCGAGGCGGTGCGCTCGAACTCGAAGGCGCCGTCGCCCTGCGGGTAGAGGGCGTCGGGCTCGGCGGCGGCCAGCACCACCAGCTTGGCCTGCGCCTGATAGAGCTCGTCGATCAGGGTCACGAAGCGGCGGGCAGCGTCGCGGCGGGCGGGGGTGAGCATCGGCAGGTCTTCGAGGAAGATGGTGTGGAAGCGCTGCGCGATGGCGATGTAGTCCTGCGGCCCCAGCGCCTGCAGACACAGGCTGGCGAACGAGGCGCGGAGCAGGCCGCCGCTGGCTCTGGGAAGATGCAGCTTGCGGCCCAGCACCTCGACGCTCGCGCCCGTCTCCGGCGCGCCGTCCAGCATGTCGACCCAGAGAAGGTCGAACTGGCGCTCGTTGTCGGGGTCGATGGGCGAGAACCACACCCGCCCGGCCCGCAGCCGGTCGAGCCGAAAATCGGTCGGGCCGCGCACCGCCACCAGCTCCATCTTCTCCTTCAGCATGTCGATGAAGGGGACGAAGAGCTCGCGGTTGATGCCGTCCTTGTAGAGGTCGTCAGGCGGCCGGTTGGAGGTGGCGACCAGCGTCACGCCCCTTGCAAACAGCGCCTCGAACAGCCGGCCCAGGATCATGGCGTCGGCGATGTCGGTAACCTGCAGCTCGTCGAAGCACAGCAGCCGCGCCTCCTCGGCGATCAGCTCGGCGGTCGGGACAATCGGGTCGTCGCCCCGCGCCTGGCCGAAGCGCGCCTTGCGGGCGGCGGTGTCGCCCTTGCGCCAGGCGTCGATGTGGGCGTGGACCTCGGCCATGAACTGGTTGAAGTGGGCGCGGCGCTTCTTCGGGGTGGGCGCGGAGTCGAAGAACAGGTCCATCAGCATCGACTTGCCGCGGCCGACGGGGCCCCACAGGTAGACGCCGCGCACCGGCCGGGGCTTGCGGAAGAAGGAACGAAAACCCGGCTCGGCCGCCTCGTTCAGCTCGCCTTCCAGCCGCGACAGCGCCGCCAGCGCCGCTTCCTGGGCGCTGTCGGGCTTGATCTCGCCGGCGGCGAGGCGCTGGCGATAGGCGGTGCGGACGGAGGTAGGCATCGGCTTCAGCGATTAAGGGCGGGAACGGCAAACGCCAAGCGCGGTTGATCTTCTCCAACCTGAAGGAGACAGGCCATGGCCGAAGAAGACCGCACCTTTTCGCCCCCCGACACCGAGGCGAGCCGCACCCGCATGCAAGGCAATGGCGTCGGCCAGAATGAGCTGAACGCCCAGCGCGACCCCAACCGCCCCGAAGGCGCTGACCATTACGACTTCGACGGCCGCGACAACCCGCAGGAAGACGGCGGCGACCCCAGCATGGAAGCCCAGACCGGCGGCAACCACACCCGGCGGCCTGATCGTACGGAAGCCCTCCGCGGGCAGGGCCCGAAGACCCGCGCCGCCCAGAAGGCCGAGATCAACCACCAGCCGGGGTTCGGACCGAAGGGCGGCTAGGCCCCGAGCTCCTTGCGCACGAACCGATACGTCTCGCGCTTCTCACAGGCGCAGGCGCGCATCTCGCCTTTGTCGTTCCACCAGACGAGCAGCGGGTAGGCGAAGTTGACGCCGTTGTCCTTGAGCAGCGGCGTCAGGTCGTCGACCATCTTGCGGCCGGCCTCAATGACCGCCGTGCGGCCCATGTCGTTGTCGGCGGGCGGGATGCCGGCGGCGGTCCAGGCCTCGACCGGGGTGGCGTCCCAGCGCTCGGCCAGGGCCCAGCTTCGGTTCAGCCACAGCTCGGCGACCGTGGCGCGCTCGGCCGGCATCGACTTGGCGATGCCGTTCTTGTCGCGGCGGGCGATCTCGATGACGCGCGTGTCGACGATTTCCTTGTGGAGCTTAGGGAACTCCTCGGCCTTGAAGCGGATGCAGTCGGGGCAGGTGCGGAAGGAGACCATGTAGAGCTTGGGGCCGCCGTAGCCGGGCGACACCCAGCCGGCCTGCTCCAGGATCTTGCTGATCTCGGCCTGATGTTTGGTGATGGTCTTGGGCCGCCAGCGCAGGTCGTAGTTCCAGTAAGCGCCGAACGCGATGGCGGCGAGGATGGCCAGCATCACCACCCAGACGAGGAACTTGCGCATCGACTAGCCTCCAGCCGTGATCACAGCATCGTGGGTATCACGAACGAGGCGTCCTCGGACAAGCCTTCGGGCCAGCGAGCCGTCACCGTCTTGACCTTGGTGTAGAACTTCACCCCTTCCATGCCGTGCTGGTTGGTGTCGCCAAAGGCTGAGCGCTTCCAGCCGCCGAAGGTGTGGTAGGCGACCGGCACCGGGATGGGCACATTGATGCCGACCATGCCGACGTTGACCCTGGCGGCAAATTCGCGCGCCGCGCGGCCGTTGCGGGTGAAGATGGCGACGCCGTTTCCGTATTGATGCCTGGACGGCAGTTCGAGCGCCTCCTCGAAGGTCTCGGCGCGGACCAGCTGCAGCACCGGCCCGAAGATCTCCTCCTGGTAGGACTTCATGGTCGGCTTGACGTGGTCCAGCAGCGTCGGGCCGATGAAGAAGCCCTTCTCGTAGCCCTGCAGCGAGAAGTCGCGGCCGTCGACGACCAGCTCGGAGCCCTCGTCGACGCCGATCTGGATGTAGTCGAAGATGCGCTGGCGGTGGGCCGCCGAGACCACCGGCCCGTACTGGGCGGCGGTGTCGCTGGAGACTCCGACCTTCAGCGTCTCCATCTCGGCGACCAGCCGCTGGCGCAGCTCGTCGGCGGTTTTGCGGCCCACCGGCACGGCGACGGGAAGCGCCATGCAGCGCTCGCCGGCCGAGCCGAAGGCGGCGCCGACCAGGTCCTTCACCGTCTGCTCCATGTCGGCGTCGGGCATGATGATGCCGTGGTTCTTGGCCCCGCCCATGGCCTGCACGCGCTTACCGTTGGCGGTGCCGGTCGAGTAGACGTAGTGGGCGATGTCCGACGAGCCGACGAAGCTGACGGCGCGGATCTCGGGGTGATTGAGGATGGCGTCGACGGCCGCCTTGTCGCCGTGCACGACGTTGAGCACGCCGGCGGGCGCGCCCGCCTCCATCATCAGCTCGCCCAGCCGCACGGGCAGCGACGGGTCGCGCTCCGACGGCTTGAGGATGAAGGTGTTGCCGACCGCAATGGCGATGCCGAACATCCACATCGGGATCATGGCCGGGAAGTTGAACGGGGTGATGCCGGCGCAGACGCCCAGCGGCTGGCGCATCGAATAGACGTCGATGCCGGGGCCCGCGCCTTCCGTGTATTCCCCCTTCAGCACATGCGGGATGCCGCAGGCGAACTCGATGACTTCGAGGCCGCGCTGGATGTCGCCGCGGGAGTCGGCGATGACCTTGCCGTGCTCTGAGGACAAGAGTTCGGCCAGCTCGGTCATGTTGGCTTCGACCAGGCGCTTGAACTCGAACATCACCCGCGCCCGCCGCTGCGGGTTGGTCGCCGCCCAGGCCGGAAAGGCCGCCGAAGCCGCCTGCACCGCCCGGTCGAGCTCGGCTTCCGTGGCCAGCTGCACCCGCGCCTGCACCTCGCCGGTGTTGGGGTCGAAGACATCTCCGAACCGGCCCGAGGCCCCTTCAAAGGTGGACCCGTTCACGAAATGGGCGATGTCGCGCATGGCGCTCTCCTGAACTGACGATAAGCGGCGGGTTTTATGCCTTTGAAGCGGCCTCGCCTAGCGCTTCTACCGCCTCTAGTCTCCCGCCATGGGGAGCCACATCGTCGATGTGCTGATCGAGGAACGCGCGCCGAGGCTGTCGGCTTCGCGGGTGTGGCCGCTGGTCAGGCCGGGGCTGTACGCGTTGCTCGGCTACCGCAAGGCCGTGGCCATGGCCGACGCCATCGCGCCGATGAGCGGGCGTGAGGCGATTGAATATGTCTCCGGCCTTCTGTCGGTGAAGGTCGAGGTGCGCGGCCTGGAGCACCTGCCGCGCACGGGCCGCTGCGTCATCGTCGCCAACCACCCGACGGGCATCGCCGACGGCATCGCCGTCCATGACGCCCTGAAGGCCGCTCGCCCCGACATGGTCTTCTACGCCAACTCCGACGCCCACCGCGTGAGCCCGCGCCTGTCGGAAGTGCTGATCCCGGTCGAATGGGTCGAGGACAAGCGCACCCGCGAGCGCACCCGCCTGACCCTGCAGATGACCCGCGAGGCGCTGGAGGCCGAACGCGCCCTGATGATCTTCCCCGCTGGTCGCCTCGCCCGCCGGATCGATGGTCAGTTGACCGACAAGCCGTGGGCGCCCTCCGCCCTGTCCATTGCCCGCAAGTACGAAGCGCCCGTGGTGCCCATCCACGTCAGCGGCCCGTGGGCCACCTTGTTCCACCTGTTCGACAAGGTCTCCGGCGAGCTGCGCGACATCACCCTCTTTCACGAGCTGCTCAACAAGAAGGGCCAGCGCTTCAGCCTCATCGTCGGGTCCCCGATCGACCCCGACGCCATCGGCGACATCGAGGCGCTGAAGCATTATGTCGAGCGGGTGCTGCCCGCCGATCCCACCAGAGCCTTCGCATGATCATCCCGGCCGAGGGCGACTTTCGGCTTGAGGGCGAGGCCGCCACCGCGCGGCTGGGCGAGGCCGTCGCCGCCGAGCTGAAATCGGGCGACATGGTCTGCCTGTCCGGCCCGCTGGGGGCCGGCAAGTCGACGCTGGCGCGCGCCCTGATCCGGGCGCTGACCACGCCGGGCGAGGAGGTGCCGAGCCCCACCTTCACGCTCGTTCAGTTCTACGAAGGCCGCGTGCCGGTGGCCCACTTCGACCTCTACCGGCTGGCCTCGCCGGACGAGGCCTACGAGATCGGCCTCGACGAGGCGCTCGATGAAGGCGCGGCGGTGGTCGAATGGCCGCAGCGGCTGGAGGGGCGCCTGCCGCCCGACAGGCTGGACATCGACATCGCCTTCGACGAAACCGGCGAGGGGCGGCGCGTGCGGATGACGCCCCACGGCGCATGGGAAGGTCGGGGCATTGAGTTCAACGCGTGAGGCGCAGAAGGCGCAGTTCCTGGCCGAGCACGGCCTGGCCGACGCCCGCCGGTTCGCGCTGGCCGGCGACGCCTCGACCCGCGCCTACGAGCGGCTGCACACCTTGTCGGGCGCCACCCTGATCTTCATGGACCAGCCGCCCAACGCCGAGACGGCGCCCTGCGGCCCCGACTTCACGCCCGAGCAGCGGCGGGCCAGCGGCTACAACGCCCTGGCCCGCCTGGCCGCGGGCCGGGTCGAGGCCTTCGTGGCCACCGCCACGCACCTGAGCGGCCTCGGGCTCTCGGCCCCCAAGATCGTCGCCTTCGATGCGCCAGCCGGTCTGGCCGTGCTCGAAGACCTCGGCGACGCCCTCTACGCCCGCCTGATCGGCAACGGCGCGGGCGAGGGCGAGCTTTACGACGCCGCCATCGACGCCCTGGCCGCCATGCACGCGGCGCCAACGCCGGACGTGCTGACCTGCGGCGAGGTCAGCTGGCCGCTGCTGGCCTACGACGACCTTGCCCTGAAGACGGCCGGCGACCTGTTCACCGAATGGCTGCCGCAGTTCAAAACCGAGCTGCCCTTCAGCGAAGACGCGGTTGCCGAATGGGAAGCCCTGTGGGCGCCGATCCGCAGCCGAGGCGAGGCCGGCGCCGACGTCTTCTGCCACCGCGACTATCACGCCGAGAACCTGATCTGGCTGCCCGAACGGCCGGGCCCCGCCCGCGTCGGCCTGCTCGACTTTCAGGACGCCGTTCGCGCCCACAAGGCCTGGGACTTCTCCATGCTGCTGCACGACGCCCGCCGCGACGTCTCGGCCGAGCGCGAGGCCGCCTCGCTGGATCACTACTTCGCCCTGCGGCCAGACCTCGACCGCGAAGCTTTCATGGCCGACTACAATGCGCTGGGCACGCTGAATGTCGCCCGCATCCTCGGCATCTTCTCGCGGCTGATCGTGCGCGACGGCAAGCCGAGATACGCCGCCTTCATGCCGCGCCTGTGGGGCTATCTGGACCGCACGCTCGCCGCCCCCGGCATGGAGCCGATGAAGGCCTGGTTCGACCGCCACGTGCCCATCGAGGCGCGCACGTGACCCCGAAGACCGCGCTCGTGCTGGCGGCGGGCCTTGGCACCCGCATGCGCCCGCTGACCAACGACCGCCCCAAGGCGCTGGTCGAGGTCGGCGGCCGCTGCCTGATCGACCACGTCCTCGACCGCCTTGCCGACGCCGGTGTGGAGACGGCGGTGGTCAACGTCCACGCCTTCGCCGACCGGCTGGAGGGACATCTGGCGACCCGCCGCAGCCCCCGCATCGTCATCTCCGACGAGCGCGCCTGCCTGCTGGAAACCGGCGGCGGCCTGAAGAAAGCCAGGCCGCTGATCGGCGACGAACCCATCCTGATCGCCAACATCGACAGCGTCTGGATCGAGAACGGCGTCTCGGCGCTGGACGCCCTGACCGCCGCCTGGGAGCCCTCGCGGATGGACGCCTGCCTGCTGCTGGCCCGGCTCGACAACGCCATCGGCTTTGACGGGGCGGGAGATTTCTTCCTGAACGCCGATGGCTCGCTGACCTTCCGGGGCGAGGCCGAGGCGGCGCCTTACGCCTACATGGGCCTGCACATC
>Ga0190273_10000179_pt1 | contig 32004 bp, 33 predicted proteins | sample Popmic504IS_FD_134513 | JGI IMG/M metagenome (GOLD analysis project Ga0190273, IMG submission 134513) | Populus adjacent soil microbial communities from riparian zone of Shoshone River, Wyoming, USA - 504 IS | ecosystem: Environmental > Terrestrial > Soil > Riparian zone > Trees stand | place... | reverse complement strand
CTACCAGTAAAGTTGGCGGCCGGCCATTGCAGAGATGCCCAGTTCCTTTTGTGGTTACGCATACAAAATTAATCCTTCGGAACTCCCTTTGGTCGGCCCCTATGGGGCGAAGCCTCAGGAAGAATTCTGTATGCGTAACCAGTTGGACGTTCTATTTTCTTTGCTTATGCTAGGGGTAAAGGCCTTGCACCACTATAATTAGTATTGTATGGACGCCGTCGAAGATATAAAAAGCCGCCTGAGCATCGAAGATGTAGTAGGTGAGTATGTACAGCTTAAGCGTTCAGGCCGTAACTTCAAGGGCCTGAGCCCGTTTGCGGCCGAAAAAACTCCGAGTTTTATGGTGAGTCCCGAGAAACAAATTTGGCATGACTTCAGCTCTAGCAAGGGCGGTGATATGTTCAGTTTTGTGATGGAAGTCGAAGGTTTGGACTTCCGAGCCACGCTGGAACTGTTAGCACAAAAGGCGGGCGTAGACCTAACGCAGTATCGAGGTGGTAAGGGTAGTGGCAACGCCAAGCAAAAAGAGCGGTTGTACGAAGCGCTCGATTTGGCGGCAAAATTTTACCAAGTGCAGTTCAGTAAGACTAAGACCGCCTACGAATACGTGCTAGGTAAGCGCCAATTCAGTAAAGTTACGGCGTTGGAATGGCGCTTGGGCTATTCGCCGGCTAGCGGCACGGCGCTGATGGACTTTTTGCTTTCCAAGAATTTCACCTTGGATGAGCTGAAGGGCGCGGGACTTGTAACGCAGCGCTACCGCGGCGCCGGAGACATGTTCCGGGGGCGTATCATGATCCCGCTGCAGGATCCCCAGGGGCGGGTCATCGGTTTTACGGCCCGTTTACTGGTAGACGACAAGAACGCCCCAAAATATATCAACACACCTCAGACGATGCTGTATGACAAATCTCGTCATGTATATGGTTTGCATCTGGCCAAAGACGCCATCCGCAAGAGCGGTTTTGCCGTATTAGTGGAGGGTAACCTGGATGTGATTGCCAGCCATCAGGCTGGCGTGCGGCAGGTAGTGGCCACGGCGGGTACTGCGCTGACCGAGCCTAACCTAAAGACGTTGAACCGCTTTACGGATGATGTCCGGTTAAGCTTTGACGCTGATAAGGCCGGTGTGGCCGCCACCGAGCGGGCGATTCCGATCGCCTCTAAAGTTGGTGTTTCTTTGAGCATTATTACAATTCCGAGTGGCAAAGACCCTGACGAGCTGATTAAGCAGAGTAAAGAGACCTGGCAAGCTATTATCGGCCAGTCGCAATATGCGCTGGATTGGCTAATGGACCGCTATCGTAACTTGCTCGATGTGACGTCAGCTAGTGGCAAAAAGCGCTTTAGTGATGTGCTGTTACCAATTATCCGAAAGCTACAAGATAGCGTCGAACAAGACCATTATATGGTCGAGGTTGCTAAGGTGCTGGGAGTAAGCCGGGACGCCTTGGATAAAAAATTGGTGCAACAGCCGGGCAGGGAGGAGAAACAGATGAAGAAGTTGGCTGCTGCACAGGCGCCGGCCAAGATGGAGAAGTTGTCGATTGATTATCGCAAGACGCAGGACCATGCTATGGCGCTACTATTGTTCCATACTAAGCAGCGTTCTGACGCCTCATTGCTGGCGGAGGATATGTTCACTACAGGCCAAGCGCGTTATTTGTTCCGCTATTTACGCAAATATCCGGATTATCGGGGTGATGGCACTGACATTACGGAAGGGCTTGATGAAAAACAAGTGCAAAGTATGCAGGATTATGCTAAAATATTGTTATTGCAGCACGAGGAGCTGTACGGGGACGTCGAAGCCATCGAGCTCGACTATGAAGTTGCCCGTCTACAAGCGCGCCTGATTGATCAATATACCAAAAACGAAAAGCAAAATCTGATGCTCAAATTAGGGGAGGCCGACGAGGAAACTACGCGGCAGCTCTTGGTTCGGGTTAAAGAGCTTGATACATTATTGAGTAAAGCACAACAATCGCAACGCTAGACAAGAAGAGGAACCATGGCAGAGAAGAAGAAAAAAGCCGCTACAACTAAGGCGCCTAAAGCAACCAAACCACCAGTACAGACCGGTGATGTCCAAGAGCACAAGAAGACTTTGTTCGACAAAGCTAAGCAGCAGGGCAATATTACCCAAGACGATATCTTTGCCTCCATCAAAGATCTCCCTGCCAACACTGAAGTGCTTGACCAACTCTACGCTGAACTGGCAGATGCCGGCTTGGAAATCACCCCTCCGGAAGTCGCGCCAGTAGAACTGAGCGATGAGTGGGCGGAAGACGAGATCGAAGAAGAGGAAGATGCCAGCGAAGGCAAGATTTACGTCGACGACGATGTTGCCGACGACTCAGTCCGCTTGTACTTGCGTGAAATTGGTAAGATCCCACTATTGAGTTCAGAAGAAGAGTTAGCCTTGGCACAGCGCGTTGTAGCTGGTGACAAAGTCGCCAAGGACAAAATGGCTGAAGCCAACATGCGTCTAGTAGTCTCGATTGCCAAGCGTTACGTAGGCCGTGGTTTGGACTTGCTAGACTTGATCCAAGAAGGCAACACTGGTTTGCTACGTGCCGTAGAAAAGTTTGACCCAGACAAGGGATTCAAGTTCTCTACGTACGCTACTTGGTGGATCCGCCAGGCGATTACCCGCGCTATCGCCGACCAGGCCCGCGTTATCCGTATTCCTGTGCACATGGTTGAGACCATCAACAAATTGCTACGCACCCAACGTCGCCTGACACAGGAACTGAACCGTGAACCGACCAACGAAGAAATTGCTGCGGCAATGGAAATCGAGGTTGAAAAGGTTGAGCACATTATGAAGATCAAGCAGGAAATCTCCTCGCTTGACGCTTCGATCCGTGACGATGAGGAAGATTCAGTCTTGGCTGACTTCATCGAAGACGAAGACACGATCTCGCCAGAAGAATCAGCCGCTAACTTGCTGCTAAAAGAAGACGTTATGGGTATGCTGTCGGCATTGACCGAACGCGAGCAGAAGATTATCCGCCTGCGCTTTGGTTTGGAAGACGGCCGCCAACACACTCTGGAAGAAGTCGGCCACATCTTTAATGTTACCCGTGAGCGTATCCGTCAGATCGAGGCCAAGGCTTTGGCCAAACTCCGCAAGCACAAAGACGCCCGCAAGCTCCACGATTACATTAAATAGACGGTAAAAATAACGTAAGAAGATTGGTACAATAACGCTATGGCCAACATGCAGCAAGATATCGTACATGATAAGCGTTATTTGGAGTCTTTTAAAGACGTGACTATTTACGGCGTTGCTGGCACGAACGGTAGCGGCAAAGACAGCCTAATGGACATATTAGTGAGCTATGGTTTTTTGCAGTACCACACTAGTGACGGCTTGCGTCAAATCGCCCATGCTGTTTTCCAGTCCACCAAGCGTGGTGGCAATGAAGCGCCAATGGGTATTGTTGGCAATGCCTTCCGTACTGTTTATCCAGGCGGGTTGGTAGAGCTAGGCTTACTTGATTGGTTCTTGCGTGTTGATGTATTGCCGGAAGAATTGCGTCCACGAGGCCTAGTTATCGGCAGTATTCGCGGCACTGGCGAGGTTGAACGCCTGAAGGCGATTGGCGGCAAGCTGATTGTCGTGGACGCTGACCCGCATGTCCGCTATGAACGGCTCAAGAACCGTGGCCGAGCCGATGACGATATTACCTTTGAAGAGTTCCAGCAGCATGAGGCTGCTGAAATGGCCAAGGGCCAGACTGATCCAACTAAGTTTGGTATGGCGTCGGTTATCGACAGCGCTGATATTCGGATGACTAACGACCAGAATGATTTGGTCGTCTTCCGTCGGCAAGTTATCGACACCCTAAGTTTGTAAAAACGCTTTCAAATTTAAAAAGGGCTGCTCAACCGAGCGGCTCTTTTATTTAGCCGAAGCCTTACTAGACTAGCTCGGTTGCGCACTCCATTGGCGATGCGTTGGCTGCGCTTGTAAAAGCGCGTGCATCATATTCCACAGCTGCAGGAACGCACCAGCGATGATCGGGTCAATGATTAAAATAGCGTGTGGCTCAGCAGCGTACGTAACGATTAACAGGGAAGTCTTAGTTACGCTCCATTCAATAGGAGCTGTATATTCGTCATGGTTGGCCCAAGTTATCTCTAAATTACTTCGTTTATGCTGCGTATAATCAATAGCTGCCTCTTCGGCTGGAGCGGTCATGATAGCATGCCGACGTAATCCAAAGCGTGCCGGTGTAGTACGGATTGTATGCATTGTGTCAAACCCCATGGCAGGGATGTCTGAACGTGTACGAATAAAGTGTATGTCTTCGCGCAAGCCAATCTGCTGCCGGTACATCTCGGCGACGGCGTTTTTTCCCGAGGTGGTTGAGATGTTCGGCTTGTCTGTGTGCTCGCTATAGCGAGCGAGTAGGGCTTGGATCGCCCGATTGGCCGCTTCCTCACGAACGGCTGTTTCGGCGCGATAACGGGCTGCCATATCTGACAGAGCTATGGGGTGGGCAGGCAGGTAATTGGATTTATTAGCGACATCTTGCTTGGTCGCCAGCCGTAATTCTACGAGTTTATCGAGTACCTTGTAGGCGTTAGTACGGGTAATGCCAAGTTGTTTTGCCGCGAATGGCGGCTTAACGCTGCCATGTTCAATCATTAACGCATATGCACTGGCTTGGTGGGGGGTAAGGCCGACGGCGACTAAAGAATCAGTATTCATATCTATATAGTACTACAACAATTATTATTTTTGTGAATATATATTTCACAAAATAGTTTTTTAAGGTGTTAATTAAGGCGATAATGTGAAAGAAGCATTGACATATTACACAAAAAATAGTTCAATGGTTGTAGTATTTTTGTGCAAGGCATTTGAGGCCTATAAATAAGGGATAAGAGAACATATGGCATTTGAAGCAATACCGAACTTTACTGAGCTAAGGGCAGATAAGCCGGGTTATGACACGCGTTTTCAAATAGACACCAACCACCCTTTACACAATGATCCATTAGTAGATATGCGTGAGTTCGAGGGGTTTGAAGATGCTAATAGTTACTATGCCAAACCCAATGCCATGACGGGCGAACCATTGCCGGGCGTACCAAATGCTCCGCTCATAAGACATGATATTGCACAGCGCCTGGTGCGTGCCAATACCTTTCTCGCTACTAATCCGGATGTACGTGAAGCATTAGGGGCTCCTGCCCGGATACGTGTTGATGACGCGTTGAGGCCACAGGCGGTGCAGCGCTATGCGTACGAAAAAGCCTGGCCGGCTATCATAGCTCGTATGCATCCTGAGTTATCATCGGAACAAGTGCTGGAACAAGTACCTAATTATTGTGCTAAACCCGGCTCAGATGACAAATTGACGCCTACGCCACACTTAACAGGTGGTGCTGTGGATGTTGCGTTAGTAAACCTTGAAACCGGTAAAGCATTTGACCGTGGCCACCAAGGCGGCAAAGTAAAAGGTACAGCATTCCCTGATTTTCACGAAGGCTACCACTTGACTGAAGGTGCGAGTGATATTGCTAACAGTCCAGAACAGACCGAGGCAGCGGCGCCAGGAAGCGAAATTGTGCTCGGACGCCGGGTTTTGTATCATGCTATGACTAACATCGGTGAACTGACGGTTAACCCGAATGAGATCTGGCACTATGGAGCAGGGGATCCACTGTCTGCGTACGTGAATGGTGGCCAACCATATTATGGCGTCGCCGAGTTACCCGAATGGTATCAGCAACAGATGGAACAATAAAACTTGGATAGGCTATACTGTCATGTATGGCAGCAACAGAGACTAGCACCGAAGTTTTGGCAGAGCCAAAAAAGAAACTTGTAATTATTGATGGCAAGTCTGTGTATTACCGTGGGTATTACGCTATGCCGAACCTGACGACCAAGGATGGCTCGCCGACGGGGGGCGTGTATGGTTTTGCCACACTGGCCCTGGAGACTATCAAGCGCCTCAAGCCTGATTATGTGGCTGTGGCCTGGGACAAGCCCAAAACCAATATCCGCCGACGTCTAGCGTTGTACCCGGAATATAAGGCTGGCCGCAAGCCGGCTCCGCCGGACTTTTATGAACAAATTCCCGTGCTACATGAATTGTTGGACGCTTTTGGCTGGCCGCTATACGAGCTGGATGATTACGAGGCTGACGACATTATGGGCACCCTGGCGGTTCAGGCCTCCAAGCAGGACATCAACACGCTACTAGTGACCTCCGATATGGACATGCTGCAGTTAGTCGACTCCCATGTCCACGTTTTTGCGCTCAAAAAGGGTCTGACGAATATCGACCTTTACTCACCGCAAAGCTTTACCGTTAAATATGGTATCCGCGTGGATCAATTTTTAGACTTGAAGGCGTTGAAAGGTGATTCTTCCGATAATATCCCAGGCGTACCTGGCATTGGTGAAAAGGGTGCCGTCGAATTGCTGAAACAATACGAAACACTGGACGGTGTATACGAAAACTTAGGCCTGATACGCGATACGCTGCGCAAAAAGCTGGAAGCGGGTAAGGACTTAGCTTATCTTAGCAAAGAATTGGCAGATATTTGGACTAACGCACCGTTGCCACTTGATTTGGAAGCGCTTGACGGCCGCAAGGTTAATCCAGAGAAGATCCGTGATATTTTGCAGCGTTTGGAATTCCGCACGCTGGCGCGACAGCTGCCAAGTATTATGCAGATGCCCGAACAAGCTGGTAGCTCGGCCGATGCCGTAGCTACTACCAGCCATCTGTCGATGCCTAAGCTGGAGATGGTTGAGACTATCCAACAAGTCGAGGCCCTGGACTTTGATGGTAAAAATGCCTTTGTAGCCAGCCGTATCGCCGGCCGCCACGGACGCGATTTGCGTTGGATGTTCGTAAGCATCGACGCCAAGAAGCTGTACGCCATAAAAGTTAGCGAGGAGCTACGGCAACCGTTACAAGCCAAGCTTGCCAGTATCAAGACCGTTACCGGTTATGACGTCAAATCCACGCTTAAAGCCTTCATTGACTTAGGAGTTAAAGAATTACCTCCAGTCGAGCACGATGTGCTAATTGGCGCCTTTTTACTCAACTCGTTGCGTCGTGAGCAGTCACTGACTGAATTAGCACAAACCGACTTGGGCTATAACGGCTCGGCATTTGAGAATCTGCCTGACGACGAGATGGTGCAACGTTCACCCGAGATTTTTGCGGTTATGCGAGCGCTTTATAAAGACCAGCAGAGTAATCTGGCGGCGATTCCCAAGCTGCCTGATTTGGGGGCTGAGGTTGAGTGGCCTGTCATTCCTGTTTTAGCCCGTATGGAATATGAAGGTATCGAACTCGATACTGACTACCTAAAAAAATTCGCTACCGAAATTGATGCCATGATTGCCGACTTTGAACACCAAATTTATGGCTTGGCTGACGGTGAGTTCAATATCGGTAGTCCGTCACAGTTGGCGGAAGTGTTGTTCGGTGAAGACAAGCTTAATTTGCCAAAGCAAGGTATCAAAAAAGGTAAGACCGGTTACAGCACTGCGGCCAGCGAGCTGGACAAGCTGCGCGGCCAGCACCCGATCATCGACCTAATTACCCAGTACAGGGAAGTGGCCAAGCTCAAGAACACTTATGTAGATACCTTGCCGAAGCAAGTCGATGAGAACTCGCGCATCCACACGACGTACGCTCTGACTGTGGCGCAGACCGGCCGGCTTAGCTCGCTCGACCCTAATTTGCAGAACATCCCTACGCGCACTGACCTTGGTCGTCGGGTGCGCACGTCATTCGTTGCTGCCAAGGGCAAAAAGTTGATCAGTGCCGACTACAGTCAGTTTGAACTGCGCTTGGCAGCAGCTATGTCTGGAGACAAAGAGATGATTAAACTCTTTAACAGCGGTACCGACATCCATCAGGCGACCGCGGCTCAAATCCAGGGCAGGGAGCTGGAAGACGTCACTAAACAGATGCGCTCGGCGGCCAAGACGGTCAACTTCGGCGTCTTGTATGGCATGAGCCCACATGGCTTAAGTGCGGCGACCGGTATGGACTTTATGCAGTCAAAACATTTTATCGACGAATACTTCAAAGTCCGTGGCCCCTTGCTAGCGTATTTGAATGGACTAAAGGAATTTGCCCGTAATGAAGGCTATGTGGAAACGCTGCACGGCCGCCGCCGGCCGATGCCAGACATCAAGTCAAGCAACTTTATGGTGCGCCAGGGTGCTGAACGTGCGGCAATGAACATGCCGATCCAGGGTACCGAAGCCGATTTGATGAAGATTGCCATGACTAACGTCGAGCATGAATTGGAAACTAAATTCCCGGATAGCAAAATGCTCCTACAGGTGCACGACTCTATCCTCGTCGAATCGCCCGAAAAAGATGCCAAAGCTGTCGCCGAACTGCTCAAAGAGGTTATGGAAGCTGTCTATCCACAACTAGAAGTTGCACTAACCGTCGACTACAAGATAGGCGACAACTGGGGCGAACTATAGATGGATGAACTAGTAGTTAAGCAGTTGACGCGTCAGCTGAAAATAATGAACTTCTGGATCTCGATCTTCGGATCATTGATATTGGCGACATTGCTTGTGCTTGGCTTCCTACTGTTCAAAGTCGTTTCGTTTGTAAACGATACGAATGAGAAGATTGATAGTATTTCGCAGCAGACTAAGGAAACGCTCGACTTTAAGACCAGGTTTTGTAGCAGTGACGCCATCGGTGGCTTTCTGGCCGATAAAACAAACGCCTGCAAGAAATAATTTGCTGACAGAACCCCGCAAATAAGCATAAGTTGTGGCATACTAATAGCAACAGATAAGCACTGCGAGGATAGATGCCGGAACTACTGGACATCCGTGACGAACACGGCAATTTAACTGGTGAAACCATGATGCGCTCCGATGTCCATCGTCAGGAGTTGTGGCATGGTATAGCTATCATTTGGGTGTACAACAGCCAGGGGCAGATTATGCTACAGCGTCGCGCGGCGCACCTGAACGCCTTCCCCGAGAAGTGGGATGTTAGTGTATCCGGCCATCTGACGGCCAGCGACAACCCACGTCAGGCGGCGGTGCGCGAATTGGGCGAAGAATTGGGCATATACGTCAAGGAGTCGGATCTAGAAGATGCTGGCATGCTAGCCGACAGCTTTGCTTTGACATATGGCAAGCAGCACCGCGAATGTGACTATGTGTTCTTTGCGCACCAGGATGTTACTGACATCGAATCACTACGTCTACAAGCGGCAGAAGTCATGGAAGTGCGGTGGTTTACAATCGATGAGCTAGAGCGTGATTTGGCCGACCCAGTACAAGTGCAGCACTATTCCAACCGTAACCCTCGCTTGTATAACTTAATTATCGACCATGTACGTCAGTTGTCGGCCAAGCAGTAGGCGGGCTAGGGCATGGTAAAAGTACAAGCTGTTATTTTTGACTGTTTTGGGGTTATCCAGCCCCTAACGAGCGCAACAGTCGACAAAGAGCTGCTAGTGTTTATCGAAGAACTACATAAAGACTATAAGACTGCAGTCCTCAGTAATGCAGGAAAAGGTCGCCTTACGGAGGTGATCGGCCAAAAAGAGGCCGAAAGATGCTTTGATGTGCTCGTAGAGTCTGGAACTACAGGTTTTGCCAAGCCTGATCTGGAAATCTACAAATATACATCCACACTACTGGGTGTTTTGCCTGAAGATTGTGTCTTTACCGATGATTCCCAGGATTTTTGCGATGCCGCCCGTCGGGCAGGTATGCAATCCATCAGATATGGCTCCCTAGACCAATTTAAACTGGAACTGCTAAAGCTATTGCAAAAGTAACGTTTATGTGATATACTTATGTTACAAATTCGTAAGGAATCTTGCGAGGTGACAGGATTATGAGATATATCGTAGGTTTATTACTAGGCATCGGCCTGATCGTACTGACATTCATCTTGATCTTCAAGGCGTTCAGTGGCGGTAGCGACGCACCTAAAGACAAGGCTATTGATCTGAATGACTACGCCACGACCAGCGCAATCGTGCGCTACACCATTGATGGTGTGACTAATGCAGACCAGATCCACAACAAAATCCGCATTACCGTGAGCCAGGATACTATTCTATACGAGCAAATCCAAGGTTACGAAGGCAAGCTCATCAACTCCAAGACCTATCCAAACAACAGCCAGTCATATGGCACGTTCTTGCGGTCCCTAGATTTGGCAGGCTTTGATAACGGTAAGGATGAGTTTGACGACGACGAGCGCGGCTACTGTGCGACCGGTAAGCGCTACGTATACGAAGCGCTTGACGGCGGCGACACCTTGATCCGTTGGTGGGGCACTAGCTGTAGCAAGGCTATAGGTAGCTTTGAAGGCAACAGCTCAAACGTCCGTACGCTATTCCAGCGCCAAGTCCCAGACTACAGTAAGCTTAGCTCTGGCGTCCGTCTTTAGGCTATACTGCCAACCCTGAATATAATCTGCTTTTGTGGGGCGTTGGGAGTATCTAATAAACTGCTGAGGTCGAGTTTGCGCATGCGCAGGGCTCCGGCCAGTGCACTACTACGCACGGTAATCACCACATCACGTTCACGGACCATTACATTGACCGCTTCTTGGAAATGCTGCTGTACGTAATCTTTGATAGCCCGGATCTCGGGTGGCTCGCTGGGTTTGCGGGCGGCAAGTAGGTCGGCGATACTGTCCATGACTATAGTGTACGCTAGCTGGCAGAATGTGGCATACTAGTACATATGCCAGAATTACCAGAGGTAGAAACGGTTCGTGCCGGCCTGCAACGTTTGTTGCCGGGCAAGATTGTAACGTCGGCCGAAAGCGACTGGGCCAAAAGCTTTCCGAACGCCGATTCTGATGTGCGGGCGTTTTTAGCCGGTGCTGAAATTGCGGAAGTCCGTCGTCGTGCCAAGGTGCTATTAATCGAATTATCCACTAAATATACGCTTGTCATACATCTTAAAATGACCGGCCAGCTAGTGTTCCGCGGAGACCACGAGCGCTTTGGTGCCGGACACCCTAATGCCAGTTTGATAGGCGACCTGCCAGACAAATCAACCCGCGTCACGCTGACATTTGCCGATGGCAGCCGTTTATTCTTTAACGACCAACGCAAGTTTGGCTGGGTGCGCCTTTTGCCGACGGCCGAAGTGCCTCAGATCGACTTCTTCCAAAAGGTCGGCCCCGAACCGCTTGAAGCTGAGTTTACCTGGCAGGTTATGAAGGAGCGGCTACTACGTCGCAAGAACACTAATACCAAGGCGGCGCTGCTCGACCAGTCGGTGATTGCCGGGGTAGGCAACATCTATGCCGATGAGTCACTGTGGGGTGCCAAGGTCCATCCAACTACGCTGGTGCGCAATCTGACCGACCACAACTTCCAAGACTTGCACAAGGCTCTGGTGGACGTCCTAAGGCTATCAATTTCTAAAGGAGGTAGCACCGACCAGCATTATGTCGATGCTGAGGGCAAGCCTGGCAAATATCTGACATTTGCCAACGTCTTCCGACGTGAAGGCTTGCCGTGCCCGCGCTGCGGCACAATTATCGAGAAGTCTAAGGTCGCAGGGCGGGGCACGCACGTCTGCCCGACGTGCCAAAAATCAGTAACTCCATCATGATTATTACACTTACCGGTGCGAACAGTTTTGGGCTCAAGCGCGATTTGGACGCTCTTGTGGCGGCTTTTTTGGCCGACCATGATGAGATGGGCTTGGAACGCGTGGATGGCGATGAGGTAGACTTTGACCGCCTCAGCGAGGCGTTGACCTCATTGCCGTTTTTAGCCAGCAAAAAGCTGGTGATATTGCGCTCGCCAGGTTCGAACAAAAAATTTACCGAGCAGGCCGAAAAACTGCTAGCCGAAGTGCCAGAAACCACCGACGCGGTGATTGTGGAGCCCAAGCTGGACAAGCGTGGCTCGTATTATAAACTGCTCAAAAAGGTGACCAGCTACCACGAATTTCCAGAGCTAGATGTTAACGGCCTAGCACGCTGGGCAAGTGACTACGCCAAAGCATCCGGCGGCAATCTTACCACGGCCGACGGGCGTTTTTTGGTTGAGCGGGTCGGCGCCAACCAACGTCTAGTGTCGAACGAAATCGACAAATTGCTACTGCACGATTCCAAAGTCTCACACCAATCCATCGAATTATTAACAGAGGCCACGCCGCAAAGTACCATCTTTGAACTACTAGAAGCTGCATTCAATGGCAATGCCAAACGAACGCTGGCATTGTACGCCGAGCAACGCGCCATGAAGGTGGAACCTCAGCAAATTATCGCTATGCTCGGCTGGCAGTTACACGTCATTGCGCTGGTAAAGACGGCAGGGCAGCGCACCCCTGACACTATAGCCAAAGAGGCCAAGCTGAGTCCGTTTGTAGTCAAAAAGACGGCAGCAATCGCCAGGGGACTATCGGCATCCCAATTCAAGGGGCTGCTACAGGATTTGCTCAAGATCGATACACGCCTCAAACGCGAAAGCCTCGATGCGGACGAGGCTTTGCAGGCGTATTTGCTTAAATTAGCTTACAGATCATAGCTGGTGTTAACTAGGCATTTGCTCACTCAAGAACTGGCCCATCAGTTGAGGGTCATCTTTTACATCATTAAACGCTAGTCCGCCAATAGGAGCATCAACTCCCGTATCGTGCCCATCACGGTCTAGCGAGATATTACCATTGGCACCTATATTAATATCGTAGACGACCGCATAGTTGTTAGTGTCCAGGCCGGTAAATGAAGTCGCTGGATCCTGAATGTATTCAGTTGCGCTCTTGATACTCAGGTCGCTTGGAGCGGGTGCAGCCGCATTACTAAAAGTAATGCTATATTCGTGGGCGCGGGCTATACCCTCGAATCGCGAAGAACTCTGGGTCTCAAATACCAGACCGTTAGGTGAGCTACTGACAGAGTATGTGCCGTATGAGTGATCATCGCCGCCTAAATCCGCAGAAGTCATTTCCGTTATTGTACTTACGCCTTGAGCGTCCGGGGTGGCTGTAGGCTGGTCACGTCCTTCTAAGCTTGCATTGGCTGCCATGACTTCGAGGTTTTTCTGAGCTGTCTCCTTAGCCTGCTTAGTCCGTTCTGCCAGGACTTCGGTGCTAATCTGGGCCTCTACATGATTGGTGGGATTAAATGCTTCGGCGGTAGCTTTAGCTACCGGGGCTACTACTTTTGCTTCAGCTGCCTGCACGCCAGGTACTAGCTGGGCCGCAATACCGGCTGCTAGTAGTGTTCTTGCGCCTAGTGATTTAAGCGCTGACCGACGACTTTGTTTAGTTTCTGAATTTTTGTTTAATGATTCATTCATAGAAATATATAAGCATAATTATTATAATATGTCAATATTATGTTTTTGCAGTAAGACAGCAAAAAACCCGCCACATGGGCGTGTTAGTGCGTAATTATCGGAGATTATTACTTAGCGGCTTTTTTGGCGGCTGGCTTCTTAGCAGCAGGCTTGGTAGCCTTTGGTGCGGTAGCTTTCTTTGCTGGAGCCTTTTTGACAGGCTTTTCAACAGGGTTAAGGCTTGCGGCCTTAGCCTTGGCGGCAGCCTGGCTCTTTAAGCGGGCTGCCTTGTTCTTATGCATTACACCTTTTTTGACAGCGGTGTCCAGAGTGCTCTGGGTTTCGCTGTGCTTGGCTGCAACATCCTTGTCACCACCAATGATGGCGCTGTGGAAGGCCTTTAGGGCTGTGCGCAGGTTACGCTTGGTCTTGCTGTTGCGGATAGCGGCCTTTTCGGCGGTGCGTACACGCTTCTTGGCGGATTTGATAATTGGCATTTATTGTCCTCAAATTACTCTCAATTAACTAGTATAGTAATCGAAAGAAAACTATACAGGTTTCGTCTCTGTTTGTAAAGAGTGACAACAGTTTGATACCGGTGGCGCGGTCAAGGCTGTACTTACCGCCCGATGCCGGGTATGCTCTATAGCAATATGGAAACTTATAGATTTATTGCCGACGAACAACAACCTTTGACAGATGATGTGCCGCAGTTAAGCATGCTGGTGGCCGGACTGCACACGGCCATGCAAAAGACTGCACTTACATACCAGGAAATGATGGTAGCCTTTAGGTCTGACCATGAACGTAGCCTGGAGTTACGAGAACAGATGATAGACGGGATGCGTATGGTTGAACCACCGGATGCGGCCGAATTCTTTCGGGGCGGGGGATTTGACCGCTTGTATGTTGTTAAAGAACTGCCTGAGTCGCGTATTGGTGGCGTAACGCTACGCTTAGCACTTCGTGAAACTGAAGTTAGCGCACCGCCATTGAATGACGGGTTTATAGGGAAGCCGGCAAAAGCCAAGGTCCAATTCTCAGAGGTTCTTCCAGACGGCAAAAAGTTCTCATATCGAGATGGCAGTGTGCGTAATGGGTGGGAGAAACATGGTGCCTGTATGAAGGGCGATCCTGACGCGAACTTTCCTGGAGTCGGACAGAATAATGCTGAGGGGCTGGCGCCAGTTTTGGCAGTCTGCATGTCATGCGTGGTACGGGGCGACTGCCTGACGGATGCCCTTAACAAAGACGAAGACTTTGGTGTGCGAGGCGGAATGTCGGAACGCGCCAGGAAGGCTATGCGTAAGCGCATGGTAAAGGCTGGGATTGTTTTTCCGGGCAAGATAAAAACTGGCGATTATATCAAGGATCGCAAGTCTGCTGTGGACGCTGAACCGGATGTTGAAGTCACTGAAAACGAGCCTGACGATGAATAAAAATCTTGCCTAGCTTATGCTTATATGATAGGCTTGGCCTAAAGCCCCGAAAACTAAAAACGTGAGCTCAAACGAGTAACAACACCATGGACGACCAAAAGCAAAAAGTCATCGACGCCATAAAACAGGCAAACAACATCTTGATAACCGTGCGTAACAGCCCGAGTCTTGACCAATTGGCCGCCTGTATCGGATTGACATTGGTCGTGAACGCCTTGGACAAACACGGTACCGCCGTCTTTAGCGGCCGGGTGCCATCTACACTGGATTTCTTGGAGCCTACCAAGACATTAGAGCCCAACACCGACTCACTCCGCGATTTTATTATTTCATTGGATAAAGCCAAGGCTGACAAGCTACGTTACAAAGTAGAAGACACTGTAGTCAAAGTGTTTATTACGCCATACCGTACTTCGTTAAGCGCAAGTGACCTGCAGTTCAGCCAAGGTGATTTTAACGTTGACGTGGTTGTTGCGCTAGGCGTGCACAACCAAAACGACCTCGATGAAGCTATCACTGCCCATGGCCGTATTTTGCACGACGCCACAGTTATCAGTATCAATACCGAAACTGGCGGGGCAGAGGACTTGGGCGGCGTTAACTGGATCAACACCGATGCCAGTAGTTTGTCGGAAATAATCTTTAGCTTTGCGGACCAATTAGGTAAGGCGGATGTTGTCGATAACCAGATCGCTACCGCTTTGTTGACGGGTATAGTAGCCGAAACTAACCGTTTTAGCAACAACAAGACCCGCCCGCAAACCATGGAAACGGCCGCTAAACTGTTGGCTGCGGGTGCTAACCAAGAGCTGGTGGCTGCTAAATTATCTGAGCCGGAACGGTCCGAAGAGCTTCCACGCCTGGAATCAGCACAGCCTTCCGATGATACTCCTGTTTCTGAGCCAAAAGACGGCGGCAAAGGCGGTGAACTCGACATTGAGCATCTGCCTTCGGACGAAGTCCTAGCCCCAAGCTTACCTATGCCTACACAGGACTTGATTGACCAATTCGCACGCAAGGATGAGGATGAGCCATTTTTTGCAAATGAACCGCTGGTTGAGGATAATCGCCTTGAGGCGCAAGACGACCAAGCTGCCGACGCTGCTACGTTTGATACGCCTGAGTATCAACAAAATAATATTCCCACTATCGAAGAAGAGGTGCCTGGGCGTGAAAACGACGAACAGGATGCCCTAGACTTCCTTAAGGAGCACAAAGTCAGCGATAACGTTCATTCGCGGCTAAAGCCTGTGCATAGCGCCGTAGACCTGATGCGGTCGGAAGACGCTCCTAAAATCGTTCCCGACAAGCACCATGATGAAGCCCAGGTGCCAGGAGCGGGGATTGACGATGCTATAAACACACGCTTTGCACGGACCCCACCATCGATGGGTGGCACCCTGACTGCTAATATGCCAGACGATAACGAAGACGGTAGTCTAGCGTCTATTTTGAACGACAACAAGTCGGGTCCGATGCTGTCGCACGCTGCACCAGGCGCTTCCCATTCGGAAGAGCCGGAGCCGGAGACCCCGATCGAGCAGCCTCAGGAACCGGAAACGATAAAGCTGCCACAATTAGTAATGCCTGACACTCCGCCGCAACCGGAAATCTCTCGGGACTTGCCTAAGCTTGATGCGGCACCCCTTATCGAACCAGTAGAAGATAACTCAGAAGAGAAATCTCCAGAACCAGAGGAACCTTCGCAGCCGCAGTTCGCGACGCTAGAAGACCTGGAAAAGCAGGTCCATGCACACGAGGAAGCTTCGAAATCAGCCGTAGACATGCCGGCTCCGACAGGCGTTAAGCTGCCTGCGCCGCAAGAATCGTCGCCAACTGGCTCACCGACTGGCCCATTGTCCCCGCCACCACCAGTACCTCCGCCAATGCCTAATCTTTAGGTGGTATAGGCTGGCAGCGCTGTTTTTGTTACAATGCCACGATGATGGACGGCTATATACTAATAGATAAGCCCCAAGGCTGGACCAGTTTTGATGTTGTGGCCAAGGTACGCGGCATGGCCCGTGCTGCCAACCGCCAGTCGATGACCGATGGCACCAATGATGGCCATCAGCTAGCCAAGCGTGTCAAAGTAGGCCACACCGGCACGCTTGATCCGATGGCGACTGGATTACTAGTTGTTTTAGTAGGCTCGTATACCAAACGTGCCACTGAGCTGACTAAACTCGATAAAACTTATGAAGTGGCTATGAAATTGGGCGAAACGTCTACTACTGGCGATCAGGAAGGCGAGGTGCGCGCTGTTTCTGATAACCAACCCACATTGGAGCAAGTCAACGCTGCACTGCAAAAATTTACCGGCCAGTTGATGCAAACCCCTCCGGCGTTTTCCGCCATGAAGATTGACGGTAAGCGGGCATATGAATTGGCTCGGGCTGGCAAAGAGGTCAAACTTGAAGCCCGGCCGGTTACTATCTACACTACGCAATTGGACAACTACGATTATCCGTATGTGCGCTTTACAAGTCGCGTCGGCAGCGGCACGTATATCCGCTCGTTAGTAGAGGATTTGGGCACTGACCTGGGTGTTGGCGCCTACATGTCAGACTTACGAAGGACTACCGTCGGCCCGTTCAATATTGATGACGCTATTACGCCCGACGAGCCCGAATTGCTTTCTCACTTAAAGCTCCTGGACTAGCTTTTAGAACCGGGGATTGTCTTTGACTTGCTGCCATAGCAGTTCAAAGAACTGGCGCTGGCTGTTGGCGATGTCGTTATTATAAATTTCAATACCGAACACATCGCCATCACTCCAGTGGTAATAAGCTACGACGTTATCGTAAACGTCGCAAAGGTGCTGGATTTTGAAGACAGCTTCCGGTATGCGCACGTAATCCGTGTTTTTAACCCTGCGGTCGGTGGCGATACCGTTTCGTGCGCCTGCTTCCCAGCTTTTTACGAAATCGTCGTTTATCAACAACCGGCTGCGCAGGCCTCGTTTTTCGAACTCGTCGGTCCAGTGATTTATGTAGGCCTTGCCGGTGGCTTCTTCGAGGATACGGTTTGCGTAGGCCAACACCTCGGACTCCGCATTTAGCTCGTTCCACATCATTTGGCGGATACCGGCCGGTCCGTGGTAAAACTGTATGCGCGTGTCCGGGTTGGACAGGCTGTTGCGGGCGAGCGCTTGTTCTATAAGCTCCAGCTCGTCTTGCAGGTTCTTTAGTTCAGCTTCGCGCTGATTAATAAGGATACGCACATTGCTGATTGGCGCGGCCTTAATGATGCCGCGTTTAGCTTGGGTCTCCACCTCAATGAGGTTGCTTTCCATAAGTTTGTCGATAAGCCGGTAGATGCGGGTGCGCTCCACATTGGAATTACGTGACAGCTCGGAAATCGATTGTGGGCCATGGGCGTGCAGGGATAGGTAAATATCGGCTAGTTCAGGCTCTAGGCCGAGTTTTTTGAAATAGGTGCGTATTGCTACTTTTGAGTTATCCATATGCTTATTATAATCTGTTGTGCATTTTTTGCACAGTACTTTCCCACATGCTGTACCCAGGTAGTAAGATAGTTGTGCGATACGATGAACAAACTTGCCAACTGATATGCAGGAGCTATTACGGACCAGCCGATATGCCTCTGAAATACAGATTGCCAAAAATATAGAAGGTGCACTGCGCTACTACGACGCATACTTTTTCCAATGCTATAACCCGACGATTATTTTGGGTAAGTGTCCGACGCGCCTATATGATGTACGTAAAATGCTCGGTTAGGGCAGGGTTGCGTTATCAGGGGTGGTTTGCTATAATTCTCTGTACATGATTACAAGTGAGAAAAAACAGGCTATCATTGCCGACTTGCGCGAGAGCAAGGAAGACACCGGTTCCGCAACCGTACAGGTTGGCGTTGCTACCGAACGTATCAAGGAGCTGACCGAGCACCTCAAGCAAAACAAGCATGACTTCGCTGCACGTCGTGGTTTGCTGCAGTTGGTTGGCCGTCGCCGCCGTCTGCTAAAGTACATCGCAGACCGTAACTCCCAGGCTTATCTTGACTTGATCAAGAAGCTTGGCTTGCGTCGCTAGGTTACTGCCCAGACTAGGGTCTTGTACTCACGAGACCCTAAGCTTGTGCACATTAACTAAGCTGTCGTCTTGTTGGTAGAGCCACAGATATACGCTCAAATCCTTGGCACAAGGAGTTGTATATTTGCACCCTGCCACACAAACAACAGAAAAACTGGACCAGAAAGGGAAAAATATCCCCCATGTTACAAAATTCACAAACACCACAAACTATCAATCCCCTAGGCAAAGAGATCACTAAGGTTGAAACCGAATGGTGCGGCCGTACACTGAGCTTGGAAATCAACCGCGTCGGTTTCCGCACTAGCGCTAGCGTGTTGGTCCGTTATGGCGATACTGTCGTACTTGGTACGGCCATGGTTAGCCCGAACAAGCTCACTGGCTTTGATTATTTTCCACTAAGTATCGATTACGAAGAAAAGTTTTATGCCGCCGGTAAGATCAGCGGTTCACGTTTTATCAAGCGTGAAGGCCGGCCTTCCGACGAAGCGATACTAATTGGCCGCCTTATCGACCGTCCAATCCGCCCCCTATGGCCAAAGGGCTACAGGCATGAAGTCCAAGGTGTGGCAACTGTCCTAAGCATGGATCCAGCTTTCCGCCCGGACATGGTGGCTATGGTCGCTATGAGCGCCGCCTTTATGTTGACTGGCGCGCCGTTTGACGGCCCAGTTGCCGGTCTGCGCATTGGCATGGTCGACGGCACATTCCAAGCCTTTCTAACGCCTGAACAGTCCAAAGAAAGCATCCTAGACCTAGTCGTTGCTGGTACTAAAGACGGCATTATGATGGTCGAAGCTGGCGCCAACGAAGTTGACGAAGAACAAGTAGTCAATGCTTTGGCATGGGGCCAAGAATTTATCCAGCCAGCAATCGAGCTCCAGGCGAAATTGCGCGAAATGGTTGGTGTAACCGCCCAAGAGTACGAATTAAGCCTGCCTGACGAAACGATCCAGCAGAAGGTTGACGCATGGACGCTTGAGAAATTAGGTGAAGACCTTCGCCAGCCATATCCAGAGCGTAATGAATTGGTTAAAACCCTACGAGACCAAATGCATGAGGCTTTCGCTTCTGAAATAGACGAATATGCTGACCTAAAACGTGAATATGATGATGCATTCACGACAGCGCTACACAAAGACGTCCGCAAGGGTATTATTGAAACTCAGACACGTCCGGATGGCCGTAAGCTGACCGAAATCCGCACTCTTAGCAGTGAAGTCGGCTTCTTGCCACGCGCCCACGGTTCAAGCCTATTTACCCGTGGCATGACCCAAGGCATGAACGTTGTAACCTTGGCACCACTCAGCTACGTACAGTTGGTAGATACTATGGAGCGCGATGAAGAGCGCCGCTACCTACATCACTACAACGCACCTGGTTATACGGTCGGTGAAGTCCGTCGCCTTGGTAGTCCGGGCCGCCGCGAAATCGGCCACGGCTATTTGGCAGAGCGCGCACTATTGCCAGTTATCCCTGCCGAAGCAGACTTCCCATACACCATCCGTAGCGTTACAGAGATCATGAGCCAGAACGGTTCGACCTCTATGGCTGCAACCTGTTCCAGTTGTTTGGCCTTGATGGACGCCGGCGTGCCTCTAAAAGCGCCAGTCAGTGGTATTGCAATGGGCTTGATGATGGACGGCGATACGCCATATATCATGAGCGACATCGCCGATGCCGAAGACTTTGCTGGCGACATGGACTTTAAGACAGCCGGTACCAGTAAGGGTATTACTGCGCTGCAGATGGACATGAAGGTCCACGGCTTACCAGTCGAAATCCTAAAGCAGGCATTACTACAGGGCAAAGAAGGCCGCGCCCATATCTTAGAGCACATGCTAACCACATTGGCCGAGCCTCGCACTGAAATGAGCCCATACGCCCCACGCGTCGAAGCAATCCAGATTAACCCGGACAAGATCCGTGAAGTGATTGGTAAGGGCGGCGAAATGATCCAACGCATTACCGCCGAAACTGGTACTGAGATCGACATCAAGGACGATGGTACGGTTATGATTGCCAGTCCTAACGGTGAATCAATTGAAAAGGCTATCAGGTGGATCCGCGATATTACTGCTGAACCAGAAGTTGGTGCCATCTACAAGGATGTGCCGGTGGTCAGTGTCTTGGACTTTGGTGCCTTCGTTCAGATTATGCCCGGCAAGGATGGCTTGGTACATGTCTCGGAGATGAGTGAAGATCGCGTTGAAAGGCCTAGCGACGTAGTCAAAGAAGGCGACAGAGTTACTGTCAAGCTAGTCGAAGTCGACGACCGTGGTCGCCTTAAATTAAGTATGAAAGCTGCAGCCCGCGAGCTGAACAAGAACTAATAAGAGGGTAGGGATAATGGCCAAGCAAACTATCAAGCACCAATGGTACGACCAACGTAAATGGGCGGCGGTAATTATAGTCGTCTCGTTGGCGGCGTGCTACGGCTTGGCCTCCCTGGCTATAAACAGTGGCAGCTTGCTGCAGTATTTTATAGCCATCGGCCTACTTATCTTAGCTGTTAACCGGCTGGCGCACATTGCTATCGTGAGTACCCGAAGGAGGGCGCTTTAGCCGATGACTACAGCCGAAGACAAGCAGAAGCAACTTGACGAAATCCGCGAGAAAATCTTGCGTGAAAAAGTCACTCCCAAGCTCAAAGAGACGGCTACACAGTTAGTATTCGGCGAAGGTAACCCCGACGCCGACATCCTATTTATTGGTGAAGCTCCCGGAAAAAACGAGGACCAACAAGGGAAGCCGTTTATTGGTGCGGCTGGCAAATTCCTGAACGAAATGCTGCAAATGGTGGCACTCAACCGGGAAGACGTGTATATTACCAACATCGTCAAATACCGACCGCCCAACAACCGCGACCCTCTGCCAGACGAAAAAGCTGCATTTTTACCGTATTTACAGGCCCAGTTGGAAGTAATTCAACCAAAGATAGTGGTGACCCTTGGTCGCCACAGTACGAATTGCTTCTTGCCGGATCTGCAAATTAGCAAAATCCACGGCGAGCCTAAGCGCATTCGTATTAACATGCGCCAGCAAGCCGAACGAATCAAGCAAGGGGAGACCAGCGTGTCACCGGAATCCTCCCATGGCGTAGCGCTTGTTATCATGCCGCTCTTCCATCCGGCTGCCGCCCTGTATAACGGTGGCATGCGCCAGACGCTGATTGACGACTTTGCCAAGATCCCCATCGTGTTGGAAAAAATTAATTCATAAACTCCACAACTCTTTTACAGACAGAAAGGAACGTTAACATCATGGAACCACAAACTCCAGACAACCCAACTAATACTACGGGCCGCAGACGCGGCCCCAGCCCAAAGGCTACCAATACTGCCGGTACAACTCCGGCTCAGCCTAAGGAACAAACTACTCCCCGCCAAGGCCGCTCACCAGCAACTGCTGGCCGCAGCGCTAAAACCGGCAACGGCAAAAATCCTCGCGGCGGCCGCCAAGGCCAAAATAGCGGTGGCCGTAACCAGGCCGCAAGCGGCTCCGGACGGAGCGTTTCCCGTGGCCAAGCAATCCGCGCCCAAAAGCAGAGCATGATGGATGCCCAGCGTATCGTTAGCCAATACCTGCCAGCACCAACCAATGGCAATGCGCCAAAAGAACAGCGCCGTGCTAACGTTATTGACGACACGCCACGCCTAAAGATTATCGGCCTCGGTGGCATGGATGGCGGTGGTTCAAAGAACACCATTTTGGTGGAATACCAGAACGATGCAGTCATCTTAGACTGTGGTAATGACCTAGGTGTCGACCTGCCAGGTATCAACTATGGCATCGTTGACATGACTTACTTAGACAGTATCAAACACAAGCTTCGTGCTTACATTATTACCCACGGACACTTGGACCACATCGGCGGGCTACCTCATATTGTGCCTAAGTATCCGGCGCCAATCTATGGTTCCAAGTTTACTATCGGTCGTGTTGAGGAAATCTTCCAGAATTTCGGCCTACCAATGCCTGACGGCTTTGAGCTTAAGACCGTTATGATGAACGAAGACACCCACGAGCGGCTGAAAGTCGGTCCGTTCTTCGTAGAACTAGTCCGTATTACGCACTCCATTCCTGGTAGTACCTGTATCGTGCTTGATACGCCAGCAGGCCGCATTATTAACACTGGTGATTTCCGTTTTGACCCTAATCCGCTTGACCACGAGCGCAGTGACTACGAACGTCTTAAACAGCTCGGTGACGAAGGTGTACTGGCTTTGTTGAGTGAAAGTACTACCGTAGAACGCTTAGGTCGTACTCCATCCGAAAGTACTATCGAACAAAGTTTCATTGATATTATCGAGCATGCTCCAGGCCGTATCTTCATTGGTTTGTTTAGTACCAACATGAACCGCGTCCAGATGATCGTCAATGCCGCCGTACATAATGGCCGCAAGGTGGCTATGGATGGCCGTTCAATGGTCAGCACCTTGGAAATGGCAGTGCGCCATGGCTTTATGAAGATTCCAAAGGGAACCTTCGTGCCAATTGCTAACGTGCCGAATATGAAAGATAATGAAGTGGTCGTGGTCTGTACTGGTAGCCAGGGTGAGCCAAGCAGTGCTTTGCAGCGTATGGCGAGTGGCGACCACCGGCACATCAAGCTCAAAGAGCAAGACACCGTAGTGCTATCTAGTACGCCTATCCCAGAAAGTGGCAATGACTCGCATGTTGGCGCCATGGTTGATGGCCTAACCCGCAAGGGCGTCCACGTCTTTGAAGCGCGCCACCACGAGCTAGACGGCGTCGGTCCGCTACACGTTTCTGGCCACGCATCGCAAGATGAATACGCCGAAATGATCCAGATGACTAAGCCTAAATTCTTCATTCCAATCTATGGTGCTTATCGCGTTAAGCAGCGCCATATCGAGCTAGCTGTTGCCCAAGGCGTGCCGCGAGCTAACACTGTCAACGCAGGTAACGGTGACGTCATTTCATTCACGCCAGACAAGATGGAAATTACCGGCGAAGTGCCCCACGGAACCGTACTAGTTGACCAGACTGGCGCTGTCGTTAGTAGTATCGTCGTCAAGGACCGTGTCGTCCTGGCCGAAGAAGGCCTGGTGGCTATTGTCCTGACCGTCGATAAAAAGAACGGCAATCTATTAACCAGCCCAGATATCATCAGCCGTGGCTTTATCTACATGCGCGAGCAAGAAGAAATTATGAACGGCCTGCGCAATGAATTGCGCCGTGCCGTCCAGCAACGCTTCAAACGTGTTGACCTTGACCGCTTCAAGGCTGAGCTAAAAGATCACATCACACACTATTTGTTCGAGCAGACCCAGCGTAGTCCAATCGTCATACCAGTTGTTAATGTGATTGGCGGCGGCAAACCACCAGAGGTCAAGACCGCTACCGGTGGCCGTACTAAGACTGGTGAAGAAATGGCCAAAGAGCAGGAAAAGCGTTTCCAGGAAATGCGCGTCCGCTTGCTGACCCAAGACGCCCGCACCGACTAATATCTAGCCGGGTACCTATAAAAAGCCGCCTATACAGGGCGGTTTTTTATATACATGTAATATATATTGCAAAAATAGCAAAAATATGCTAATGTTTACTTAAACTAATTTTTAAAATAAATATATGATAGAAAACCTTAATTCTGGCTCCCATGAATCTGAACAAATGCTTCCATCTCCTGATGCGATGCAGTTCGAAGTTGAGCTTACGAGCGGACATAAAATAGGATATGCTGAAGACCCGATAGGCTTGCAACAAGCTGAAGTTGCTAACGGTACCCAAGCTATTGATCCCGTGCCAATAGGTAGTCTAAGTATAGGCAAGCTTAGGATGCCGATCGTAGGAAGAATTACGAACGAGCAGATGGACGGTAAAGATTTCACTCGAAAAGACGAGGTGGATATTGCGATCGTCGACATGCGCGGCTACCAGCAGGTGATAAGTGGCTATAAAAAAGCCACCTTCGGCCCATATACGTACCCGACCAAAGCAAAGTATGACCATCCCGGCCAATCGGCATCACCCTACGCCTTGGTGGATTTGCGCGCCATGCAACAAGAAAAGCCTGGATCTAAGATTAGGCACTTACAGCCTATTTCCCAGAATCCCGAAACTACCACAAAACTTTCAAGTGGTATTAGTACCGAAGACCAGTTCAGTGACGGTACGAGCGTAGCGACTAGCACAGCAGGTAATGTGCTTCTTAGCGTAGACGATAGTAAGCGCATTGTTATTCAAGGTGGTTTCCTAAGCAAGTATAAATTGACTACGGCTTCAGATGTCCATAGCGATTACCGACCGACATACAGCGAGGCGGAAGCCTATAAACGCCAAATACGTGAAGAGGCTGCTGCGCAGATTGGTGCGGCAGCCATGCGCGGCAATAACGGTCTACTTGGTGAAGGGGCACGTGGCGGCCGTCCTGACAAAAACCCGCTCGATGATCTTTTGAATAGCATATTTGCCAAGATAGTGAGCGGCTCCAAGCTTGTAGAAACTTCGGCGCAGCCTCCAGCCCCGTATGAAGCCGACATTAATGAGCGCGTCAACGCTATGCAGCGCGAAGGCCTATCTAGTAATAAAATCCGCGCAAAACTGGCCCGCGACTATGCTTCTGACCGTGGAGGCTCTGAGGGGGCTATGTCTTACGTCAATGCAAAAATTGACGGTTTGGCCAAGAAGCCAGAATCTAAATAACAAGCCAAGCCGATAATTCCGCCGTCTCAACTATCTATTGATATGTTTTTACTAATATGATATAATTTTCTATCTAAAGTGTAGATGTTGCACATCTTATGACAAGACCGCATCACATCGCACAGCACGAGTATAAGAGTAAAAGGAGAGCATGCCCAATGGAAGGTATGGATCAAGTACGGAAGCTACGGGAATACCTCGATGGGCAGGATGATATCCGAGAAGCAAAGGAGAAAGTCGATTACCACACAGCAGAATTAGATCGCTGGACGCGGCGTTTAAACGCGGCCAGATCGCTGGGCGACGTAGCTATGTCTGAAGCCTTTGGTATGATTACTGAAACTATCGAATCCTCCGCCCCGGACGATTTGCAATAGTTCATCTCTACCGTAACTTGACTAAACATAAGCATAGTGGTATTATATTATTAATAACCTAACACGTAAAAAACAAAAATACCATGATTAACGTACCGGCCGAACAAGTTACCGTACAATCTTCGGAACTGGATCCTGTAGAAGTGGTTGTGGCGCAAGAACCTGCCGCTGAATTCTCGATTACTACATACGAACAGGGGTTGCGCGAAGATGGTGTCCGAACTGCCCGCCATGCTTCTGAGGTAGGCAAGATGCGGCCTGCAGAGCAGATAAAATTAGCTACAGTAGCCATTCGCCAAATTATTTCCCCGGTATTCGAAGAGAAAGAGCGTGCATCTCCTGAATCTCCTGATTATACTGCTATAACAGAGAAGTACTGGCAGCGGGCTTCGCGTGTAAGTGCTGAGCATGGAGCCAAAGACGGTTATGAATTAGCGGATTATTTTAATGTAAGCGAAAGCCGAAGTTACTACGCTATCAAACAAAGTCTTCACGACAAATACCCTGACGATTCGCTGGGTAACGATTTGTTAGACACTGTCGAGGCCTACCGAAGCGTTCTAGCTATCAATCCATCGCATGCCTCCACAATAGTTTGTGAGCTTATTAGCAAAGGCCGGGGCGAAATTAGTGAACTCGCTTCGCATTACTCTAGCGAGACTCCTGAAGCGGCAACACGTTTAGCGCTTAAAGAATTTTTAGACCAATCTAAAACAAGCCATCTATCTGAGGTATTGGAAAAATATGGACAAGGTGAGTCTGTCGTTAAGGCACTCGCCAAACAATCGTTTTACCCACAGTTCAACGCCAAAGAATCTGCGCCATTGCAGATCGCTCCCGAGGATGCGACCGCAATTATGGATGTCTTTGATTTGCAAAACAAGCCTTACAGCCGCGCAGAACTACGCATGGCGGACGATATCGCCAAAATGCCTAATATGCAAATGGCCATGGTCACTGTCCACGAACGCTTAATAGAAATGTCCGAAAACTATCGTGCGGACCATCCCGAGCGCTTCACTGGTGACTTAACCAGTTGGAGTGAGATTTTCGTGTCAGAGGAGCGTGAAGATGGACCGCCCGAACTGCTGCCCAACCCTAAGCTTATGAAAGCAATTAGCAACAATGTGTTGCCGGCTATAGCTGGCACACTTATTAAGCGCGGTGATGACGTTGATGGTATGACGGCAGAGGATATCACCCAAGGTGCTAAGGCTGCTGCTTTGACTTACAAATTATTACAGGCCAAGATCGGCCTGTTTGGCACGAATGCCAGCGGCGCTTTAGAATTAGGCGACATTACTACGGTTGTTTGCCCGGCTAATGCTGTTTTTCCTCGCTACCTTATGAACTATCTAGGGTCCGATTACCAGGAGTTAGTCGATACTCAACGCAGTCGTCAGTAAGTTCAACTTACGAACTGCCGATGCGATACTGCTGGCCGGGCTGACCTCAGCTATAGGCACTTCGGCGTAGTTAGTAACTTCATTAGCATCGAGTGCCAGCTGGGTAACGACTTGCGCTGGATCCTCGACTACTAGCACGTAGCGGAAGTCGAAATGCTGGTGTGCGCCCTCACCCTTTTTGTCATTCTGAGGTATAGGGTGGGTGTCGATATCAAGCGGTATGCCGTACTGTAAATGCCAAGGATGCAGTTTGATGGGTACCGTTAGCCCAGTCTCTTCGGTTGTCTCACGGATAGCGGTTTGGAACAATTCACCATCTTCGAGGTCGTAGTGCCCGCCTGGCACTACCCATATGCCCAGGGACTTATGCTCCAACATTAATATTTTGTCGCCAGGAAGTATGAGTATTCCACTGGCGCAGAGATGACCTTCGGGTATGGTGCTACGCAACCGTAGGTCCACGCTGGAGTCATGAAGGTAGTGCTGTAGTGTGCTCAGACGTTCTGTTTCGTCAGGAAACATATCGAGGTATCGGTCGCAGGTATCTTGCACGTCATGGCGGAATTCTAGAGAGGTTTCATTCATGCTGCTAAGTATAGTTAAGTTTGCCTAATAGGTATAGTCGTTCCAAATTGCTGGGCAGCAAGGCATTAGTCGTCAGGTGCTATAGGCATAAGCATTGACGTGTGATGTAAAAAATGCTATAATCTATGTATGGATTGCCACGAAAGTTCATTGCCACGTGACCGCTACGATAACCCCCGCACTAGCTGGGCGTCTGAGCCCATGCAAGTCGGCGCCGTACTGGATGTGTATAAGTCGATGGTAGACGAAGGCCTTGCGCCGGAATTCCCAGTCGATGACCATCGTAGCCAACGCGCCAACGAGCAAAACCAGGGCCAGTACGCTGCAATGCTTGGAGAGCAACGTCTGTCTTTGCGGCAGGAACTCCAAGGCGATTACACGAATGACGAAGCACGTGTGGCACTTGGCGCTATAGCCCGCGAAGCTAACCGGGCAGATTTTCCCATGCACTGGGATGACGATGAGTAGTCAATATCTTTATAAAGCGCTGTAAACAGTTGCGCAGTTTGGTAAAATAAAATACATATGGCAAAAAAGAAAAAGAAGGGTAGCAAGAGCAAAGCTGCAGCTCCGCGCCAGCGTTCGCCGTTTTGGGCCTACAGCGGTGCGATTTTACTGTGTGTCGTAGGTTTGTTCGTGCTCCTCGGCGGCTTCGGTACTGGTGGCAAACTGCCTGTCTCATTGTTCGACGGCATAGAATCAGTATTTGGTACGGCGGCATTCCTGGTGCCGTTCGCGCTGGTATACTGGGGCATTATTAAATTTACCAGCGAAGAACGGCGCATCCCGGCTGGCAAAATCACTGGTGTAGTGTTTATCTTAGCGTTTTGTTCGGGCCTGTTGTTTACTATGTTTGCCAGCCGAGCTAATGAGCTGGCCGAATACCAAGGAGGTAAGGGCGGTGCGGCCGGAGAAATGCTCGGTGCGGCAGCACTCAGCTCTCTGGATAAATTCCCGGCGTCGTTATTGTTTATTGTGCTGGCCACGCTGTCGGCGTTCTTTACTTTTGGCATCTCTCCAAAAGTCCTGCTGCGTATTGGAGATTTGTTCCACATGCCGGAAAAAGACCAAGACACCGATATGCGGGCGCTCAAGGCTAGAGCTGAGGGCCGCGACCGTGGCTTGAAGGTTAATGAGGGCGTACCGCTGGAGCACCATGCGCCAGCCATCGAAGAGAAGAAGCCGTCCAAGGGATTGGGGTCGTTCCGCAATGCCACACCAATGCCAACACCAGAAGTTGTTACTGCCACTGCGCTGGTGACTACCAGCGACCCTAACTGGCAACTGCCATCGGTTGAATTATTGAATAAAAACCAGGACAAAGCCGATGCTGGTGATGTCAGTGGCAACGCCCAGGCAATCAAAGACACCTTCGCACACTTTAATATTGATGTGGAAATGGAAGGCGCCAATGTTGGCCCTCGTGTGACCCAGTACACCATGAAACCACCTCCCGGTGCCAAGCTGACCAAAATTACGGCGTTGTCGGACAACCTGGCGCTTGATTTGGCGGCGCAGTCTATCCGTATCGAAGCGCCAATCCCCGGCAAGAAGGCCGTTGGTATCGAAGTGCCCAACGTCAAAGCCGCCACGGTACGCCTTAGCTCTATTCTTATGTCACCTGAATGGCATAATCTGAAGGGTACGATAGGCTTTGCTATCGGCCGCGATATCGCCGGTAAGGCAGTGGTCGCTGACTTAGCCAAGATGCCACACTTGCTGGTGGCCGGCCAGACCGGTTCTGGTAAGTCGGTTATGATTAACGACATCCTTACGAGCATGCTGTACCGTAACAGCCCGTCGGACTTGAAGTTGATTTTGGTTGACCCTAAACAGGTCGAATTGACGCCATACAATAACTTGCCGCATCTGCTGACGCCAGTTATCACCGAACCAGAGAAATGTATTTCCGCCCTGAAGTGGGCAGTAGCCGAAATGGAGCGCCGTTTACGGACGATGGCTGAAGTCGGCAAGCGTAATATTGACGAATACAACAGCCTCAAAAAAGAAGAGGGCATGCCCTATATCGTGATTGTGATCGATGAGTTGGCTGACTTGATGATGATGGCTGCCCGCGATGTAGAGGCGCTGATAGTGCGTATCGCCCAGAAGGCCCGTGCGGCTGGTATCCACCTGATCCTGGCCACGCAGAGGCCGTCTGTGGATGTTATTACCGGCTTGATCAAGGCTAACGTGCCAGCCCGTATCGCCTTTACGGTGGCCAGCCAGGTTGACTCGCGCACAATTATTGACCAGATGGGCGCTGAAAAGCTGCTGGGCCGTGGCGACATGCTGCTATATACCAGTGATATGGCCAAGCCTAAGCGTATCCAGGCGGCGCTGATAGACGAGCCGGAGATTGCTAAGGTTACAAGCTTTATCCAAGCACAGCGTATGCCAGAATATAATAACGACATTATTAGCCAACCGGTTCAGATTGGTGGCAATGGCAAGGGCGGATCTGTCGGCGACGCAGGCGGTGGCGACGGAGAAGAAGAGGTCTTCCGTGATGCTGTGCGCGTGGTGATCGAAGGCCGCAAGGCAAGCACCAGCTTGCTGCAGCGGCGGTTGCGCATCGGCTACGGCAAAGCGGCGCGGCTGATTGAGCAGATGGAAGAGCAGGGTATCATCGGCCCCGCCGATGGCAACCGGCCCCGTGATGTATTAGTGCGAAGTGTTGATGAAGTGTTTGGCGGTGGCGTAGAAGGCGGCGACGAAACAGCAGATGCGCCACAACCGCCACAGCGGCCACTTATCCAGTAGGATGTGAGCATGAAACTAGCTCACAAACTACGGCGTCGGCGCGGTCTGGGCGGAAATTTCCGCTTGGCTGTGTTGGCTCTGATAGTTGCGGCGGTGGTTACCTTGGGCTTTATACTGAGTCATCCTCCGGAAGACTCCAAAGCCCAATCGGCTGCCGAGTCGTTTATTATAACTATGCAATCTAACAATGCTGACAAAGCCTACGGAATGGGCAATGACTCGTTCCGCTCGGCCACAACCGAAGACACTCTGCACCAGCTGTTTGACCAGATTGAGCCATTTTTATCGCAGTCTCGTATCGAGAAAGTTGACTCCTACTATGCCGTGAGCGGCAAAGGTCTGCCACGGGCGATATTTGTCTATACTGCTAGTAAGAATAGTAAAGTAACGTATATTCGTATCGTTATGGACAAACAGACAGAAAAGACCGGCAAGTGGCTGGTACACAGCCTAATTACTAAGGCACAGCCACTACAAGCCAAACCTGAGTAGGTCTTACTGAGAGTTGAAAATTTTAGCCCTGGAAGTTACCATAAGAGGGAAACAAAAACGAGCCTCCGTGTGTGAGCGGAGGCTTTTTGATGGTGTGAAAAAATGTAATTTTAACCATAGAGCGACAAGTTACAACTCGCATCTTACCACCCGCCCCGTACATTGTTTTTATTGCAAAGTCTGCGCGTTGAGCGTACTTTACCTCCGTAACAGATGAACGTGTGTAAAGCTTACTTAACGGACGTTACGGGGGTGATTGTGTTAAGTTGGCTTAACGAGCACATAGCACGTCATATTGACTAACAGGGGTGAATAGGGTAGAATAAAGTAGTTATTAACTCATTTCTGTTCGTCAATCTCATTTGACGGGCCAGAGACCAAAGAAAGGAGTATTCATCAGTATGAATACGAGCCAGTATGAAATCGCTGTGCTGTACCACCCGGATCTAGAAATTGATCTGGAAAAGGCAACCAGCCGCGTCGAAAAGATCTTCACCGACAACGGTGCGACTGTCGCTAACGCCGACAACTGGGGCAAGCGCAAGCTGGCCTACCCAATCGCCAAGCACGAGCACGGTATCTACATTTTTTACACTGTAGATATGCCAGGCGAAGCCGTACGCAAGATCGAAGCTCTGCTGAATATTACCGACGAAGTTATCCGCTTCTTGGTAACTAAGCCAGACTTGAAGAAGATTGCCAAGGCAGAAGCCTTACGCGCCGACAAGGCCAAGAAAGCTGAAGCCCGCAAGGCAGCCGGTGGTGACACCGAAGAAAAGGAAGAGAAGACGGAAGAGTAGTCTTTCGCAACCGTTTTGTGGATGTTTGTAGTACAAATACCTACAGAACGGAAGGGGATGTATAAGGTAAAAGGGTAAAACGTGCTTGACGCTATTGCAAAGTCGCGTTAACGTAAGCCCAACAGCACTAAAGG